>Ga0302325_10010266_pt1 | contig 20332 bp, 21 predicted proteins | sample Palsa_T0_2_FD_201948 | JGI IMG/M metagenome (GOLD analysis project Ga0302325, IMG submission 201948) | Peat permafrost microbial communities from Stordalen Mire near Abisko, Sweden - Palsa_T0_2 | ecosystem: Environmental > Terrestrial > Soil > Palsa > Peat permafrost | place: Sweden: Abisko...
TTCGGCCGCCGCGCTCGCGACGGCTCGCTCAAGATCGACGATATGCAGGGCGGCACCTTCACGATCACCAACGGTGGCGTCTACGGTTCGCTGATGTCGACGCCGATCCTCAACGCGCCGCAATCCGGCATCCTCGGTATGCACAAGATCCAGGATCGGCCGATGGTCGTTGGCGGCAAAGTCGAAGTGCGGCCGATGATGTATCTCGCTTTGTCCTATGACCATCGCATTGTCGATGGCCGTGAGGCGGTGACGTTCCTGGTTCGCGTCAAAGAGTGTCTGGAAGAACCGGCGCGTCTGGTGCTGGATTTGTGACCCGTCATCACCGGGCCGCGCCGCAGGCGCGAGTCCCGGTGATCTCGACTCCCCGGGGCAATATTGTGCGACGGGAATCGAGATGGCCGGGACAAGCCCGGCCATGACGATTGAGAGCGCGGAGTTATTGATGCCTTACGACCTCATTGTCATCGGCAGCGGCCCCGGCGGCTATGTTTGCGCCATCCGTGCGGCACAGCTCGGTCTAAAGACCGCCGTCGTTGAGAAGAATGCGACCTTCGGCGGCACTTGCCTCAATGTCGGATGCATTCCATCGAAAGCGATGTTGCACGCTTCGGAACTCTATGAAGAGGCCGAGGACGGCTTCGCGCAAATGGGAATCATGACCGGCAAGCCAAGCATGGATCTTCCGGCCCTGCATAAATACAGATTGGCGAACGTCGACAGTAACGTCAAAGGCGTCGCGTATCTTTTCAAAAAAAACAAGATCGACACCTTTCAAGGCGTTGGCCGTATCGCAGGGCCCGGCGAGGTCGAAGTGAAAGCGGCTGACGGCAAAACGCAGACGCTTGAAACCAAAAATATCGTCGTCGCCACCGGTTCCGACGTGGCGAGACTTCCTGGCATCGAGATCGACGAGAAGCGCGTTGTCTCGTCGACCGGTGCGCTGGAACTGTCTGGAGTGCCGAAAAAGCTATTGATCGTCGGCGCCGGCATCATCGGACTTGAGCTTGGCTCGGTGTGGCGCCGCCTCGGTGCCGAGGTCACGATCGTCGAATTCCTCGATCACATCCTGCCCGGCCTCGACCGCGAGATCGCGAACCAGTTCCACCGCATGCTGCAGAAGCAGGGATTGACTTTCAAATTGTCGTCGAAGGTCACTGCTATCGACAAGACCGGGGCAGTCCTCAAGGTCAAAGTTGAACCGGCTGCGGGTGGCGCGGCTGAGACGCTTGAGGCCGATGTCGTGTTGGTCGCGATCGGTCGCGTGCCGTACACCGAAGGTTTGGGGCTCGAAGACGCCGGCGTCAAAAAGGACAATCGCGGCCGGGTCATCGTCGACGAACATTTCCACAGCAATGTTGCCGGCATTTACGCCATCGGTGACGTGATCGCCGGCCCGATGCTGGCACACAAGGGCGAAGAGGAAGGCGTCGCGGTCGCCGAGTTGCTCGCGGGGAAAGCCGGTCACGTAAACTATGACGTTATCCCGAACGTGGTTTACACCAGCCCTGAAATCGCTTCGGTCGGCAAAACCGAAGAAGAGCTGAAAGCTGCGGGTGTCACTTACAGCGTCGGAAAATTTCCGTTCAGCGCTAACGCGCGCGCCCGCGCCAATCTCGCGACCGAGGGTTTCGTCAAAATCCTCGCCGATGCCAAGACCGATCGTGTGCTTGGCGTGCACATTCTTGGCCCCGACGCTGAGACCATGATTGCCGAGGCTGCCATCGCGATGGAGTTTGGCGCATCGTCGGAAGATATCGCCCGCACTTGTCACGCGCATCCGACGCTCAGCGAAGCTTTGAAAGAAGCCGCGCTCGCGGTCGACAAGCGCGCGATTAATATGTGATTCCGTCACCCTGAGGTGGCCGCGCAAGCGGCCCTCGAAGGGCGACGGCCCGGGCCGCTCATCCTTCGAGGCTCGCTACGCTCGCACCTCAGGATGACGGGTCAAAGGCTCGCGATGAACGGCACCGCGTGTGGCGCGAAAATGCCGAGCGCCATGATCGCGAGACCAATCAAGCCGAGCACGCCGCCGAACCAAACCAGTGACACCATTCCGGTGATCACGGCCGCCGAGGCCAGCACGATGCCGACCTGGAATGCGGCCGATGCCAGCTCGTGGTGGTGATATTTCGCCAGCGACAGATCGCGTTCCGCTTCGGCATCTTTTGCTTGTTCCTCGAGTTGTTTGCGGCCGTTACCGGCTTGCGGGTCCGATTCGTAACGCTCGGCGGTCTTGCGCCAGCTTTCGATCTGCTTGGTGACCGCCTCCTTAGCGGCGGGATCGCTCAGGCCGGCCGCCAGTAAATTTGTCTGATCGGCCGCGACATTGAGCGTCGTCCGGCGAATGTCCTTGGCCTGGAAAAACGCCCACAGATCCGAGGCTTCGATATTCTTGGTGTTGGCCTCGTTCTGGGCACCTTTGCCCAGCGTCTCAGAGAACGCCAGGAACAGCGCCAGGATTGCGATCACCAGCGCGATGCGCTTGTTGAAAAACTCAGAGTGTTCGCCTTCTTGGGCTTTCTCGATAGCTTCTGAAACTTCCGACATGATGGCCCCTTTTTGATCTCGCAGATGAATTCGCATTCCGCTCGTTCCCGCGCAAGCGGGGAACCAGATGTCTGCACAGTATGCTGGACTCCCGCGTTCGCGGGAATGAGCGGAGCTCAAGCCCGCGGGTGCGCGCTGCGGTAGGCTTCGATCAGCCGCTCGGCGTCTACTTCGGTGTAGATCTGCGTCGTTGCCAGCGAGGCATGGCCGAGCAGCTCCTGGATCGAGCGGATGTCGCCGCCGCGTGCCAACAGGTGCGTGGCGAACGAATGCCGCAGCGCGTGCGGTGTTGCCGTCTCGGGCAGGCCGAGCGCGCCCCGTAGGCGCGCCATCGCTAGCTGGACGATGCGCGGGGAGAGGGCGCCACCTTTGGCGCCGACGAATAACGAACCATCGAACGGCAAGTCATAGGGGCAAAGCGCAACGTAGGCGTCGATCAGGTTTTGCACCTGCGGCAGCACCGGCACCATGCGTTGTTTGCGGCCCTTGCCGATCACGGTAATGGCGTTGTCGGAGCTGAAATTGGCACGCTTCAATCCGAGCGCTTCTGAAATTCGCAATCCCGAGCCGTAGAGCAGCGCCAGCACCGCGGCATCGCGGGCGTGGATCCAAGGCTCGCGGCCGTCACCGGCGGCGATATCCGGATCGGCCATCTGTTTGGCATTGCGGGCTGTCAGCGGCCGCGGCAAAGTCTTGGCGACTTTCGGCGCGCGGACGGCAGCCAGCGCACCAACCTTGCCCTTGCCGTTGCGCTCCAGGAAGCGCGCGAACGCGCGGGTGCCGGCAAGCGTCCTCATAAGCGATCTACTGCCTATACCGCGGCTGCGCCGCGCCGCCATAAAGGCGCGCACATCTGCCGGCGCCAGAGCGGCAAGGTCCTGCAACGACGGCGCGCCGCCGAGGTGTTCGGCGAGAAATTCCAGGAATTGCAGAACGTCGCGCCGGTAAGCCTCGACCGTTTTGGGCGACATCCGGCGCTCGGCGCCGAGGTGTTGGAGCCAGCTTTCGATCTCGGCCGCCACTTTGGGCGCCACGAAGTCAGGTAAGTCCTGTTTCCGGGCCATTTTCCGCTCGTCCCCGCAAATCCGGGGAGACAGCCTTTTATGCCTGCGCCGCGATACTAGATTCCCACCCCCGCGGGAATGAATGGGAGAATAGGTGACGGGCCTTTCCCCTTCCTAAACCGCCGGGAATCGGCCCACATTCGAGCCATGCCCAGACGCGTTGTCGATGTTCTTGTGCCGGTCGCGATCGACCAGGCCTACTCGTATACGGTGCCGGCGGAACTCGATCTCGCTCCGGGCGATATCGTTTCCGTGCCGCTTGGGGCGCGCGAGACCACTGCCGTGGTGTGGGCGGACAATCCAAAGCCAAATCCACGGCTCGACAACCGGCTCAAGGATATCGAGCAAAAACTCGAACTGCCGCCGCTGCGGCCCGAGCTGCGCAGCCTTGTCGACTGGGTGGCGAACTACACCGTGAGCTCGCGCGGCATGGTGCTGCGCATGTGCCTGCACATGGGCGAACATCTTGGTGCCCAGCGTGAGCGCGTCGGGGTGCGGCTCGCGGGCGCGCCGCCGTCGCGCATGACTCGCGCGCGCCATCGCGTGCTCGAACTGCTCGCCGACGGCATGGTGCGCCCGAAAGGCGAAGCGGCGCGTGAAGCCGGCGTCAGCGCCGGCGTGATCGACGGGCTGATCGACGAGGGGACGATCGAGACCGTTGTGCTGCCGCCGGAACCTATCGCCGAAAAGCCTGATCCCGATTTCCTGCAGCCCGAACTCACAGCGGCGCAAAGCGCCGGCGCTGCGGCGCTACAGGCTGCGGTTGCCAAAGGCGGCTATTCGGCCACGCTGCTGGACGGCGTTACCGGTTCCGGCAAGACGGAAGTCTATTTCGAAGCTGTGGCTGACATGATCCGCCGCGGCCGGCAAAGCCTGATCCTGATGCCGGAGATCGCGCTCACCGCGCAATTCCTTGACCGCTTCGCGGCGCGGTTCGGTGTGCGGCCGGCCGAGTGGCATTCGGAATTGTCGCCGCGCAAGCGCGCCCGCACCTGGCGCGCGGTTGCTGACGGCGAGGTGTCGGTTGTGGTCGGCGCGCGCTCGGCGCTGTTTCTGCCTTATGCTGATCTTGGCCTGATCGTGGTCGATGAGGAGCACGACCCGGCCTACAAGCAGGAAGACGGCGTGCACTATCACGCCCGCGACATGGCGGTGGTGCGCGCCCATATCGCAAAAATCCCGGTGGTGCTGTCGTCGGCGACACCGTCGCTCGAGACCGAGGTCAATGCCCGGCGCGGCCGTTACCAGCGCATTTCACTGCCGGAGCGTTTCGGCGGCCAGCGCCTGCCGTCGGTCGAGGCGATCGATCTGCGGCAGGCGCCGCCGCCGCGCGGCCGCTTCATCTCACCGGTGCTCGCCGAAGCGGTGAAAAACGCCATCGAACGCCACGAGCAGGCGCTGTTATTTCTCAATCGCCGCGGCTACGCCCCTCTGACCTTGTGCCGTGCTTGCGGCTTTCGCTTTTCCTGCCCGAACTGCGACGCCTGGCTGGTTGATCACCGCTTCCGTAAATCCTTGGTCTGCCACCATTGCGGTTTCGCCATGCCGCATCCGGTGCATTGTCCGAAATGCAATGCCGAAAGTTCCTTCGTCGCTATCGGTCCTGGAGTCGAGCGTCTTGAGGAAGAAGTACGCCAACTGTTTCCGGATGCCCGCGTGCTGGTACTGTCCAGCGATCTGGTCACCTCAGTCGAGCGCATGCGCGAGGAATTCGCCGACATCGCCGCCGGCCGCTTCGACATCGTGATCGGCACGCAGCTTGTCGCCAAGGGCCACCATTTCCCGATGCTCAATCTTGTCGGCATCGTCGACGGTGATCTGGGGCTGAGCAACGGCGATCCGCGCGCCGCCGAGCGTACCTTTCAGCTTCTGCATCAGGTGGTCGGTCGCGCCGGGCGCGAAGCCGGCTCCGGCATCGGGCTGCTGCAGACCCACCAGCCCGAGCATCCGGTGATGCGGGCGCTGGTCGTGCAAGACCGCGAGGCGTTCTACTCCGCCGAGATCGAGATGCGCGAGAAAACGCAATACCCACCGTTCGGGCGTCTCGCCTCGATCGTCGTCTCCGGGCCTGACAAGAACGACACCCAGGGCCATGCGCGGGCGTTGGCGCGCGCCGCGCCGCAAAGCGACGATGTGCGCGTACTCGGTCCCGCCGAAGCGCCGCTGGCGCTGGTGCGTGGCCGCTACCGCTGGCGGTTGCTGATCAAGGCGCCGCGCGTTTTCGATCTTTCAGTATATTTGCGCGAATGGCTTGCCGCCGCGCCGAAGAAGCACGGCTCGATCAAGCTGGATGTCGATGTCGATCCGCAGAGCTTTTTGTAGATGTGTAGGATGGGTTGAGTGAAACGGGACCCATCGCTTCTATCTGTGGCGCCATACTGGGTTTTCTGCTCGATCCATCCTGCGATTTTTGTGATGGCAGACGGAAAATCTTCAACTGAAACTGCGCGAATTATCGCCTTTTCTTTTTCTTGCCGAAAATCGCGTTCCAGTTTTCCTTGTAGGCTGCGGTGACCGGTTTCTGGCCTTCGCCCCGGCTATAGCTGGAAGGTGCAGCGGTGGCCGGTTCGGCTCCATCGGACTTGGGTGCATCTTTGGCTGCGTCCTTGGTGGACTCTTTGGGGGCGTCTTTAGCCGCCGTGCCTTCCACCTTCGGAGCGGTGTCTTTTTTGGGTGCGGTGTCGCCCTTTGGCGCCGTTTCGGTTTTGGTCTTTTTGCTTTCGCTGGCCATCGTCTGTCCTCACGTGGGCTACTTTACTGCTCCGTCTTGCCCGGCCTTGGCCAGGCATCCACGGTCTCACGACGCTGCGGATACAAAGACATGGAGGGCCGGGTCAAGCCCGGGCATGACGAACCCATAGGGGCGACCACCTCAACTCATCCGGAGCGGAATGGCTCCCGGAAAATTGCGTTTTGCCGTATTGACGTCGATCCGCTGAGCTTTTTGTGAGGCTGCGTTCTTGGCGTTCCGGGTGCGGCTGATGCATTGGAATTGATAGCGCCGAGCGCGAATATCGCAACAGCGGCTACGCCGGGTTATTGAAGAGGATAATGCCATGACCGAAATCTTTGCCGATCGCTATGCCGCCCGGGTCGACGAGCCGGTGATCCTGTTTCTGATTGGGATGCGCTTCAACAAGCTTCTCGCGGTCCGGCGGTGGCTACCGGTCGTAATGGCAATGCCGCGCATGCTTTCGGAGCTTTCGAACGAGCCAGAAGCAGGGTTGCTGTTCCACCGCACTTACTTGTCGGGCCGGATTGTCCTCGTCCAGCAATACTGGCAGAGCTTCGACAAATTGCTTGCCTATGCCCATGACAGGTCGGGTGAACACTTCCCGGCCTGGGCCGCCTTCAACCGCGCAGTTGGGACCGACGGGTCCGTTGGCATCTGGCATGAGACCTATCGGATTGAGCCGGGAAAGAGCGAGTGCGTCTATGTGAACATGCCGCGGTTCGGCTTGGCTGCGGCTGCACAGCATGTCAAAGCTGAGGGGCGGCTTGCATCGGCGAAAGACCGCATGAGTTCGTAGGATGGCTGCGGGCGATAGGGCGAAAATTTATCTGGCCGGTCCGCTGTTTACGGTCGCGGAGCAGAACTTCAACGCCGCATTGGCGCGGTTTCTCGAAAGCCATGGCTTTGAGGTCTGGTTGCCGCAAGAGCATGAGCCGCGCCGAAAGACGGCGAAGGCCATTTTCCAGATGGACGTGGAAGCCCTCGATTGGGCCGACATGGTTATCGCATGCATGGACGGGCCCGACCCTGACAGCGGAACAGCCTGGGAATGCGGTTACGTCTTCGCCAAAGGGAAGCCGATTGTCTGTTATCGAACCGACTTCCGCATTTCCGGCGATACGAAAGGCGCCCCGTACAATCTCATGCTCAGCGAGAGTGCGACCTCGCGTTTCGAGGTTCCATTCAAGACGAAATCGTCAGAATTTCATAAGCGGCTGGTTGAACATATACGCAAGGCCCTAAAGGTGAAGCAGGCGCGGCGACGGTAGTGCTTGGCCGGGAATTGATCTGCATGGAGACATCAATGCAAATCGGTACTTTCATGAACTTGCCGCTCAATCCGTTCATTGCCGCCGCTGTGTTCGGCGCGACGATTGTCACCGATGCCGTCTATGTCTTCTTCACGGCGGCGGTCACAGCGCGACATCGTTTTCGCGCCGCGAACTGGAGCGCGGTCTGGTATCTGCTCTCGGCGTTTGCCGTGATCAACTACACCGGCAATCCGGTTTACGTCGTGTTCGCCGCGCTGGGATCGTGGGTCGGCGCTTATCTGTCGGTCACGTGGTTGAACCGCGATAAGAGCGCGGTCACTCCGATTCGGCCTGGACAGCCATAATTTCTTCGGCACTAGGCGGTTCTGTGAACGAGCCCGCTTGACCGCGCCTGAAGACCCGGCATCCTGTCGGAATGGCGGCGACGATTGAGACATTCCTCGGGCTTCTTGCCGTCCTGGTCGTGGTGGCCATCGTCGCCCGGCGATTGCGCACTGCGCCGTCGATTCTCCTCGTCGTCGCCGGCATTGCCCTTGCCGTCATTCCCGGCTTGCCGCGCATTGAGCTGGCGCCGGAACTCGTTCTGCTTGGCATATTGCCGCCGCTGATCTATTCGGCGGGCGTCGCCATGAGCTGGCGCGAGTTTCGTTTCAATCTTCGCTCCATCACCTTGCTTGCTTTCGGCTGTGTGGTGTTTACGACCTGCGCAGTCGCTGCGGCCGTTCATTGGCTGATCGGGTTGCCGCTTGCCGTCGGATTCGTGCTGGGCGCTATCGTAGCGCCTCCCGACGCCGTAGCGCCGTTGGCTATTGTCCGCCGGCTTGGCTTGCCACGCCGCCTTGTCGTCGTCCTTGAAGGTGAGGGCATCGCCAACGATGCCACGGCTCTGATCCTTTATCGCTTCGCTGTCGCAGCAGTCAGCACTGGACTGTTCTCCTTCGCCCAGGCCGCCGGCGTTTTCGCACTCATCGTTGTCGGCGAAATCGCCTACGGCATCGGTGTCGGCTGGGCCAGTCTGAGATTGCGGCGCTGGGCGCGCGATCCTCGCGTCGAAATCGCGCTCTCGCTCTTGACGCCCTACGCCGCATTTCTGCTGCCGCAACAGCTCGGGGGTTCGGGTGTGCTGGCGACGGTTGCGGCTGGTCTCTACGTGAGCTGGAACGGTCCGCTGCTCATTCCCGCCGCGACCCGGCTCCAGGGCATCTTCTTTTGGGACTTTCTGATCTATCTGCTTGAGGGCCTGATATTCCTGATCACCGGGATGCAGACGCGCACTTTGCTCGATCGGATGAACGGCAATCTGCTGTACGATCTCCTGATTGCTGCGCTTGTCACGATAGTGGTCGTGTTGGTGACGCGGTTTGTCTGGATGTTTCCTGCAGTGTATTTGCCGCGCCGCCTTAGCCGGTCACTACGCCGGCGCGATCCGGCGCCGCCATGGCAATGGACTTTCTTTCTTGGTTTCGTTGGCGTCCGCGGTGTCGTGTCGCTTGCCGCGGCGCTGGCCGTACCGCTGACGACTGTAACAGGCTCGCCGTTGCCCGCCCGTGATCTGATTTTGTTCGTCACCTTTGCGGTGATCGTCATTACCCTGATCGGCCAAGGCGTGTCGCTGCCGTTGGTTGTCCGCTGGCTCGGTCTTGGTCGCGACGCTGCGAAGGAGCATGAACGTGAGCGCAAGGCCGAGCTTGCCGCCCGCGCCGAGGCGCTGAACATCGCCCATGCGCGGCTCAAGCAGCTTGTCGACAGCGGCCAGATTTCGGCCGATGTTCACTCGGTTTTGCGCGCCCGCCAGGAATATCGCAGCGGACGCCTGCCACGCACTGGCGCTGATGGGCTTCCGGCCGATGACTCGGAAGCCATAGCGTGCGAGCTGCGGAGCGATTTGATCGCAGCCGAACGCGCATACATTTATCGGCTGCTGCAGGAAGGGCAGATCACCGACGAGGCCCGACGCCGCATCGAGCGCGAGCTTGACCTCGAGGAGGCAAGCATCGCGATCCAGATAGAGGAAGGCATTGAGGCTCCTCTTTAGAACGCAGTCCATATTTGGATTTCTGAAGTCAGGGCACCTAGGAATGTCCATAACCTTCGGCAAGGCTTTGACGATTACCGGCGAAAGCGGCATCCGCGTCTCCGGCATCCTGACGATGCCGCCGCGTGCGCGGGCTTGCTACGTGGTGGCGCACGGCGCCGGCGCCGGGATGAATCATCCGTTCATGGCCGCCGTTGCCGAAGGCCTTGCCGCGCGCGGGATTGCCACGCTCCGTTATCAGTTTCCTTATATGGAGCGCGGATCGAAACGACCTGATACGCCGGCAATGGCGCACGCGACAGTTCGTGCGGCGGTGGACGCCGCAACGCGGCTCAAGTCCAAACTGCCGCTGATCGCCGGCGGAAAATCGTTCGGCGGGCGGATGACTTCTCAGGCTCAAGCCTCGGCGCCGTTGCCGTGCGCAGGGCTCGTCTTTCTCGGCTTCCCCTTGCATCCGGCTGGACGCCCGTCGAGCGACCGGGCGAAGCATCTATTCGAGATAAAAATTCCAATGTTGTTCCTGCAAGGCACGCGCGACACGCTGGCCGAACTAAGTGAGCTTAAGCCGGTTTGTAAAAAACTGGGAAGGCTCGCTACGCTGGAGCTCTTTGAAGACGCCGATCACTCGTTTCACGTTCCGGCGCGAAGCGGGCGCAAGGATGCCGAGGTTCTGGATGGGGTGCTCGACACACTTGCGGCGTGGATCGGCGATGTGATCGCCGGAGAAACCCGACTCTAGGCGTTTATGATGCCTTGGCCGTCGCTTCGATCATCGTGTGCGAGTTGTCGACGCTGTCATACACCGACACCTGAACGATCGGATAAGCGTTCTTGATCACCAGAGCTGCTGTTTGTGCGGCATCCACCGTCGTGTAGGAGCCCTTGGTCTGCCGGTCGACTTGCAGTAAATACCGGCCACGCTCTGGCCGCTTGCTTTGCGACATCACCGCTTCCATTTCTGGCGCGGAATCGTCCTTTACCGGCATTTTCATTTGGCGCGTGGCCATGCGTGCTCCTGTGTGGGGGAAGCCTATTATGTAGGATATTCGCGGGCCAACCGCCAGCGCGTTCTTTATTCCGTCATTAACGGGCAGGCGGCTTTGACGGCTTCCGCCCGGCTCGACCGCGGGACTTGAGCCTTTTCCGCTCCGCGGCTTCAAACGCCCGCCGTGCCCATTCCGCAAGCTCATCGGGATCGTCATAGAGGCGCTCCGGCACGCGCCAGTACGGCAGGGCATGCTGGCTTGGCCGGCCAGCTGCCTTGCCGCGTGTGTAGGTGAACGGTTTACAGGCTTCGCGCTCGAAGTCGGCGATGCTGATGTCGTCGGCCTTCAGATAAATCACGTCGCGAACGATGAGCCCGAACATCAGCCCGTCGCGAAAGATACCGGCGCCGCTGAACATCCTGCGCATCGTGACCGGACCAAACTGCCCAAACAGGTCGCGGATGAATTCCGGGTCCACCAGCTAAGCTCCAACTGTCATGCCTGGAATGACCCCCGGCTGTGAGGAACTCTTGCTAAGTGCTCACAGCCTCGTGGCCCAAAGGCGCATTCCGCTTTGACGCGGGGCGGGCTACACAGCTCTGCCGGTCCTTAGGCCGGTTCAGGCTATGCTCATGAATAAAGTCATACACGCGGCGCTTGCAAGCATAGCGATTTTTGCAGGGGCCATTTTTACGGACGACATGCCCGTGTCGGCGCAAGACTTCCCGTCGCGTCCGATCACCATGATCGTCCCGTTCGCCGTGGGCGGTCCGACCGATACCATTGCGCGGGTCATCGCTGATCGCATGGGGCGCTCGCTTGGACAGGCGGTCGTGATCGAGAACGTCACTGGCGCCGGCGGAACGATCGCGGCGGGGCGTGTCGCGCGCGCCGCCGCGGACGGCTACACGCTCGATCTCGCGACGTGGTCCACCCATGTTGTTACGCCGGTCATCTACAAAGTGCCGTACGATGTGTTTCGGGATTTCGATCCGGTGGTCTGGCTCACTCAAACGCCGTTGCTGCTGGTCTCCAAGACTGACATTCCAGCCAACAATCTGAAAGAGTTGATCGCCTGGCTGAAAGCCGATGCCAACGCTGTTCTGCTCGGCAGTGCCGGCGGCACCGATCAGGTTGCCGGTTACCTGCTGCAACAGCAAACCGGCGCGCAGATTCAGGTCGTGCCTTATCGCGGCCTCGCGCCGGCGATGCAGGATCTGCTGGCTGGCCGCCTCGATTTGCTGTTCGACCAGCCGTCGGACGCGGTGCCGCAAATCCGCAGCGGCGATATCAAAGGCTATGCGGTGACTGCCAACAAACGTGCTGCGATCGCGCCTGACGTGCCAACGGTTGACGAGGCTGGCCTGCCGGGCCTGCACCTGATTCCCTGGCATTCGCTGTGGGTGCCGAAAGGTACGCCCAAGGATATTGTCGCCAGACTGAATGCCGCCAGCATGGACGCACTTGCCGATCCTGTGGTGCGCAAGCGGCTCGCAGACGTCGGCCAGGAGATTGTGCCGCGCGAGCAGCAAACGCCGGAAGCGCTTGCAACTTATTATCGGTCGGAAACCGAAAAATGGTGGCCGATCATCAAGGCTGCCGGGATCAAAGCCGATTAGCGCCTTGGACGCCACTCCGTGCCCATATTGTCGAGGTGTAATCGCGGTCTTAGGCAAAACGCTCGCGAGCGCGGGCTCGGGCCTTCTCCGCTTCCTGCTCGCGGTCTTTGGCCGGACTCGCCGTTTCGTGCGCGTTCAACAGCCGGCGCGCAGCGACTGCCACCTCATCGACGGCGCGACTGAACGCGGCCTCGTTGACCTGCGATGGCCGGGTAACGCCGCTGAGTTTGCGGACAAATTGAAGCGCGGAGGCTTGGATTTCCCCCTCCGTTGCCGGCGGCTCGAAATTAAACAAGGTGCGGATATTGCGGCACATAGCCAGTCCTCTGCGCTTGCGCTCGATTACACGACCTTGATCGGAATCTGTCCGAGGAAATCCTGCTTGCCAACCTCGACGCCAAGATGGCGCAGAATCGTGTACGCCGCGGTGCAGTGGAAATAGAAATTCGGCAGCACGAAGTGGTTGAGATAGTCGTCGCCCTTCATGTGTCCTTTGTGCTCCGGCCCTAGCGGGAAAACGATTTCCTTATCGCTAGCAGCATCGATTTTTTTGGAGTCGAGCGTTTTCAGGAACGCAACGGTTTTGGCGATGCGCTCGCGCAACTGCGCCAAGGTTGTTTCGTTGTCTTCAAAAACTGGAGCGTCGACGCCGGCGAGCCGCGCTGATCCTCGTTTTGCACCATCGGTTGCGACCTGGACCTGGCGCGCGAGATCGAACATGTCCGGCGCGAGCCGCGAACGCAGCAAAACCGCATCGTCGATCTTCCTGGCTTTGGCAAAGGCTTGCGCCTTTTCCAGAACGCCGGACAAGGCATTGAGTGTAATCTCGAAGGTGGGCAACGAGGCTTGCGACATCGAAAGCGTCATCGGCATTCCTTTAAGGTTGGGGGAAATGAAAGATGCGTTACTGCGGACGTGAATAGCGCAATGGCGTATCGTCGGCATCCACGATCATCTTGCCGATCGGCCACAGCGAGATTCCGGCGAGCTTGAAGTGCACCCATGCGAACGGGATACCGATGATCGTGACAGCGAGCAGGATGGCCGTGATCAAATGGCCGAGCGCCAGCCACCAGCCTGCCAGCACAAACCAGATGATGTTGCCGAGTAATCCGAATGGCCCGGTGCCGACGTCGTGGCTGCCGAGATGCTCTGCGCGCGAAACGGCTTTCCGGCCAAACGGTAGCATGGTGTAGGAGGCGATATTGAATGCCGCTCGTGCCCACGGGATGCCGATAATGGTGATCGCCATGATCGCAGCAGCGATCAGCCAACCGACGGCCATATAGAGGCCGCCGAAAATGATCCAAAGCAGATTGAGAAGCAGCGATACCGGCGACATTTGGTCCCTCATATGGCGCTCTGCGCTGTGCTTCGGTGCATGTAGTATCGTAACGACTTTTAGCCAGATGCCGGGGCGATGAATCTTCGAACGATCCTTATTGGCGCTGTCATTGTTGTCGGGTCATTTGCCGGCGCATTGGCGCTATTGAACCTGTTGTGGCCAGGCACGTCGGCTCTGCAACAGGACCGGCCTGCTTTGGTCGCGATCCCGCCGTTGCAGCCGCTGACCGGTACATCGGTTGTGCTCGCGCCGGCGGCCGTGGCGCTCAGCGCGATCCGTGAGGCGCTCGATGCGCATGCACCGCGCAACCTCTCGGGCAAGCCACAAAATCCGCTCTCGAAGGTTATGTCCGACGCGCAACTCAATTTCACCGTGGCGCGCGGGCCGCTTAACGTGTCTGGCCAGCCTGGCGTGCTCACCGTCACCACGCCGCTCATGGGCACGTTCGAGGCGCTTGGCACGCTGACCGGCGCTGCCGGCAACGGCGTCAGCGCCGTCGGCAACGCGGTCGGTAATCTGCTCGGCGGCAACGTCGGCCAGCAGGTACAAAACCTGGCCGGCAAGGCGTTCGATCAGAAAACCAATATCCAAGGCAGCGTGACGACGACGTCGCGGCCGACGATTTCGTCCAACTGGCGGCTCGCCCCGAACCTCGCGGTCCAGGTCAACGTCGTGGACGTCGTGTTGCCGATCGCCGGCCTCAAACTCAGTGTCGGCAATCAGGTCAAGCCAGTGCTCGATGGCCTCGTCCGCGACCAAACCAACGCGCTTGAAACCCGGCTGCGCAACGATCCGTTCATTGAGAACGCTGCGCGCACCGAATGGGCAAAACTCTGCCGCGCCATTTCGCTTGGCGCGGCCGGTCAGGGCATGCCCAATCTGTGGCTCGAAGTGCGGCCGACGCGCGCCATAGCTGCGCAGCCGAGGATCGACGCCAATGCGGTGACGCTGCTGGTCGGCGTGCAGGCGGAAACCCGCATCGTGCCGAACGAAACCAAGCCAAACTGTCCGTTCCCACAGCAGCTTGATCTGGTGCAACAGGCAAGCGAAGGCAACGTCAATATCGCGGTGCCGATCGACATTCCGTTCACCGAAGTGAGCCGGCTGTTGCAGGCGCAGATCGGCGGCAAGACATTCCCCGAAGACGGCAGCGGTTCATTTGCAGTTACCATCAAGCAGTCCGCGATTGCCGCGTCCGGCGATCGGCTGCTGATCTCGCTTCTGGTCAACGTCAAGAAACGCGGGTTGTTCAGCTTCTTTGGCGCCGACGCGACGGTTCACGTTTATGGCAAGCCGGTGCTCGATCAGAATCAGCAAATCCTGCGCTTCGCCGACGTCGCGCTCGATGTGCAGTCCCAGGCTGCGTTCGGGCTTCTCGGCGCGGCTGCGCAAGCGGCGGCGCCCTATCTGCAACAAACATTGGCGGACAAGGCGGTGATCGACCTCAAGCCATTCGCAGCCGACGCCAAGAAGCGGCTGGCCGCCGCGGTAACCAGTTTCGCCAGCCAGGCGAACGGCGTTAGCGGCAACGTCACCATTACCGACCTGCGCCTCACTGGCATCGCTTATGACGACAAGACCTTGCGGGTGATCGCCAATGCCAACGGCGCAGTGAACGTCGCGATCTCGTCGCTGGCGCAATAGCTCGGATTACGGCGTCGGCTGGCCGGCGACAAGGCAGTCGTAGCGGATCGAACATTGCGTCCAGTCGAGAACCTGCAGATAGGCGTCGAGCCATGCCTCGCGATCGCCGTGATGGTCGTCGTGGTACGCGTGCTCACAAAGATCGCAGAGCAGAATGCCCGGCTTCCGGATTTCCAGCACATTGTCGTTACCACGCCGAACGACGATTTCGATTTCCGGCGTGCGCGGCACCGCGAGCGACAGAAATACCCAGCCTTCGCCGTGGAGCGACAGCGCCGCAGTTTTGAATGCCGCTATAAAAGCGCCGAAGCTGCCGAAGGTTTCGTCGATCTTTGCGCCAAGCGACGGTGACGGCTTGGTGCCGCGTTTCGCACCCAGGATTTTCCAGGTGAATTGATGGTTGGCGTGGCCGCCGCCCTGAAATCGCGCTTCATCGTAAATGGCATCAGGAAGGCGTTCCGGGTGTGACAGCACCTGCTCGATGGTGAGCGCGGCGATGTCAGGGTAAGGCGCGAGCATGTTGTTGATCGCAGCGAGGTAGCCGCCGTGAACCACATCGTGATGCCAGCGCGCGGTCTTCTCCGACATTGCTGGAGCGAGGTCCGCGTAGCTATAAGCAAGCGGTAGAAATTCGTATGCCATTCCTTGTCCGTGATCCGGCGCAGTCGCCTGGCGGCGGATCACATGAACGCTTGAATGCCGGTCTGCGCGCGGCCGAGCACCAGCGCGTGGATGTCGTGCGTGCCTTCGTAAGTGTTGACGGTCTCGAGATTGCACAATACGCGCATCACATGGAATTCGTCGGAGATGCCGTTGCCGCCGTGCATGTCGCGGGCCATGCGCGCGATGTCGAGCGCCTTGCCGCAATTGTTGCGCTTCAAGAGCGAGATCACTGGCGGTGACGCCTTGCCCTGCTCGATCATCCGCGTCAGCCGCAGCGCCGCCTGCAGGCCGAGCGCGATTTCGGTTTGCATATCCGCGAGTTTTTTCTGAATGAGCTGATTGGCGGCGAGCGGCCGGCCAAACTGCTTGCGGGCAAGCACGTAGTCGCGGGCGCGGTGCCAGCAGAATTCCGCGGCGCCCATCGCGCCCCAGGCGATGCCGGTGCGCGCCATGTTGAGACAGCCAAACGGTCCGGCAAGCCCGGACACATTCGGCAGCAGATTGTCTTCCGGCACCACAGCGCCGTCGAGCACGACCTCGCCGGTGATGGAGGCGCGAAGCGAGAGCTTGCCTTCGATCTTCGGCGTGGAAAATCCTTTGGTGCCGCGCTCGACGATGAAGCCGCGGATCTTGCCCTCGAGCTTGGCCCAGATCACCGCGATGTCGGCGACCGGCGCGTTGGTGATCCACATCTTGGTGCCGGTCAGCGAAAAGCCGCCGGCGACTTTCTCGGCGCGCGTCACCATCGAGCCGGGATCGGATCCGAAGTCGGGCTCAGTCAGACCGAAGCAGCCAATCAACTCGGCTGACGCGAGCTTCGGCAGGTATTTGCGCCTCTGTGCTTCACTGCCGTAGCTGTAGATCGGATGCATCACCAGCGATGACTGCACCGACATGGCGGAGCGGTAGCCGGAATCGACGCGCTCAACCTCGCGCGCAATCAGGCCGTAGGCCGTGTAGGAAAGGCCGGCGCCGCCGTATTCTTCGGGTATCGTCGCGCCAAGAAACCCTAGCTCGCCCATTTCGCGGAGCACGGCCGGGTCGTAGCTCTCGTCGCGGAAGGCCTTGAGGATGCGAGGGAACAATTTCTCCTGGGCATAATCGCGCGCGGTATCGCGCACCATTCGCTCTTCTTCCGTGAGCTCGCCCTCGAGGTCGAGCGGATCCTCCCAGTTGAACGCGGCGTCCTTGAGCACGCCGCTTTTCGGCTGATGCTGTTCCACCTTTTCGGCAAACTGCGACATCTCACTCTCCACGTCCCGAGTTCACGCTTCAGGTCCCAAGTTTACTCTTAGCGTCCTAAGTCCTGGAATTGCGCCAAACTTAGAAGGCGCCCGTCCTTGCGGCAAGCATGGGACATTGCCGGAACGGCCATGGTTCGCTATCAACCTCCTCACGCGCCCGTAGCTCAGCTGGATAGAGCGTTGCCCTCCGAAGGCAAAGGTCAGAGGTTCGAATCCCCTCGGGCGCGCCATTCCCACTTGGGAATGGCCGCCCACATGTAAGACAATGTTCGAACTTCGTTCGAACCTGCGCGCCAGTTTCCCGACCACTGAAATGGAAGTACTATCGCACCCAAAGCGAGGGAGATTTCCATGGACGTTAGGATAGCGCCGGACAATCGCAGGAATTACAGCCCGGAAGAATGGCAGGCGCGCGTCGATCTCGCGGCCGCGCACCGGCTGGCCTATATGCACGGCTTCAGCGAAGGCATTTTCAATCACCTGACCCTCACCGTGCCAGGCCGTATCGACCGCTATTATCAGATTCCGTTCGGATCCCATTGGTCGGAAGTGACGGCTTCGACTTTCATGGAGGTCGGCATCGACGACGGCTGGGTCAAGCACGGCACCGGCGACGTCGAGCGTTCTTGCTATTGCATCCACGCGCCGATTCACAAAGCGCTGCCGCAAGCCAGGGCGGTGTTTCACACCCACATGCCGTTTGCCAGCGCGCTCACGCGTCTGGAGGATCCGCGCATCAAGGAGATCGGCCAAACCGAGGTCGGACTGATGGGCAAGATTGCCTATGACGATCAATATACCGGTCCCGCGCTTGAGCCTGAGGAAGGCGAACGCCTTGCCGGCGTCATCGGGGATAAGACCGTTCTGTTCATGGCCAATCACGGCGTCACCGCGCTCGGTGATACCGTCGCCGCCGCCTATGACCGGCTCTACTATGTCGAGCGGGCCGCGCAGGTTCAGATTTATGCGATGTGGACAGGCCAGCCGCTCAAGCAGCTCCCGGCCGCGGTGGTGGAGAAGACCAAGCGCGATATCGGCGGATCGCGTTATTACACCGGGCTTAAACCGGCCGAGCGGCATTTCAACGCCTTGAAGCGGATTCTCGACCGGACCGAGCCTGATTACGCATCCTGACAAAGCGCGGCGATCGGTGCAGATTGGTAACCAGTTCATTAACGCAAGTGCAACCAATTTGGCCGACCATGCAATGCATTGGAGCGGGCCCAAGATTTTCCAGCAATGTACTCCACCGACCTTGTGCAAGCCTTTGAGGCGCGTCTTTCGCTGTACGGGCTCGACGACCGCTCGCGCGACACGCTTGCTGAAGTCTGGCCGTTGATCGAGCCGCATCTGGAACAGGCCGTTGACGAGATTGCGGTTGCGGTTCGTGTGTTGACACGAGTCGGTGCAGCGGTGGCGCAGAACGAAACATTCTTCAAAAAACTGGAGCTGTCGCACTTTCGTGCCTTGCTCGGCGGCAAGCTCGATCGTGACTATGCGGAATCCTGCCGCCACACCGTTCATCAGGAAGCGGCGCTTGGCATGGACGCGCGCATCCGCGCCACCGGCGGAAACTATGTGCTCGGCGCCGTGCTCAAGGCGCTCGCCCGCAAGTATCGTTTTTCCTCGGCGAAGGTCACCGGCTACGGCACGGTCGTCGCCAAGGTCATCAGCTTCGACGTGTCGAACGCCATCACGCTGCATCGCGAAGCCGCCGACCAGGCGATGGCAACGCGCCGGGGTGCGATCGACGCGGCTATTGGCGATTTTGACGGCGCAATCGGTGCAGTCGTCGACGCGATCAAACAAACCTCGCTGTCGCTGACGGCAAGCTGCGCGACATTGAACGATGTCGCCGACGACACCCGAAAGCGAATGGCATCGGCATCCACGGCGTCGTTTGAAACCGCGCAGCGTATCGACCTCACGGTCGCCGCCACCGAAGAACTGTCCAGCTCGATCCAGGAAATCGGTCAGCAGGCGACCCATGGCCTGGGCATGGCGCAGTCTGCCGTGGCCGATGCGGAACGCACCCAGGAAGTGATCCGGTCGCTCGACGCTGCCGCCGATCGCATCGGCTCGGTGGTGGGCACGATTTCGGCGATCGCGGCGCAGACCAATCTTCTGGCGCTCAACGCCACGATCGAAGCGGCCCGCGCCGGCGATGCCGGCAAGGGCTTTGCAGTGGTGGCCGCCGAGGTGAAGACACTCGCTAACCAGACCTCGCGCGCCACCGAAGATATCTCGCAGCAGGTCGCCGCCATCCAGATAGCAACCAAACGCTCGGTCGAGGAAATTTCCTCGATCGCGCGCGCCATCAACGAATTGACCGGCGTATCGACCAGCATTGCCTCTGCCGTGCAGGAGCAGAGCGCGACCACCGGATCGATCGCCGAAAGCGTGCACAACGCCGCCGGCTACACCGCCCGCGCCTCGACCGAAGTGGGCTCGGTCGAGCAAGCCGTCACCCGCAGCGCAGCCGCCGTGGGAGACATTACGAGCTGGACCGCCAAGCTGTCGTCGCGGGCGCAAGATCTTGAAACCAAGGTCGCGACTTTCTTCAACCGCGTTCGCGCTGCATAGCACTTTCTGCTCCTTCTTCACTTCCGAAAACAGAATGGCCGCGGCGATTACTGGATGCCCCGCCGGAGCCTGTCATCGCGGCGGCCGCTTCGGGCCGCGCCCGTTGGCGGGGCATGACAAAACAGGTTTGTTGTGTACGTCAATTCGTGAACTCCGCGCGCAACCTTCTCGTTCTCGCGGCGCGATCCGCACCCGAGCTATCGTCACGTGCATCAAATAAAACGACGAACGTTTCACTCTCCGCACCGACCTTCGCCAGAGAATACCGGCGGTGGATGCCGGTATCCTCACGATCCGTGCTTCAAGCAGTCCCAAGGACTGAAGAACCTAAGAACGAACGGAAGAAAGCAAGGAAGCGGAACGCCGAGAGACGCGTATCCAATCTCCGCACCCTAGCGGGGTGCGGCGCGCGCAGAGCGCTGCGCGCTCGCCTCTCGGCGTCCCACCACGGCACTTGCTGCAGCGAGCGAACGCCACAGCTCAACCCCAGCTACGCGCTTCCTGGGACGGGACTAGGGAGGAGCGGGCGTTACCCGCTCCCGGCCCTCCTGCAGTGCAGCGGTCTTGAGACCGCAGACCGGTCATCGTGCCGGC
>Ga0302325_10010267_pt1 | contig 20332 bp, 19 predicted proteins | sample Palsa_T0_2_FD_201948 | JGI IMG/M metagenome (GOLD analysis project Ga0302325, IMG submission 201948) | Peat permafrost microbial communities from Stordalen Mire near Abisko, Sweden - Palsa_T0_2 | ecosystem: Environmental > Terrestrial > Soil > Palsa > Peat permafrost | place: Sweden: Abisko...
GAGCGCCATGGGCCATGGCGCTTGAGCGGCGTCCGCCGCAGCTCCGGAGAGGCCGGAGCCAACGATAAGGGTGAGAACTGAGACGACCAACGCTGGCCCAGCTGAAATCCGCCTCACGACTGGGTCGGAGAGAGGTCCTGCGCCAGCCCGCGGAGGCCATCGATGAACGGGACCTCGGCGCGGAAGTCGAACTGCTCGGCCGCTCGGGCGGGCGAGGCGACGACATGACGCACATCGCCCAGACGCCACTGGCCCGTGACGACCGGCGGTGGTCCGTCCGGTGCCACGATCTTCCAGAGCTCCTGCGCCAGGTCGGCGATCGAGCGCGGCGTACCACTGGCCACGTTGAACGCTCCGCTGACCTCAGCCCCCGCACCGAGTGCGGCCACGTTTGCCCTTGCGACGTCGGTCACATGAACGAAGTCTCGAGTCTGTCCGCCGTCCTCGAAGACGCGGGGCGCCTCACCTCTATGCAGAGCGCCGAGGAACAGGCTGGCCACCCCGGCGTACGGGGTGTCGAGGGGGGCTCGGGGTCCGTAGACGTTGTGGTAGCGGAGAGCGATCACTGGTGTTCCGGTCTCGCGACCGAACGTCGAGCAAAGGTGCTCTTGGTGCACCTTGGTGGCGGCGTAGATGTTGCGGGGGTCGAATGCAGCGTCCTCGTCAACCGTCGTCCACGACAACTCTGCGCGACATGACCCGCAGGGCGGCTCGAACGCGCCGGCCTCGAGTCGCACTTCGGTACGCGGTCCGGGCCGGACCGGGCCACAGGACGGGCACCGATAGCATCCTTCGCCGTAGACGACCATGCTGCTGGCCAGGACCAGGCGACCGGCGAACTTGGCTCGGGCGAGCTCCCGGAGCAAGACCGCAGTCGCCAGGTCATTGTCCCGGGCGTAGTCGGCGACGTCGTCGAACCTCAGGCCGAGGCCGACCTTGGCCGCCTGATGGCTGACAGCGTCGACACCACGGAGCACGTGCGCCCAGTCCTCAGCATCGGCCAGATCGGCCTGCACGTACGCCGCCGCAGGGTTGGGATGGCTTGGCTCCACACGGTCCACCACGACGATCTGATGTCCTTGGTCGGCGAGAAGGTCGACCACATGCGATCCGATGAAGCCCGAGCCACCCGTGACGAGCACCTTCATGTCGGCATCGCATTGTCTGCGCGCATGGTGCGGAGATCCTGAGCGTTCATCGGGTTCGACGGTATAGGCCGGCGCGACGCCGGCGGGGCCATTCAGCGCGAAGTTAGCGATTCGTAAGAGCAATTCGAGGCACAAGCGTCAGCGACGTCACTACGGTGCCCGGAGATGCCCGACGTCGTGCTCCCGGTTTTGAACGAGGCCATTGCCTTGCCATGGGTTCTCGGGCGGATGCCGGCTTCTTACCATCCCGTCGTGGTCGACAATGGCTCCGACGACGGTTCGCCGGAGATAGCCGCCGACCTGGGTGCCAGGGTGATTCACGAGGAGCGGCGCGGATTTGGTTCGGCCTGCGCCGCCGGTCTGGCGGCATCAGAAGACGATTTTGTGTGTTTCATGGACGCCGATGGCTCGCTCGACCCGGTCGAATTGCCGCGGGTCGCTGAGCCGGTGCTGCGTGGTGATTCGGATCTCACCTTGGGTGCCAGGGTGGCCCAGCGGGGTGCCTGGCCCTTCCATGCCCGCCTGGCCAATCGTGTGCTTATGGCCGAGGTCAGACGTCGTACCTCGCTGACGCTGCGCGATCTCGGTCCAATGCGGGCGGCCCGTCGGGCAGGGTTGGCGGCGCTCGGAATCGAGGATCGGCGATCGGGGTGGCCGCTGGAAATGGTCCTGCGTGCGCACCGCTCGGGTTGGACAGTTTCGGAAGTCGAGGTCGTCTACCGGGCTCGCTCTGGTCGTTCGAAGGTAACGGGCACTGCCCGGGGAACGGTGCAGGCCATCGCAGACATGGGAGCCCTCCTGCGATGATGCCCCCTCACAAGAGCACTCTCGTCCAGTGGGGTACGGGCGGTACGGCCCTGAGCGAGGTGCAAGTTGTAGTCATCGCCAAGGAGCCGCTGGCGGGGACGGTCAAGACAAGGCTGTGCCCGCCGTTAACTTCATCGGAGGCAGCGAGCGTGGCCGCGGCGGCATTGGCGGACACGCTCCAGGTGGTGGGCGGGAGTCAGTGTCGAGCCCCGGTGGTCGCCTTCGAGGGTGAGTCCGACGGTTGGGTCCCCGGCGGGTTCGTCGTCGTCCCTCAGCGTCGGGGTGGGTTCGGCGAGCGCCTGGCCGGAGCAATCGACGATGCGTGGGAACGAATGGGATGCCCGGTACTGCTCGTCGGCATGGACACGCCGCAGGTGACCGTGTCGGATCTCGAGCTTGCGGCGGCGGCTCTCCTGTCGCCTGGCTCGGACGCCGTCCTCGGTCCGGCCGACGATGGCGGGTACTGGCTCATCGGTGTGCACCAGCCGGAGCCCGGCATGTTCGCGGACGTTCCGATGAGTACAGACCACACCGCGTCGGACCAACTCAGAAGGCTCGAAACGCTGGGCTTGGTCTGCAGGGTCATTCACGCTCTCCGGGACGTCGACACGATTTCCGATGCCCACGCGGTCGCTAAGTTGGTTCCAAACTCGTCATTCGCCGCGTCCTTGCGTGCGTGCGCTCACAGTTCAGCGGAGCTGAACCCTGCCTGAGACCCTCGTCAAATCTTCGGTCCTGCGCACCGTTGACGGGCGCACCCTCGAGTGGGACGTCGGTCGGTGGATGGCGCCGGCCGATCATGTGGACGAATCACTGTTGGAGCGGGCCATTGGTCCCGTTCTCGACGTCGGTTGCGGACCGGGACGTCACGTCTCGTCGTTGCTCAGCCGAGGGGTTGAGGCCTTGGGTATCGACACATCCCCGGCGGCGGTCCGGCTCGCTCGACGTCGTGGTGCCCCGGTGGCGCACCAGTCGATCTTCGATGCGGTGCCCGACACCGGCCGGTGGCGGTGCGGGCTCCTGCTCGACGGCAGCGTCGGCATCGGCGGCAACCCTCAGAGCCTCTTGCGGCGCGTGAGCGGTGTCCTTTCCAGACGGGGTCGCATCTTATTGGAGACCGTGCACCCACAACAGCCGTCCGAAGATCTCCATGTGCGTGTCGAAACCGCGGTGAGTAGCGGTCCCTGGTTTCGCTGGTCGGTCGTGTCGCACGTCGACGTAGCGACGCTGGCAGGTATGAGCGGCTTTCATGTGAACGACACCTGGGAGGACGAGGGCCGTTACTTCGCTCAACTCGAGCGCATCTCCGATCCCTGACCACGATGAAGTGTCACCGGCGGTCGTAACGCAGATAGGGCCGCCGTGGGACATCGGTCACCGGGAAGAAACACCGCGTGCAGGTGAACACGGGTGGACCGAGTTGGAAGTTGCGCTCGAAACCCGGACCGATGGTGTCACCGCGGTCGTCGACGAACACCGCGGTGACTGACGGAGAGGCCAGGGTTGCATCGATGCTGGCCTCGAGGTCGCGTCGGGCGGCGGCAGAGCTTGACCGCAAAACGTCGTGCACGGCCTCGGACTGGGCCCACGACGACTTCCCGGCCATGGTGTCGTACCAGGGATGGTCGGCCACGATGACCTGCCCCGGGAGGGACGACACGAGTGCGATGAAGCGATGCCCGGCCTCGGTGCTCGCGGCGGACGGGATCTCATGGAGACTGCCACGGGCGAGTTGGGCCACCTGGACGGCGATCACGATGGCGAGGGTGGTTCCGAGGAGCGCCCTGTATCGGGACGGACTTCGCGTAAGCTCGTGGTAAGCGAGTCCGGCGAAGGCGGCGACTGCGGCATAAGCGGGCATCAACACGTCGCTCGACCCGCCGGCATGGACCAGCGAGAGCCAGGACGCCCCCACGAGACCGGCGCCGACTGCGATCCAGAAGGGCCAGTTGGGTGCGGTGTCCTCCAGCACGGCCACACGCCCGCCCCGCCGTGCGAACAGCCCGACTGCAAGGCCGACCAGCCCCAACACGACGGCCCAGCCCGCGGGCCGAAACAGGCTCTTCGGTACGAAGGACTCGATGGCGTGGGCGTTGATCCCCTGACTTGGGAGCTCCTCGAAGACGTAGTAGTCGTACCAGCCGTGCGAGGCATGGTCGAGCGCCAGGGTGGAGACCCCGAGGAGCGCTCCCAGCGTCAGGCAAGCGGCTATGCCCACGCGACGCCGGAAAGCGACCAGGTACACCAAGAGAGGCAGCGCCGCTATGAGCGCGGTCTGTTTCGAGAAGAACGAGAGGAATAGCAGGACACCGATCAGACCGCCCGCCTGCCAGGTCTGGCCTCGCCGGGCCACGGCAACCGCGGCGAGCAACAGCACCAAAAAGAGCGAATCCACTCGGGCCAGGTCGAAATATGCACCGCTGGTCTGGTACGTGGCGGCAAAGAGCCCTGCCGCCACCAGACCGGACACGATGTCACCCGTTTCGCGTCGGACGAGCTGCCAGAGGAGCGCCAACACGCCCAGCGATGCCAGGAATGACACCAAGCGTGGAGCCAGGAAGCCGACGCCGAGCACCTTGGCGAACGCGGCGGAAACCCAGATGAAGAAGGGCGGGTACGGATAGGGCACATAGTGGAGCGATGGTGCGACATAGATCGCCTGACCGTGGACCACCCGGTTGACGATCTCGACCTCGCCACCCTCGAGCCACTCCAGCTCGAAGGGGTAGCCCAGGCGTCGGACGGCAACGTAGACGTAGATAGCGATGGGCGCTAGCGCTGCCACGACAACGACCATCCGGCTCACGCGCCAGAGCGGGAACGCCCGGCGGGCGTCCTGGTTACTCGTGGACATCACGCCCTGCGGGGCGGTGCTCAGGAGCTTGCGGGACGATGTCGCCATTGTCGTGCCGCGAGTGCACCGAGCCCACAGACCAGCCAAATGGCGCCCAGGACCACGGTGAGGCTGCCGGCGTAATCGTGAGGCAGACGGGAAGGTCCGGCCCGGGCCGTGTGGCCCCATCCTCCAAGGAGCGGGTAGGCATAGAGAACGACGACCGCAGATGCGAACAGGCCGATCTGTACCGGCAGAAGCGCCCATTGGGGCAACACCCGCCGCACCAACAGCGAGATGACCAAGACGATCGGAATCACGATCGCATCGTTGACCACATTGAGGCCGATGAGCAGGCGGAAAAGGTTCCGGGGATCCGCCGAGGGCTCCGAGATCATGCCGTGTAGCGCGAAGAGAATCACCGCCCACCCGATAACCAAGCAGGCCACCTGCGCAACATGCGGACGATGGTGCGCCACATGAGGTGGTTCGACCGGTGGTGTCGCCTCCGACTCCACCCCATCCTCGTTCACAGGACCACCACGTTCGAGATCCATTTGGTCTGGAGCACACCCGGACGGTCGGGAGCGATCAGCCGGATCGGATATCCGTGATCGAGATCGAGCTCCTGGCCGTTCAGCTCGAGGGCCAGCAGGGTATCGGGGTCGTCGGCATGCTCGCCGTCCACGACGGAGGAGGAATAGAGGCGGTGTTGGTCCTCCAGCGATTCGACCCGTACCGACGCCCCGACCGGTGATTGTGCCAGTGCGAGCAACGATTTGAGCTGGACGCCGCGCCACACCGCGTCCGCGCTCCAGCCCTCGACGCACGTGATCGGGAGTGCGGAAGTCCGCTGTGGGAGTGCCTGCAGTTCGGCGACGGAGAGGCTCAAGTGCCGGCGGCAGCGGCCAGTGACGGTCAGTCGGTAATCCGCCGCGGCGGCCGTTTCGACGACTCCGGCCTGGAGGGCGGTCTGGTTGACCGGAACGCGTTGCGGGCCGACCGAAGGATTCCGTGGCGCCAAAACCGCCAGCCGGCGCAAAGGTGCAATTGTTTCGCCGACGGCGACAGCAACCAGGAGACCCGCTGTGCCCAGAACCGTGGCCAGGAATCCGCGGCGGCCCAGCCCACCGCGGCTCGTGTTGCGTGGGCTATCCCCTGGGAGCACAGCCGCTCGCATTCTGACCGCTTTCTCGGTCTCCTGGTCAGAGGGCGATCCGGAACCGAGTTCCGATCGCACCGTTGCCGCCTTGGCTCCGATGTGAATCACCAGCGCGCCCACGACGAGCCAGGCTGTCCAAAAGTGCGCCGTGGTGATGGTGAAAGCCATTGGGCTGTACCAGTAGTCGATGTTGACGACCCCGGTGAAGAGGAGGAACAACGACCCGCCAACCAACGGGATGAGGCTGAGCCGCTCCAGCGCATGGAGTGCGCTAGTGACCGGCGGCCACTCCAGTAGTTCGGGCCACACCACCCAGAGTTTGGCGAGCAGGAGCGGAATAGTGGCTATGCCGGTGAAAACGTGCAGACCTTCGTTGATGCGGTACAGATCGGCCGGGTGAGCGGGGAGGTGAAACCACCCCGTGGGGTGTTGGGATAGATAGTCGACCAGTCCGGTGAGGAAGCACACCGAAAAGCTCACACCGAGGAGAACCCCGAGGACCGAACCCAGCCAGGTGCTGTGCAGCGGGCTGGTCACCCGTGCCGCGAGTGCCTCGGAACCGGCTTCCGCCTTGGCCCGCGCCGACTCGATCTTGATCCGCACGGTCTCTGGCCGCAGCTTTGGGATGCCGGCCACGCCTGGTCAACCTACCGCTCACCTGGTGGTCAGCGCATCGATTCTTCTTACAAAATGGCAACTTCGAGTGCCCAGAGGCGCCCTTCAGGCTGCGTAAGTCTTTTGTAACCAGCCCCGCCAGGCCATCTGACATGAGAGTCGCTACGGTCTTGGGATGGAGCTGGTCGAGGCACCCAATTCCACCGGCTCACCTCCGTCCACCGGGAACTCCCGAACGGTATTGGTGGTCGACGACGAGAGCGTGGTGCGCGACGTCATCGTGCGCTACCTCCGCCATGAAGGATTCGAAACCCTCGAAGCCGCCGACGGAGCCACGGCCCGCCGGCTCATCGAGACCAGTTGCCCGGATCTGGTCGTGCTTGACATCATGATCTCCGAGCCGAATGGTCTGGAGTTGTGCCGTTTGATCCGATCGAACGGAGATCTCCCGGTGGTCCTCCTCACTGCCCGCGGCGAGGAGTCCGACCGCATCACGGGGCTCGAGCTGGGGGCAGACGATTATGTCGTGAAGCCCTTCTCACCTCGCGAGCTCGTCATCCGGGTCAAGTCCATCCTCCGGCGCTCGTCTCGGACTGTCATTCCAGCCGTGCGACACATCGAGGCCGGCGGGCTGTCCATGGACGCCCAACGGCGCGAAGTCCTTTGTGAGGGCAGAGACGCCGGACTTACGCCGACCGAATTCGATCTGTTGTGGTGTATGGCCAGTCACCCCAACGTCGTCTTCTCCCGCGAGCAGTTGTTGGCGCAGGTCTGGGGCTACGAGGCCGCTCTCGACGCCGGCACGGCGACGGTGACCGTGCACATCCGCCGGCTGCGCGAGAAGATCGAGGAAGACCCATCTTCGCCGCGGCGCGTCACAACTGTGTGGGGTCTGGGCTACCGGTTCACGCCGTGATCGTCCTCGCCCTCATCGTCGGGGGCGTCACGCTAATGGTGGGCGTGGCGCTGGCCGTCTTGCTGCGCAAGCTACCTTCCGTCCGACTGCAGCTGACCGGCCTGGCGATGTTGGCCGTTGTGCTGCCGCTCGCATCAGTGACGCTCTCCGGATTGGAGGTGTTCGGAATGGGCGCGCGAACCGGTGTGCTGCTCGTCTCTGCCGCCGCTGCGGCCACCAGTATCGTCGGCGCGATTCTCCTTGCTCGCAATATTGTGGCTCATCTCGAAAGTGTCCGCGATGCCTCGCACGAGCTCGCGTCGGGTGACCTGGGTGCCCGCGCCCCCGAAGGTGGCCCTGCGGAGGTCGCCGAGTTGGCGAACTCGTTCAATGCAATGGCGGGACATCTCGAGGAGGTGTTCGAGGCCCGCCGTGAATTGGTCGCCTGGGCGAGCCATGATCTGCGTGCCCCCATCACCTCGCTGCAAGCCATGCTCGAGGCGATGGAAGATGGTGTCGTCGAGCCGCAGCACTATCTCGAGACACTGCACGGGCAGGTTCGCCTCCTGAGTTCACTTGTCGACGATCTTTTTGAGATGGCCTGCATCGACTCCGGTGCGATCACCCTCGCCGTTGAGCCGGTCGACGTGGGGTCCCTTGTCGAGAAGTTCCTGCAGCACTACGAGCTTGAGGCGAAAGCCCGCGGCATCCGTGTCGGGACGACTGTCCGAGATGTGCAGACCATAGCCATGTGCGCACCCGAAAAGGTTGAGCGGGTACTCACGAACATTGTGACGAACGCGCTGCGTCATACGCCAGCGGGTGGGGTCGTGTCGGCGTCCGTTACCAGCGGCGCCGGCGCCGTCTTCGTATCCATCGAGGATTCCGGTGCGGGTGTTCCCGAAGAAGAACGCGAGCGCATTTTCGAGCCGTTCTGGACGGGCGACACAGCGCGTGCGCCTTCCGTGGGGGGAGCTGGGCTGGGCTTGGCGATCGCCCGCGGGTTGATCGATGCTCAGAGCGGCCGAATCTGGGCCGAGACACCAACTCGGGGTGGGACACGGATCTGCTTTGCGCTGCCAGCGGCACAGCAGGAGCCGCAAGTACGCGACGCCCAGGCGACACTGACATCCCGGACTCAGAGCGGCACCCAGGCCTCGTCCTCACCTAGCTGACTGTGCAATAACGTCGTCGGAGTCGTAACGCGGACTGACGCCGGCGAGCCGGCGGGCTGGCTATGAGCGATACTCGGGATTGGGGAAGTCGAAGCGTGCGCCGGCGTCCCACTCCTCGCGTTGATTGCCGTGATCCGGAAACCCTCCCGCATCCTTGAGGAGCTGGGCCAGGTGGAGCAGATTCCACGTCAAGAACGTGGTGTTGCGCTGGGTGAACTCGTTCTCAAGACCGATACGGCTGCCGTCAGCAAGGCGGTCGCCGTAGCTTGGGCCGGGACCCGCTTCGCCGATCCATCCGGCGTCGGATTGCGGAGGGATCGCATAGCCGATGTGCTGCAGGCTGTAGAGGACGTTGGACGCGCAATGTTTGATGCCGTCCTCATTGCCAGTGATCAAGCAGCCTCCAACCTTGCCGTAGTAGAGCCACTGACCTCGGTCGTTCAACTCACCAGAATGGGCGTAGAGCCGCTCGATTATCTTCTTCGTCTCGCTGCTGTTGTCACCGAGCCAGATCGGGCCCGCGATGACCAGGATGTCCGCACTGAGCACTCGCTCGAACAACTCAGGCCATGCGTCAGTGGGCCAGTCGTGCTCACGCATGTCTGGGTAGATCCCTGTCGCGATCGGATAATCAACAGCGCGAAATTGATCGACGTGGACACCATGTTTGACCATGATCGTCGCGCTGGCATCGACCAGGAGTTGCGTATGGCTCAATCCCGGCGATCGTGTCAGCGTCGTATTGATGAAGAGGGCAGACAATTCGGAGAAATCGGGCTGACTGTCCGGCACGGCGATCACCGTACCCGCCCCACGTCCACTCTTGTTCCCGAACTATTACCCTAGACATCAAGTGCTTAGGCCTTGGTCAACGTGAGGAGTTGCGCTACTCAGAAGGCGATTTTGGACTGTCGGCTCGTGTTCTCAGCAGCAGGGCCGTTATGGGTCCCATCGCATGAACCAGATACGCGGTCCGTGGTCAGGAGCGTGGGCGTCATCGATCACGCGAAAGCCGTATTTCTCATAGATGGTCACGTTGCGTTCCGTACCTGTTGAGACAATGCACCCATGCCTTGAGACCGGGCCCGTGCCTGACCGTCGCGAATTAGGTTCCGCCGAATCCTCGACCCTGAATATTGGATCGACTGTGATGCAAAGTCGTTCGAATCTCTATATCGGTGGAGCCGACGATTAGCCGTCGACCACCAATGATGGTTCAGGCTCGGCTAGGCGTCCCTCGACGAACGACGCAGGTACGCCCTTAGACGCACATCCTCGCCAGCGTCCAGCGCATCGAGCAACGCCCCCAGCGCTGAGAACGCCGTCCCCCCGAGCTCGGCCCGCAGCTCATCCACAATCGACTGGGCCGCCAGACGCTGGTGCTCCAGGTAGTCGATTCCTTGGGGAGTTAGAACAACCGACTTCTCTCGCTTGCTGGTCATCGAGTCGACCACCGTCACGTAGCCATCATCACGGAGGTCTGCCACGACCTTGCTGGCTCCCTGCCGGGTGATGCCGAGTTCTCGTCCGATGCCCGAGATGGTTGATCCCGCCTCAGGCGAGCACATACGCAACACCCGGCCGTCGGGAAACCTGCGCTCCCCGAACCCCATTTCGGACATGGCACGATCCATCCGAAGCTGGTAGCCGAGCCAGGCACGACGGAGGGCGGCTCCGAGGCCGAACGATGTCGACGAAACGCCTGATGTGTCGGCGCGGGGGACCACAAGGGAGATATTAGCAAACTGTGAACTTAGTTGACAGTCTGTTCCGGGCGCCCAATACTGCGAACATGCGGCGCGCAGATACCACGATGTACCGGGTCTCCCTGCGCCCCGATCTGGCCGATCCCGGGAACCCGTCTTCATGACACTGGACCGGTGCGGGCGAGGGGTTGCCCGCATTCTTGGAGTGGCGGCGACGCTGGCATTGAGCGTGACGCTGGCGGGCGCGCCCACAGCCACAGCGTCAGAGGCGACTGGCACCCCAGGTCCCGTTGCTCGGTACGCAGTGGCGGCACAGCGCCAACCGCTGACCTCGAACGCCAAGTCCCCGGTGGCCCACGACACCGAGACCGAGGCACTCGTGGTGCAGTCGGGCCGCGTCTTCGCGGCAACGGGCCAGTGGGAGTATCCCGGTCCGTTGGCGTTCGGACAGGTCCTGGTCAAGAAGTCGAAGATCAGTCCGTGGTCGGTCTTCGAGCAGACGCAGTCCCTTCGGGTCCAAGCGTTGGACTCCTTTCCGATTCCGAGCGATCAGGGTCTCGGGCTGGGTCATTCCCTCCTGGTCACACAGGCCATCGTCGCAGGACACTCGAGGATCCAGTGGTTGCTCGACGGCGCCAACTCCTTTTCCCTTCGCAATTCGTACGTACTCCCCGCAGGCGCAGACGTCCGTGCGTTCGGGGCACACGAGGTGGGCGGAGTTTGGTCCGTCTACGCCGGGGTTCGCCCGACGGGGGTCATTCAAGGAGTCTGGTCGCCAGCTCGCCACACCTTGGTGTTTGGTCCCAAAGCCGGAGCTCACGGTGGCCCCGCCAGGGTCGCCGGGTGCAGTGACGCAGAAGGTGACGGGGTTCGCCGACTGTGGCGGAGCCCTTTACAGCACCATCAACACGACGCTCTATCGGCGGAACGACGGCGCCCTGCCTTCTGGTATCCCTCGCTGGGTCCCCGTCTATCGAGCGCCACCGGTTGGGCCGCACAACAGCGGTCTCCGGGGCGTCACGTGCCTCAGTCATGACGGGTCACCGTCGCTGCTCATCTCGACGGAAGGCAACGGCAACGTCTACCGCTTCGACGATCTGCCGCGAGGACAGTTCGACACGGCAGCGGCCCCGGCTCCCGGTTCGGTCGCCGACGGCCTGCTGCAGACGCTCGAGTTCCAACCCGCCCCCGCGATCCGTCAGATGCTGGCCGCTCAGGGAACGGTCATCCCGGCAACAGGGCGAGGCTCGGTCGCCTACGTGATCGCCGCCTACAACAACGGCGACTTTCAGTCCATGAGTATCGGAGGCGTGAACCGGCAGGTGTTCGGGTTCGAGTGGGGCTACCAGGGGGTGTGCCCAAACACGCAGAAGTGTGGACCCGTCGGATCGGGTGTAGTGCACTTCAACGCCAGCGCGTGCTTCGCCCTACGGACCGATCAGGGTCGATCGCCCTCATACACGTTGCGCTGTCTGCGGGGGCCTACGGTGAACCCTTCGGGACAGGTATCGAAGCCCATCCGCTCTGGGCAGGCCTTCGTCTCCATCAGGAGCATCATGCCCTCACCCTTCAGAGATGGCCGGATCTACTACGGCGGCTATGACTGCAATTTCTACCCTGCCGACGGCACGGCGTGGGTCGCGTCGTCGACGTTCAGTTCTCTCGACCATTCCGTCTCGACGAAAGGAGGATCCTCATGAGTCGAAGTGTGAGATTTCGACGACGGGGCGCCGCCGCGGCCGTCGCGTCGGGCTGCGTCGCTGTCCTCGCGCTCGCACTCAGCTCTTGCAGCAGCTCGCCCTCACCGCCGGCCGCCTCGCCCGAGCGGGTAACCGGTGGGCCGACGGGTCACTACGTGGTGGCGGCCGGTATCCACAAAATCAAACATGTGATCGTCATCGAACAGGAGAACCGCTCGTTCGACAGCTACTTCGGCACCTACCCGGGCGCCGACGGCATTCCGAACACGAATGGCGTGCCGACTGTGTGCGTGCCTATTCCGACAGGCGGGTGCCAAGTGCCCTACCACGACACCGCCGACGTCAACGGCGGCGGACCGCACGGCGAGGCCAACGCGACGAAGGATGTCGGCGGCGGGAAGATGGACGGGTTCATCGCCTCGGCATCGGGAGCCAAGAAAGGTTGCGGCAAGAACGTCGACAACCCAGCCTGCTCGAACTCGGCGACAACTGACGTCATGGGATACCACACGGCGGCAGAGATCCCGAACTACTGGACTTACGCCAAGGATTTCGTGCTCGACGACCACATGTTCGAACCCGTCGCCTCGTGGTCGCTGCCCGACCACCTTTACCTGGTGTCGGGCTGGTCGGCCAAGTGCTCGAGCCCTGCCCCTTCGAGCTGCGTCAATCAGATCAAAGGTCCCTACACACCCGCACAAATGCAAAGGTACGTGGACCAGGCCATCGACACCGGCACGGCTGACGTCACCAATGCCTGGACCGACATCACCTGGCTTCTGTACAACAAGCACGTCTCGTGGGCCTACTACGTGCAGACCGGGCACCAGCCCGACTGCGACAACGACTCGGCCGTGGCGTGCCCGCCCGTATCGCAGAGTTACCTCACCCCCGGAATTTGGAATCCCCTACCCATTTTCGAGGATGTGCAGAAGGACCACCAGATCCGCAACATCCAGCCGCTCAACAACTACTTCTCCGAGGCCAAGAAGGGGACGCTGCCATCAGTCATGTGGGTCACCCCATCCCAGGCCGACAGCGAGCACCCTCCGGCGAGCGTGCACCAGGGTCAGGCCTACGTCACCGCCGTCATCAACGCGGCCATGAAGAGCCCCGACTGGGACTCGACCGCCATCTTCTTGCAGTGGGACGACTGGGGCGGGTTCTACGACAACGTCGTGCCGCCTCCCGTCGACCAGAACGGCTACGGCTTGCGGGTCCCCGCCATGGTGATCTCGCCCTACGCCAAGACCGGGTACATCGATCACCAGACCCTCTCGAGCGATGCCTACCTAAAGTTCATCGAGGACGATTTCTTGGGTGGGTCCCGACTGAACCCCAAGACGGACAAGCGACCAGATCCCCGGCCCGACGTCCGTGAGGACGAAAAGGTCCTGGGCAACATGGTCAACGATTTCGACTTCACCCAGGCACCGCGAGCCCCGGTCCTCCTCCCGACGAATCCGCCCGCGGACTCGCCGAGCATTCCGGCCTATTTCAACGGAATCGGGCCGTGTGTCGGGTGCACGGCCACGCCTCGAAGCACGTAGCGGGCCTCGAATGTGTTCGGTAACGCCGGGTGGCCCGGAGAAGGCCGGTGAGTCAGGGCACGGAGATACCACACGCGGCGGCCGGAATGTGGGGCTGACAAGCACGTCCCTGGGTTCGCTTCGATCACTCCACGGCGGTGAGCGCAGATAGAGCGAGAGGTCCGCGCTCTCCGATCGCTGACAGCAATACGAAGTGGCCGCCAACGGCGGGCGCTGTGGCTATGGAGCCTGGCGGGCCCACCGGCGGGCAGCGCAGCGGTCGCGGCGGCCCAAGACCCAAAAGCCGGCCACACCCGAGCTGGCCACCCAGGTCGCCCGGTGGCTGAAGAAGTGGTGGTCACCCCAGGAGATCTCGATGCGCTTGCGCCTCGAGTTCCCAGACGATCCGATGATGTGGGCGAGCCACGCGACGATCTATCAATCCCTCTTTGTCCAGGGCAGAGGCGAGTTGCGCCGCGAGCTGACCCGCTGCCTGCGATCCGGGCGGGCCCAACGACGCCCACGAGGGCGCAGCTGAGGTGAGCCCCCTGTAATGGTCCAGAGCTTGTGCGGGTCCGATGCTCCAAACTGGAGCGAAGGAGGACCCACAACATGGCCACACGTCGGCGGCACACCCCCGACCAGATCATCCGCAAACTCGCCGAGGGCAACAAGCTCTTGGCCGGCGGCGCCGAACTCGACGAGGTATGCCGGCATCTCCAGATCGCCGAGTCGACCTGGCACCGCTGGCTGGCCCAATACGGGGGCATGAAGGCGAGCGATGCCAAGCGCCTGAAGGAACTCGAGACGGAGAACACCACGTTGAAAAAGCTGCTGGCCGAGGCCGAGCTCGACAAGGCGATGCTCAAGGAGCTGGCGGAGGGAAACTTCTGACCCCGAACCGTCGCCGCCGTGCCGTCGAAAGATTGCAGGTGCGGTTCGGGGTCTCCGAACGCAAAGCGTGTCAGGTCGTCGGCCAGCATCGCTCCACCCAGCGGCTCGGCGCACCGACTCCGTCAGAGGACGAGGAGGCCCTGCGGGCGTTCCTGCGTGCGTTCTCCAAGGAGCGCCCCCGCTGGGGGTGGCGACGCGCCGCCAAGGCGTTGCGTCGTGCGGGATGGCGGGTCAACAACAAGCGGGTCCAGCGCCTTTGGCGTGACGAAGGCCTCAAAGTTCCCTATCGCAAGCGCAAGAAGCCGATGCGCGGCATCGGAGTGCGTGTCGGCCCCATGTCCCTGATCACGCCGAACGCCCTGTGGGCCCTCGACTTCCAGTTCGACACCACCGAGGACAACCGGACATTGAAACTGCTCAACGTCGTCGACGAGTTCACCCGGGAGTGCCCCGCCATCGTGGTCGAGCGCTCCATCGACGCCGATCGGGTCGTCGCCATCCTCGATCGTCTGGTCGTCGAGCGCGGTGCCCCGGCCTTCGTCAGATTCGACAAACCCGAAGGTCCGAGGTTCAAACCCGCCCCCACGTTGTTGAAGGCAGGCCCGGTTGGGCCTTCAATTTCCCACTAGGACAAGCTATGGCTGGGCAGGGCTCCCGGCAAGGAGCGAGTAGATCTCGACCATCGGCGCCGTTCCGTTCACACCGTTGGTGTTTCCATTCTGGAGGAAGAGCCCGCTCGCGTTTCGCTGTGTCCACATGAAGGTGGCATAGGCTTGTGCCTCCGAGCCGTAGTCACTGTTTGCCTGAACTTGGTTCAGCACAAACAAGTCCCGAAAGTAGATGGCGTTGAACGCCGGCCCCTGGTTCTGCAAGGTTGCCCCAGTCCCGAAATAAGCCACTGCAGCTTCTGCGGTGGCTTGGGCACTGGTCAGAAAGCCGGCGTTTCCCGTGATCTGGTAAAGGAGCACTCCAGCACCGACCATCGCGCCCTGGTTGTAGCTCCATATGGTCGTATTCACTGTCCCACCAGGGTTGACATGGTCGTAGTAGAGACCATCGGGCGACTTGAGACACGTGTTGACCCACTGATACATCACGGCCGCCCCGAAGAGGTCGGTGGCGTTCTTGGTCAACTGATAGAGCTCCAAGCCGACCTCTGCATTCGCGGCGTTCGCGGTCGTGTTTCGCTGGCTCCCGGAGACATCTTCCCAGAACACTCCCCCCGGACAGCCGTCGGTCTGACTGGCGTCCCAGCCGGTCAAGACGAAATTGAATAGGACTTGCGCAACGAAGAGGTCGATGTTGCTCCCAGTGAGCCGATACGCGGCGATCAGATCGAGCGCGGCCCAGGCGTTGTCGTCGTAGTAGGTGTTGCCTCCTGGTCCTCTCGGTGCAGCAACCGCCGATTGGAACGCTGGCGTCTGGCTCGTACCCGTTGGACTGGTCTCATGAAGGTCGGCGTAGGACAACAGTCCGAGCGACCTCGCCAGGACGTCAGCGGTGTAACCCCGACCACCGGGGCTCGCGGCCAAGTAGGCCGTTCCGGCCATCGCGTTCGTGAAAGGCCAAAGGCACGAGTATGGGTCACAGGGATTCGAGGGGAGCCCCTGGTAGAGCAATGTCGGAGCCTCATAGAGGTTCTGTTGGAGGGCCTGGTAGCTCGCTGTAGCCTCCTGTTGGTCGGTCGACGACGTGCTGCTCTCGGCCGCAGTGGAGGCTTGGGTTGAGACCGAGGCCGCCGCGCTCGTAGTGCCCGAGGCCAACGATCCCAACGCAGCCATTGCGCAAAGCACTGCTGCGGGCCCGACCGACCGCAGCCAAAGTAGCGACTCGCTGATCGCGGGCGTCAAACGTCGTCTCCGGTACATGGCGGTTTCCCTCCCGGGGGCAGTCTGTGCTGGACAGCCGACGAAGTCAAAGCTGGACTGAGGTACGGGCCACGACTGCCGAGTATGCGACGGGGATGATTCGGTCCACCTTTGCTGCCACCCCCACTAGGCGGCGGGTACTGGCAGCCAAGGCTGCGGTCACTGCGGCGTTCGTGTTCCCGGTAGCGCTGCTGACGACTGTGCTCAAATTCGAAGTGGGCCAGCGGATCTTCAACGGCAAGCACCTCGAAGTGTCCTTCGCTCACCCCGGCGTCCTTCAAGCGGTGGTGTTCGGCGCCCTGGCGGTGAGCCTCATTGCCGTCATTGGGGTGGGTCTCGGCGGCCTCATCCGACACACTGCAGCAGCGATCACGGCATTGGTGATGGTCATCGTAGGAGGCGTTACGCTCGGCCAGCTGCTTCCGGTCGGCCTCCGCCAGTACGTGCCCGGCATTGCGCTCGAGGCCGCCGTCACGGTCAACCGTTCGGCGGGACTCCTGAAGCCAGTCCCCGCCCTTGTGGTCCTCGGCGTCTATGCCGCCATCGCCTTGGCAGCGGCCTCGATTCGGATGTCGCACCGCGACGCCTGAAGCTGGGAGCTGCGTCGACTGTCGTGATCACGGTCCTCGAGAGGCGTTTTTCAAAGCTTCCCCCCGCCACTTAGCAGTCGCAGGTCTGGGCCGATCCGAGAGGCTCGGCTCTTCTGCTGCCCCGGGATCTTTCGTGCGCCGAATCCCAAAAACAGGAATCTGATTCTCATTGCGACGTCATCGCAATTGGGCACGTTGGGACCTCGACTCAGGCGCTGTCGATGACTTTCGCCCTCCGGATCTTGACGCCCGTGAAATCGGGATCCTGACGCCAGCGTTCGAGGTAGCCGATGTATTCGAGCAGGCTTTCGGAGTAGGTGAGATTGCGAACCGCCCGGGCGTCGATCGCCTGCTGCTCACTGTTGTAGAAGCTGGGCGTGCAGCTCTGGAAATAGCGGGCGCCTCCCGCACCGACCGCCAGGAGCACCGAGAGCCACTCCTCCTCCGAAGCCTCTTCCGGCTCGATCCTGACAATTCCTTGCTTGTCGCAGGCCTCGATGATGTGCGCTACGTGTCGAGCGGACTCGGAGAGCAGGTGCGAGAAGTTCGTGCCGAAGCCGCCTTGGACGAGGCTGATAAGAAGCAGGTTGGGGAATCCGCTGGCCAACACCCCGTGCAGCGTGTGGGCGCCCTCGGCCCACCGTTCCGAGAGCGCCAGGCCGCCGGCCCCCTTGGGGTCAAAGCCGAGCCGTTGGTGCAGATCCGTCGTGACTTCGAATCCCGAGGCGTAGATCAGCAGATCCACCGGGTACTCGACGCCATCGACGACAGGCCCTCTGGCGGTGATCTCGTCGACACCGCGTCCTTCTGTGTCGACGAGGTGGACATTGGGCCGGTTGAAGGACGCGAGGTAGTCGTCATGAAAGCAGACGCGCTTGCAGTGTTTGCCCCAATACGGCTTGAGTCTCTCGGCTGTCTCGGGATCGTCAACGACCGTCTCGACTCGTTGTCGGATCGCCTCCATCACCTCGAAATCGATGCGCTCGAGTGCCTCGGCCTCCTCTTTGGACTTGGCACCCCTCTGCGTGTCGACCCACATGACTTCTGTCCATCCGTCATTCACCATGTTCACCTCGGGCTGGGCACCGGTGACCGCCTGGGTGAAATTGATGATCCGGTCGTGCTGCCAACCGGACTCCAGGCTCTGAAACCACTGGACGTCAGTGGGTTGCTGGTTGCGAATCCCCACCGCACTCGGTGTGCGCTGAAAGACGAAGACTTCCTTGGCAGCACGGGCCAGCTGTGGCACTACCTGTACTCCGGTGGCTCCGGTGCCGATGATGCCAACACGCTTATCCGCCAACTGATCTATCGGTTCGTCTGGTCCTCCGCCTGTGTAGCGGTAGTCCCAGCGGCTGGTGTGGAAGGCCTTGCCCTCGAACCGATCGATCCCGGGTATCCCGGGAAGCTTCGCCTTGTGCAGGATTCCTCCTGCCAACACGATAAAGCGGGCGGAGAGCCGGTCGTCACGACTTGTGGTGACATGCCAGCACAGCGCATCCTCGTTCCAAGCAGCCCCGGTGACGTCGGTCTGGAAGAGTGCACGCGGGTACAAGTCGAACGTCCGGGCCAGCAGCCGGCAGTAGTTGAAGATCTCCGTCGCGCTGGCGTAGCGCTCGGTTGGCATATAACCCGTCTCTTCGAGGAGCGGCAGGTAGACGTAGGACTCGACGTCGCACATGCAGCCTGGGTAACGATTCCAGTACCAGGTGCCGCCGAAGTCCCCCGCCTTTTCGACGATCCGGAAATCGGTGATTCCGTGCTTGACGAGGTCGATCGCCGTGAGCATCCCGGCGAAACCACCTCCCACGACCAGGACGGTCGTGTCTTCGACCAACGGGTCCCGGCTGAAGCCGGGGTCGATGAATGGGTCCTCGTCTAATTCCTCTCCCAGCTCACGCCACTGGGCCATGCCGTCTGTACGTATGCGCTTCTGCTGCTCCTGCTGATAGCGCTTCCGCAACTTGTCGAATGCGGAGCCTTCTGCGTCGTCGTATTGCTCTGTCACTCTCGCTCTTCCTTCAGTGCCGTGCCTGTGGGCTCCGCCAGGCGGGACCCAGCGTTCGAGCTTGCCGGAGGTGTGGCGATGGCTGGATCAGCACGTCCGACCAGGGGTGTGGTGTCCAGGGAACATAGCGTGAGCTTGAAACGAGTCGGAGCGGTATTTCGTGACCGGATCGAAAGGTCACTCTCAAGGGAGCCGACTGGTGATCCTGGTTGTTTCGGAGGAAGCATCGACGCGAGCCCTCTCAAATGAGGGTCCGAAGATTGCCTAGAGGTCCATGGGATCCATAAGGTCCGGTGAAGACCGTCATGTGGACGGTGCGGGGCCAGGTCGGCGGGCGGAGCAGACCTCAAAGAGCCCATCCTTGATGCAGCCGGCCGGCTTCGGACTGTGGTGAACAGCCGATGTGTCGTGATGGTGACACAAGTCCGTTCCGCCGTATCGATGGCACTGGAACCCTTCTCTGCCTCTGCCTCTGCCATCGCTGCACCCTTCTCGACCAAATCTACGGCCGGGCTTCCCAGGTGAATAGGGACAGAATTCACCGCGGCAAGGGCTCAAGGCCACCTCCAACGACCCATGAAGTCGGGCCGCCGCCACCCAAGAATTCCGGGGGTTAGCCCAACACCGCGTCGCCACAACGGGAAGCCTTGCGCTACAGGGGTTCTCTCGACATCGAGGTCGGCGAGCGGGCCCGGCGTGCCGTGCGAGCGGCATTATGGCTTCGAGGAAGCCCCGCATCATTGCTAATGTGAGTGTGATTACAAGATTACAACCCAGTCAGGGCTGATCTGCGAAATCAAGGGAGACACTCATGCCTGGTGACCCCGACGAGCCAGCGCTCAGCCTGCCCGGTCCGGATCAGGCGGTCGGTTTCAGCGAGCACATCAGGCCGCTCTTCAGAACGAGCGATCGCGAGGCGATGAAGTGGGCCTTCGATCTTGCCATCTATGCCGACGTGGCGACGAACGCCGCAGCGATCCTGGAGCGCCTCCGTGCGGGCTCGATGCCGTGCGACGGTCCGTGGCCGTCGGCACGGGTCGATGTCTTCCAACGTTGGGTGGACGCAGGCGTGCCCGAATCGGCGGCCGCCTCGCTCGGGGAACCTATCCACGAAAATGCAGCTGACACATCGAATGCCGCTGTTGAGGACAGACCCATCGGTGGGCGGCTCGCCAGCCTGATCAAGCTGCGATCGCAATCCCCCCAAGGCGACCGGCCCCTGGTGATCGAGCACCGCGAGCCGTTGATCTACATGCTCTGTGCGGCCGCCGAGCTCGAGCACGCGCTGATGTGCGAATACCTGTTCGCGGCGTTCACACTGAAGCGCTCGACAGATGAGGGTCTGAACGAGGATCAGGTGAACGCAGTCGATCGCTGGCGTAACACGCTCTTGATGGTGGCC
>Ga0302325_10010268_pt1 | contig 20331 bp, 18 predicted proteins | sample Palsa_T0_2_FD_201948 | JGI IMG/M metagenome (GOLD analysis project Ga0302325, IMG submission 201948) | Peat permafrost microbial communities from Stordalen Mire near Abisko, Sweden - Palsa_T0_2 | ecosystem: Environmental > Terrestrial > Soil > Palsa > Peat permafrost | place: Sweden: Abisko...
GGCGACGGAAGTCCGGTCGAGGGCTGGGGCCTCTACGAGCACGGCGCGCTGGGCCGCCACGACCCGTCCGGCTTCGCCGACTGGTTAACGGTTGCGCCCTAAGGGACCCGAAAAAGCTATCTAGTCAGCCCAGTTCGTCGACGATCGCTGCCAGGGTCTCCAGGCTCAGCGGCGCCGCCTGGTAGAGACAGACGGTGTCGGCGATTCCGTCGACCCGGTCGCGGATATGTTGTGCGACATCGGCAGGGGTGCCGCACGCGGCGATGGTGTGCAGGATCTCGTCGTTGATGAGTCCGCCCATGTCGTCCCAGCGGCCCTGCTTGGACAGCGCGTTGAGCTCAGGCTGGAGGTCCTCCCAGCCGTGCGCGGCCAGCACCGGCCGATAGGCGGGCGTCGATCCGTAAAACGCCAGCAGCGCACGCGTCCGCGCGTCGGCCTGCTCGCGTTCGGCGTCGGTCGCACCCGCTGACACGATGATCTCGGGCAGCACGACGAAGTCGTCGGCATTCCGGCTCGCGGCGCTGAGGCCCTCGCGCACCTTCGGCATGGTGTGTTCGTGCAGAAATCGCTTGGAGCCGAACGGCATCGCCAGCAGACCGTCGGCGTGCTCGGCGACGGCCCGGGTCAGCCGCGGTCCGAGCGCACCGACGTAGATGGGCGGCGGGCCGTACGGATTAGGGCCCGGGTTGAACGTCGGCGTCATCAACGTGTGCCGGTAGTAATCGCCGCGGAAATCCAACCGCTCGCCGGTGTTCCACGCCGCGAAGATCGCCCGCAATGCGGCGATCAGTTCGGTCATCCGGGCCACCGGCTTGTCGAACTCCGCGCCGAACCGCTTTTCGATCTGGGCACGGATCTGGGTGCCGAGACCGAGAATGAATCGTCCTGAACTGAGCAGCTGATGGTCGTTGGCCTGGTGCGCCAGATGAATCGGGTTGCGCGGGAACGCGATTGCCACATTGGTCATCAGGTTCAGGTCCGGGACGGTGGCCGCGAGCGTGAGCGGGGCGAACACGTCGTGCGGGCCCTCGAAGGTTGCGACGCCGCTGGCGCCGGCATCACGCAGCGCCCGCGCGCGGTCAGCAGCGTCGGTCAGCGCATAAAGGGCGGTGAAGACTTTCACCGGGGAATCACATCACGCAGCCTCCGTTTGGTTGACTGAGGGGCATGCCCGACCCGACTTGGACCGCCGACGTCATCGTGGTGGGAGCCGGTTTCGCCGGCCTTGCCGGAGCCCGTGAACTCACACGACTCGGACACGACGTGCTGGTTCTCGAAGGCCGCGACCGGGTCGGGGGGCGCTCCTACACCAGCCACATCGCCGGCGTTCCCGTTGACATGGGTGGCACGTTCGTCGGCCCGACGCAGGACGCCGTGCTGGCGTTCGCCGCCGACCTCGGGATCTCGACCGTGCCGACCTATCACGATGGCGCCAACCTGATCCGGTGGCGCGGCGCGGTCCGCTCGTACCGAGGCACGATCCCGCGGCTCTCACTGAGCGGGCTGATCGACCTCGCCCGTGTGCGCTGGCAATTCGCCCGCATCGCCGCGACGGTGTCGCTGACCGAGCCGTGGACCGCCCGCCGCGCCGCTGCACTCGACGGCCAGTCACTCGGAGGATGGCTGCGGTCGGTGCGCGCCGGCGCCACCGCGCGCGACCTGCTGGCGATCATGACCCGGGTGACCTGGGGATGCGAACCCGACGACGTATCGATGCTGCACGCCGCGCGGTACGTGCGCGCGGCAGGCGGTCTGGACCGGATGCTCGACGTGGAAAACGGCGCACAGCAGGACCGCTTCTCGGCGGGCACGCAACACATCGCCGACACGGCTGCGGCGGAACTCGGCGACCGGGTCGTGCTGGAGGCCGCGGTGCAACGCATCGAGCACCACGACAACGGGGTGCGGGTCACGACCGAAAAAGGCTCTGCTGAAGGCCGATTCGTGGTCGTCGCCATTCCGCCCGCTCACCGGGGCGGCATCGACTTCACTCCCCCACTGCCCGCCGAGCATCAACAGCTCATCACCCATTGGCCGCAGGGCAAACTCAGCAAGGCGTATGTCGCCTATGCGACCCCGTTCTGGCGCAACAACGGCTATTCCGGTGAAGCACTGTCCGACGAGGGCCCGGTGTTCATCACCTTCGACGTGAGCCCGCAGCCCGAGGGCCCGGGTGTGCTGCTGGGGTTCGTCGACGCCCGCACCTTCGATGGGCTCTCGGCCGATCAGCGCCGACAGCGGGCCCTGGACTGCTTCGCGTCGTTATTCGGCGATGAAGCGCTCACGCCGCTGGACTACATCGACCATCGTTGGGGCGCAGAGGAATTCGCGATGGGCGGACCGACCGCCGCGGTGCCGCCGGGCTCGTGGACGCGCTACGGGCCGTGGTTGCGACGCCCGGTCGGTGTCATCCACTGGGCCGGCACCGAGACCGCGGACGAATGGACCGGATTTCTTGACGGGGCGGTGCGCAGCGGGCATCGGGCGGCCGCCGAGGTTCACGCGAAGATGTAGGCGCGCTCCTCCTCATCGCTTCGCTCTGCATCGTCGCCGCGCGGGTTATGAACTGATGCGTCGTGCGGCGACCGACTCGGCCAGCCCACGCAATTCCCGGGTGACCTCTACGGGTCGTTCCAGCATCGAGCAGTGTCCACCGGACAACACCACAAGCCCGGCCGAGTTCGGCAGGGCGGCGGCGATTCGCCGGGACTGAATCAGCGGCGTCAGCCGGTCGCGTTCGCTGGCGATCACCAACGTCGGGACCGTCAGCCCCGCGAGGCTGATGTGCCTGCGACCCAGCGCGCCGTTGAGCGCCTTGCCGCAACCGCCGCGACCGGCCGGCGTGGTGGCGTTGAACAGCTCGTTGATCAGCGCACCGACCGCGCGGTCGGCGTCGACTCCGACCGCAAGCATCGAGATCATCTCGCGGCTGATTCGCCGTCCGATCGGGGGCACCGCGAAAGAGCCGAAGGTGCCCACCAAGGCCCGCCCACCCAGCACCCGCGCTGCCGCGAGCGGTCCGGGTACCGACAGCAGCCGCACCTCGCGCAGCAGGTCACCCGTGGTGGTGTTGATCAGCGCGACGGCGTCGACACGCGATGGAACCCGGTGGCGGTAACGGTCCGACCACGCGGCGATCGCCATGCCACCCATCGAATGTCCCGCGATGACGGCGCGCTCGCCAGGCTCGAGCGTCGCATCCAGCACCGCGTCGACATCCGCCGCGAGATGACTCAGGCTGTACCCCCCGCGCCGGGGAATACCGCTGCGCCCGTGTCCGCGATGATCGAACGCGATCACCCGGTATTCACCTGCCAGCTCCGCGATTTGGTAGGTCCACGCCCGGATCGCGCAGGTGATGCCATGTGCGAGGACGATCGGATATCCGTCGTCGGGCCCGAACACCTCGGTGTGCAGACGAGTGCCGTCAGCGGAACGCACCTGCACGGTGCGGCTTGGCGGCAAGGCCACGGACAGGGCTGCCCTCGATCGCGAAGGACTCATCAGCGCTCCCCTCGGATGCGGCCCCGTCGCCGCGCTCGGTGAGTGTATCGGCCCCGACTACCCGACAATGCCTGAAAATATCCCTGGCGACAATTTCATTGCCGGTGCCCCGGGGTGACAACAGCAGAGATCGGTGATTCGAAACTTCGCCGCGTACCGCAGCCATAGACTTGGAGATCATCAGACGAATCGGCGATGAGCCGGTTGAGAAGGAGCAGGACAACCATGTCGACCATCGAAGTGGATGCACGGACGCAGACACAGTTCGAACAGGGCTCTCACGACAGTTTCGAAAGTGACGTAGCCGCCACCCAGCAGTATCTCGACACTCCACGCTTCGATGGAATCACCCGCCTGTATTCCGCGCGCCAGGTCGCGGAGCAGCGCGGCACTATTCCCGCCGACTACATCATCGCGCGGGAGGCCGCTGAGGCCTTCTACCCGCGGCTGCGCGAGCTGTTCGCCCAGCGCAGGAGCATCACCACCTTCGGCCCGTATTCGCCCGGCCAGGCCGTGACCATGAAGCGGATGGGCATCGAGGGCATCTACCTCGGCGGGTGGGCCACCTCGGCCAAGGGCTCCATCAACGAAGATCCCGGGCCGGACCTGGCCAGCTATCCGCTTAGCCAGGTGCCCGACGAAGCGGCCGGTCTGGTCCGTGCGCTGCTGACCGCCGACCGCAATCAGCAATACCTTCGCCTGCGGATGAGCCCTGAGCAGCGTGAAATCACCCCCGCGGTGGACTACCGGCCGTTCATCATCGCCGACGCGGACACCGGGCACGGCGGAGACCCGCACGTGCGCAACCTGGTCAAGCGGTTCGTCGAGGCCGGCGTGCCCGGGTACCACATCGAGGACCAGCGCCCCGGCACCAAGAAGTGCGGACACCAGGGCGGCAAAGTCCTGGTGCCGTCGGACGAGCAGATCAAACGGCTCAACACCGCCCGATTCCAGCTCGACATCATGCGGGTGCCCGGCATCATCGTCGCGCGCACCGACGCCGAAGCAGCCAACCTGCTCGACAGCCGCGCCGACGAGCGTGACCAGCCCTTCCTGCTCGGCACCACCAACCTGAAGATCCCGTCGTACAAGTCGTGTTTTCTCGCGATGGTGCGGCGCTTCTACAACGCCGGCTTCCACGAACTCAACGGCCACCTGCTCTACGCGTTGCCCGAGGGCGAGTACGCCACCGCCGACGCGTGGCTGGAGCGCAATGGCATCGCCGAACTGATCGCAGGCGCGGCCGCGTCGCCGGATCACGCGCAGGAGTCCATCGATGCGGTCTTCGACGAGATCGAGTCGAAGTTCGTCGACGCCTGGCAGAGCGACGCCGGGTTGTTGACCTACGGCGAAGCGGTCGCGGACCTTCTCGAATTCGCCGAAGGCGAAGGCGAATCGCGCGACATGACGGTGGCCGAATGGCGGAAGTTCGCTCAGCGTGCGCCGCTGTACACCGCGCGGGAGAAAGCACGGCAGCTGGGCGCCGACCCGGAATGGGACTGCGAGCGGGCCAAGACCCCGGAAGGCTACTACCAGATTCGCGGCGGCATCCCGTATGCGATCGCCAAGTCGTTGGCCGCGGCGCCGTTCGCCGACCTGCTCTGGATGGAAACCAAGACAGCGGATCTCGTCGACGCGCGTGAATTCGCCGACGCGATCCACGCCGAGTTCCCCGACCAGATGCTGGCCTATAACCTCTCGCCGTCGTTCAGCTGGGACACCACCGGCATGACCGATGACGAAATGCGAGCGTTCCCAGAGGAACTCGGCAAGCTGGGCTTCGTCTTCAACTTCATCACCTACGGCGGGCACCAGATCGACGGTGTCGCCTCTGAGGAGTTCGCGACCAACCTGCGTCAGGACGGCATGCTGGCGCTGGCACGGCTGCAGCGCAAGATGCGCCTCGTCGAATCGCCTTACCGCACACCGCAAACCCTGGTCGGCGGTCCGCGCAGCGACGCCGCACTGGCCGCATCGTCCGGCCGCACCGCGACTACCAAGGCGATGGGCGAGGGTTCGACTCAGCATCAGCACCTGGTGCAAACCGAGGTGCCCAAGAAGCTGCTCGAGGAATGGCTGGCGCTCTGGGGCGACCACTACAAGATCGGCGAAAAGCTATCCGTGCAGCTACGTCCGCGGCGGGCCGGCTCCGACGTGCTCGAACTCGGCATCTACGGCGACGGCGAAGAGCCGCTTGCCAATGTGGTCGTCGACCCGATCAAGGACCGGCACGGACGCAACATCCTGACGGTACGCGACCAGAATACGTTCGCCGAGAAGCTGCGGCAGAAGAGGCTGATGGACGTCATCCACCTGTGGCTGATCCATCGGTTCAAGCCGGAGATCGTGTACTACGTGACGCCGACCGAGGACAACATCTATCAGACCGAAAAGATGAAGTCGCACGGCATTTTCAGCAACGTCTACCAGGAAGTCGGCGAGATCATCGTCGCCGATGTCAACCAGCAGCGCATCGACGAACTGCTGGATTCCGATCGCGCGGCGCTCAAGCGGCTGATCGCGAAGGAAGACTAGCCGACCAGGTCGGGATGGAATGTCGCCGCCAGCCGGCGCATTCCATCCTGCCAGTCGACGGTGGTCCCGCCGCCGATCAGCTCACGCATCGCGCTGACGTCGGTGGGGTTGCCGCGCAGTGCCTGCGGGCTCTCCTCGAAGACCGGTTCCTTGCCGACCAGCGAACCCAGGTAGCGGCACCAGTCCTGCAGGCTGACGGTCTGCTCGCCGCACCAGTTGACCGTGGTGGCCGGCACCGATGCGGCCTCGAGCAGTTTCGGAATCGTCGCGATGATGTCTTCTTCGTGAATTGGGTTGTAGCGCGCCGCAACTCCCGTCGGCACCGGGATCGGGATGCCGGCCAGCATCATCTCCATGTGGTAGAACGGCCAGCCGCCGTTGTCGCCGTAGGGGACGTTGAGCCGCGCGATGATCGTCGGTAGATCAAGAGCGCGGGCCATCGTCCGGGCGACGACTTCGCCGGCGATCTTGGAGATCGAGTAGGTCGGGAACAGCGGCTTGTGATTGTCACCCAGGGCGGCGTGCTCGGTCCGCGGCTCGTCGTCCGGCGGGTCGTAGACCGCGGCCGAGGAGCAGTGCAGAAACGCTTTGGCGTTGCGGCAGTGCGCCATTAGCAGGCCCACCGACTCGGCGTTGGCCCCGAGGTCTTTGTCCCAGTCCCCACTCTTGGCGACGGCCAGATTGAGCACGTACTCAAAATCAGAGGGCAATCGGCCAAACTCGCCGGAGGCCAGGTTCACGGTCTCGCAGCGCACCCCGGACTTCTCCAGAGTCTCGCGGGCCGCCGCGTTGGTGAACCGGGCGATCCCCCACACCTCGTTGTCGGCCGCCAGGGCCCGGGCGATGGGACTGGCAACTTGTCCGGTCGGGCCGGTGATCAGGATCTTTGTGCCGCGCATCTGCTGATCGTATGCCCGGCGTCACGCTGCGATCGGTTTACGCCCGAGGAAGTCTCCGTTAAGTTAGAAGAAGGAAGTACACCGATCGGTTTACAAAGGCATTCGGCGAACCAACCAACGCCAAGGAGTCAACGCCGTGTCCCCTGTCCTGGTCGCCGGAGCCGGTCGCGGGATCGGCCGCGCCATCACCGGAGAATTCATCCGACGCGGTCACCGCGTGATCGGCACCGCCCGTGATCCGCGTTCGCTGCAAGACCTCGACCTCGCCGAGCGTCTGGCGCTCGACGTCACCGACGACGCCAGCGTGGCAGCGGCATTCAAAGCCGCCGGCGACGTCGACATCGTGTGCGATGCGTCCGGCGGCGCTAGGGGCCGCGTTCGAGGGAATGATCACCCCGCAACAGGTGGCCGCAGAGATCGCCGACGCCGCGGAGAAGCCGCAGTTACCGCTGCGGATTCCGATCGGTGACGCTGCGCGTGCGCTGCTGGCCGCGCGTCGCGGTGCCCCCGACGACGTTCCGTTCGTACCGACCGCCGGCTAGGGCCGATCGCAAGCGCGGCGGAGCCGGGCGCAGCGGGTCGGCCCAATAGATTAGGGCCGCATCTCGTAGGCGCCGTCGTACGCCCGGACCTGCTCCCACACTCGATCGAAGCGGTGCGCATCCGTGATCGGTTTGCGTACCGCTGAGATCGCCCAATCTTGTTGTGCGGTAGTGGAGCTCGGCTTTCCGTGCAAAGCGACGACGCAACCCGAAAAGTCGCGGATCTGGACAGCGAAGATCTGGTCGATCAGGTCGGTGTCCAATCCGATCAGGTCAGCCTGTTCGAGAATCAGCTGGCCGTAGACGATGAGCGTGAACAGGTGGCCGACGACGAGCAAAAAGTCGAGGTCTTTCATCTGCTCGGGGTTCGGGGCGGCGGTGGACAGCAGATCCTTGAGCGCGCGGACCTGCTCGTAGAACAGCGCGACATTCGGGATGTTCGTGCGGCTTTCGTACACCGCGGCCCAGTCGGCGAATTGGACCTTGGATGCGCCGCGAGCCGGACCCTGCGCCCAGAAGAACACATCGTCGGCCGCGTCGTTGCGGGTGCCGATTGCGGGGTACTCCGCCGGGTTGAAGATGTAGTTGGGCATGAACTTCAGGATCTGCGCGACGTTGACGTGCACGGTGCCTTCGAGCCGCGGCAGGGCGCCGATCAGCCGGGCTACTTCGCAGAAGTAGGTGCTCTTCTCGAAGCCCTTGGCGGCCAGCACATCCCAGAGCAGGGTGACGACGGCTTCGCCCTCGGAGGTGACTTTCGCCTTCGTCACCGGATTGAACAGCAGGTACCGGCGGTCGTCGAGGCTGGCGCTGCGGAAGTAGTCGATCGCCCTGTCGCTGAAAAGTTTCATCGCGACCAGTCGGGCGTAGGCCTCGACGAAACTGGCTCGCACGTGCGGGAAGTCGGTGACCGGGTTGCCGTACAGGATGCGGTTGTTGGCGTGGGTGATCGCCTCGTAGAAGGCGTGCTCGCACATCCCGATCGAGCCGGAGCACAGGTTGAACTTTCCGACGTTGACGGTGTTGAGCGCGGCCGAGAACGCCTCAGGCCCCGTGCACAGGATGTCCTCCTCGTGCACCGGGTAGTCGTTGAGCCGGAAGTTGCTGACGAACATCTGACCGTGCACGACATTGTCGATCAGTTCGTAATTGTCGTGACCGCTGTCGGCGACGAACCACACGTAGCCGTCCGCGCCGTCGACGTCGGTGCGACGGGAGAACACCGACACCATGCCGGCCACGTTGCCGTTGCCGATGTAGTACTTCTCGCCCGATGCACGAAAGATGACCCCGTCGTCGTCATGATCCTGCGCCGGCGTGAGCAGCAGGTCGGTGTTGTAGATGTCAGCGCCGTGTTCGCGTTCGGACAGCGCGAACGCCATCACGCCGCCGGCCTCGAGTTGTGCGGCCGCGCGTTCCTTCGCCTTGATGTTGTCGCTCTGCCAGATCGGTCCGAGGCCCAGGATGGTGACCTGCTCGGCGTACCAGTAGGACAGGCCGTAGAACCCGAAGATCTCACTCAGGGCAGCGTTGCGGGAGGTGTCCCATCGCTTGTTCGGGTCGCCTCCGCCGTACTCCGAGGGGGTCAGGAAAGTCGCGAAGATCTTCTCCTGCTCGATGAAGTCGAGGAAGTCCGACACCCAGGCCGCTTCCAGGTCGTCGCGCAGCAGCTTGACCTTGCCGCGCGCTTCGAACCAGTCGATCACCGCGCGCAGTTGGCGTCGCGTCTCGGGGTCGAAGTGCGACGGATCGTAAGCATTCGGGTTGAACAGCAGCTTTTCCGAGGTCGCCATGGTTGTTGCCTTTCATCGGCGGGTCCGGCGTCGAATCTAGCCCTACCGGTTCGGTGGATCTCAAGAAGCTAACGATTCGGCCATACCGCGGCGTGGGCGCGTCGTCCGGCCGGTCGGACGTGTTGTGGTGGAACTCTGATGTCCAGCTATCGGGTTCGCACCAGGTACGCCGCCGCCGTCGCGGTGGCGGCCGCCGCGCTGCTCACCATCGGCGTGCCCTTGACCTCTGCCGAGCCGGCCACCGACGCGCTGGGTTTCGTCGACTCCACAGCGCGGTGCGCGGCACCCAACACCGCAGCCGCGTTCGGCAGCACGGCGGAATCACGCGTGGCGATCTGCAAGAGCCCGGCCGGCCTGTACGGCTACCACGGTGTGCGGGTCAGCGACGGCGCCAAACTTATCGCGTCCGCCACGGTGGCCGCGGACGGCAGCTACGTCGCCAAGAGCGAGGGCATCACCTACACCGTGACGTCGAGTGCGCTGGTCGTCAGCGACGCCAACGGGGAGATCCGCCGGGAACCGATGGTGTCCTACCACGGACCGAAGACGGCGCAAGCCCCGGCTGGGACGCCGAAGACACCCGCGGCGGCACCTCAGAGTCCGTCTGCCGCGTCGGCGGCACCACAAACGTCGGCGGCGCCGGCCAAACCGCTACCGCCCCCGCTGCCGGCCGAGGTCGGCGGAAAGCGTTAGCCAGACTAGCCAGCAGCCGAAATCGATTGGCTGACGGTGTAACTGTCGATTCCCTCGATCCCGAGTTCGCGACCGTAACCGCTGTTCTTGACGCCGCCGAACGGCGCCGCGGGATCCATGATGTAGCCCTCGTTGACGCCGAACGTGCCCGATCGCACCTGGGCCGCGACGCCGTATCCGCGGTCGACATCGGCGGTGAACACCGAGCCTGCCAACCCGTACTCGGAGTCGTTGGCGATCCGGATCGCCTCGTCCTCGTCGCGGTACGGGATCACGGTCAACACCGGGCCGAAGATCTCTTCGCGCGCTATCCGCATGTCGTTGTGGGCGCCGCTGAACAGCGTGGGCTTGACGTACCAGCCGGTGTCGAGGCCGCCGGGCATCTCGCTGCCGCCGACCACCAAGCGCGCTCCCTCACTCTTGCCCGTTTCGATGTAGCCGCGGACCCGCTCCTGCTGCCGCTGGGCCACCAGCGGGCCGATCGCGGTGTTGGGATCGGCAGGGTCGCCGACCGGCATCGCTGCCATTGCCGCCGCCAGCGCGTCGACGAACTCCGCCTCGCGGGCCGCAGGAACCAGAATCCGGCTCAGCGCATTGCACACCTGGCCGCTGTTGGCCAGGCTGGCCATCTGAACCCCGCTGGCCGCTGCCGACGGGTCGGCGTCGTCAAGCACGATCGCTGCCGACTTGCCGCCGAGTTCGAGGCTGACCTGCTTGAGCCCGGCAGCACAGGCCAGTGCGACCTGGCGTCCGGCCGCCGTGGACCCGGTGAACGAGACCTTGTCCACCCCGGCGTGACTCACCAGCACCTCGCCGACCTCACGACCACCGGGCACCACATTGAGCACACCCGGCGGCAGATCGGCCTGGGCGACCAGGTCGGCGAGTAGCTGCGCATCGAGTACCGACTCGGGTGCCGGTTTGAGGACCACCGAGCACCCGGCCAGCAGCGCGGGTATGACCTTGGCGACCGTGAGGAACTGCGGCATGTTCCACGGCACCACCGCGGCGACGACGCCGACCGGCTGCTTCCTGATCCGGATGTTCTTGCCGTACAAGCCCGGACGATCCTGCTGCCATTCGTAGTGTGCCGCTAGACCGCAGAACGCCGACATCATCGTTAGCGGCAGCCGGACCTGCGCCATCTTGGCGAACGAGATGGGTGCGCCGATCTCCGCCGAGATGAGCGCGGCCATGTCAGCTCGATGCTCTTTGTAGATGCCGGCCAGCCTGGTGATCGCCTCGATCCGCATCCCCGGCTGCATCCGCGGCCACGGACCAGTGTCGAAGGCCGTGCGGGCCGCCTGCACCGCGCGGTCGACGTCGGCCGGTCCGGCGACTGCAGCGTGACCGATGACCGCCTCGCTGTGCGGCGACACCACGCTGATGACCGAATCGGACTCGGGAGCATGCCATTTGCCGTCGATGAAGAGTCGGTCCCGTTCGTACATAACTATTAGCTCTCCCCGTCTAGGTGTTGCGACCGCCGTTGACGCCGAGGATCTGCCCGGTGATGTAGCCGGCCTCCTCGGACGCGAAAAACGCACAGGCGGCGGCGATGTCCTCGGGTCGGCCCACCCGGCGCACCGGCGTGCGGTTGATGTGGTCTTCCACGGTGCCGCCGAGTAGGTGCCGGCTTTCGGCGCTGCGCAGCATCGGTGTGTCGACGAAGCCGGGCGGTACCGCGTTGACCGTGATACCAGCCGGACCGTATTCCAGCGCCAGGGATTTGGTGAGCCCGTTGACCGCCGACTTGGCCGCGACGTAATGCGCCATGAACGGCTGACCGGAGTGCGTGCTCGAAGACGAGATGTTGACGATGCGGCCCCAACCGGCGTCGACCATGTCCGGCAGCACGGCCTGGATGGTGTGGAACACGCCATTGAGGTTGACGTCGATGACTTTTGACCATTCCGCGAAGCTCATCTTCGAGAACTTCTGGAAGCCTTCGACCCCGGCGGCGTTGACCAGCACCAGGATCGGGCCGAACTGCTCACGGATCGCCGCGACAGCCTTGTCCACCTGCGCGCGATCAGTGACGTCGGCGATATGGCCGAATCCGTCGTCAGTGGGTGACAGGTCGATGACGGCGACCTGGAGTCCGTCTTTGCGCAACCGCTCTGCGACCGCGCGGCCAATCCCTGACGCACCGCCGGTGACCACCGCCGTCTTCAAGCTCGCGACCGCCCTCTCTTGGCAACTTTCCTGAGCGACTGCCCAAACACCACATGCCTATCACCCCGCGTCGTTTATGGTCAAGCCCATGGACCGACCTCCGTTTCGCTTTGCCGTGCAGGCGACCAACGCCGCCGGTGCGCGTGAATGGCGCGACACCGTCCGCAGAGTCGAAGATCTCGGGTACGCAACGCTTTTCCTCGCAGACCACTACCTCGGCCCCGGTCCCGCACAGAAGGCCGCGCGCACACCTAGGCAGGATCTCGCCCCCATCGCGGCGATGGCCGCTGCGGCCGCGGTCAGCGAAACGCTGCGCATCGGCTGCCGGGTGTTCTGCATCGACTATCACGTACCCGCGGTGTTGGCCAAGGAAGCGGCGACCCTGGATCTACTGTCCGACGGCCGGCTCGAGATGGGCATCGGAGCCGGTTGGAGCGAAACCGAATACAACGCAATGGGCCTCAGCTTCGACCGGCCGGGCCGCCGGATAACCAAGCTCGCCGAGGTGGTTTCGTTGATCAAAGCGCATTGCGAGGGCGAGGAATTGGACCGTTCCGGTGAGTTCGTCCACGTGCGGGGTTATGCCGGTCGGCCCCGCTCTGTGCAACATCCGCATCCGCCGATCATGATCGGCGGCGGCGGACCTCGGATGTTGAGGTTCGCAGCTCGCGAAGCCGACATCGTCAGCATGTCCAGCGTGCCGTTCGTGGCGTGCGACGCCGACGGGCTGGATCCACACGCGGTCGCGAAGCGTCGAATCGAGTTAGTCCAGAACGCCGCCGGCGAGCGCTACGGCCGACTCGACGTCGAGAGTTCTCCGTACTTCACGGCGATTACCGACGACCCCCGGGCCGCGTTGGCCGCCGCCGCGAACGCGACCGGAATTGCCGCGGAGGTGCTGCGCGATCACCCCAACGTATTGATCGGCTCGGTGGAAGCCGTTGCGGAGAAGCTGTATTCACGCCGGGAATCGCTCGGCGTCAACTACGTCACGGTGCAACAGAATCAGATCGAAAGCTTCGCGCCGCTGGTGGAGCGGCTGAGCGGACGTTAAGCCTTGACCGCTGCGGGCAGAGGTGCGAGCATGTCACGAGACTATTGGGCGATCGCTCAAATAGTGCGGGCTCCACCATCACCACCCAGGAGTGAGACGACTCAATGGCAAAGCGGACCAGATACAGCGAGTACCACGATCAGTACGCGAACTATCGGCTCGAGCTCTCCGACGACGGCATCTTGCTCATGCAGTGCCACACCAACGGTGGCAGCCTGATCTGGGATTGGTGTGCGCACGACCAGATGTCGGATGCGTTCGCCGACATCGCCGGCGACCGCGAGATCAAGGTGCTCATCCACACCGGCACCGGCGAGAACTACAACGCCAACTGGGGTCGGCTGCCCAATGGCGACCTCGTCGACAAGCCCGACTACCTGCTGATGCCCGGCACGCGTGGCCTGCACAAACTCGACGAAAAGGCTTGGTATGCGCGGCACTTGATCACCAACGTACTCGACATCGACGTACCGATGATCAGCGCCGTGAACGGCCCGTGCAACATGCATTCCGAGGTGCCGTTGCTCGGCGACATCGTGTTGGCCTCCGACGACGCCTACTTCCAGGACGCGTCGCACTTCCCCCGCGGCCAGGTGCCCGGCGACGGCCAGCACGTGATCTGGAGTTTTCTGGCCGGCCACACCCGGGCCCGCTACTTCCTGTTGACCGGCATGAAACTCGGCGCGGCCGAAGCCAAAGAGTGGGGCGTGGTCAACGAGGTGCTGCCCAAAGGCAAGCTGCTGGACCGCGCCTGGGAGCTGGCCCGTGAACTGGTCAAACGCCCGCCGCTGACGCTGCGTTACTCGCGTCAGCTGTTCACCAACCCGCTCAAGCGGGCCTTCCTCGACGAGCTCGGTCACGGCCTGGCTCGCGAAACCTATGCACAGCGCGCGTTTTTCCCGTTCGGCGGTGAGATGGCGCCGTTGGATCGGGCTTGGGACGACGAGCCTTGGACAACCCCGTCCAATGGCGCGCCCGCACAAGAAGGAGCTCAGTCGTGACGACCATTCAACAACGCCTGTCCACCGGTCGCGGGAAGTTCACCACCGACTATCCCGAACTGGGAACAGCGCCAGTCAACTACGAGGATTCGATTTCACCGGAGTTCTTCGCGGCCGAGCGGGAGGCACTGTTCAAGCGAAACTGGTTGTGCGTGGGGCGGATCGAGCGGCTCCCGCGCAAGGGTTCGTACTTCACCCGCGACTTGCCCGGCAAACTGGCCTCGATCGTGATTGCCCGCGACCTCGACGACAGCGTCCATGCGTTCCACAACGTCTGCGCCCATCGTGGTAACAAGGTGGTCTGGCAGGAACACCCCGGCGAGGAATCCTCGGGAAGCTGCCGCGCTTTCTCCTGCAAGTACCACGGCTGGCGGTATGGACTGGACGGCAAGGTCAATCACATCACCAACGAGGGTGAGTTCTTCGATCTGGACAAGAGCAAGCTACGGATGCCGCCGGTGCACTGCGAGGTGTGGGCGGGCTTCATCTTCGTCAACCTCGCTTCTCAAAAAGAAGGGGCCCCGGCTCCGCTACGAGAATTTCTCGGCGACGTACTGCTGCCCATCGAGGGCTATCCCTTCGAGAAGATGACCCAGCATTACGGGTTCTCCACCCGGATCAACGGCAACTGGAAGCTCGCCGTCGACTCCGTCTGCGAGTGGTATCACCCGCCGTACGTGCACGGGCGATTCATCGACCCGGACGTCGCCAAAGCAGAGCAGATGGTGCCGCCGATCGACTCCTACCATTACGACCTGTTCCGGCCGCACATGCTGACATCGGTGCCCGGGCCGCCGCCGTTGCCGGCCCGTGAACCAGGCACCGCGGGACCGGCCCGTCAGGACCAGCGCTGGGTTTACAAGCTTTTCCGCGCAGGACTTTTCGGGCCCGACGATGTGCCGGATATCGGCCTGGAAAACGACGGTCTGGGCGAGTCGGGGTTCCTCAACCGCGGCAACATCGCCTCGTGGGGCAACGACCAATTCTGGCTCTTTCCCAACATCTCGATCCAGATCTGGGCGCGGAACTACTACATCACCTACAACTACTGGCCGGAGACGGTCGACACCCACATCTACGAGATCGACCTGTACTTCGTACCGCCGGCGAATGCGGCGGATCGCCTGTCGCAGGAATTGGTGGTGGACAGCACCATCGAGTTCGCGATGCAAGACGTCAACACCATCGAGGCCACCCACTCGGCACTCAAGACGAGAGCACAGAACACGTTCCATCTCAGCGACCAAGAGCTGTTGATCCGCCAATTCCACACGGTGGTCCGCGACACCGTCGGCGCCTACCAGTCCGCTAAGGAGTCGTGATGTCAGAATCCCTTCTGTCTCAGGCGTTGCCCGAGCCCTTTTCCGATCTCGAACCGTTCGTCGCCGGTTGGGCGTTACCGACGCGGGCACAGCGCTACGAGGCACGGCTGTCGAAGCCGTTCGACGAGTTGGTCGCCTTTTACGATGCTGTTGCGCCGAAGGCCGAGGAGGCGATCACCTACCTCAACGGGCTCGACATCGACGACTTGCCGGACGACGCGAGCAGGCTGCTGCACTTGCTGTATTCGATGATCCTGGTCTCTTACGCGGTCAACGTGTTCAAGCAGAATCGCATCCCGGATTCGGGTGCTGCTTTCTTCGAGATGGTCGCCGAGCCCGCGGTGTAATGCTCCAATTGTGATAGGAACCCTGTGTGACCGCATCCGCACGACCGAAGGCACGCGACACCAGCACTCGCGACATGCTCATCGCTGCGACGAGTCAGGTCATGGTCGAAGAGGGATATGCCGCAGCCACCTCACGTCGAGTCGCGGCTCAGGCGGGCGTGAAACCAGCTCTCGTGCATTACTACTTCCCCACAATGGACGAGCTGTATCTGGCGGTGTTCCGGATCGGCGCCACCGTCTACCTCGATAGGCAACAGAAGGCGCTGGCCTCCGACCGTCCGCTGCATGCGTTCTGGGAGACCCTCGTCGCGCCCAAGGACACCCGGCTGTTGTTGGAGTTCATGGGTCTTGCCAACCACCGCAAGGAGATCAGGGCGGAGATTGCGGCGTGGTCCGAACGCTGGCGCGAACAACAGATCACCGCGCTGAATTTCATTGTTCGCGAACACGATATCGACTCCGATGAGTTTCCGGCCGCCGCGCTGGCGGTCGTGATCGCGGCGATCGGCCGCACCTTGATTCTCGAGGAGGGGCTCGGCACGGCCGGCGGCCACGACGAGGCTGTCGCGCTGGTGCACCGAATGCTGGACCGGTTCGAGATGCCGCCCAAAGCTCGTCGCGGCGCCTAGTCCAGCTAGGGCAGCACGATCCGCAACCGCTCCCAGCCGCGGACGGTGGATGTCGACGCGAGTTGTGCTGTGCCGTAATCGATGCCCCATTCAGGCCACCGGTTGAGGACCTCGTCGAGGGCGATGCGGCCCTCCAGGCGGGCCAGGTTCGCGCCGAGGCAGTAGTGCACACCTTTCCCGAAGGTGATGTGCGAGATGTTGTCGCGGTGAATGTCGAAGCTGTCCGGGTCGGTGTATCGCCGCGGGTCACGGTTGGCCGCGCCGAACAGCAGTAGCATGGCGCTGCCCGCCGGGACCGTCGTGCCATAGCATTCGAAATCCGTTGCCATCCAACGGGCGACGTGCGGCCCCGTCGGCTCGAAGCGCAGCGTCTCGTCGATGGTGCGATTCAGCAGCGACCTATCCTTATCGATCTCGTGGCGCTGGTCGGGGTGCTCGGCGAGAACCTTGGCCAGCCAGCCGATCAGCCGGCCTGTCGTCTCGTTACCCGCACCCGCGACCACCTGGGTGTAGTGCAGCACTTCTTTGCGGGTCAGCTTGCGGTGCACGCCCTGCTCGTCGTCGAATTCGACATTGAGCAGTGTCGTCATCAGGTCGTCGGACGGGTTCTTGGACCGCCATTCGACGTAGTCGGCGTAGATCCGTCCGTCGGCGATGGAATCGGCGTTGGCGACCTTCAGCGGAGTACCCGGCTTGGTGCGCAGGTTGGCGTCGTTCGCGTCGCGAACCGAGATCTGTTCGGACTCCGGGATTCCCAGGAGCATGCCGATCACCCGCATGGGCATCATCGACGCGAGCTCGGAGATGATGTCGAATCCGTCCGAGCCGACCAACGGATCCAGGCATTTCACGCAGTATTGCCGAATCTGGTCCTCGATCGCGGCCATCCGGCGCGGTGTGAACACCCGCGACATCAGCCCGCGCAGTATCGAATGTTCGGGCGGATCCTGGAACATCATCACACCGCGGGGCATGTCGAAGTCAGACTTCACCAACTCGAGGATGTCGCTGCGCCGGCTCGAGAAGGTCTGCCAGTCGGCCAGCGCCTGCTCGACGTCGGAATGCCGTGAGATCGCCCAGAAGTCGTATTTCTCGTTGTAGTAGACCGGCGATTCCTCGCGCAGCCGCGCGAAGGTCGGATACGGGTCGGTGTTGATCCCGGTGTCGTAGGGGTCGTAATAGACGTCGGTTTCGTGCGCGACGGTCATCGATGCGTCCTCAATTCAGGCAGACCTTGCCGTCCATCCGACCCTCTGCATACAGACATTGGGCGATCGCCCAACATTGGGCGCACGCCATGTCTAGCAGCCTCGTACTGGGCACGTCAAGACCTCGGGACGCGTGCCGAGCGTGCCTCGAACAGCAACGAATAGAAGCCTGATAAGCGGGTACACGTTGCCAATACGCGACAAATTGGCTGGCCACCGGAGTGACCGAACTAACCTGTAGGTTGGCCTTCGTCTGACGGAAGCGGGATCACATCATGAACATCGTCCGGAAAGCTTCGGCGATCGGCGCGACGGCGCTGGCACTCACAGTTTTTGCGGCCGCCGGGAGCGCGCAGGCCATTGACCCGACGTATTTCTACAACAGCGACAACAGCATGCAGGTCAGCTATGGCGGCGGCGGCGGCGGCGCCATATTCGCGACCATCGTCGATCTCCGAAACCCCGAAGGCGCAACGGAACTCTGCCAATACCACGCATTGGGGGTTCAGGGCACGCCGGCGCTTCCCTTCAATCGCCAGACGGCGGTCACCGGGCCGAATCCGTCGGCGCCGATAACGATCATCTTCCATCAGATCGGCGGACACTATGCCGTCGACGTGAGTTGCCAAGGCACCGGCAATTCGGCCGCCTTCTCGCCGGTGATCTACTGATCTGGCAGACCGCTAAGACCTGGAGAAAGTTGCCACGCAGCGCCTGATCCGGCATTAAGGTGCTGGTCGTGAGCAAAGACCGGTTGGCCAACGGCCGGGGTCGCTGGTTGGCATTCGGTGGCGCGCTGGCCGTGTCTGCTGCGATGTTGTACGCGCAGGGCTCCGAGCCGCCGTGCTGCGTGAGGAAGGTAGCCGCAACCGCACCGATCGCGCAGCCCGCACCAAGCCCGCCACCCGCCCCCGCTCCCGTAGCCGGCCCGCCGCGCCTCGCCAGTCCCGCCGAAGTCCACGCGTTGGCCGCCGATGCGCCCGCCGCTGCGCAGAGCTTCCAATTCGCGTTGCCCGCCGGCGTCGCACCGGAAAACGGGCTGCAGGTCAAGACCATCTGGGCGGCCCGCGCCATCAGCCTGCTGTTCCCGCAGATCACCACCATCGGCGGTTTCCGCCAGGACGCGCTGCGGTGGCATCCCAGCGGGCTCGCGATCGACGTGATGATCCCGAACCACGCCAGTCCCGACGGCATCGAGCTCGGCGACCAGATCGCCGGATACGCCTTGGCGAACGCCAAACGGTGGGGCATCGACCACATCATCTGGCGACAGAAGATCTACCCCGGCATCGGCAAGCCGAGCTGGACGGCCAACATGGGCAACGAAACCGCCAACCACTACGACCACGTGCACATCGCCACCGACGGAGGCGGTTACCCGACCGGCCACGAGGTCTACTCCATCGGATCGATGACCCCGGCGCCGCCCAACTGACCGACCCGCGACGACGGCACAATCGAAGGATGACCGGCGAGCGCACGATTCTGCACGACACCACCGTGGTCGACGTCCGTGACGGCAGCGCCCGACGCGGCGTGGACATCACCATCGACGGCGGCAGGATCTCCTCGATCACACCGACCTCCGCCGACCATCCCGACCGGGTCACCGTCGTCGACGCGCGCGGGACCTATGCGGTGCCCGGGTTTTGCGACATGCACGCCCACCCGCTGTCGGCCCGCAGCGACGCCGCGCCGGCGCTGCGATTGATGCTCGCCTGCGGGGTGACGGGATTTCGGCAGATGGGCGGTTCACCGGCGCTGCTCGACGACCGCAGCAACGGCAGGCTGCGGCTGCCGGTCGACGGCCCGGCATTGTTGGCGACGCCGGGCGATGTGCTGCTGCCCTTCAATGCCGGCAGCGAAGAGGTTGCGCTGCAATCCGTTCGACAGCAGGCAGAAGGCGGCGCCGATTTCATCAAGGTCGCGATGGTGACGCCCCAGGTGTTCTATCCGCTGCAAGCCGAGGCCGCCCGACTGGGATTGACCACGGTCGGGCACCTGCCGGTCGGGATCGACGTCAAGGCCGCCTCGGACGGCAGGATGGGATCGATCGAGCACCTCGGCCCCGGGGTGGGCATCGTCGCGGCGTGCTGTGACCACCAGGACGCCATCGAGCACGCCGTCGCCGGCCGCCCGGCACCGAAATTTCCCACCGTGCCACGGCTGCCGTTCGCCGATCGGCTGATGGGGATGCTGATGGCCCGGGTGATGGCCAAGATCGTGATCAATCCGGTGCTGATGGCCAAACCCGCCGACGCCGAGCTGATCGCGGACGCCGGGAATTCGTTCAACGATGGCAAAGCCCGACAGCTGGCAAGGGTTTTCGCCGCAGACCGAACGTGGCAGTGCCCGACGCTGATTCGGCTTCGCACTCAGCAGTTCTGCGATGACCCGACCTATCGCCACGATCCCAACAACCGCTTCGCGTCCAAGCGGGCGCTCAAGGGATGGCGCAAGGCCGCCGACACATACGCCTCGCGTCCGGAGTCGATGCGCGCCACCTACCGCAACATCTACACCCGGCAGCTGCACATGGTGCGGATCTTCGACGAAGAGGGCGTCAAGATGCTGGCCGGCAGCGACGTCGGCGGATCCGGTTGGGAGATACCCGGATTCGCGCTGCACC
>Ga0302325_10010273_pt1 | contig 20325 bp, 20 predicted proteins | sample Palsa_T0_2_FD_201948 | JGI IMG/M metagenome (GOLD analysis project Ga0302325, IMG submission 201948) | Peat permafrost microbial communities from Stordalen Mire near Abisko, Sweden - Palsa_T0_2 | ecosystem: Environmental > Terrestrial > Soil > Palsa > Peat permafrost | place: Sweden: Abisko...
CTGATCGAATCCGACAAGGCCCCGAAGGGCCTTTCGGAAGATACGGTCCGCTTTATTTCGGCGAAGAAGAACGAGCCGGAATGGATGCTGGCGTGGCGGCTCGACGCCTATAAGCGCTGGCAGACCATGCGCGAGCCGAAATGGGCGAAGGTCGATTACGGTCCCATCGATTACCAGGACCTCTATTACTACTCAGCGCCGAAGCAAAAGGCCGGACCGAAATCGCTCGACGAGATCGATCCGGAAATCCTGCGGACCTACGAAAAGCTCGGCATTCCGCTGCGCGAGCGCGAAGCGCTGCTCGGCATTCAGAAGCCCGCGAACGAAGACGATCCGGAGGGCGCCCCGGGCGAGGGCGGCAATCGCCGCGTCGCCGTCGATGCCGTGTTCGACTCGGTTTCAGTCGCGACCACGTTCAAGGCCGAACTGGCCAAAGCCGGCGTGCTGTTCATGCCGATCTCGGAAGCGGTGCAGCAGCATCCCGAACTGGTGAAGAAATATCTCGGAACGGTCGTGCCGGTCAGCGACAATTTCTTCGCCACGCTCAACTCGGCGGTGTTCTCCGACGGGTCGTTCGTCTACGTGCCGCCTGGCGTGCGCTGTCCGATGGAATTGTCGACCTATTTCCGCATCAACGAAAAAAACACCGGCCAGTTCGAGCGGACGCTGATCATCGCCGACAAGGGCTCCTATGTCAGCTATCTCGAAGGCTGTACGGCGCCGATGCGCGACGAGAACCAGCTGCACGCCGCGGTCGTCGAGCTGGTTGCGCTCGACGACGCCGAAATCAAATATTCGACCATCCAGAACTGGTATCCGGGCGACGCCGCCGGTCGCGGCGGCATCTACAATTTCGTCACCAAGCGCGGCGATTGCCGCGGCAGAAACGCCAAGATCTCGTGGACCCAGGTGGAAACCGGCTCCGCAATCACCTGGAAATATCCGAGCTGCATCCTCCGCGGCGACAATTCACGCGGTGAGTTCTATTCGATCGCCATTTCCAACGGCTATCAGCAGGTCGATTCCGGCACCAAGATGCTGCATCTCGGCAAGAACTCGACAAGCCGCATCATCAGTAAGGGCATCGCCGCCGGCCATTCCAACAACACCTATCGCGGGCTTGTCACGTCGCACCGCCGCGCCACCGGCGCGCGTAACTTTACCAATTGCGACTCGCTCCTGATTGGCGACAAGTGCGGTGCGCATACGGTGCCCTATATCGAGGCGAAGAACTCCTCGACCATGTTCGAGCACGAAGCCACGACCTCGAAGATTTCCGAGGAGACGCTGTTTTATTGCCGACAGCGCGGGCTCTCGGCGGAAGAGGCGACGGCGCTCGTGGTCAACGGTTTCGTCAAGGATGTGCTGCAGCAATTGCCGATGGAGTTCGCGGTCGAGGCGCAGAAGCTGATCTCGGTCTCGCTGGAAGGCAGCGTCGGCTAAAGGCCAAACATCATGACCAAGTATTGGTTTAGACCGAAGCGCTACGGCTTCGGCGCCACGCCGATCACCTGGCAGGGATGGGCGGTAACGATTGCGACTGTGCTCGCGATGGTAGGCGTCAATCTTGGGCTGCATCTGACGGAGCAACACTATTGGTCGCTTGCAGCGATATTCGGATTTGACGCGCTGGTGCTTGCCTTTCTCTTCGTCATCTGCCGCCGCAAGACCGAGGGCGAATGGCGCTGGCGCTGGGGCAGCCGTTAGAGAACGCGGATATTGATATTTGGAGCTTTTCAGGATGGCGTTACTGGAAGTCAAAAACCTGCACGTCGAAATCGACGGCAAAGAAATTCTCAAAGGTCTCAACCTCGCGATCAATGCCGGCGAGGTGCATGCCATTATGGGCCCGAACGGCTCGGGCAAGTCGACGCTCGCCTATGTGCTCGCCGGGAAGGATGGCTACGAGCCGACGGCAGGCGAGGTCACCCTCGACGGCAAGAATATTTTCGAGATGTCGACGGACGAGCGCGCGGCCGCGGGCCTTTTCCTTGCCTTCCAATATCCGTTGGAAATCCCGGGCGTCGCCACCATGACGTTCCTGCGCACCGCGCTTAATGCGCAGCGAAAGAAACGCGGCGAGGCCGAGCTGTCGACGCCGGAATTCTTAAAGAAGGTCCGCGAGGTCGCCAAGGAGCTCGGCATCGGCCAGGATATGCTGCGCCGCGGCGTCAATGTCGGCTTTTCCGGCGGCGAAAAGAAGCGCAACGAAATCCTGCAAATGGCACTGCTTGAGCCACGGCTCGCGGTGCTCGATGAGACCGATTCCGGCCTGGACATCGACGCGCTGAAAATCGTCTCGGAGGGCGTCAACCGGCTGCGCGGTCCCAAGCGCTCGTTTGTGGTCATCACCCACTATCAGCGGCTGCTCAACTACATCGTGCCGGACGTCGTGCACGTCCTTTCGGGCGGCCGCATTGTCAAAGCCGGCGGCAAGGATTTGGCGCTCGAACTCGAGGCGCGCGGTTACGCCGAGTATCAGGAAGAAGCGGCGGCGTAAGTCCCGCCGCGACATGAATGCCATGGCTGAGCTAAAAGTCATAAAGACCGCCGCGGAAACCGCGCTGGCGCAGGAGTTTGCGCAGGCGCGCGCGCGGCTGCCCGGCACCGGCGTGATCGCCGATCAGCGCGCCGCCGCTTTCGATCTGTTTGCCCGCGAAGGCCTGCCGCATCGCCGCGTCGAGGACTGGAAATATACCGACCTCCGCGCACTCATGCGCGAAGCGAAGCCGCTCGCCGGCCCGCCCGACGCGGCGGCGAAGGCGCGCGCGAAAGCAGCGGGGCAATGGCTTAGCGACGTCGAAACGCGCCGGCTCGTGTTCGTCGATGGGGCGTTTGTCCCTGAGTTATCCGACATCGGCGCATTGGAAGCGGGGCTCACCATCGGTTCGCTGGCCGACGCCCTTGCCAATAACGATGCGGCGCTATCGGCCCATCTTGGCAAGCTCGCCGCACCGGACGACATGGCGGTTGCGCTCAATACTGCGCTGATGGGCGATGGCGCGGTGATCCGCGTCGCCGCCAACTCCACCATTGAGCGTGCGCTGCACCTTCTGTTCGTCGCTTCGGGAAAGCCGAATGCGGATTTCATCCGCTCGCTGGTCGTTGTCGAGCGGGGCGCACGCGTCATGCTCATCGAGAGCTACGAGGGCGAGGCCGGCGACTATCAGGTCAACTCGGCGCTCGAATTGTTCGTCGCCGACGAAGCTCATGTCGATCACGTCAAGATCGTCGGCGAAGGCAAAGATGCGCTGCACGTTTCGACCCTTGCGGTCGCTATCGGGGCCAAAGCGCGCTTCAACGCGTTTAATTTCGTCACTGGCGGCGCCGTCGTGCGCAACCAGCTGTTCATCAATTTCGACGGCGAAAATACCGTCGCCAACATTCGCGGCGCCACGCTGATCAAGGGCCGGCAACACGCCGATGCGACGCTCGTCGCCCAACACGGCGCGCCAGGCTGTCAGAGCCGCGAGGTCTTCAAGTCGGTGCTCGACGACGAGGCCCACGGCGTGTTTCAGGGCCGAATTATCGTGCGGCCCGGAGCGCAGCAGACCGACGCCAAGATGATGACGCGGGCACTGCTGCTTTCCGAGAACGCGGAAGCCGACAGCAAGCCCGAGCTTGAAATCTTCGCCGACGATGTGCAGTGCGGCCATGGCGCGACCGCGGGCGCGATCGATGACGACCTGAAATTTTATCTGATGGCGCGCGGCATTCCGCCCAGCGAAGCCGAGGCGCTGCTGATCCAGGCGTTCCTGGGCGAAGCGGTCGAAGGGGTCGAGCATGCGGGATTGCGCGAAGCGTTGATGGAACAGGTCGCGGCGTGGCTGAAGGCGCGGAGCGCCCGCGAGGCGGCCGCATGAACGACGTAGCCACCAACGGCGTCTACGACGTCAATCGCGTCCGCGCGGATTTTCCGATCCTCGCCACCCAAGTTTACGGCAAGCCGCTGGTTTATCTCGACAACGCCGCCTCGGCGCAAAAGCCCAAGGCGGTGCTCGACCGCATGCACCAAGCTTACACGACGCAATATGCCAACGTGCATCGCGGGCTGCACTATCTCGCTAACGAGGCGACCGAGGCCTACGAAGGCGCGCGGGAAAAGGTGGCGGCATTCCTCAACGCCGGCCGCAAGGAAGAGATCATTTTCACCCGCAACGCTACCGAGGCCATCAACCTCGTCGCCTATACTTTCGGCCGCGAGCGCATCAAACCCGGTGACGAGATCGTGCTCTCCATCATGGAGCACCATTCCAATATCGTGCCGTGGCATTTCCTCCGCGAGCGCCAGGGCGCGGTCATCAAATGGGCGCCGGTCGACGACGAGGGTCATTTCCTGATCGACGAATTCGAAAAGCTGATCGGCCCGCGCACTAAGATGGTGGCCATCACCCACATGTCGAACATGCTCGGCACCCTGGTGCCGGTCAAAGAGGTCACGCGCATTGCACATGCCCGCGGCGTGCCGGTTTTAATCGATGGCGCGCAGGCCGCTGTCCATTGCAATGTCGACGTCCGCGACATCGACTGCGATTTTTACGCTTTCACCGGCCACAAGCTATACGGGCCGACCGGCATCGGCGTCCTTTACGGCAAATACGATCACCTCGCCGCCATGCCGCCGTTCAACGGCGGTGGCGAGATGATCCGCGAAGTGTTCGAGGATCGCATCACTTATGGCGACCCGCCGCACAAATTTGAAGCCGGCACACCTTCGATCGTACAAGCCATCGGGCTTGGCGCCGCGCTCGACTATGTCGCGTCGGTCGGAAAGGCGCGGATCAGGAACCATGAGGCCGGGCTGACGCGCTATGCGCAGGACCGATTGCGCGAAATCAATTCGCTGCGCATTTTCGGCACGGCCAAGGACAAAGGGCCGATCGTCTCGTTCGAAATAAAGGGGGCGCACCCGCACGACGTGGCGACCATTATTGACCGCTCCGGCGTTGCCATACGCGCGGGCACTCATTGCGTCATGCCTCTGCTCGCGCGCTTCGGGCTCACCGCCTCTTGCCGCGCGTCCTTCGCGATGTACAACACCCGCGACGAGGTCGATCTTCTCGCGCAGGCCTTAATCAAGGCACAGGATTTTTTCGCATGACCGACGAAACAAAACCGGCAGCGGCCGAGACGGCCGCCGACGCCGCGCTCGCCGAAAATGCAGCAACCAATAGGACGGCCGGCGAGAACGCCGATGCGACGGTTGCCGGAAGCGTTGCCGATGCGAGCGTGGCCGCGCCTTCCTCCGCCATCCCGGCGGACGAACTCGCGCGCTTGACCGACGAGATCGTGACCGCGTTGAAGACCGTCTACGATCCGGAAATTCCGGCCGATATCTACGAGCTGGGACTAATCTATAACGTCGACGTCGACGACGACCGCGGCGTGAAAATCAAAATGACGCTGACGACGCCGAACTGCCCGGCGGCGGCGGATCTGCCCGGAGAGGTGGAGAACGCGGTGGCAAGCGTACCAGGCGTGCGCGAGGCCAAGGTCGATATTGTCTGGGATCCGCCTTGGGATCCGAGCCGCATGTCGGACGAGGCGCGCGCGGTGCTCAATATGTGGTGAGCGCGAAAGCGTGAGTTGCGTGCCGCTCGCCGGCGCATTACATCGAGGGAGTGCGATTGTTAAGCGTTTCGAGCTAAAACAATTCGCAACTGGAACGAGGACGTTGACATGGCGACTGCCCGGCCGAGACCTCAGGTGATGCGGCTCACTGACGCCGCCGCGGAGCGCATCAAGACGGTGATGGCGAACGCAGAGCGGCCGATCGCCGCTGTGCGCGTCGGCGTCAAGAACGGCGGCTGTGCCGGCATGAGCTACTTCATGGAATACGCCGACGCGGTAAATCCGCTCGACGAAGTGATCCAAGACAAGGGCGTACGCATCCTTGTCGATCCCAAGGCGGTATTGTTTCTGCTCGGCACCGAGATGGACTACAAGGTCGACAAGCTGGCGGCGCAATTTACTTTCAACAACCCGAACCAGACGGCGGCCTGCGGCTGTGGTGAATCGGTGCAGATCGAGCCGGCAACCGATGCCGCCGGTGCCCACGCTTAACGGCTCGTCCGTTTTTTCAATTTTCGCTGTAGCGGAATATAAAGTACGCCGGCTTCGCCCACGCGAAGCGGGCGCCGCTCGTATTCTCCGGCTTAAGCCTTGACTGTAACCGGGCGCAGCAAAAAGGCCGGCAAGTGCGAGGCGTCGCCTTCGTCGGCGCGGTTTGCGCGCGCCGGCTGCGGCGGGCGCTGCGGAATTCGCGCGATCGAAGCCGACGCGGGCGGGCGAGGGGCCTTGTGCCGGCGATTGGAGCGGTCGCGGCGATGTTGCGGCGCGTTTGTTGTTGGCCGCGATGAGGCGACTTCCGGCGTAGTCTCCGCGGCCGTACCGGGTGTTTCGCCCATCCAGGCGATATGCTCGCCGATGAGTTTTTCGATGGCGGCGACGGCCTTTACGTCATCGCCACCGGCGACAAGAGTGATCGCAGTGCCGGTCTTGCCGGCGCGTCCGGTGCGCCCGATGCGGTGCACGTAATCATCCGGGTGATGCGGAACGTCGAAATTATAGACGTGACTAACCTCGGGAATGTCGAGACCGCGCGCGGCGACGTCGGAGGCGACCAACAACATCACCTCGCCCTTGCGGAACTGCTCGAGCGCGGCCGTGCGCGCCGGCTGATCCATATCGCCGTGCAGCGCCTGCACCGAGAAGCCATGCCGCAGTAGCGAACGGTAGAGCGTGGCCACCTCGCGCTTGCGGTTGCAAAAGATGATGGCGTTTTTCAATTTTTCGTCGGAGCGGATAAGCCGGCGCAGCGTATCGCGCTTGTCGTGCGGCTCGCGGCTGGACTTCGCCAAAAGCTGGGTCGTGGCGGCGACTGTGGTTGCCGGCCGGGAGACTTCGACGCGCACCGGATTGTGCAGGAATTGTTCGGTGATGCGGCGAATTTCCGCCGGCATGGTGGCGGTGAAGAACAGTGTTTGCCGCGTGAACGGTACGAGCTTGCAGATGCGCTCGATGTCGGGAATGAAGCCCATGTCGAGCATGCGGTCGGCTTCGTCAATGACCAGAAGCTCGACGCCGCTCAGCAGGAGGCGGCCGCGTTCGGAATGGTCGAGCAGACGGCCTGGCGTGGCGATCAAGACGTCGACGCCGCGGACCAGCTTGGAGTCCTGGTCGCCGAACGAAACGCCGCCGATCAGCAGCGCGACGTTGAGCTTATGCTTGGCGCCGTATTTGGCGAAACTGTCCTCCACCTGCGCGGCGAGTTCGCGCGTCGGTTCCAGGATCAGCGTGCGCGGCATGCGCGCCCGCGCCCGGCCTTGTTCCAGCATGGTCAGCATCGGCAGCACGAACGCCGCGGTCTTGCCGGTGCCGGTCTGCGCAATGCCGAGCACGTCGCGCCGCGCCAGCACGTGCGGGATGGCTTGATCTTGGATGGGGGTGGGGGCTTTGTAACCGGCCGCGTCGACGGCGGAGAGTACTTTATCGGATAAACCGAGATGCGAGAAGGACATGAACCCTCAGGTTAGGATCCGCGCCGGGCGCGGAGGCCTCGTGTTGCACGCGGACGATTTAGTATCGAATCCGCACGTGCCGATCTTTCGCCGGAACATAGGTGCGAACGGGCTAAAGTCAACCTACAGCCATGCGGTAAGTTAAAACGATTGCTCTAGTTTTCCTGTACGCGCAAGGAACGGGCGATGCCTAAACCTTCATCCGAAACCCTGCCGGTTGTCCTCGTTCCCGGGCTGGCCTGCTCGGCGCGGCTTTATAGTGAGCAAATCCCGGTACTCTGGCCGTTCGGGCCGGTCACGGTCGCCGATCACACGCGCGACGAATCCATCGCGGCGATTGCGCGAAGCATCTTAACCGCCGCGCCGCCGCGTTTTGCGCTCGGCGGCTTATCGATGGGCGGCTACATTGCGTTCGAGATCATGCGTCAAGCGCCCGAGCGGGTGGCAAAGCTCGCGCTCCTTGACACCGCAGCCACGCCCGAAATGCCGGAGCAGACCGCGGCGCGTAGGACGCGTATCGAACTCGCCAAGTCCGGCCGTTTTGGCGAGGCACTCGATCTGCTGTTTCCGCTGTTCGTGCATCGCGATCGTCATGGCGATAAAGATCTCCAGCGGATTGTCAGCCTGATGGGCGAAGAGATTGGAGCGGACGTGTTCATCCGCCAGCAGCAGGCGATCATGGCCAGGGCAGATTCGCGGCCGTCTCTCGCCGCCATCGCCTGTCCGACGCTGGTAGTGGTCGGAGATGCCGACGAACTCACGCCACCGGCGGCGGCGCAAGAGATTGCCGCCGGTATTTCCGGCGCCCGCTTGGTCGTCATCCCGCAATGCGGGCACTTATCGACGCTGGAACGGCCGCAAGCGGTGAACGCGGCGCTTATGGAATGGATGGCGTCGTAACAGCGAAATCTTTTTATACAGCCGGCATGTGCGCAATGAGTTTGTCGAGCGTGATCGGATAATCGCGCACGCGGACGCTGGTGGCGTTGTAGATCGCGTTGGCGACCGCGGCGCCGACGCCGCAAATGCCGAGTTCGCCTACACCCTTGGCCTTCATCGGCGACGACATCGGATCGGTCTCGTCGAGGAAAATCACATCCTGATGCGGGATATCGGCATGCACCGGCACTTCATAGCCGGCAAGGTCGTGATTGACGAAAAAGCCGCGGCGTTTGTCGACCACGAGTTCTTCCATGAGCGCCGCCCCGACGCCCATGGTCATGGCGCCGATTACCTGGCTGCGCGCCGATTTCGGATTGAGGATACGGCCTGCGGCGCAAACCGCGAGCATGCGCCGCACGCGGATTTCGGCCGTCGCCGCGTCGACCGCGACCTCGGCGAAATGCGCGGCGAACGTCGATTGCTGGTACTTTTTGTCGAGGTCGCCGAATTCGATCTTGTCTTCTGCTTCCATGCCGCGGTCGCCGGCCGCTTCGGCGAGCGGTACGCTGCGATTGCCGGAGCGCACCACGCCGTCAGAAAACGTCGCATCGGCGGAGTTAAAGCCGAGCTTGCGCGCCACCGCATCGCGGAGCTTGACGCATGCCGCGTAAACTCCTGCCGTCGAGCTGTTGGCGCCGAATTGGCCACCTGAGCCGGCGGAGACCGGATAAGCGGAATCGCCGAGACGCACCACCACCTGGTCGAGCGGCACGCCCATCATCTCGGCCGCGGTCTGGCCGATGATGGTGTAGCTGCCGGTGCCGATGTCGGTCATGTCGGTCTCGACCGTCACGATGCCGCGATTGTCGAGCATGACGCGCGCGCCCGACGCCAGCACCAGGTTGTTGCGAATCGCCGCCGCGACTCCGGTGCCGATGAGCCAGCGTCCGTCGCGCATCTGACCGGGCGACGGATTGCGCTTGGCCCAGCCGAAATGCGCGGCGCCGGTGCGCAAGCATTCAACGAGGCTGCGTTGCGAGAACGGCCGCTTCGGATGCTCGGGATCAACCGCCGTGTCATTGAGGATGCGAAATTCGATCGGATCGAGCTTGAGCCTCTCGGCCATTTCGTCGATGGCAATTTCGAGCGCCATCAGGCCCGGCGCCTCGCCGGGTGCGCGCATGGCGTTGCCTTCCGGCAAGTCGAGCACTGCAAGCCGCATCGCCGTCATGCGGTTGGCGCCGGCGTAGAGAAGACGTGTTTGGCCGACGGCCGTCTCCGGCCCGCCGTCCGGCAGGTCGCCGGACCAGCTTTCGTGGCCGATGGCGGTGATCTTGCCGTCTTGCGCCGCCCCGATGCGGATGCGCTGGATGGTCGCCGGCCGGTGGGTCGTGTTGTTGAAGATCAAAGGCCGCGGCAGCGCCACCTTGACCGGCCGCTTGGCGGCGCGGGCGCCGAGCGCCGCGAGCAACGCGTCCGCGCGCAGCCATAATTTGCCGCCGAATCCGCCGCCGATATACGGCGAAATCAGGCGGACCTTGTCCTTGGCCATGCCAAGCGTCTGCGCCAAGTCGTCTCGGCCCCAGTCGATCATCTGGTTCGAGGTCCATAGCGTAAGGTTGTCGCCATCCCAGGCGGCGATCGAGGCATACGGCTCCATCATCGCGTGCGCATGGTCCGGCGTGCGGTAAGTTTCATCGAGCTTGACCGGCGCTTTGGCGAATGCGCCGGCAAAATCGCCGGCCGCGGTATCGGCGGGGCCGCCGAAGCTCGGCTCGGATTTGATCGCCGAATCTTTCGCTGCCGCGAGGTCGAAGGTGCCGTCGGCGGAAACGTAATCGACTTCGATGAGCTGTGCGGCGGCGCGAGCCTCTTCGAACGTTTCGGCGACGACCAGTGCAATCGCCTGATGATAATGCTCGATCTTTGGGCCGCCGAGGAGATGTGCCGTATTGCGCTGGGCCTTCTTGAGTTTGCCGGCGTTCTCCGCGGTCACGATGGCGATCACGCCTGGCGCGGCTTTGGCGTTGCTGAGATCCATGCCGGCGATACGGCCCTTGGCGATGGCCGAGCCGACCACATAGCCGTAAGCCTGGTTGGCGATGACGTCGTGCCGCTCATACGCATAGGGCGCGGTGCCGGTCGTCTTCAGTGGGCCGTCAATACGGTCGACGGGGTGGCCGACGACTTTGAGCTGATCGATCGGATTGGTGGCCGCGGGGGTATCGAACCGCATGGCTTAAACCCTCGCTTCGCGCAGCACCGCGGCGAGCGTGCGCTCGACCAGCGGCAGCTTGAAAGCGTTTTCGCGCGTCGGCTTGGCGCCTTCGAGCAATCGCGCCGCGACAGCCTTGGCGCCGCGCGGCATTTCGGCTTCGGCCGAAGCGACGCGCCAAGGCTTGTGGGCGACGCCGCCAAGCGCGACGCGGCCCGAGCCGTCGCGCTGTACGATGGCGCCGACCGAAACCAGCGCGAACGCGTACGACGCGCGGTCGCGGACCTTGTGGTAGACGTGCGTGCCGCCGACAGGTTTCGGCAGCGTCACCGCGGTGATGAGCTCGCCCGCGGCCAACACAGTTTCGAGCTGCGGCGTGTCGCCGGGCGCGCGGTAGAATTCGGCAATCGCGATCGCGCGCGGACTGCCGTCGGCGCGCAGCGTTTCGATTGTGGCGTCGAGCGCCATCATTGCCACCGCCATGTCGCTTGGCTGGGTGGCGATGCAGCTTTCGCTGACGCCGAGTACCGCGTGCGCCCGGCTGAACCCGCCGATCGCGGCGCAGCCGCTGCCGGCTTTACGCTTGTTGCACGGCTGATTGGTGTCGTAGAAATACGGACAGCGCGTCCGCTGCAACAGATTGCCCGCGGTCGTCGCCTTGTTGCGCAACTGGCCGGAGGCGCCGGCGAGGAGCGCGCGGGTGAGCAGGCCATAGTCGCGGCGCACCCGGGGGTCGGCGGCAAGGTCGGTGTTGCGCACCAAGGCGCCGATGCGCAGCCCGCCTTCGGCGGTCGCCTCGATCTGATCAAGCTTGAGGCCGTTGACGTCGATTAAATGCGCCGGCGTCTCGATTTCAAGTTTCATCAAGTCGAGAAGATTGGTGCCGCCGGCAATGAATTTTGCGCCGGCAATGCGCGCCGCCGCTGCCGCGGCTTCGGCCGGTGAAAGCGCGCGCTCGTAGGTGAAAGACCTCATGCGTTGCCCCCGGCGACTTCGGTGATCGCTTCGACGATGTTGGAATAGGCGCCGCAGCGGCAGATGTTGCCGCTCATGCGCTCGCGCAGCTCGGCGGCAACGGCCTCCGGCTCGGCATTGAGATCGGCGCTGACATGACTCGGGATGCCGGCCTTGATCTCATCGAGCACCGCCGCCGCGGAAACGATCTGTCCGGGCGTGCAATAGCCGCACTGATAGCCGTCATGTTTGATGAAGGCTTGCTGCAGCGGGTGCAGATGCTCGGGCGTGCCCAGGCCTTCGATGGTGGTAATGGCATCGCCCTCATGCATCACCGCGAGCGTCAGGCATGAATTGATCCGGCGACCATTGACCATGACCGTGCAGGCGCCGCATTGGCCGTGGTCGCAGCCTTTCTTGCTGCCGGTGAGATGCAAGTGCTCGCGCAGCGCGTCGAGCAATGTGGTGCGGGTGTCGAGGTCGAGTGCGTGGCGTGTTCCATTCACCACGAACGAGACGTTTGGCATTGCAGGCTCTCCAGCCTTGTGGGTTCGGCGTTGGGCGGCCAACCAACAGGCCGCTCCGGCATAAACCGGGATCAACGACACTCCACATATAGGGTTCCAATCCCGGGACCGCTCGTCGTCGACTAAGCGCGCGTGACGCGATTCGGTAAGGCGCGGCTTCAGCTCTGCGGCAGCGTGAAAACCGGGCACGGTGCCGCAATACCGCGCAGTTCATGGGTGCCGAGCGCGACAAGCGGCGCGTCGGTTTCGGCGGCGAGCGCGCCGGAAACGAGCACGGTCTTGCCAAGCGGTTTGCACAACCCTTCCAGCCGGCTCACCAGATTGACCGAAGGCCCGATGGCGGTGAAATCGAGCCGGTCGGCGGCGCCGACATTACCCCACAACATTTCGCCGAGATGCAAAGCGGCGCCGAACGGCAGCGGCGGCAGTCCTTGCGCCCGCCGCTCGTCATCGAGATGCGCCATCCCGGCGCGTGCGGCTTCGACCGCGCGCAACGCCGCCTCGCACGCCGGACGCGGCGCGCCGGCGACGACCGGAAAGATTGCCAAGATACCGTCGCCGATGAATTTCAGCACTTCGCCGCCGAAAGCTTGAACGGAAAGTGCGATGCGGTCGAACCAGGCGTCGAGCGCCGCGATCACGACGGCTGGCGGACTACTTTCCGACAACGCGGTGAAACCGCGCAGGTCGGCGTAGAGCAGGGCGGCTTGAATGGTCTCGCCGGGGTCGCGGCGCATCGGTGCGGCGAGAACACGCGCCGCGCTCCTGCGGCCGAGATAGGCTTCGAGCGCCGCCTTGAGGGTTGCGCGCGCGGCGAGGGCGGCAAGCGGCGCGGCGACAAAGCGCGCGGCCTGCCGCAACGTCTCGGTCTCGTCCGCCGTGAATTTACGGGCGCCGATCCAGCTAAGCGAAGGCGGGTCTGCCTTCGGTCCGATGGCATCCTCATGCACTTCGCCGGCGGCAAGGCCGCGGAGCCAGCGACGGCCGGCGGCATGGGGCGAGGGCACCTCGAACCGCGCCGCCAATTCCGCCGGCGCCAGCGCCAACGCTTCGCTGACTTGGCCGTTGTCGCCGCGCCACAGCCACGTGCGCTGCGCAATCAGCGGGTCCGGAACGGAAAGCGTCAAAGCGCCGCCGGTCAGCGGCAAACCGTCGGCGACGAGATGCGCGCCGAGCTCAGCCAAAAACGCTTCGGCGCCCGCGACTTCGGCGGCCGCATCGACGAGCCAAGCCAATGTCGAAGAAAGCGTCGGCGACAAATACATGGCGCAATCATGGAGCGGCCGCGCGGGCGTTGTCACTCTTTAATCCACAGCGCCGCCCTCGGCGCGAGCGCAACGTCAGCGGCGCGCCGCTTCCCCGCCATCATCCACGCCGGGATTTCCGCCGGCGGCGGCGACCGCGAGGCGATCCATATAATACGCCCAGCCGGCGTCATGGGCCGCGCACTGCGCCGCGTTTGGAAGCCCGCTATGCGTCAGCCGCACCAGCGTGCCGCCATCGCGCTCGGCGAGATCAATCTCGATCAGGCTCGAGCCCGGCGGCACTTCCTTGCCGGCCTCCCAACCGAAGCTATAGGCGAGGCGGTGGACCGGCACGACTTCGCGAAACGCGCCGCGGGCGACACGGGTCGGGTCGCCGGCGACGCCCTTGACCAGATAAAGCCCGCCGGGATGCGGCTCGGTTTTGGCCTCGGTGCCGAGCCAGCTCAAAATCCGTTCCGGATCGGTGAGAAAAGCGAACACAGTCGCGCGCGGCGCGGCAATCTGCACTTCGCGCTGGACGACGAGCGGATCGGCCATCGATGCCTCCTGTTTTGGAGATCGTTTGTTGCGTCTCCTTGTCGATCATAGACAGACTTAATGCCGATACGGACGCGCCGGGAGTTACAAGTGTGGCGGGATTCCTCTTTGGTCATTGCCGGACGAAAGGTGCGTAAGCACCGTCTTCCGTAGAATGATCCGGCAATCCATGCGGTCCGCACGTCAGCATGGACCGCCGGGTCGTCTGCGGCAAAGACGGTACTTCGTGCCTTTCGCCCGGTGGTGACGAGTAAGGTGGCGAATTCACGCGGCAAGGCGATCTGTAAAGTTCGAATAGTCGGCCTTTGTCTTTGAGTTTGCGAAAAATCTTCGCGTGCGGGGGCGTAGTCATAAACCTGCATTTCGACTTCGAGGAGACGAGCCCGCATCCGCGGATATAGTTCCATGCTCGCAATCACGGCCGGCGGCGGTTGCCGGCTTTGTCGTAGCGAAACAGCAGGAAGCGAAACACATGAAGACGTTGGCAGTAACAGTTGCAGGATTGGCGCTGGCCGGTGTGACCGGCGCGAATGCGCAAGATTATCCGGTCCCGTATGGCGCACTGTATCCGTATGCCGGATTGTATATGGCAGCACCCGTGGGCGTCGCGCCCGTCGGGTTTGCGGCCGCGCCTTACGGTGGCGCGTACGTCCCGGGGCCTGTTCCGGGCTCCGTGGTGGTGAACGCCTATACCGGACGTTGGTGCACGTTCCAGCCGGACGGCTGGCACTGGTGCTGGACGCCATAGCGCCGGCGCAAGCAACGCCGCCATTTTGAGCGGCCGGCAAAAATATTTCACTTGGCGTGTTCTTGATTCCTCATCCTGAGATGGCCGCGACAGCGGCCCTCGCAGGATGAGGTCGTTCGTTCTTGCCGCGCATGTCGCATCTCGTCATTCCGGCCGAGCGGCAGCGAGGGCCGGAATCCATAACCACGGATCGTCGCGCAACAGCCTCCCAACCAAAGTCTCCCACATCGTGGCTATAGATTCCGGGCTCGCCCTGTTGCGCGCGCCGGAATGAAGATATGGAGCAGCGTGCCGGGACCGAGCAAGGAGGATGCTATGAGACAGGTAGCGCTGGTTGCAGTTGCGGCTGCCGTTGCCACAGTCGCCGGTGTCGCCGCCTATATCGGGTCCGCGTCCGGACAGTCCAATGGAGACGCGGCGCCGATCTATGGCATCAAAATCCCCGACGGGTATCGTGACTGGCGCTTGATCTCGGTCAAGCGGCTGACGGGAGCACAAGACAAATTCAAGCAGCTGCGCGCCGAATTGGCCAACGATATTGCGTTCAAGGCTTTCCGCGACGGGACTCTGCCGTTCCCGGATGGCGCCATCATTGCCGCGCTGCATTGGAAAGAAGCCTCATCAGACGCGGACAACAAAGTCTTGGCCGAGGGTTTTCCCGGCGCCGGCCTCACGTCGACCTTTGCCGGGGCCGCCTTGAACGCGCAATTCATGGTCAAGGACTCAAAAAAATATGCCGCGTCCGGCGGCTGGGGATTCGCCGACTTCACCAAAGGCAAGCCCGGCGATGATGCGCTGCATAAAACGTGTTTCCCGTGCCACGTGCCTGGCAAAGATCACGACTACGTTTTCACCCGCTACGCGCCGACGCCCGGAATTGAATGACGGCTGGCGGGGTCGCAGCAGACATCTCATCGCGTGGGCGACTTCCGTCATTGGCACATCGCTTCAATCGCGGTAGCTCGCGGCAGAAGAGCACATCAATGCCGGAACATTCTGCATGGAGTCCGCATTGATAGGTCGACAGCCCTCTTAACGCGTAGCCGAAACAAATAAGCCGACCCACGGAGGCAGCGATGCCGAGATTCTTACTTTTGACCGGCGCACTTTTGCTGATGCCGGGTTACGCGCTCGCTCAAGCTCCCAGTCCGGACCAGTGCCAGCAAATAAAACAGGCCGTCGCCCAGTATGGCTACGCCGCCGCTCGGCGCCACGCGATGGAGACTTATGGTCCGGACGCGGTGAAGGTCGGCGATCAATGTTTCGCCGGCCATCGCAAGGTCGCTTACAAGACCCACCATACCGGCCGATCACGGTCATAAACTTCGGCAGGCCACGGCACCGACCGAATCCCAAGAGTTTTGTTATCCAAAAAGTTTTATTCATTTGATCGAGATCGACGGCGTATTTGTACGCATTTCCCCGCGCGGCGCCATCCTGATGGCGATCAAGGAAATCGGACCCAAACTCTACGGCGCATTTTCCTCCATCGCCGAAGCTTTGCCCGGAATTTTCGCTTTTGGACGAATTGTCGCTTTTGGACTCTGAGCCCATTCGATATTTCGAGCTAACCAGCCGGGCAGGCCGCGGAGCCGTCGCTTTACACAGCCGATTGCGGCGGTGAGGCGGTAACAGGGTTGCTACTATCCGCACGCCGCGAGAGTGACTACCATCCGCCCCGCGTTCGGATTCGCCCCTGGAAAAGCGGTTTAGCAGAGCATGACAGATCAATTGACCAAAGCGCGGTTCACCCGCCGCCGCGCCGCAGGTTTCCGCGCACCAGCCGAGGCGCTGCGATGGGGTTCCATCGCCGGGGTAACGCTCGCGGTCACGGCTGCGCTGACAGCGCCGGCCATAGCCGCGCCACGTAGCAACGCGCCGGCCCAGCAGGCGCGCCCCGCGCATCCCACCGAGGCGACGGCCCCGCGCGAGGCCGGCGAGCCGATCATGGCCATCGTGTCGATCAAGACCCAGCAGGTGACTTTCTACGACGCCGACGGCTGGATCCTGCGCGCGCCGGTGTCGACCGGCACGACCGGACGCGAGACCCCGGCCGGCGTGTTCGCCGTGGTCGAGAAGGACAAGGACCACCATTCGACCCTTTACGACGACGCCTCGATGCCAAACATGCAGCGCATCACCTGGAGCGGTATTGCGCTGCACGGCGGACCGCTGCCGGGTTATGCGGCCTCGCATGGCTGTGTGCGGATGCCCTTCGATGTCGCCGAGAAGCTGTTCGACAAGACGCGGATCGGCATGCGGGTGATCATCTCGCCGCACGACGCCGAGCCAGCGGAGTTTTCGCATCCGGCGCTGTTCGTGCCGAAGCAGGAAGCGATCGACGCCGCGCCGGCGCGTGCCGAAGCGCTGACCGCCGAGGCGGGCGAGGCCGCCAAGGCGGCCGCCGCGGCGAAGAGCGCGATCGCCACCGCAAAGCGCGACGCGGCGGCGGCGCCTTTGGCTTTGCGCAAGCTTGAATATGCCAAGAGTCGCGCCGAAGCCGAGCTGGCCTTTGCCGAGCGGGCGCTCGCCAACCCCAACATGAATGCCAAGACCGACGAAGCCAAGGCCGCGGCCGAGGACGTGCAGCAGAAGGCGGCCGCCAAGGCCGAGGCGTTGCGCGGCGAGGTCGACGCCGCCAAGTCCGACCTGAAGACCAAGCAGGGCGCCATCGCCGACGCGCTTGCGCTCGCCAAGACGACGGAAGGCAAGCGCATCGAAACCGCCAAGATCGCGAAGGACGCCAAGCTCGCGCTCGAACCGGTGTCGGTCTTCATCAGCCGCGCCACGCGTAAGATTTACGTGCGCCGCGACACCCATAAAGCGGAGCCGGACGGCGGCGAGCGGTTCGAGACCCTCGAATTCCCGATCAACATCGAGAATGCCGCCAAGCCGATCGGCACTCACATTTTCACCGCGATCGCGCGCACCGATGCCGGCTTGCGCTGGAATGCGGTCACCATCGACAGCGGCGACACCGCCAAGGGCGCGCTCGATCGCATCGAGTTTCCGCAGGAGGTGCTCGATCTCGTTGCGCCGACCGCCTTGCCGCGGTCCTCGATCATTATCTCGGACGAGCCACCGAACCGCGAGACCAACTACCGCACTGAGTTCGTCGTGGTGCTGAACAACCAGCCGCAGGGCGGGCTCGCCATGCGGGCGCGGCCGGAAGATCATCCCGACGGGTTTGACAGCGGCGGCGGCTTCTTCAGCAGCTGGTTCAATGGCGACTCCAATCGCGGTTTCTTCAATAACGGCGGTCCACCCCAGGACAATTCTGCGCGCCAACGCGCCGGCCGCTCCTACTATCCCGGGCAACAGAGTACGTGGTGACGGCGCCCGCGTTGCAGGCGGCGTAGCGTCCGGAGAGATGCGCTCCTGGAAAACATCCTCCCCTGTGGAGCGAAGCGCAGCGGGGGAGGGGGACCATGTGAAGCATGGTTCGCCTTTCGCCGTCAGGAAATGCCACCGGCGTTCCGCTCACGCTGGCGGGCAAAGACAAAACAAGATGCGCGGGACGCCACCTTGAGCGCTGTCAAAACCCGCCTTGGTGGGGCCGATTGGCCGCAATAGCTAGGACCATTTTACCGTCGCGTGATGCAGGTTCTCTAAGTCCAGCGCGCAAAATTTCTGCATCGCAGACAGCATTTCATCCATATCGAGGGGTTTCCTGAATATTCGTATCGCGCCCGGTCGGCCGCAAATTTCGCGCCGAATATTGATTTTGGACGCTTCGTCGAGTTTGCGTCCGCTCATGATGAAGAACGGTATCGCGTCCGTTATTGGCGTGCTGCGCAATTTCCAGAGCAGATAAAGCGCGTCGCCGCTGGGCATGAAATAATCCGAGATCACGACGGCGGGCCGCTCACTGCGCGCGATGCGGTAACCCGCAATACCGTCGGACGCGAACAGCGCCTCGACTCCGCACTTATTGAGCCGGCTGCACAGGAACGAACCGACGTCGGCATCGTCGTCGACAACGAGCACCCGTGGCCGGCGCCGCACTTCTGTGCGTCCGATAGACAATTCGGGCGCCGCCGGCTCAGCGGACATGCCGGGGAAGATTTCAATCAGCTCGGCCTGCACGGTGTCCCACAGCTCAGGTCCCTTGGGCACACAGATCGCGCCGTAACCCTCGCAACGTTCGATCGTTTCGGGAGTGGGATTACCCGATATCACGACCAGGTCGATAGCCTTCCTCCCCGGCGCCAGCAGCTTCTCGCACAGCGACATGCCGTCAACCTCGGGCATGTTGACGTCGATAATCAGCACGTCGGGCGAGAACCTGTGTGCGATGGCAAAAGCGTTCAGCCCATTGCTTGCCGTCTGCACCCGAAAGCCCAGTTGCGCGCAATGATCGGCGAGAAACTGCAATACGCTCGGATCGTCGTCGGCAATAAGCACCCGCGGCTGCACGGGGCGAGTTTCAGTTGACATGGTCACGCGCAGTCCCTCCATCCGCGCTACCGAGCGCGCTCGTAATGCAGCCGATCAAGGCATCGAGATCGCGCTCTACCTTGCCGGGTGTTCCCCGATCCGCTTGCTGTTCGACTACGGAATCCTCAAGTTCCTTCGCCGCCTGAGAAACTGCTGGCCGGTGGAAGATGCCGGCGGCGCCTGCGAGTTTGTGGGCGCAGGTCTCAAGCTCCGCCAGGGCGCTGCCTGAGCCCGGATCGTCGCGCAGCTGTACGCGCAAGTGGCCGAGCGTATCGGCATTGCCGCGTAAGCGGTTATTGAACGCGGCGGTTTGTTTGGCCAGGCTGGCGGCAGAAAAACGCTCTCGAATCTGAGCGCTCAGGGTCAAAGGATCGAACGGCTTGGCGATGACGCCGGCAGCACCAAGCGACTTGAAATGCTCGAGCTCTCTCGACTGTGCCCGCGCAGTCATGAACACCACAGGCGTTTCGGCCGTGTTCGGATGGTCTCGTAACCGTGCCAGGGTCGCCGGACCGTCCATCACAGGCATCATGACGTCGCAGAGAATTAGATCGGGACGCCAATGGGGCGCCATGGCGACGGCTTCCGCGCCTGACCCGCAGCTACGAACGAAGAAATCCGGATCGAGCATAAGCGAGGCCTCGACGACTTCGCGAATATCCGGCTCGTCATCGACGTGAAGAATACGAAGCGTGTTCATGAGCGCTCCCTTTCCCGTATGCAGTCGTGCCATCGCGCAGCCGAACCACGACAGCTTCGGCTTGAATCTCCGGCTCCGCTCGCCGGAGGTCGAAGTAGAATTCAGCGCCGCCACCGGGCGCCTCCGCGTAACCGACATCGCCGCCGAGCCCCAGCACGATCTGCTTGACAATACTCAGACCGAGGCCGGTGCCGCCTTTTTGGCGCGCATTAGAGGCATCCGCTTGCGCGAACTTCTCAAAGAGCCGCGGCCTGAAGGCGGCGGAGATGCCAGGGCCACGATCCCTGACGGTGGTGCGGAGGTATTCCCCGCGGTTTTCTATCGTGACAGTCACTTCTCCCTGTTGCGGCGAAAATTTGATCGCGTTGGACAACAGATTGGTGATGACCTGGGTCAGGCGGTCGGCATCGGCCTAAACCTCGAAGTCGGCGGAGTGCTGCAATCGCAGCGTTACGCCGTTCGAGTCAGCTAATGCCTTACTCCCTTCGATTGTCTGCTCGATGATGGCGCCCAATCCGACGCGCTTGATCTCGAGGGCGA
>Ga0302325_10010278_pt1 | contig 20320 bp, 13 predicted proteins | sample Palsa_T0_2_FD_201948 | JGI IMG/M metagenome (GOLD analysis project Ga0302325, IMG submission 201948) | Peat permafrost microbial communities from Stordalen Mire near Abisko, Sweden - Palsa_T0_2 | ecosystem: Environmental > Terrestrial > Soil > Palsa > Peat permafrost | place: Sweden: Abisko...
GGGCTGGATCCCGGTAACAAAAGGCGCATGAAAGGTTGCACTCGTTGGTGAGCCCAAGCCCGAGCGAAATACCGGCGTCAGGCGTCTTCGCGCCGGTTATGGAGAATGAAGATTCCGCTCGCACGTCGTTCACTCGCGCTCCTCCTTCACCGGATCCGGTCGGCGAGCCAAGCACTGCCTATAGCGCGCGACTGCGGCAAACTCTGGCCGCATACCCAGCTTACGTTCCAGTTCGAGAATGCGTTGATACTCGGCGTCGCGAGATACCGCCGGCGGCAAATAATCCGCAACCACGCGCACACCCCGCTCTGCAATTAATGTCAGCGATGCCGCTTTCAGCATACGTTGCATGTAGTCGTTACTGAAGAGTCGCACTCTCCCTCCGTAGAGAGATTCTTCTCCCCACTCAGCCATAAGACCATTTTCCGCCTCCTCCAAATCGCCCGCTCGGATTGCGGCTTTTAATACCTCGCCTGCCTGGGTTCGCACGAGCACTGAGACTATCGCGGATGAACCTCGCAAGGCGCGAGCCGCATCACGCAACACAGCTCCCGGGTCATCGACATATTCCAGGATGTTGTGGCAGAGAATTACATCGAACGAACGCGCGGGAAACGACTTGGCGAGCTGTGCTGCCTCACCGTGCTTCACCACGATCTTCTCCGCGACCCCGCCTTCGAGGGCGGCGCGTTGCGCGATATCCAGCATCGCCGCAGAACAATCCACGGCGGTAACATGAATGCCAAGTCGCGCCAGGCGAACGGCTGTCGCTCCTGTGCCACAACCGAGATCGAGTGCGCGCAACGGCTGTTCGGCCTGTTGGGGAAGAAAATCGTGCAGGTTGGCGAAGGCCAAGTCCGAGCGCAACCGTCCCCCGGGCGTTTCGAGGTAGGCAGCGTATTTGCTCGCGCCGCTTTGGAAGCGTTCGCTGCCAGGACCGGCGGACATATTCATGCGACCTCCAAGCGCAATCGTCCAAACTGTCGATTCGATACTTCGCCAATGCCCTCTAAATTAATCATGAAATTGACGGCGACGCTTCCGAATCGTCGGCAGCGGCTAGTTTTGGGACAGGTTCGATTTTCAATCGATTTTAACCCTGATTAGATTCGTCAGAGTTCTGTGACAAAAACCAGCTCAGATCACCCAGCCTAGAGCCCTTCGAAGCCCGTCTCTGGACACCGATTTGCTCACAAAACCCAGGATCGTCGGATTCTTCTCCAATGTGCTGCGCAGACTATAATTGCGCGCACCGCATGGCCGTTACCTCTGGCACGACACTGGGTCGCTTCGAGATTCAATCGCCGGGTGTAATGGCTCGGGTTACCAAGATCGCGCCCGTTGTTCTGACCGTGCTCCTTTGGGGTACGACGCTGGCCGGACAGCAGCAGGGGCCATTCCCGGTGACTTCGGTTGTGGATGAGCCCACCATCGCGGGTCATCCGGTGCAGTTGGATGAACAGGGAAAACTGCTGCCGTGGCCGATGCCGCACGACATCGGCTATTCGTATTCGTCGCACTTCCTCACGCAGTGGACAATCCTGTGGGACCAGCACAATCGGCAGCGGCTACATTATTTTTATTGCTGCTTCGATTTTGACCGACATTCTTATCTCCGAAGAAGCAAGGTGGCGCACGCGAAGCGGCGATAGCGGCCGGTAGCAGGGGCAGCGCTCACTCCACGACGCGGGTCAGAAGAGATTGCCATCGATCTCCTCCAAGCCCGTTTCGTATAGAAATGATTGCTGGCGGGTGAGGAACCAACTGGTATGATGACCGTCGATAAACGACAGACGGTTCTTTTCCTAGAATGACTCTTCGGCCAACAACGGATGGTCATGTTTGTTCGGGCATGGGGGACACATTGACTGACTCGAGCTATAACGCGTTCAATCGTCGAGATTTCATCCATGGAGCACTTGCTGGAGCCGCCTTCGCGGCATTGCCAATCTTTGCTTTCGCGGCAGACAATGCGGACCTTCCGTTTGTGCTGAGCCAAATACCGAAAATGCACGACGAGAACGTGAAGCGGCTGCAGGACTGGATCGCATTGCCCTCGATCGCGGCCGAGAACCGCAACTATCCCCAGGGCCCCGACCATATGGCACAACTCGCTCGCGACGCAGGATTTGCGAACGTTGAAATTGTGCCAACATCGGGCAAGCCTGGGGTCTTCGGCATGCTGGATGCAGGCGCGGCAACGACCGTTGGCATCTATTTTATGTACGACGTGAAACAGTTCGATCCCTCCGAGTGGTCTTCGCCTCCGCTCGAAGGGCGGGTCGTGGACAAGGAAGGATTGGGCAGGATCTGCGTCGGTCGCGGTGCAGTGAACCAGAAGGGTCCTGAAACGGCCTTCCTCGGCGCCCTTCACGCCTTCAAGGCAGCGGGAAAAAAGCTGCCTGTAAATCTCGTGCTTGTTTGTGAAGGTGAGGAGGAGATTGGTTCGACCCACTTTCCGGAGGTTGTCCACCAACCAAGAATCACCGCCGCGTTGAAGAAATGCATGGGTGTATTCATACCAGAAGCGGGCCAAGACGCGGATGGAAGCATACAGATATCACTGGGCGCCAAGGGCGTAGTTGAGCTCGAACTGGTTTCGAGCGGAGAGCAATGGGGACGAGGACCGAAACATGACGTTCATTCCAGCCTCGAGGCACAGGTCGACAGTCCCTCGTGGCACCTGGTGCAAGCGCTTAACACTCTGATCGGGCCCGACGGACACACGCCGGCGGTCGCGGGCTTCTTTGACAAGGCCAAGCCGCTTACTCCGGAACAGATGAAGATGATTCAGGGTGTCGCCGCTCGCCGCAGTGAAGCCACAGCGAAGAAGCAGCTTGGAGTTGAGCACTGGGTGCATGACGCAAACTGGCTTGACTCGCTCGTGTTGCTCGAGTCCAAGCCCACCATCAACATCGAAGGCCTGGTCGGAGGATACACAGGTCCCGGTGGCAAGACCGTTTTGCCACATCGCGCTGTCGCAAAGATTGACATGCGACTGGTGCCTGACATGACGGCTGCCGGAACATTGGCGCTTCTTAAGGAGCATCTTGCCAAACACGGCTTTGGCGACATCGAGGTCAACATGAGTGGTGGATACGATCCGACACAGACGTCACAGGACACGAAGCTCATCCAGGCTCAAATTGCGACTTATCGCAAGCTCGGTCTAGATCCTGTACTGTGGCCTCGATCAGCCGGCTCCTGGCCTGGATACATCTTCACTTCCGAACCTCTCAATCTTCCCGCCGGGCACTTTGGAATAGGGCACGGCACCGGCGCACATGCTCCGAATGAATACTATTTGATCGATTCCACCAATCCAAAGGTTGCGGGAATTGATGGAGCTGTGCGCTCCTTCGTCGAGTATCTCTACGCGTTGGCTTAAGAGTGAGACCGCGATTCTCGATTTTCGCAAACTCAGACCATGACTTTCGGGACAGTCGACACGAGCCCGAGTTTCGTAACAGAAGGGTTGGACCCACCGGGAGTTGTTAACACTCCTTTCGCAACGAACGTCTATGATGGAGACCTTGTGGAGATATGATGTCCTCAATGCCGACAAATCTGGAGCCAAGAAAATACTGAACTGAATGGTTCAGACAAGCAATCTCAGTCCCGGCCAATCTTAACCCGAAAAACGCGACTTCCTGTCTACAGGCACAATCTCCTCGGGTGGACCATAACCGCGATCGTGTGCCTGATTCGACACCGCATATGGCTTCAGGTCGCTCCAACTCCATCGACTGGAAATGGGTGGTCTCCCGCAGGCACAGTACAGCGTCCATTCATCTGCGAATCCTTCAGCCAGCGGCATCAAGTACGACCCGTTACGGTACGGGCTGAAGCCAGGCAAATATCGAGTCAAGCATTTTGGACACTCAACGCAATGGCGAATACGGGAAGCCATGGCATGTGTCGGTGAGCTCCTTCGAGGGAAACTGGCGGCATGCGCTCACCCCTACGGCACGGCCCCGTCGAGCGGGAGCCCTTGGCCAACTATTCAACAACACCGGCCTCCGCGAGCAGGCGCTCATAATCCATCAGTGCAGCCTGATCCGTTAATCCTCGCAGCTAGACTTCGCAAGGCATCCAGCGTCCTTGCCGTAAACATTCTGGGTCACGTCGATATTCGCGTGATCCTTTTCCTCCGGTAAAGTCGTGGTGCCGGGATGGCTGGCGATTTACGCCAGGTGCCACTCGGCGCTCTGACAGTTAGTGTGCAATTGAGAGCAGAATTACCTTACAACTTCACAAATTCCCGCTGAGTGAGAACTGAGGGAGCATGTGGTGTTCCACGCTCAGAACGATTACGTGAGACAACAGGCCCAACACTTCAGAGTTCGAATACGAGTGGCGGACTAACAACCTCCGGGGACGATCCCGAAACGGCTAGAGCGACTATTTCTCCAACTTTTCATACACACACTGGCGAGAGGTTACTAAATTCGAGAACGCCGAATTGTGATTGATTTTCAGATGGTTTAACATACACACTGGTTGGTATGTTGGCAGCACGCAAAAGTCTGAAACAGAGTTCGAAACCTGGAGCGACTAGGCTGCGTGATTCTGAGCGCACGCGGGAGCGCTTGCTGCAGGCGGCATCCCGCGAGATCTACAGATCGGGTTTCCAGAGTGCCAGCCTGGACACCATTCTGGCCGTAGCTGGGGTCACCAAGGGCGCACTGTACTACCACTTCAAAAGCAAGGAAGCCTTGGGACACGCCGTCGTCGATGAGGTCATTGCCCCCGACGTCCACGGCAAATGGGTCCGGCCTCTACAGAGCGTCACGGACCCTCTCGACGCTTTGATCAGCGCTGTTCAACATATACCCGTTCGGCCCGAGGATGTGCGGGGTGGCTGCCAACTGAACAATCTGGCGCAGGAAATGTCTCCTCTTGACGCGGGATTCCGGAAGCGGCTGGCGATAATCTTCGATGCCTGGCGCGAGGCCGTTGCCTCCACTTTGCGAGACGGCCAGGCCCACGGAAGCGTTCGCCGCGACGTGGAACCCGCTGACGCCGCCGGCTTACTGATCGCGATGGTCGAAGGCTATGCGTCGCTGGCAAAGAATGCTCAGGATCCGAAAGTGATGAAAGCGGGGATCAGAAACATCGTGGGCTGGCTGCGGTCCCTGCGCGCGCCGGGCAACCGCAAGTGAGGTTGATCGCATCGGTGTCTCAAGGGGCAGTTTGGCACTGTTACATACCAACCGGTTCGTATGCTCGGACAGTCAGCATCGCGATCGGGCGAAGCGCTTCACAACTAGATCATGAACTAGATCATGAAAAGGAGAACGAACAATGACAGTGACAAGGATCGCAGTATCGCGCAGGAATCTGCTCGCCACGGGAGCCTGCGCGCTGCTGGGTGCCGTGAGCCTGCCGGGACCGGCAAGTGCCAGCGCATTGGGAGGGCAGAACTTAACGAACGAGGAGGTGGCCCGGAAGTGGTACGCAGCCTGGGAGAAGAAAGACTGGGGCCCAGTGGACAGCCTGCTCGCCGATAACTTCACCTTTACAAGCGCGGCCGGCGACGACCACATCAGCAAGAGCACTTTCAAAGCGCGATGCTGGGAAACACAGATCGATTTCATTGGACATTTTGACCTCGAGCGAATCACCGCTGGCGCGGATGATGCTTTTGTGAAGTATCTTTGCCACACCAAGAACGGTAAATCGTTCCGAAACGTGGAGTATCTCCGAATCAAGAACGGAAAGTTGCAATCCATTGAGTGTTATTTCGGCGCGCAATCCAGCTTCCCGTCAGCAGTGAGCACTGCGCAGAAGTAACCTGCGGGCCTGGAAGGTAAGGCGTGGGGTGCCGATGTGCCGAAATTACCGGCGATGCTGAGTTCGCAATTCAAAGGCGCATTACATCTAGAAGCAGTGCACTCGTCAATCTCACTTCGGGTACGAAGAAGTCGAAACGAGAGAGCAATTCGAGGGGTTCCATCATGAGCACCCGCGAAATTCAGGATCAGAAGGCCATTGCACGTGAGATGTTTGTTGAACGAGCTGCTCACGCTAAAGCGGACCTTTCGGCTAGTAAACTGCGGGGGGACACGATTTGCTCCTTCAAGAGTAGACGGGATTACACTCTTGAATCGCCGGCAGAAGACGGGTTCTACGAACTTGCGGATACTTCCTCGTTTCCGGTAACCCGAGTCGATGCTGCAGACCTCATCCGAATCTTGCGCCAGTTGGAGGTTATAGCAAAACGGCAGGCGCCACGAATCGCGTTCAAGGCAAAGGGTAGCATCCTATTCTTGGATTTAGCCGAGATCGTGGCAGTGCAAGCCGCAGGTAATTACGTTTCGTTGCAACCCCGAACTAATTCCTATTTGGTGCACGAGTCCCTCTCGTCCATGGCGGAGAAGCTCAAACCCTTCGGTTTTATTCGCATCCACCGCTCGGTCGTCGTGAATATTTCGGCCGTGGAGGAGATCCAACCTTTACCGACGGGGGAGTACAGGCTCCGTGTAAAAGGTGGGAAGGAATACTTGGTAACACGTACATACAAAGACAACCTCAGAGATCTGGCTCAACTGTGGGTAGGCTCAGAGCGCCTTTGCGGCTAACAGGCAGCAAGAGGTTTTACCTCGTTATTCCGTCGTAACATCCCCGATCGTCCCTTACGAAAAGTCAGGCTCTAAACAGCCCGGCAGAATGAAAGCGCAAACAGCAAATCTTGCTGTGCAACTGCTGGGCGATTGTTCCAAGCCTGCGCTGAGTGGTCGGAACGGTCGAAACCACTCGACCGCTTGTTGCAACACCAGTCGGACCTGTTCTGAGCACACCTCGTACGGTGCTAAAACTCGTTCCCCATGCATCACCTCAACGCTGTTGCCGATATTTTTGAAACTAGCTGCGGAATCCTCAAGCTACTTCTAGATAACGGGCAAGCCGGAAGTTGCATCCAAGGAGCGACTCTCGACGACGCTGGCCAAAAGTCGGCTCAGAGGAAATGATCCGTCGTTCTCGCATAAGCCCGTTTCTGGATAACGTCCGGATGGCCGACTACTCAGGGTTATCGCGTTATGGCATCGGCGACCGCCCAGTCCAGGTCTTGCGATGGGCTACAACCCGGATAATTATGCAAGGGACCGCGCAATCACCAATGTGATGTCATCCTGCTGTTCGCTTCCGCCGCTGAATTGCCGAACCGCCCCAACCACTGCTTCGAGAAGGGGTACTGCTGGGAGGTGAGAATGGCTCCCGAGCGTGTCAAGCAAACGAGACGCGCCAAATTCTTCCCCCTCCTCGTTCTCGGCTTCGGTGATTCCATCGGTGTAAAGTACCAGCGTGTCACCTGCAGCAAGCTCCACTTCCGCGATTTCGCACTGCCAGGCTTCAAACAATCCCATCACGGTGCAGGTGGAACTCAGCCACTCCACCTTCGGCATCTCGGAGACCCGATCCTGCGAGGTTCCGCTGGCGCGCAGCAGAAGCGGGGGAAGATGTCCACAATTCGCGTATCGGAGCTTGCGGTTTGAGTCGTCATAATCCGCAAAAAATAAGGTAGCGTAACTGGCATCCCCGCTATTCTCATAGAACAAGCGGTTGACTGAGGCGAGCAATCGGGGCAGGTCGTCGACCGCGAGGGCATATTGGCTGCGCAGATTGGCTTGGAGATTCGCCATTAGCAGGGCGCCAGACACTCCTTTGCCAGCAATATCCGCCAGCACCATCGCCAAGCGGCCGGGGCGAAGCTCCAGAAAATCGTAGTAGTCTCCGCCCACTTTGCGAGCCTGGATGCAACCGCCCGCGTATTCCAGCGTTCTCATCGCGGGCAGCTTTTGCGGGAAAAGCCTGGCCTGCACTTGCCGGGCAATTTCCATTTCCTGAGCGAGGCGGCGATCGCCTTCCATTCGCTCTGCCATTTTTTCTGCGAGGGCTATGTTCTCCAAAGCGATCCCGGCTTGGGCCGCCACGGAATCGAGCAGACGCTTGTCTTCGCCGGAATAAGGTTCCTCGGAAAGCCGCTGGCCAAGAACGAGCATGCCAATGAGATGGTTCTCGCGGCTGAGGATCGGCACCAGGCATTCCGGCGCGAGGGGCGCCAGCGCGGTTAACTCTTCGGCACGGGCGGGATCGGATGTGACTTCCCACGTTTTCCCGCGGCGCGCGAGTTCAATGAAAACCGGCGCGCTGGCCGAGAGCGTTCCGAGAGTCGCGGGGAAAGTTCCCGAGATTGCGGCCAGCCGGCCGTTGCCTGATTCCAGGTAACACGCCAGGGTCTTCGGGTGCAGCGCTTCGCTCACGTGGCGCTCGATGAGGGTCGCCAGTTGGCGACGGTCGCTCACGGTGCGGGTTTTCTCCGCGAGGTCGTGCAGAATGATACGAGAGTCATAAGCGCTGCGGAAGAAGGCCCGGTCGATACGCATGGTTCCCCGCTTCACCAGCGGCGCCGATGTCCAGACCAGGACAATCCCAAATACTGCGCTCAGAGCCATCCCGATATTTGTATCCGCGCGGAGGAATCGCGAGAAGACGTGGGTGAAGAGCGCGATGGCGGAAGCCGCAACGATGAACGTCAAAACGATAAAACCCCTCTGCACCAGAACGTACCGCGCGCTGCGTCGCAGCAGTACTGGAAGCTCCATCACGCGGTGCTTCACCACCGCATAAGCAAAGGAGAGGGGATAGAGGAACAACACCAGCACCAGCCCGGTATCGAGCCAGAAAGAGGGCCGAAATCCGGTGAAATCCACGGCGGCACGTACAAGCGCGATTGGCAGAACACCGACCACGGTTCCCCACAAAATCACTCGTGATTTGCGCCGCGCTTCTGGAGGGACGGTGGCCATGAATGAATTTTGCGCCAGCGAGATCATGCCGAGAGCAAGTAAGGCGTATTTCATGGCGGCTTCAATGAGATCGGAGTTGTGGCTACCTACCAGGTGGGCGACCGCTGCTGGAAAGGTTGGATCGCCTGTCCGCAAGCCGGGAATGACGGTACAGATTCCCAACAGAAGCCCCGCCCACTTCAACCACGGGAGGCGCCGATCCAGAGGCGATTGCACCGGGAAAACTGCAAAGAATAGATAGAAAAGGGGACACAGCATCCCGGCAAACACGGCACGAAAAACAAGCACGAATGCGCTAAGTGCGGGAGAGATTCCGGAATTGTGAAACCCCGGGGTGGCGACGAAGGCGCAGAAGAGCATTGCCAGAAGCCATGCATTTGGCTCTTCCAGCCTCAACAAGAGGACGGCGAATGCCACCAGCACAAAAGGAATGGGGAATGATCCCGTGATTTGCTGCGCGGAGGACTTGGCCAGGCCCTCGGAAGCACTAGCCAGCGGGGCAGCTCGAAACACGCCGTGTAGAACCAGCGGCTTGGGCTCGCCGGCGCGCTCAACGGTTATTTCCACCACGTCGCCTGGGCGACCATGCAGATAGGCTTGGTCAGAACCAATGTCGGTCAACAACGCCTGGCCATTTACCCCAGTAATGCGGTCGCCAACGCGCAAGCCGGCGCGCTCCGCAGGGCTCCCTTCCACCACATCTTCGACTGCCTGACAGTGCGTTCTCTCGTCATACTGAGGGTCATGTTGGTTATTGAAGCCGAGTTCCACCGTCGGACGCGCCCGACGAACCGTGTACATCCAGAGGGAACCGTAGGTGATCGCTGCCACGGCAAACAGGGTCGCCAGTGTTGCCAGGAACACTTTTCGGAACGACGCGTCCCCACTCATGATTTTTAGTATCGGCTTCGCGCCGAATCTTCCCGGCAAATCCTATGCCCTGCTTCCAGATGCCGTCAAACAACCAGACGCTCACAGTCTCGGACTGAGAGCTTTCCAATCAGGTGCGCGATAGTCTAAAAGGCGGAAACAATGAAGCGTTCGACAATCCTTGTACTCTCTGCCAGGACCGGTCACGCTCAACTGATAGCCCTTGCTGTTTGTTTCGTACAGCAAGCGCCAGTGCGGGCGGCCTTTCATGGATGCCAACGTGAGCGACAGGAGCGTTCGGGCGGGCGCTTCATTCCCGCCCACCGCAATCGTTCCACGCTCGCGATTGCCAGAAAGAAGTTTACCGGAAAGAAAGTTTCCGGCAAGCATGGGCGTGACCGGAATCTTGCTCTGCTCACTCACTTTTTCGCAGATCAGAGTAATGGTCTGCTCTGCGCTTCTGCGCTCTCGGGCAAGAGTGATGGGCAGATCGAGAATGGGTGTTTGACTTATTACTACGTCGTGGGGGCCACGCACTGCCACGCCAACCACCGCAAAGCGTTTATCCTCTTGCTTCGCTCCCTCTTGCTGCTTCGCAATGCGCAACTCGAATTCCACGCCAACATTAGCCTCGTCGTAGGCATCCACTACAGCCGCAAGAACAGCACCTTCATCGGGAACACTATCGGGAGTCGGACCACTTTTGAACTCCACAGTGAAACTCTCTGCCCCAACAACTCGAGCGTTGGCATGCCGCCGCTGCGGAACAGATCCCGGATTCGTCGCATCGCCCGAAGCATCAGGAAGTTGTGGATCCTCATAATCCACGACCCATCCATACTTTTCCTCCAAAGCCTCCAGGGCGCGAAGCAATGGTTGTGGGCCATCGGCATTGATGCGAACAACAGTCCCGATTTGATAGATCAACGGTTTCTTTATCTGGGACGCAGCGGTGTGGGAAGTAATTTGGGAACTAGCGCGCTCCACCTGAGAGAGGCTTCCTGGGGGCAGCAAGAGCGAAACCGTCGATAGTGCCACCGTGGAGAGCGCAACCTTTGCAACCCTAGTGAGGACGATCATCGACCCAATTCTACGCACGATAACTGCGGAGGACATCTATGGCCCGGCGGCCAGCCGCAGGGTCAACTATCACTGCATGGGTCCGGGATTATGCATCGGATCTCATCTTTGATTACACTGGCTTGATTACACCGGTGATCGTATTAAAGCGGGTGGCGATCAGGCAGATATTGTCGCACGACTGGCATTACTTGGCCCACGACAGTATGAGTCCATCCGATAGCGGCGCTCCGGGCGGAGCATCACGGATCCAGTGCTCAGTGAATCTGAAAATGAAAGCCGCTTGCAGCGACTCTGCATACTATTGCAAAGTCCGCTTGGGATGGGCGTTTCGAGGGTTTTAACCGAATCAGAGCCTTGAATATTTCTCTTGACCGAGCGATTTTAGAATTGTAGTCTTCGGTCGTCCTTCTTTCGGAGGAAAATCGGATCGCTGCGGACAAGTTCCCCGTTCAACTCCGTTTGCAACGAATTCCTTCTCTCTCGCGTATTGCAATTGCGTCGCAAGGTATTTCCGTGATCTCGAAGCTTGGGAAAGCTCTACTTTGAAGAAGGGAAACAACGCCATGCACCACTCCGTTACCTCCTCCATAAAGGAAAAATCTGGCCTTATGTTCACGTCTAATCTGGTTTTAACCGCCCGCACGAGTTGGATCATCAGCATTGCCGCCCTGTTATTGATTGTTTCGGGACTGACGCAAGCGGCACTCGCGCAAGCTCGCAGCAACTCCTTCCCAATGGCTCGAGTGCAATCGCGAGTGGACAATAACCAGCGCGCAACGCTCGCTGGGCACACTCTGCCGATCCTGAGCAATGCCCAAGACCTGGGACGAGTGCGCGGCGAGACCGCCATGAACCATCTCATTATGGTTCTGCGGGCCAGCCCCGAACAGGAGCATGCGCTCCGCACGCTGCTCGATCAGCAGCTCGACAAAAAGCATGCTAACTTCCACCAGTGGATGACGCCGGAACAATTCGGAGCCCACTTTGGCGTCGCCGATTCCGACATCGCCCAGGTGACAAACTGGTTACGCCAGCAGGGCTTTGCGGTCGAGAACGTGGCGCCCGGCAAGCGTTTCATCCAGTTCAGCGGAAGCGTGAAGCAAGTTGAGTCGGCTTTTCAGACCGAAATGCATTCGTACAAGGTGCACGGCGAGACTCACATTGCCAATTCCCGCGATATCTCGGTCCCGGCTGCCCTCAAGCCTGTGATATCGGGGGTTCCCACACTGCACGATTTCTTCAAGAAAGCAGACGTTCAAGACCTGGGCACGTTGATGGGAAAAATCTACGAGTGGGATCCCTTTACCGGCACGATGCCCGATTACACGAACGGCACCACCCATTTTGTAGGCGCGGCCGACTTTGCCGCCATCTACAATACCAATCCGCTGCTTACGGCCGGATTCGATGGAACCGGCGTGAGCATCGGCATTATCGGGCGCACCGACATTAACCTCGGCGACGTTCAGGTATACCGTGAATTCTTCCAACTGAAAGATAACGATCCGACGTTTACCATTGCAGGCGAAGATCCGGGAATCGTACCCGGCGACGATGGTGAGTCGTACCTGGACGTGGAAGTTTCCGGCGGGGCAGCTCCGGGTGCAAGCGTGAACTTTATTACTTCGCGAGCTACGCTGACCACCGACGGCGTCGATCTTTCCGCCATGTACGCGGTACAAAACAACCTCACCGATATCATCAGCGAGAGTTACGGCCAGTGCGAAGCGAACTTCACCGCAGCGCAAGCAGCTTTTTACAATAATATGTGGGCGCAAGCCGCGGCCCAGGGCCAGTCGGTGTTTGTCTCCTCCGGCGATAACGGTCCCGCCTCCTGCGACCTCTCGACCAGCAACTTTTCAAATTTTGGGTATGCGGTAAGCTTGCTGGCCTCTTCCCCTTTTAACGTGGCGGTGGGCGGCACGCTGTTCGCGGATACCACGGGGGGCCCCTGGTGGGGAACCACGGCCACTACGGCGGCACCTTTTGAGTCTGCCCTGGGATACATCCCGGAAATTCCCTGGAACGAAGCCAAGGGCAGCGGCGCAGTCGGGGCCGCGGGTTCGTGGTCTGGAAGCGGCGGTATCAGCGCTTACTTTATGACGCCGCCGTGGCAGCGCGGTTTTGGTGTGCCCGCATCGGACCCGCCATACCCCAATCTACCTACTTTCGTCGATCCATCCATGCCGTTCGTTCCTGGGCCGCATCGTTACTTGCCGGACGTGGCCATGGCCGCTGCGGCACAACATGATGGAACTCTGTATTGCGCCGAAGGTATTTGCCAGCTTAGTTCGACCGGAACTATCGTCGACGCAGGAATCGTTGGGGGTACTTCAGTAGCGGCTCCCAGCATGGCAGGAGTTCAGGCTTTGGTGGACCAGGTTAACGGAGGGCGTCAAGGTCTGCCCAATTATGTCTATTACGCTTTGGCGGACGCTCAACACACCGGAGGCCTCAACTGTTCTCCCGAAGCCGGCGGTGCGATGAGTCCCAATTGCGCGTTCCACGACGTGGATACAGGCAACACGTTGATCTGTACAAACTCGGCGTGCACCGCAGCCAACAAGATCGGCTGGACGGCGGCGGCCGGCTATGACATGGCCTCCGGCCTCGGTTCCCCCAATGTCACGAATCTGGCGAATCTGTGGAACACCATCACGTTCAACAGCTCCGTCACCAGCTTGAACGTCGCTCAGACTACCGGAATTACGCACGGCCAGTCCGTTAATGTGAGCGGTGCTGTAGCGCCGGGCGCGGGCGGCGGTATCCCCTCCGGCAACGTTGCGTTTATCGTCAGCAGCGGTGCGCTTACCGATCCTATCGATCCCAATACGGGAGGCTTCGCGAACCAGGTAGCGCTCGCAACCCTCGACGGCAGCGGCAACTACAACCTCAATCTCACCGACCTTCCGGCCGGCACCTACACCCTGACCGCGCGCTACGGCGGTGATGCGACGTTCGCGTCCAGCCTCTCTCCTTCGGTCGCGGTAACAGTGACGTCTGAGGGTTCCACGCTCACCATCGAGCCCAACGCGTTTAACGGGACGACCTGCGCTGAGACCCCTCAAACCACGTTTACCTACGGCTCCTACATCTGGACTGATTTTGTAGTTCAGGGTGCCTCTGGACAAGGCGTAGCCACCGGCACCGTCGCGGTCACCGACAACAGCAACCCGCTGGTTACCACAACCTTGAACGCCAATGGAATCGGGCACACGCTCTCAGGAGCGGTTGCAAACACCTCCTGCGTTTTCCTTTATACCTTCCAGGATATCGCTCCCCCTATTGTCGGGGTTCACACGCTGGGAGCGACTTATTCTGGAGATGGAAATTTTAACTCCATGACCGCGTCACCGGTCGTGGTCACCATCAACAAAGCAACGATTACGGGAGCGTTGGCAAGCAGTTCCCCCTTCATTGCTTCCGGAGGCTCTGCCCAACTTAATTTCACGTTAGCCGGAATTTCAGGCGCTGGCTTGGGGACACTGCCCCCGACCGGTACGGTCACATTTACCGATAACACCACCTCAACCACGCTTGGGACGGCAACCTTGAGCCCAACCAGTAGCTTGGGAGGGGTGGCATTTATTACGACTACGGGCATTACCGCTCCCGGTGCGCATTCCATCCAGGCGAGCTGGCCAGGTGATGGAAACTACAATAGCGTGAATTCGAGCCTGGTGACGGTCACGGTGCAGACCGGGACTGCTACGAGCGTAGTCGTGACTTCCAATGCGAATCCAACGACTGTGGGAGGCCGGCCAACGTTCACCGCCACCATGACGCCAACCACCGTCACGTCCGGCACAGTGTCCTTCTATGACAGCGGCGTGCTGCTAGGCAGCGGCACGGTTGGTGCTGCTCATACTGCAACGTTCAGGCCCGCAGCTACTGTAAATCTGCCGGCGGGTACTCACAGCATCACCGCCATCTATGGTGGCAACGCTACTTACGACTCGAGCACCTCTGCGGTATTCCCGCAGGTTTTCAACCAGGCGGCCACTACCATTCAGCTCACGGCAAAGAACAAGGGCCATTACGGAGAGTTCTTCGACATGAGCGCTACGCTGGGACTCGCCGGGACAGTCGTTCCTTCTCCGTCAGGGATCATCACGTTCTATGACGGAGCTTCCCCGATCGGCACGCCACCCTTCACCGTAGTCACGGCGGCGCAGGGTGGATTAGGTATTTGGCAGTCGCAGCTCGAGCTCAAGCTTTCCACGGGCGTCCACACTCTGACGGCGCAGCTCACCGATCCCAACTACACTGCTCCAATCAGCAACACGGCGACGGTCACCGTAGTAGCGCCGCCGACGATCAGCAAGGCGTTTGGCGCGGCCAGCATTCCGCTGAACGGACAGACCTCGCTGAGCTTTACCATCCAGAACTCCAACACATCCACGCTGACTGGCATCGGCTTCACCGACGCGCTGCCGGCGGGCCTGATTGTCTCTACGCCCAGTAATGGACTGACGGGCTCCTGCGGCAGCGGAACGATTACGGCCACGGCGGGCAGCAGCGCGATCAGCTTGTCCGGCGCGACTTTGGCGGCGAGTGCCATGTGCACATTCAGCGTGAACGTGACCGGCACCGCGGCCGGCACCCAGAACAACACCACCAGCAGTGTGACGTCGAACGAAGGCGGCTCGGGCAATACGGCCTCGGCCAGCATCGCCGTGGTGGCGCCCCCGTCGATTGCCAAGGCCTTTGGCGCATCCAATGTCGCGCTGAACGGCACCACCTCTCTGACCTTCACCATTACCAATCCAGCGGCCAATACCGTGGCGGAGGCGGGCGTGGCATTTACGGACGCCTTGCCCGCGGGACTGACGGTGCCGACCACCGGAGCGCAGCCGGCGTGCGGCGGCGGTGTACTAACAACCACCGCTCCTACCACTATCACTCTGACGGGCGGGAGCATTTCGACCGGTAGCAATTGCCAGTTCAGCGTGACCGTGACCGGCGCCACCAACGGCGTCAAGAACAACACCACGGGCGCTGTTACTTCGACCAACGGCGGCACCGGCAACACCGCAATGGCTAGCATCACCGTGGCGCTTCCACCGACCATAACCAAAGCGTTTGGCGCGTCCAGCATTCCGCTGAATAGCACCTCTTCGCTGGCTTTCACAATCGCGAATCCGAACACCGCCACTGGGCTCACAGGAGTCGCGTTCACGGACACGCTGCCCGCCGGAACGATCGTGGCCAGCGGCACACTCACGGCATGCGGCGGGGGAACGCTGACAACGAATGCTTCCCCTGGCACCATTAGTCTGTCGGGCGGGACCATCGCGGCGAGCGGCTCGTGCACGTTTGGCGTGACGGTGACCGGAGCCACGGCAGGCGTCTGGAACAACACGACTGGCGCTGTTACTTCGAACGAGGGCGGCACCGGCACAACCAGCAACACGGCGACTATTACGGTAGTGGCGCCGCCGACGATCGGCAAGGTGTTTGGCGCGGGCAGCATTCCGCTGAACGGCACTACCTCCCTGGGCTTTCTCATCCAGAACCTCAACACCACGACCACGCTGACCGGGATCGGCTTCAGTGACACGCTGCCATCGGGCCTGGTCATCTCCAACCCCTCCGGACTGAGCGGCGGCTGCGGCGGGGGCACGATCACCGCCCTACCGGGTACGAGCGTCATCAGCTTGTCCGGTGCAAGTCTCGCATCGAGTAGCGGTTGCAACTTCAACGTGAGCATAACCGGCACCACCGCCGGCGCCAAGACCAACACCACCGGAAACGTCACCTCCGTCGAGGGCGGCACCGGCGCAACGGCCACCGCCAGCATCGCCGTGGTTGCGCCCCCCACCATCAGCAAGGCGTTCGGAGCCTCGACTATTCTGGTCGCGGGGAGCACGACGCTGACCTTCACCCTCACCAATCCTGCAGCCAACAGCGTGGCGGAGGCAGGCGTTGCCTTTACCGACTCACTGCCCGCGGGACTGGCAGTAGCCACGCCCAACGGATTGACGAACACCTGCGGTGGCGTCGTTACAGCTACAGCGGGAACTACGAGCATCAGCCTGGCGGGCGGAAGTATCTCGACCAACACCAACTGCACGATCGCGGTGAACATCACCGCCACTACCAACGGGGTCAAGACCAACATCACCGGCCCCGTCAGTTCGACGAACGGCGGCACGGGCACGACCAGCAACACGGCCACGCTGACCGTCGATCAACCGCCTCACGTTACCAGCCTGAACTATGCGACGTTCACCAAAGGTGTGCAGGGTACGTTCACGGTAACCACGACTGGATATCCGGTCCCGTCCCTAAGCTTCTCGCCGGCAGGGTCATTGCCGGCCGGAGTGACGTTCGTCGACAACCACAACGGAACCGCCACGATCAGCGGCAAGCCGACGGTGAGCGGAACGTTTAGCTTCTGGATAACGGCATCGAATGGTGTGTCGCCAGAGGCGCTGCAGAGCTTCACCCTGACCGTGGAGGCACACTAGCGATAGGCTTCCCCAAGCTTTCGCTCACGCGCTGCCCTCGAACTCGAGATGGAGTCGAACGGGAAGCCAGTCTTCTCTGTTGTTTATGACACCGGACGGAATTTCTGCGCCCCGGAGGTGTGACGGAAACACCAGAAGTGTTGTTAATGTCATTGAAAAGATTGGTCGGGGCGCGCGGATTTGAACCGCGGACCCCCTGCGCCCAAGGAACCTTTTTGATTGGCGCGGCCGCTCTGTGTGGGCTCAGACAGTTAGAGCTGAGTTTCCAACGGCAGAAATAGTAGCACAGAGGGTCAAAATATAGACACCGGAACGCTCTAACGAATCAGGCAGCGACGTTTTGTGTTGACCTTCAGCTGCCCTGGGGATTGTTCATGCGCGCCCTGTCGAGGGCCGTCATTCCCCGGCGGCTCTTCCTAGCTCCGCGCGGCGTCCATGTGCTTGTTGCGGAGGCTAGGCTGGCCGAGTAGTAGTCGCGCGCCAACTCTAGCCCTTGGTCCTCAGCCCTCAGACGCACGTAACCCCGTAGGATGTTCTCGCGAAAACGGTAGAAAGTCCGCCGATTGCTTGTGAGTATGCTCCCGCTTGAAGCCGACTTCAGGGTCTGCAGATGCCCCACGAACGTGTTCCGGTCAATTGGCGACTCTTCCAGTTTTCTCATGATGTCGAGGTAGGAGTCGTAGATGCTGTCTATACTCCTTATTAGCTCGGGATGGTCTGCAAAAGCCCACAGCACATCCTCATACTCGTTAGTAGCCTTCATGGTGGCCGCATCGTAGGCCGCCTTCAGGTATTGCTCGATTGCCAGCACCGCGGCGTTTACGGCCTCGTGGTAGTGCTCTTGGTTGGGTTCCGAGCGGGGATGGGGATCTCTGAACATCGCCCAAAATAACTTCTCGCCAACCAGATGGACGTAGTGCGGAAAGCCGTCGCTTATCGCGGCGATCCTGTAGCGTGGGTGTTGACCAACTTTGACCTTGAGCGCATCGGCGGCGCTGTCAATAATCGCCTCTCTAGCGTCCCAGCTCAGTTGTGTTACCTCTACGCCCTCAACGTATCGGTAGCAGGACTTGTGTGCCCCGAGCAGTTTTTCCAAGGACTCAGCGACACCGCAGAAGATGAACCGGAGGCCGAGTTGTTGGTCGCCAATCTGCTTTATGAAATCTGCGAAGGCAGTCCTCTCGGAATCCGTTGAAATTTGGTCGGCATTGTTGAGGTCCATTGCATAAGCGTTGGGCGACTCGACCTTATGCTTCACGTGCTTGACTTCCAGCTCCGCGGTGCCAAAACCCTTGGGGAGTTTGAATCCCAATTTGGCCGTCGTGTCCGAAGGCGGCGCTATTCCCTGGATGTCGTCGGCGATCTGGAGTATCAACCCTCCGAAAGTCGTGCGTGAGCTGCAGGCTTTTAAGATGGGATTATGTTTCGAGGACTGGTGGGCAAATGCGACGGTCTGGGCGAGCGATGTTTTCCCAACGCCCCGGTCGCCATAGATGAAGATTGTTCTCCCTGGAGAGTAAAGAGCCTCTTTGATTCGCTGAATCTGGGTGTCGCGACCGTAGAGGTGCTCCTCGGACTGGATGGGCGTAGAGGGGCTAAGGTACGCGTGGAGGGTCTTTGCGAATTCTTCTTCAGTCAGGTTCCCAATCATTTTGCGGAACACCCGACACGATTGTACTATCGCTGCGCTACTCGACGGCGGCCGGACGAATCCCAATCAAGCCAATTTCTGTGCGATGTGTTCGTCTAGAATCTCGCGCACGGTGAGCGGGATTACTACCACGTGCTCACGGCGGAAGAATCCGTCTATCTCTGTCAGCGCATCGCGTGAAAAGTTGAAGCCCACGAAGAAACCTTTCTTCCGTCGCGTCCGCATCATCGCGGCCTCGAACTTGTCAATGTCCGGGCGGCCTACCCTGTCCATCTGCTTAACCTGAATCGGGTACCATTCATCCATGAAGTCGAGTTCCGCCGTGTGCTTGTCGCTTGCCCTGGGGGCTGCTCCTATCGGGTAGATGCGCCCGTCAATCCCCATGTCCCCAACTTGCGTCTTGTTCGGGATTCCGCCGAGCGCGATTACCGCCCAATTCTCAAACTCGAATGGTGGAATCTCTCGGAGTTGCTTCTCGGTCCACGGCAAATCGCGCACTACAAAGCCGCGTCCTGCTCGCCACTGCTTTTCGTCTTCGGGAAGTTTACAAACGTCCCGCAGTCGCTTCGCCATCACCCGGCATGACGTGGGGGAGATGTCTATACCAATCCACTGACGCCCCAGATTCTGTGCGGCGACCAACGCGGTGCCGCATCCGCAGAAAGCATCTAGCACAATGTCGTTTGGGTTGCTGCTCGCCCTTACAATTCTGTCGAGCAGCGCAAGGGGCTTCTGCGTTGGGTAGCCGAGGCGTTCTTGGGCATGGGCGGAAATTGGTGGGATGTCCGTCCAAATATCCCCGGCGACCACTCCTTGCATTTCATCGAGGAAATATTTTTCTCGGATGGCTCCTTCCACTTTCTTGGGGAAATGAAGGCGGCCTTCCGCGTCTAGTTTTTCCATCACTTCGCGCGAAACTGCCCAGCCGTTCTTGTGGGGCTTGAAGCCTTTATAGTCGTACGTCAGGTTCGGCCGAGGGTTTGGACTGCGCAGACTCACGAGCTGAAAGCGTCTCCCCTGCTCATCAATTTGGTTGTAATACTCTTTGACGTATTCCTCAGAGTAAGGCAGGTAAACCGGGTTGAACGTGTAGTCATCCCAACCGTAGAAAAGGATGGAGTCGCTGATGTTGGCAAATCGTCGCCTTGAATCGCCGTGGGCATGGGTTCGCTTCCAAACGATTTCGTTTTGAAAGTTATTCTCCCCGAAAATCTGGTCGAGCATCACTTTGACGTAGTGGGAGGCGTGCCAATCGCAGTGGTAATAAAAGCTCCCTGTCTTCTTGAGGACTCGGGCTAGTTCCACGCATCTAGCCCGCATTATTCATATATTTGAAGACAACAAAAGCCTCCTCTGTTACAAACATGTTGTCTAGACAATGTTTGAGCAACAAAAGAGGCTTCTGAATGTCTGAAGATAGCACAACACAGTGTCTG
>Ga0302325_10010279_pt1 | contig 20320 bp, 24 predicted proteins | sample Palsa_T0_2_FD_201948 | JGI IMG/M metagenome (GOLD analysis project Ga0302325, IMG submission 201948) | Peat permafrost microbial communities from Stordalen Mire near Abisko, Sweden - Palsa_T0_2 | ecosystem: Environmental > Terrestrial > Soil > Palsa > Peat permafrost | place: Sweden: Abisko...
GGCGAAGCAGAAGACATAACGCGTACCACCGCGACGCTGTCGGGTACCGTGAACCCCGAGGGCACAGAAGCGAGCTACTACTTCCAGTACATAAGCGAAGCCGGCTACCAGGCCGCGCTCTCCAAGGATGCCATGAACCCGTACGCCGAAGGGGAAACGACATCCCCGTGACCCTGTCCGCGAGCTACGCCCCGCGACCAGCCGGGCCTGAAACCCTCGTGGAACTCAAACCCGGCAGCACCTACCACCACGCGCTCGTTGCGACCAACCAGTTCGGCATCCAGGCCGTCGGCGAAGACCATACGTTCACGACGCTCCCAGCGACACCCCCTATCGTGGACTCCGAGTCAAGCCAGGGAGTGACGCAGAGCACTGCGACGATCACAGTGACACTCGACCCGAACGGCCTGCAGACCAGCTACATCCTGGAAGTGGGCACCGAAGTCGAAGGTAAGGTGCTCTACAGCGCGACAGCCTTTGGCCAGGTGAATAAAAGCGACGAACCGCTGTCGTTCTCGCTGACTGGCCTGCAGCCGGGCACTGCGTACCACTGGCGGCTCGCGGCCACAAACCAGGACGGGACCGCCTACGGAGCAGATCAGTCGTTCACGACGGCGGGCTTCGCCAGTGCGCTCGTGCAGCCCTCTGCGGTGGCGCTGCTTCCGTTCACTTCGATCGCTGAACTCGACGCGAAAGAAGCCGAGGAAAACAAACCAGCGAAACCACTCACGAACGCACAGAAGCTCAGCAAAGCGCTCGAGGCGTGCAAGAAGGACAAGAAGAAGCGCAAGCGCGCCACCTGCGAAAAACAAGCCCACCACAAATACGGTGCGGTGATGCGTAAAAGCATGAAGAAGCATTGATTGTTCTTGGTGTGACGCGCCTTTTTGGTGGGTGCGGTGATGCTGTGGGGGATGAACTGATCCCGATGGATCGGCAGACCGGGTGTGGAAAGACAAGACACCCGTCTTGCCCTGATCACATCGGAATCACACGCAATTGGGAGTCATGTCGCCCGAGGCGGCGTTTAGGCGGGCGGCTCGGATCCGCTGCCCTTCTCCCGCCAGGATCGCGAACAAGACTTCTCCGGCTTCACCCAGACGATGCCCCGGGCCTCGTGGGGAAGCTCGCGGGTGTCCCGTTGTGTGGGGAAGCGCAGGCGAACGAGGGGACGTGTGGGGCGGACTCGCTGATCGGGGAAGACACTGCGAGTGTCGGCTTGGGTCAGGACCCCTACACCGTGACGGGTGGGAAGGTGTATCTGACGGGACCGTATGAGGGCGCGCCGTTTGGGTTGTCGATCGTGACACCGACGAAGGCCGGCCTGTTTTGACCTCGGGAACGTGGTGGTGCGCGCATCGATCCAGATCAACCCGTATACAGCGCAGGTCACCGTGATCTCAGATCCGTTCCCGACGATCATCGACGGTGTCCCGCTGCAGATCAAGCACGTCAACGTGAACATCAACCGGCCCGAGTTCATGTTCAACCCCACGAGCTGCGAACCGATGACCATCACCGGCACGGTTGGTGGCTGGGAAGGCGCCAGCTCGGCTGTCTCGAGCCCGTTCCGGGTCGCGGGTTGCAAGAACCTCGCGTTCAAACCCACGTTCGCGGTCTCCACCCAGGGCAAGACCAGTAAAGCTAATGGTGCGAGCCTGACCGTCAAGATCGTGCCACCATCTGAGGGACCACAAACGACTGGAACCTCAGCCTCTGGGTCCACTGCTTCACGTCAGACCGAAGCCAACATTGCCAAGGCCAAAGTCGAACTCCCCAAGCAGCTCCCCTCCCGCCTCACAACCCTACAAAAGGCTTGTACTGCCGCAGTCTTTGCGGCAGATCCAGCAAACTGTCCTACAGCATCGATTGTTGGGGATGCCGTCGTGCACACTCCAATTCTGAGTGTGCCATTGCAAGGGCCAGCGATCTTTGTCAGCCACGGAAACGAAGCGTTTCCGCAGCTGATAATTATCCTCCAAGGTGAAGGGATAACCATTCAGCTTGTGGGGGATACATTCATCAGCAAATCTGGGGTCACAAGCAGCACGTTCAACGCGATTCCAGATGCTCCAGTGAGTTCGTTTGAATTGACGCTACCGACCGGCCCCTACTCCGCGCTTGCCGCGAACCTCCCTAAAGGCAAGTATGACTTCTGTGGGCAGAAGCTGACGATGCCGACCGAATTCACCGGCCAAAACGGCGCTGTGATCCGCCAGAACACTCCGATCGCGGTCACGGGCTGCCCGAAAGCCAAGACGTTGACAAAGTCCCAACAGCTCGCCAAAGCGCTGAAGGCTTGTCATAAGGACAAGAACAAGTCCAAGCGTGCCAAGTGCGAAGCTTCTGCTCGCAAGAAGTTCGGTCCCGTGAAAAAGAAGGCGAAGAAGAAGTAGAGAGGTCTCTCTACTCATGGGTCTTGTTCGTCACCTAGCCTCTGGTGAGACACTCCGTGGGTGGGCCTCTAATGCTTGGAGGGATCCGACCGGGTGGCGGCTTGATCCTCAGGGCACTTCATCCTCGCTGGACGGCTGCTCCAGCGGCAGGTGTCTGGCGCCTCGAACGTCACGAGTTGTTGCATCGAGTGAACGGCGCACCTCCCGCCACCCCTCGCGGCTGAGCGACTTGATCATCCGGAGGGTTTTGATCCCACGGATCGTCTGGAGGCTGGACGGCGCTCGTGGGAGTCTTCACATAGCTTGGGTTCCTGCCCTACCTCTCCGGCGGGACCCAGGGAAGGGCCCTCTCGCAGGGTCCTTCGAGGGTGCCGCGGAACAAGGGTCCCCCCGGGCCCCCGCGGTACTCTCATGTTTCCTCTCTAGGTCGTTGTGGGCTGGTTTGGTGTTCGCCTGGCGTTACCGGGTCTGATCGGTGGGGACTCGATCACCTCTGACTCCATCCCCCTGGCGTGTCCATGCGCGTTCACAACTCAAAAGGGTCAACGTCATCCCCCTTGGAGAAAGGAGGTCACTGTTGTCGACTGCAATGGGCTTCATGGGAATGGGAAGAGCTTTCGCAACCAACCCCCTAGAGACACAGATGCAAACAGACAAAGGTTGAACTCATACTCCTAGCGTTCGCCGGCACTGCAGCTCGGCCGCACCAGTCCTGCCCTCGATCTAGCTTCGGGGTTTGCGCCAAAATCGCACCCCGCCGGCCATGCCCCCCAGCCTGCGGGCATGAAGGTGGCCATCGGCTCTCTTTTGCGAAGTTGCTGGCGAAACCGGCGAATCGGGTTGGCTTTACATCGACGTCAGCTTTCGCCCCGAGCGGCGCAAACGCGCCATCTATAGCTTCCCGCCATACGCGATCACGCCAACTTCGGTCGTTGACGCGATCGTTCCGTCCCACCAGATTTCCCGTCGTTGAGGGCGGAAATCGCCCGGTCGAGTGCTACTCAGATACACGCGCGCCTAACTAACTAACCGTCGCTCGCTGATCAGAACCGTCCCACCTAATCCGTATCTTGGATGGCGGTGTTTGGTTGAGCACCCACGGGGTCGGCTCGAGAAGTCGAACAGGAACGGGGCAACACCACCGCACCACGCAGCATCAGCTTCACGCTGCACGGCAGCTCCCGCAGCACCCCGTTGGTGTCAGTGCGGCTGGTGCTCCATCCGTGATGACAGCAGTGTGTCTAGGCGCGCCGGATGCCCGTTGTGTCGTGATTCCTCGAGCGCGGCGGCGGCGATCTCGGGTAAGAGATCGTTTGGCTCGGCGGAGAGTAAGCGCCCGACGCCGCGGATCTCGTGGCGATCGAGGTCTTTGAGTAGGAAGGCGTAGACGAGCGCGGCGGAGAAGAAGTGCCGGCGCCCAGCGATCCAGTAGGCGGGCAGCAGGCCGCTTTCCTCCCAGGTTCGGACTTGCTTTGGGCTGGTGCCGGTGATGCGGGCGACCTCGCCGGTGTTCAGTGGGTACTCGCGCCGCCGTGTTCCGCCGAGGACCGTCCAGGGTTCGCGGATCATGCGGATCTGCTCGTCGTCGAGGCGTGCGCGCAGGCCTAGGTCGATCGCCAGCGGCATGTCGTGCTCGGCGTTCTTGATCGCGCCATGCAGCAGCTGGCGTTCGGTTTCGGAGAGGCCCGGGTCGGGCTCTGCGAGGATTCGCTTCTGCTCGTCCTGCAGGCGGTCGGGTGTGAAGGACTCGGCCCATTCGGCGAGCGCCCGGCGACCTAGTGCGTCGACGTCGGTGCGGTCGGCGAAGCCCTCGACGTGCACGCCGTCGAGGATGTATCCGACGCGATCCGCGCGGAGCTGGGGAATGCCCTCGAAGGTGATCTCCTCGGCGGGGATGTTGGGTTCGTCAGATGGCATCGCTAAGGCTCCCTTTCAGAAGGCAGTGTAGCGCACTAGCCGGGCTTCCGCGAGCGTGGTGGGAGGTACACGCCGGGCGAGTAGATCCAGGTTTCTTGCTCGAGGGCGCCCCACCCAACGATCTGCCGGCGCACATTGAGCTCGGTGTTCACCGGCGCGGAATACCGCCAAGCGTGCTCGCCGACGCGCTCGAAGCTCAGCTCCCCATTGGCGAAGACGACAGCGGCCTGGGTACGGTCGATATCGCGGGTGCCGTCGAACAGCGCGTTCAGCAGCTCTTCGGAACCGAGCGCTCCGGGTTGCAGCGCGGTGACGTACAGGCCAGAAGCCCTGGGATGACGCTCGCCGACTTCGTAGATGCCTCTCCTGGCGATCGCGCGCGCCGAGTCGCGGTCGGTGTAGTGGAACCAGAACCGCTCATCCGACCGGTTCCAGGCCAAATCCGCCGGATCCAGGGCAACGAACTCGTCGGCGACGCTCGCTTTGCGGATCTGCTCGGAGGGCACGGCCGCAACCATAGTCGCCCCGCAGGGCAAGCGATCCCAAACGCCGGCGCGCCCACGGCTTCGCCCGATCGCCGACCAGGGGAGAGGGGGGATCCCATCCCGCACCCGCACGACCGCCTGCTGGTCTAGCTTTAGACAGCGTGGATCATGGGTTTCTAGTCGTGCAGATCGTTGCTGCGGCCGCCACGGTTGCAGCAGTCGTCGTTGCGCTGTGGACCAGTCAGCGGGCGCTTCGTCTTCAGCATCGGGTCGTGCAAGCCGATGGGCGGCGACAGGCCGCGATCGAGATTGCTCAGTGGCTGCAGGCTGCGGAGCGAGGGATCTTGGGCTGGCACAACCCTGAGGGCTGGAGGGTGCCTGAGGGGATGGAGTTCGGCCCGGATACCGGCATCAAGCCGGGAGATATTCTTCCGCCGAGCCAGGGAAGGATGGGTCCAGCGGTCGAAGCCGCCATCGGCAAGTTTGACTCGATACGGGGTCTCGCCCGCTTGGCATTCGGCCCACATCATGAGGTCACGAGTCTGGTGCGCGAGGTAATCCAGGCAATCCAGCACGTTGCTGATCGAGGAGTCATCTACTCACTGACGCAGGGCATCACGCCTCGCGAATATGTGGATCGGACGTTCGTTCCGCTCTCTGCCGACCTGTTCGAGGCGCTTGCCGAAGCATGCGAGCTCAGGAGGTCTGACGAGGGTGCGCCTCGGAGTGGGGTTCTCGCAAGCGACAACAAGCCCGCTGGTTACCGGTAGCCCCCGAAAACACGGCGGCAAATGTGTCAACAATCGCCGGCCAGACCTTAGCCCGGCCGGCGAGTCACGTCGGTTGTTCGCGGCGCCTACTTCTTGGGTGCCTGTGCCATCAGCTTCTTGGCCTTCCCGTTTGCGCGCCGGACCACGTCTCCGGTGAGCACTACCGCCTCGGCTAGATCACGGCAGCCGATCGCGCTGGCGACCTTGCCATTCGCGTAGCCGCGCAGAAACAGGTGTCCCTCGTAGTAGCGGACCTCGATATTGAGCACGGGCGTGTTGTTCTCGTCCAGCCCAACGGTGTCTGCGATTTCCTGCACGCGATCACGCGTGCTCTTTGCTGGCTTGTCCATTTTGACCTCCTTGGCCTGGGGTTGGAAATTCCCCGTTTGGTTATGTCAGGGCGGAACATCCGCCTGACGTAAACGATGTTAGCTACTCCGAACGGATGACGCTGTTGCCCTCGACGTACTTAGCCAGGCTCCCGATCTGGCTCTCCGACAGGCTGAGGGGCGCCGGCCACTCCAGGAGGTCTCGCGGGTTCGGCCAGATTTCCTTAAGCGCGATCGCCGCGTCGTAGCGCATCCTCATCCCTAGCCGACCGGTGTAGCCGAGGAGCATGTAGAAGACAGCGTGGCCGATCGTCAGCGTAGCGCCGAAACCGTGGATCTCTTCGGATTTGGGACCGGGCACGGGGATCGGATACCGGTGTCCTCGGTAATGCTCAGCTGGACGCTGATTCGTCGCACCAAGCCATACCTGCGAGCATGCGAGCGGAGCTTGCTCCCGGAACACGGTGGTGTAGTCCTCTGGGCGCGCCCATATTGTCAGCTCATGCTCTTGCGATTGAAACGCCAGCAAGGTCTTTGTGGCCCAGAACGCGAGTAGCTGTTGCTCGTCGACGGACAGGGTCGCTGACTTCCCGAGGATCAGCGGTTCTAGGATCGGTTGGACGTGCTCCTCAAGTTTTCCCATCCATCCCTCGTTACAGCCTTTGCAGAACGCACGGGTGAAGAAGGCAGCCAGGTTCGCACTCTTGCCCCGGTTTTGGATACCGAGTTCGGGAAGCTCCCACTGGTGACGAAAGCTCACTGTGACATTTGGACCGAACTGGTCGCGCAGCAGGCGACTAATCCATTTGGCAATGATGTGCTCCTTGCTGCTGCCGGCCGCACCGCAGAATTTGCAGATAGGTCTCGTCTGGGCCATCACTACATGATGGCGCCTGAGCGCCTGGTCCCGTCAACCCCCGACCGTCCTGGCCCCACCCGACCAACCGCCTCACCCGCCGGCCTGACCCTTAGTTCGTTTGTTCGTTTCTTCGTCGGCCCCCCGGCCATCGTGAGCAGAAGTGGGGATCTTCGGTGAGCACCAGCACCGCGGCCATCGGCTCTCCCCACCAGTGGCCATCGGTTCTCCCCACCAGCGGCAATTACGCTCGCCAGGGGGGAGTGGAGCGTTTGCCTCCTTCGTTTGGGTGGCGTTTGGGCAAGATCGACGGGTGGTTCAACGATCGTGCATTGGAAGGCTTTGGCATTCTCGCTGTAACGAAGATCGGTCGCGTGGGTGATGCCGGCGATGTCCTCGTACAACAGCCTCATAGCGATCTGTATCCGTGGCTCAAGGTTTCCCGTCTGCGACTCGAACAGAACGGCGTTCGATTGTCCTGGGCTCAAGCCCTCCACCGGATGTAACGTGCGGCCGCTGCCTGTGATGATTCCGCTGCCGATCGCCTCTGCACCGCCTCGGATGTTGATTGCTGGGCCGGCCCCGACGTTCTCGATCGGAAGCACCAATCGGCCGTCGTACATCGTCATGCCGGCGGATGCCTCGGTGATGCGACCTACTCTGGATACGACATTGTCCGAGGATGTGGCGGGCACCACAACCGGCCGGTGCGATTGTTCGACGCTAACTCGCGTCAGTCGAAGTGACTGCCACGCTACCCACGCGAGCGCAAAGGTTGCAAGCGCCAGCGCCAGAGTTCCGATGCCAACAATGATGTCCATACCAACCATGATTGTCCGTTCACAGGACGGACTACCGCACCCAGCTGCAACCTGCCGACGACCCGGCCACCACGAGCTCAGCACCGCCGCCAGGTTCGACGCTTGAACTGGCCCCACCTACATTCTTCGATGCCGATCAACAGGCCGATCGGCGCCAGGCATGACCACGGCCATCGGATCTCCCCACCAGCGGCCACCGGTTCTCCCGCCGGTGGCCGCCGCCGGCCGTCGGTGCTCACGCCTGACGGTGCCCACGGCTCCGGCTCAGCCCCTTTTGCAAATGCACCAACTTTCCCCTGAATGCACAGATTCTGACGCGAGTGTGCCCAAAGTGTGCCAATTCCCTAAAGGCCCTTGAAGCGGCTTTTGGCTCCTGCTAGACGACAGGCATGCTCATCGATCCAGCCCACCAGGACACGAGCTCGGCAACCCCGCCGCGGCTAGTCGACGGGCTAGACGCCAACGGGGCGCGCGGCGCCGCTACCGCTGGCCGGGGAGGACTCCCCGGTGGTGGCGACCACGGCCGGGGGCGGTGCTTCATGCAGGACGGTTGTGATGTCCCCGTTGGTAGCAGTCACGATGCTGCCGTCGTCCAATCTGATCTTGGCGCTGCCGGCGCTCATCGGGCGGGTGAGTCGTCTGCCTGTGACGCTGATCACCTGGCCGGTCGATCCGTTCTTCAGTTCGACGGTCGCTCCGGGCGCGACCCTGCCGAAGGTCAGCACATCCAGCCCGCTCAGCGTCCCGACGTTCATGAACACGCGCGGCGTATCGGATGGGGGTGGCAGCTTGCTCATGTCTTCATTCTACACCAGCAACAGCGCCGAATAGACGGCTGTGATCACGAACAGTGCGGCTACGGCAAGCAGGGCACGGCGCTGGCGGCGAAGGACCGACGGGACCTCGGCGGTCAGCGTCTTCATCAGGTCGGAGAGCAGCTGGGCGAGCGCGTCCTTCGTGGCCGCGGTGCCGTGGTCCTCATAGAAACGAGCGGGATTGATGCCAAGGCCAGGGCGGACGCGGCGCGTGCCGACCAGGGCCACGATGCTCGAGAGGCCAAGACCGGGGATCGGCACCCACCAATCGCTGCCCAGTTGGCTCTGCAGTGCGGCGACGATCCCGATGACCGCGATGCCCAGCGCCGCCAGCGCCAGCGCGTAGGTGTTCTGGTCTCGCACCTCGGCCCAGGCCTCCGCCAACTGCACCTCGGCGTGCGCGATCAGCGCCTCAAGGATGGGGATTTGGGGGTCCGGTTCGGCCATCGCCGGGCGCATCATAACCCTAGCCTGCGAGTGTTCCCCAAATGCCGGCTCATACCGCCAGAGAGGGGCGGTTTCGGTGAACCGGCGGCCGGCGAGCCGCCGAAGAGTCCCAAGCGCGCCGTAAAGCTTGCTGTCTTGGTTGATCAGATCCCCAGAGCCCCCAAATCGGGGCCTGATGCGATCCCTCAAGTGAGCGTTCTGGCGCCAACTTTTTTGGCTCTTCCCCCGGAAACAGGGGGCCAAATGTGTCAAAAGTGCGCCACTTGCCCGAAGCCCCTTGAGGCGAACAGGTGTTCGTGTATGATCTGGGAATGGACATGTATGCCCTCGATCTGAAGGGCCTCAGCGGGCACGCCGTCGTGGGTGGCCGGGTCATCGACGCGGGCGCACGGGTCACCGGCCTAGGTCTCACGCGCGCGCGTGTATCAACGTCCAGTCTCGGGAGGGTTTACTTCGTCAGCCACGAAAACGAAGCGTTTCCGCAGCTGATAATTATCCTCCAAGGTGAAGGAATAACCATTCAGCTTGTGGGGGATACATTCATCAGCAAAGCTGGGGTCACGAGCAGCACGTTCAACGCGATTGCAGATGCTCCAGTGAGTTCGTTTGAGCTGGCCCGTCCTACCGGCCCCTACTCCGCGCTTGCCGCAAGTGGGGATTCGTTGCAGGGCAAAGCTCGTGATGCCGACGGGATTCGTTGGACAAAATGGCGCCGAAAACAACCAGACCACAAAGATCGGGTTGGAGGGTTGCTCTACTACTATTTCCACGTCTCGACACCTTGGTCCGCCGGCAGTGCCCGCAGTGTCTCTGCTCGTGTCGCCCTTGCCGACCGCTGGCCCGTCCACAGTGCCCGCAGTATTTCTGCTGGGCCCGTCCACGGCCACCCACCAAGGCATCGAACAAGACCGAAACCTCTATGTCCCCACAACCAGCGGCCGGCAAGCTCACAAACCGTGGGTGACCACGGCCAACGTGGCGTAGCTATATCTAGGTTCGCTTCCGTCTTTCGGTTCGCTTCCGTCTTTCGAAGCCACCCCGGTGGCGTAGCTAGTCATATTGCCACCCGTGGCCCGCCCGCGGTACTTTCATGTTCCTCTGAGGGGCGCACCTCCCGGAGGGTTTGGTGTTCGCCTGGCGTTACCGGGTCTGATCGGTGGGGACTCGATCACCTCTGACTCCATCCCCCTGGCGTGTCCATGCGCGTTCACAACTCAAAAGGGTCAACGTCATCCCCCTGGAGATAGGAGGTCACTGTTGTCGACTGCAATGAACTTCGTGGGAATGGGAAGAGCTCTCGCAACCAACCCCCTAGAGACACAGATGCAAACAGACAAAGGTTGAACTAGTACTCTTTGCGTTCGCTAACCGATCAGGACCGTCCCACCCGATCCGTATCTTGTGTGGCGGTGTTTGGTTGAGCACCCACGGGGTCGGCTCGAGAAGTCGAACAGGAACGGGGCAACACCACCGCACCGCGCAGCACAAGCTTTTCGCCACTCCGCAGTCCCGCACCTCAGCAGCTCCGTGCAGTCCCGCGCGGCCCCTTTCCATCTGCCTCGCCCATTGATACGCTGAGTCCATGGCCACCACGAAGAAACGTACGACCACCGCTGCTAAGCCGGTGACCCGGGCCAAAGCCCGCCCTGCGGCGAAAGGCGTTGCGTCGAGCCGCAGCAAAGCTCGCCGGGGGAAGGATGTTCCGGCACACCTTGAGGTCGGCGATGATGGGTGGACCGTGATCGTGCCCGACCGGCCGATCGCGCCGCTGACGGTTGAGCAGACTCGCGCGGCGATCGACCTTGTTCGTCGGTGATCGCAGCAGACTCAAGCGTCGTGGTCGCGTCGATCGCGCGGTGGCATGTGGCACATCGGCAGGCTCGGGCCGCGCTTGCAGGAATGGATGCTCGTCTGCCGGCCCACGCGGCGCTTGAGACGACCTCGACGCTGAGTCGTATGCCTGAGGGGCAGCGGATGTCTGCGGAGCTCGTGTTGGAAGCTCTCCGGCGGGACTTTCCCAAGGCGTGGCTGGCGCTGTCGGCTAAGGACCAACAGTCCTACCTTGAAAAGGCGGTGGCGAACCAGCTGCGTGGCGGGGCCCTGTATGACGCGCTGATCGCGGCGACCGCCGCTAAACACGGCGCGACCCTGATCAGCGCCGACCGCCGCGCCCAGCCGACGTATGAAGCGATGGGCGTGGAGGCACAGTTCATCGACCCTGAGTAGCGATTCTGGCCTGCCCGGCGGGCGGCGCCAGCTACTTGTTCTGAATGACGCTGTTGGTCTCCGCGTACTTCGCCAGATTCATGATCTCCGACTCCGACAAGCTCACCGACGCAGGCCAGTCCAGTTCGCCACGCCTGCTGGGCCAGATCTCTTTCAGAGCAACGGCCGCGTCGTAGCGCATCCTCATCCCGACCGGGCCGGCGTAGCCGACCAGCATGTAGAAGACGACGTTGCCGAACGTGATGGTGGCACCGAAGCCGTGTACGTCATTCGACCCGGGACTGGGCACCGGGATCGGATATCGGTGTGCCAGGTAGTGCACAGCTGGGCGTTGATCGGTCTGGCCAAGCCAAACCTGGGAACACTCCAAAGGGACTCTCGTCACGGACACGGTCTCGTAGTCCGCCGGCCGGGCCCACGTGGTCAGCTCATGCTCTTGGGACTGGAACGCCAGCACGGTCTTGGTGGCCCAGAACACCAGCAGCTGCTGCTCATCAGCGGACAGACGCGTCGGCTCACCAAGGATAAACGGTCCAAGAACCGGTTCGACCTCTTCCTCAAGATCTGCCATCCACCCGGTATTGCAGCCTTCGCAGAACGCGCGCGTTAGGAAAGCGGGAAGCTTGGCGCTCTTGTCCTTGCTGGGGATGCCCAGTTCGGGGAGCTCCCACCGGTGGATGAAGCTGACCTTGTGGTTCGGCCCGACCTGCTCGCGGAACAAGCGCCCGATCCACTTCGGGACGATGTGCTCGTTGCTGGCCTTGGCCGTATCACGGCAGAAGAGGCATGCCCGTCGAGTCTGAGACATTAGGCCATGATCGCTCGGCGACACCAAGCGTCTAGCGGATGGTCGGCACGAATCACATGCCACACGCCGGTCTTCTCCCAGCCGCCGGGTTATCGCGGTGGTCGTAGCGCGTTGATCCGGTCAACGAGCTTCTGGTCGATGGGTGCCTTGTCGGGCTCGTCGCAGCAGGGTGGCTGGTCGGTGCGGGGCCGGCCGATGTCCGCGAGCTCGGGTATGTCTGTGGCTCCGTCGATGTGCGGGTTCTCTTTGTCGGTGTGTTGTCCGACCCAGGAGACGACGATTTCGTTGTTCTCGGCGAACACGATGTGCATCCGCCACTCCGCGTAGAAGCGCAGGCCGCAGACGTGGGCGTCTGAACCGTCTGGTGCTCGCATGCGGTAGTCGCCGGCGGCGCAGCCTTCGTGTTCCAGACGCTTGACCGCCTCCCAGAACTTGTCCTTGGCTTTCCCGCGGAGCGCTTTGACGCGCGGGTTGGCGCGCGGGGCGACCGTGACGGTGTATGTCACGCGGGGGTCAGGGGTTCCGTGTTGCCGGCGATGGCCTCGGCGAAGCCCTCGCGTGCGCCGGGCTCGGCGAGCTCGCGTTGGTCGGCGGCGGCGGCCAGCAGCGATTGCCAGCGCTTCTCGCTCGAGGCCGTCTCGCGTAGTCGTTGTAGATCGCGACGCAGCTCGAGCACGCTGGTGAACGCCAGCTTCATCGGGCGCTCGGTGGTGATGTCGAGCAGCCCGCGCCGGGCCCAGGCGCGAACCGTTGGCTCTGAGACGTCGAGCGCGGTGGCCGCTTGGGCGACGTCGATCTCGGTCGGCCGCATCGCGGCGATCGTGTGCTGGGTCTCCTGCAGCTCGGAGAGGGCTTGCTCGACGGTGCCGTTCGCAAGCGCGTCTTCAGTGCGGTGCAGGGTGTCCTCGAGCGTCATGAACTCGGCCGCCAGTGCTCGCTGCTGTCGCTTTGTCATCCAAACACTATACCACTTCTTTCAGAAAAGACATCGCTCCACGAAAGAACGCCCTGGATTCTACGACGCACGAATGGATGGGGGTCGCCGGGCGCCTGTTGGCGTAGCTGGATCTCACCACGCCCCGTCCAGTCCTCCGGCGAACATCCCGCCCCAGCCGCGGTGGCGCCACGTCCGCTAGACAGCTCTTCAAGGAGTAGATGCGATCCCTCGAGTGAGCGTTCTGGCGCCAAGTTTTTGGGCTCTTCTCCCGGAAACAGGGGGCTAAATGTGTCAAAAGTGCGCCACTTGCCTGAAGCCCCTTGAGGCGAACAGGTGTTCGTGTATGATCTGGGAATGGATATGTATGCCCTCGATCTGAAGGGCCTCAGCGGGCGGGCCGTCGTGGGTGAAGGGATAACCATTCAGCTTGTGGGGGATACATTCATCAGCAAAGCTGGGGTCACGAGCAGCACGTTCAACGCGATTGCAGATGCTCCAGTGAGTTCGTTTGAATTGACCCGCCCTACTGGCCCCTACTCCGCGCTTGCCGCAAGTGGGGATTCGTTGCAGGGCAAAGCTCGTGATGCCGACGGGATTCGTTGGACAAAATGGCGCCGAAAACAACCAGATCACAGAGATCAGGTTGGAGGGTTGCTCTATTACTATTTTCGCTTCTTCACACCTTGGTCCGGGGGTAGTGCCCGCAGTGTCTCTGCTCGTGTCGCCCCTGCCGGCCGCTGGCCCGCTGGCAGTGCCCGCAGTAGTTCTGCTGGGCCCGTCTGCGGCCACCCGCCGAGGCATCGATCAAGACCGAAACCTTTATGTCCCCACAGCCAGCGGCCGGCAAGCTCACAAACCGTGGGTGACCACGGCCAGCGTGGCGTAGCTATATCCAAGCTCACTTCCGTCTTTCGACGCCACCCCGGTGGCGTAGCTAGTCATATTGCCACCCGTGGCCCGCCCGCGGTACTCTCATGTTTCCTCTCTAGGTCGTTGTGGGCTGGTTTGGTGTTCGCCTGGCGTTACCGGGTCTGATCGGTGGGGACTCGATCACCTCTGACTCCATCCCCCTGGCGTGTCCATGCGCGTTCACAACTCAAAAGGGTCAACGTCATCCCCCTGGAGATAGGAGGTCACTGTTGTCGACTGCAATGGGCTTCATGGGAATGGGAAGAGCTTTCGCAACCAACTCACTAGAGACACAGATGCAAACAGACAAAGGTTGAACTCATACTCCTAGCGTTCGCTAACCGATCAGAACCGTCCCACCCGATCCGTATCTTGTGTGGCGGTGTTTGGTTGAGCACCCACGGGGTCGGCTCGAGAAGTCGAACAGGAACGGGACGAAACCATCGCACCGTGCACCACCTAACGCCCTCGGAGGTGACGTTCAGGATGGGTAGTGGCGCCGTACGAACGCTGCGCAGTGCGGCACGGTGAAGTCCACTTGTCCGCGGTGTGGGGCGTAGATCACGGCGTTGCGCATCAGCTCGTCGCGTATCGGCGACAGCGATGTGCGCTTGCGCTGCAGGAGCGTGGCCACCTGGTTACTGTCTTGCGGTCCATCGCCCAGTGCGGCCATTGCGCTCACATAGGCTTGCTCGGTGTCGCTCAGGCGGCCGATGCGACCCTCGAAGAAGTTCTCGTCCAGATCGGCCTCCACGATCAACTTCGCCGCCCTCGTGTCCTCGAGCGTTATGCGCTTGCCCGCTTTCAAATCCCAGGCGCTGCGTCCGTACTCTTGGATGAAGTAGGGGTAGCCCTCCGTGTATGCCATGACCTCGGTGACCCCGTCCTCATCCCAGGACACTTTCTGCACTTCGGCGGGCTTGATCAGCGCGTCACGCGCGGCTGGTTCTCCCAGCTCGCCGATCGCGGTGTAGATGAACATTCGCTCGGCGTAGGACTTCGCCTCGGCTGTCAGTGACGGGATCAGGGGAAGGCCGGCGCCGACGAAGGCGACCGGCAGGCCCTTTTGCTTTGTCCGGTGCAGGCCCATGATCAGCGCCTCGTAGTCGTCTCGGCTGAGGTTCTGGATCTCGTCCAGGATCAGCGCGAAGCCCAGGCCGGACTCCTGTGCAGCTTCGCCGACGGCCACCAGCAGGTCGCGCAGGTCTTCGACCAGGTCGCCGGAGTCGGCGATGCCCACGGCCGCGTCGACGTCCAGTTTGAAGGACACATCGCCGGTGCTCACCTCGAACGCCTTCAACGCGCTGAGCGCCCGGCGCAGCAGCTCGCCGGCGCGCTTTCTGGCGCTCATCTGTAGGAGTGCTTTGCGCGCGGTGCGCCCGATCAGCGTGGCCAGCGACGTGTTGCGCCCGATCTCCTTCGTCTCGCCGGGCCATCCTGCTTCCTGGCAGAGGACCTCGAACTCGTTGAGCAGCACGGTCTTGCCTACACCGCGCAGGCCCGTGATGAGAACGTGGCGCTCGGTGCCTCCAGCGGTCAGCTGCGAGATGATGCTGGCGAAGCGGGCGAGCTCCGCGTCGCGACCGGTCAACGCCGGCGGACGAGCCCCGGAATCGGGCGTATACGGGTTGTACGTGTCCGTGCCGCGTACCATAACCAACGCCCTTTATAGCACTTTATAGCCCTGTATAGCCAAAACAGCTATACAAGCAGATACTTGGGTATACGCGGACACTGTGTCGATTTTGACGAGTGTGTGCCAAATGTGTGCCGATTGCCCCGCAAGCCCTTAAGGCCAGCGAATGTGCTGTTAGCTTCGAGGTATGGACGTCTATCCCACCGATCTTCTGGCCTCCAGCGTCACCGATCTTCCGCCCTCCAGCGCGCACGCCACCAACCTGGGCGAGCACGCCACCAACCCGGGCCCGCGGGGCAAGGTATCCCGCGCGAGGGCGGTGCTGACGATCGAGCGTACCGTCTCAAGCCGCGCGTATGTTTGTTGGAAGATGTTTGACCAGATCTTTATAAGCACAAGTTCGAGCACACGTTTGCGGCCCCGTGGCTTTCACGGGGCTGGCGGCGCGCGCCCGCGTGTGTGGGTGCTTTCCCCCGCGCGCGTGATTGTGCTGATGGGCTTTAGGAGCGATTGGATTAGAGGTTGTGTACAGCCAATGGAATAGGTCTTTTGATATTAGGCTCGCCCGGGTCCCCTGAGGGTTGGGGGTTCGGAGCTATCTTTGCTGGGTGAACGACATGCGGCGGCCTGGTGGGATGGGATGAGCAGACGGCTCCACCACGGTGAGGGTCGTTCGGGGCAAGCAAAAGCCCCGCCCGCGAAAACGCGAAGGGGAGTCCAGGCGCCGGCCCCGCGCCGCCGGCGGGCCAGGAGCGCCCCCTTTCCATCCGCTTCGAGCTTGATACGCTGAACCCATGGCCAAGACCAAGAAACGCCCGACCACCGCTGCTAAGCCCGTGACACGGGCCAAAGCCCGCTCGACGTCGAAAGCCGTCGCATCGAGCCGCAGCAAAGTCCGCCGGGATACGACCGTGGCGCCGATCGTCCGCTTCACACCGGAGCAGTGGGCCGCCTACCTCGAGCACGAAGTGCAGAGCGCTGTGGGCATGTCGGTCGCCGAGTTCAGGCGGGCCTTCGCTGCCGGTGAGCTCGACGCCGGGGACATGGATGTCTTCTCCGTCACTGCGCTCCTGCGTATCGGCCGGAACGGGAACAAAGCTGTCGCGTAGCGCCGCGGAAGGCGTGGCGCACAGCCTCGCCCAGCATCTCAACCATGTCCTGAATCGTACGGTGAGCGACTCGCACCTGTCGGTGTCGTCGATCGTCGGCCACGGCGAGAAGTTCCAGCTGGCGCGGCTGGTCGAGCGTCTAAATGTTCCGCTGCAGCTGCGTGGCACCACGGCCTGCCTGTTCGTGCGTCTGCTCGTCGTCGTCGAGGATGGGCGTCCCAGAAAGGACCTTCCACGACTCATCGCCGGCGAGCCGCTGAGCGACCTGCTGATTAGGCGCGGATCGAGAGAGCCGTCCCAAGCATTTGGCAGAATCGGCCGATGCCCCAGACAGCCCAGATCGAGCGTGTCGGCGCCGGCACAGATTTTGCGCTGAGCGCAGATTTTGTGCCGAGCTTCGACGAGGTGCTTGACAGCGGGGAGCCGGAGCTGATGCGTGAGCCGCTGCGCGAATGGCTAGCCAGGGGGAATCGCGCGGACGCGACCTACGTGTACGAGGCATGGTTGAAGGCGGGCGGGGAGCCGGAGCTGATCCGTGAGTCGCTCCTGGAGTGGCTCGCCGGGAACGCGGCGGCCAAGGAGGCGAGCTTCACCTATTCGGCCTGGCTCGAAGCGACGGGCGAGGTGGAGCTCGTGCGCGATGCGATCGGCGAATGGATCGAGCTCCATGGCGAGCGTCAGGTGGCAGGCTATATCTACCGCGATTGGCTGTCTGCCGGTGGCGAGGTGCAGGCGTTCTCGGGGCAGATCTGCGATTGGCTGGCCGCGCACACGGACGATGAGCGCGTAGCGTATCGCCTCTATTGGGCGTGGCTCGAGCATGGCGGCGAGCCGGCGCTCGTCGCGCGGTCGCTCGAGCGCTGGTTGGCCGCTCATCCGCAGGAGGAGGTGGTGGGCGCGGTCTGCGCGTCCTGGCTGAGAGCGGGCGGCGAGCGCGAGCTCCTCAGGACGTCGATCGAGCGCTGGCTCCCGGTTCACGGCGAGAGCGTCGGCGCGCCCTACGTGTACGAGACGTGGCTGAAAGCCGGCGGTGAGCTCCAGCTTGTCAGAGAGTCGATCCTCGGCTGGCTGGCCGCTCACGCGACACACCAAGCCGGGAGCTTCCTGTGTCGGGCGTGGTTGAAAGCCGGCGGCGAGCCGGAGCCGATCCGCGCGTCGCTGGCGCGGTGGCTTGAGGCGAACGCTGCCGTCAAGAGCGCGTGCTTCCTCTACACGGCTTGGCTGAACGCGGGGGGCGAGGTCGAGATCGTGCGCGACGCGATTGGCGTATGGCTGGCTGAGTACGGGGGGGCGACGTCCGCGGTGACGTATGTCTACAGCGCGTGGTTCCAGGCGGGTGGGGATCCGGAGCTCGTGCGCGAGCCGATCTGTGAATGGGTGACCGCCAACGCGACCAAGCTGTCCGCGAGCTTCGTGTTCGAGGGATGGCTGAACAGTGGCGGCGAGCCCGCGGTCGTCAGAGACAGCCTGCGATGCTGGATGCGCGTGCACGGCGAGAGCCCCAGCGCCCGGTATGTGCGCCGGGCGTGGCTCAAGGCGCGCGGCTCAGCAGACCCTACTCGAGCTGGGGATCTCGCTCCTCCTGTTGGAGGTTGACCGGGCGGACGCATGCTCGGCCGCCCGCGCGAAGCTCACGACCCTTGCGATCAGCGCGTTGTAGCGACTGTGAGTACCCCAATCGAGGGCTTCATCATTCTGGTGAGGACTTCATCCCCCGCGGATGATTGGTAACTCACCTAGAGCTGAACTGCATCCTCCTGACCACGGACCAAAGCAGATGGGAAAGGACAGGGGAAATGGAGGTCATATACCTACAGGAAAGGGAGTGGATCTAGTACTCTTTCGAGCACCTCGCGGCTCACCGGTCTGATCGATAGCGGCGCTGACAGCTCGCCGTTTCCGGCTCGACCGGCTTTGCCACGTGGGTGTCGACCCTGGTTTAGGCTGCGGTGGTGGCCATTGCGAGTGCCTCTTGGTCCTCGGTGTTCAGTGACTCTTCCTCGCTTCCGGCGATGCTCTCTAGTGCTGCTTCGGCGTCCTCGAGGGCGCCTTTGCCGTTGTTTGGTGAGCTGCCGAGGAATTGCACGTTGTTGGCGATGATGCGCACTGCTTGGGCCTTGCGACCGTCCTGGGTCTCCCATGAGCGCCAGTCCAGGCGCCCGTCGACCGCTATGGGGCGGCCCTTTTGCATGTACTTGGCGACGTTCTCGCCTGGGGCGCCGAATACGATCACGTCGAAGAAGTTGGGCTTCTCGCTCCACTCTCCGCTTGGGTTGCGCCGTCTGGCGTTGACCGCGACCCGTAGGTGGCAGACCTTTTTGCCTGATGGCAGGGGGCGCAGATCGGGGTCGCTTGTGAGCCGTCCGGTGAGGACGACGTGGTTGATGTTGGTAGAGGGCATGGCTTGCTCCTGTTCGCTTGTGGTTTGGGCTGGATCGCCACGCGCCGTCAAGGATCTGCGGTTCGCGTGGAGTGCCTCTGTCCTCTTATCCGACGAGGAGAGCCAAACGGGACAGAATTGATCCAAACAGCACAGAAATTGATGCAAACGGGACAGAATTGATCCAAACGGGACAGAAATTGATGCAATCCGGGGGGGCGGAAGGCTAAAACTTGGCGCGAAAACGACAGTGGGCCCGTCCTCTCGTCATCGCTCGGTGGCGAGCAGCTCGTTGATGGATGTGCGGGCACGCCGGCGTCTGGCGGCGTGCGATCGTCGGGCGCGGTGGGAGATATCGGCTCGCTGCGCGCACAGCTGCTCCCACTGAAGGTTTCGGTCGAGCACGACGCGTCCCTCGTCGAGGGCCTGCAGGAGTAGCAGCGGGGCGCTGTCCTTGACCCGGTTCAGCCGGGCTACGTCCACGTCCCGGCCCAGTGTGCGCTCCAGGCGCACGGCCAGCTTGACCGCCGCGTCGGGACGGTCCTCGGCGAGAGAGACCAGCAGATCCAGGTCGGAGTCCGGCGTATCGTCGCCCCGCGCGATCGAGCCATAAACGACGGCGAGGCGGACGTTCGGCTCGGTCCGCAGCGCCCGGCGCAGCTGGGCAAGCAGCGGCCAGTGGTCAAGGACGTACCGTCGCTCCTCGTCGCTGACGTATCGCTTGCGGGGCCCCAGGCGCTCGCAGCGGACCGTGCCATCCGTGACGGCACGACGCAGCGTGCGCTCGTCGGCACCCAGCTCGTGGGCCAGATCGTTGAGTCCCAGCACACCACGAGTATAGAGCCTCGTATGACCGTTACCGATCGAAGTCAGCAGAGCTCCCACCTCGCCCCACCTATTCAGTTTTAAACAACCGTTCGGGCCGATCTGTCCTGTCGTGCTCGGCCCAAGGTGCTGCCGGTGTCCCGGCTGCTGGCCCGTCGTCCCGTTCCCGTCCCGCTTCTCGAGCGAGCTCCGTGGGTGCTCAGGTCAGACCAAATCGAACACGCCAAGAAAGATAGCCGGCCACGGCGACGAAACAGCCGATCGCGAGCCGATCGCGAGCTCAACCTCAATGTTTCCGGGGATCGCGTCAAAAAACCTGGCACGAAAACGCTCACCGTCCCACCCCAAAACCTCGGCCCGCCCCCGGCCATCACCCCGGCATAGCACCAGGCCGAAACCTCGATGCCCCCACAACCAGCGGCCGGCAAGCTCACAACCCTCGGGGTCCCCACCAACCAACGTGGCGTAGCAGAACCCCCACCCAACCATCGCTGAGCCCCCACCAACCCCAGGGACCCCCCACCCACCGCGTCGAATCCCCCAAAACCCCGGCCCGCCCCCGGCCATCACCGCGGCATAGCACCAGGCCGAAACCTCAGTGCCCCCACAACCAGCGGCCGGCAAGCTCACAACCCTCGGGGTCCCCACCAACCA
>Ga0302325_10010280_pt1 | contig 20320 bp, 16 predicted proteins | sample Palsa_T0_2_FD_201948 | JGI IMG/M metagenome (GOLD analysis project Ga0302325, IMG submission 201948) | Peat permafrost microbial communities from Stordalen Mire near Abisko, Sweden - Palsa_T0_2 | ecosystem: Environmental > Terrestrial > Soil > Palsa > Peat permafrost | place: Sweden: Abisko...
GCACCGGTACTTGGTTGTACGAAAGCTACGAAATCGACATAGCCGTCATCATCCCCAGAATTCGGGATACCATCCGGACCGTCATTGTCATATTGGCCCCAATCGATGTTTGGGTTCGCATCAAGAGCATCTTGTATAAGCTGACCAATATTGGCTGTATCGCAGATTCCCAGACAATGTTGAGCCGCGCCATTCTCAACATAGTCTTTTCCAACGTAGTAAGAAGCCGGCTTAGGCACATTCACCCATTGATATACAGTGCCTCTGACCGTAAAACGCCCATTAGACATGTCCTTGTAAAATTGTGACAGCGTCAACGATTGTGACGGTCCGAAGAGCCGTTGCTGAAGAGCAATGGGGGCATAAAGTGGCTGTCCTTTTGGGCTGCCAGTGGTGTCTGCAAATCTTAGCAATAAAACAGGCGCATATCTGACTCCCTGCACGCTAGTCGGGACGCTTGCGCTAGCGCCTGAAAGAGCTTCCATCATCGACAGCGTTGCTGAAGGCGAGGAACGCTGCGCCAGTCTAGCGGCGAGAACCTTTTGAACCAATGGCATCAATGCGCGGCGATAAGTAAAGGCTTGGGGTTGACGAGCGAGTCTCTGATAGTAGGCGGATGGCATCGGCCCTCCCCCGCGCGGGGGAACGTTGCCGAAAGATATCGGGCAGAACATTGCTGCTGCAAACACAAAAGAAACAGCTCTTTTTAGTGCCACCATGATTTCCTTTTCACCCACTATTCTGTGTTTCCGCACCCGAGCGGCAAATAATTCGATTCGTCGCGGCGCGGCTTTACCTCGGTACACATGAATCTCCGTATCGCCGCTCGCGGCTGAGATGGAAACTCCCAAACCTATTGCTAGAGAGAGGGCCATGCGATGCATGGCAACTCCAGCCCCGGTCTCTTCCAGAATGCCCTTGTGGTAGACGAGACTTTGAAGCAGGCCGACAAACAAACAGGAAGTGTATATTCTGAGATAGTAAGAATGTCAAATTGATAAATTAGTTACGGTCAATCGACATTTTGCCGACAAAGTCCAAGTCCGGCGTTAAGCAGGTTGTCATCCGTCTGCACTCTGACTGGCAACGAAAACCGGACGACCTATCCGCTTATGGTTCCCTGTAGAGAGAGGCTAGCCGCACATGGGTAGCCGTGCTTGCGAAGGATGCGCTTGACCATTGTGCGAAGCTTTGCTCGTACACTTTCTTTGACAGTCCAGTCAATTGAAGTGTTCTTGCGGAAGGTATCGACCAGTTTGACTCGCAAAGTTTCCCCTCCATGCACGAACTGTCCAACCGCCTGGCTCGGCATCAGAATTGCTCTCGCCTGCGAAACACTAGCAGCTTAGAACAGGCTAATTTAGTCTTGAAATGTACCTGTAATTAAACTCTAATTACCGGTATCAAGATGCGCCCGAAGAACAAAGTCCGAACAGAAAGAGCACAGCTTTCTATCTCCGACAATACCGATCGCATACTCCGAGACGTTGCCGGGATCGGAATTCTGGGTAAAACGAAATCTGAAGTTGCAGCTCGAATCGTCACCGATTGGATATGGGCCAACGAAGACCGACTATTGCGCCAAGGCATTAAATTGGCAGATAAGTCTAGCCATAAGGTGAGGCGCAAGAGAATTGCGGCATGATTGATTGCCCGGAAACCGGCTCGGGTCTCTTGAGTCCTTACCCCCGCGGCGTGTTTTCCACACAAATTCACAGATATTTTAGTTCTTGCACAGGATTTCCCCCACGAGTAAGCGCCGATTCATTGCCTCCGTGGGAGAAGGCTGTAGGATTCAATCTCTGTTTGAGGGGCTTCCTGAAAATGTGGGTCTTCCAGCCATGACGAAGCGCTCTGCCTCAAAGATAGGGAAAGGCCGAGGGCTTCAGTTGGTCGAGCCGAGAAGATCAGCTAGAGCTGAATCAGCCGTGCTGCAAACCATTGACCTGTTTGCGGGAGCAGGCGGCATTAGCGAAGGATTCCGCCAGGCAGCGTATGAATGCCTTTACGCCAACGACAGTATGCCCGAAGCGATAGATACGTTCAGACTCAACCACCAGGGTGTATGGGCCGATTGCCGCAATATCGAGTGCGTTAGGCCTTCCGACATTCGCTCGAAACTCAAACTCGTTAAGGGGCAGATCGATGTTCTTGTGGGTGGGCCTCCTTGTCAGGGATTTTCCATCAATGCTCCGGAGCGCTTCATGGCTGACTCAAGGAACAAACTCTTTAAGGATTATGTGCGCTTTCTTGAGGAGTTTGAGCCAAAAACCTTCTTATTTGAGAATGTGCCCGGACTGCTATCCCTCGGCAACGGTAAAGTTCTAGAGCGTATACTGCGAGAATTCGAGAGGCTCGATTACAGGGTCACGGTCAAAATACTGTTCGCGGCCCACTACGGCGTACCTCAGGAGCGCTGGCGACTGATTTTGCTAGGGTCTAAATTCGGCGAAATAGTTCCTCCTCCACCCACGCATTACGCAGCTGGACGAGCAAATTTCCGAGGTGGGGGCGGAGTATTGACCTTTCAGCTTACTGAGTCGGAGAGACAGCGCCTCCAGCGTCCGGTGACCGTTGCTGAAGCTATTGGCGATTTGCCGCGTCTGGAGATGGGTGAGGGAGCCGAGACCATCGGATATACGGTCGAACCCATTAGCGAATACGCGCGCGCTATACGCAATCCGGAAGGCGTTACCTACAACCATTTTGCGGCGAAACTCGCAAAGCAGAATGCTGAACGTATGAAGTACGTTAAGCCCGGCGGTTCCTGGCGTGACATTCCGCATCATCTTTTACCCAAGGGGATGCAACGCGCACGAAAGTCAGATCACACTAAACGCTATGGCAGGTTGCGTCACGATGGTCTGGCGAGTACCGTCATGACGAAGTGTGATCCGCACTGGGGGACGGTGTTTCTCCCTGATCAGGAGCGGTCACTCACTGTGCGAGAAGCGGCACGCTTCCAATCGTTCCCGGATGCTTATAAGTTCCTCGGTCCTCGCGTATCACAATACGAGCAGGTCGGCAACGCTGTGCCCGTTCTGATGGCTAAAGCCATCGCTCTACAAATACGCGCTCACCTTGAGGCGTACGGGGCCATTCCTGGGGCCTTGCGGAAACGAGCGCATGGCTAGCAACATTACCGAGCTTTTCGGCTACAGCCCGACAGATCAATCGACCGCGGCGCGAAAGGCCAGAGAAACCCAGGAATGTCCTTTTCTTGGACAGACGTGCACAAAAACGCTGAGTGACGGCACCATAAGCGGTATGTGCACGTTGAAACCCATGACAAGCGGCCCTGTCATCTGCTGCCCGGTACGTCTTTATGCTAACGATTATCAGGTACTCAAAGACGTAGCCGTGCAGGCCTTCGGCAGCGGTATCGATCTGGTTGCCGGAAGCGATGTAGGCGGTTACCGTGCAAAGAATGCTGGCAGAGAAGCTATAGCCGTGTTCGGAAAACGATGGGGCAAAGAACTGCGCCTGCCAAGCCGTGCCAAGAAGGCCGGTGGAAAGGTAGGTGCATACTTCGTCGACTGGATTCTGGCACACGTCAATGCCACGGGGAAGCTGCTGGGGTTTGTCGCCATCGAGGTACAGTCTATCGACACCACCGGAAACTATCGGGCCGAGCGTAAGGCCTATTTGGAAGGTGACTCGTTCGCAGGCAACAGCACGGCGGGTCCGAATTGGGAGAATGTCAACAAGCGCATACTTCCACAAATCATCTACAAGGGGCATGTGCTGAGACGAGAGCCACTCTGCCAGAAAGGCCTTTTCTTCATTTGCCCGACGCCGGTCTACAACAAAATAGCGGAGCGGCTTGGCGGCAATCTGGCTGAAATACATCAGCAGGCAGGTTCGGTGACGCTAATGCGGTACGACGTTGGCCCCGTTCCCCCAGACGGTCAAATCCGAGCACTTGAACTCGGCGGTCAAACGACCACGACCATTGATCAAGTCGCCCTCGCTTTCACTGCGCCCAGCAACTTGCCTCCTGCAAAAGTCTACGAGCAAGCAATCATCGCTGAGCTGTGACGTATGGACCGCAGTGAGAACATGCGCCGAATTCGAAGCAAGGGCATGCTTCCCGAGTTGGCGGTACGCAGCTTGGTTCAAAAGATGGGTTATCGCTTTAGACTGCACAGAGGAAACCTTCCAGGAAAACCGGACCTAGTATTTGTCTCTCGACGGAAGGTGATATTTGTCCACGGATGTTTTTGGCACGCCCATTCCTGCAAAACCGCACATACTCCCAAATCCAACATTAGCTACTGGGGAGCAAAGCTTGAGCGGACTCAATTTCGTGACAACAGTAATTTGAGGGCCCTTGCCTCAATGGGATGGAAGACTCTAATCGTTTGGGAATGCGAGCTAAAGTCCACAAAAAAGGTTGAAAAGAAGTTAGATCGATTTTTGAGTCGCTGATTTTTCAATCTAGCGGCAAAGTGGACGAACCTGCTCGCAACATGTGGTTTCTTCAAGAGAAATCGCTGCGAAGTCTTGGTCGGTTGTTGGCGCTTTCTCTCGCCAAGCTGTAGAATGGCGCTCTCTTTGCGACAATATGACGGGCGCTTTGGCCTAGAGTCCGAGTATTTACCCAGTTGATTCATAGCGCATGACGCCAAACGTGTTAGAAGAAACGGAGCAATAAAGAAAAGTGGAAAATTTGCGGCCGGAATCGCAACTAGCGCATGTTTCCCCGGACCAGCTCGAATTCGATCCTAACAACCCCCGTTTTGGCGGCCTGCTTGAGAATAAGAGCCAATCTGAGTTGCAAGACGCGATTTTCGGAGAGCCTTATTATGCGTCAGAGCTAGTTGATTCTTTGGTAGAGAACGGCTTCATCTCATATGAACCGTTGGTCGTGAAGAGGTCTGGTAGCAAGTTTGTCGTCATCGAGGGGAATCGGCGTTTAGCGGCGGTGAGGCATATCCGCTCGAACCTTGATAACTACCCAAAACGGAAGTCTGATCTGGACTCCGTTCCCGTCCTGATTTTTCCGGACACCCCGAACGGACAGCAAGACGATACCATGCGTGTTTACCTTGGTGTTCGTCATCTTCTAGGTTTTAGAGAATGGCCTCCGGTCAGCAAGGCCATATTCCTCGACCGCGAAAGCAAGCAACCAGGCGGCCTTGATCAGATTGTGAGGGAAGTCAGAATTACCAAACAACAAACGCGCAGATTCCTCATCCCGTATCGTCTCCTCCGAAGTGCGAAGTTGAATCTTCCGCCGGGCGATGATTTCTGGGTGCTAGGTGAGGCGCTCGGACGCACTGGAGTGAAAAACTTCCTTCAACTTGATGTTGACGCCGATACGCTGGAAATCCGGTCTTTTCAAAAGCGCAATTTGTCCCGGCTATTGGATGATTTGTATGGGCACAAGATCGCTGGCACGAAGCGAAGGGATCCATCGACCCGAAAGGTCAAGGACACACGGGACATCTCCCTTTACGCGAATATACTTTCTTCGGATAAGGCGCGCACGCATCTCCACTCGGGTAAGGGGCTTCAAGAGGCTGCCATATACGTTGATAGTCGAGAACAGAGTCTTAATCGACTCGCTAAAATCACAAGAGAAATGTCTCTATTGGTCCGAAAGTTGATCGCTCAGGACCCTAAACACGAGCAAGGAATAAAGTTGCAGACCGCATTTAAGAGTCTCGACGAAACGGTAAAGGCGTTTCTCAAAAAGTATGCGTAGGGTATTTGAGTTCTTCGAAGTCGTTGCCGAAGAGCTTTCCGTTCAGGAATCTCGTGTCTTGACACGAAAGGACCTCCAGATTAATCCCGAGCAGGCTCCTCTCCTGGACGAGTTGAAAGAGGAATTGAAGGCCGGGACGACAGAAGAAGCTATTCGTAAAGCGGTGGACAGCCTTACGGATCATTTTCGGATTAGAGGCTCTCAGCTCCCGTTTACTTATACCGAGGACACGGGGCGGTTTGAGGCCACCGACCTGGATTTCCTACAATTCGTTCGGAACATAAGCAATATCCGAACTATTGGGAAGAAATCCAAGGACTTCGAACTCGCGGTACTTGGGCGACTCACCCATCGGGCGACCGGCATACTACACAGGGTTGGGCATCCACGCGATCGTGAGAAACGACGTGACGCGTTCAACAATTATCTGAAGGGGCTGGGATTCGACGGTCAAGTTCTCCTCGGACGAGAGAAAGACGGCGGCTTAGACATTCTTTGGGAATTGCCTGTGGGAGCTGTTCCCTACAGGCCAATCGTATCGGTTCAATGCAAAAACGGCGAGTTCGATATCGCTAGCGCGGATGAATCAGTTGGCGCCGGGAGCCGGTCCCTAGCGCAACATCGAGGCCTTCAGCCATCGATTCACGTGCCGTGCGTTCTTTTTAACGATTACATCCATTCTCGAATGTTCGTAAACAAACCGCTCAACTTCGTACCTCTTGGTCTGTCTGATCTTTCGCGACCCGAGAAAATGGTATCGGCTACGAACATTTAGGTCGGCGAAAAGTCACTTCAGATTCCCACGATCTTCACAAAGCCCTCTCCTCTGCGTTAAGCAACTCTAACGCGCCTCTGGACGGTGCTACAGTCCGCAATTCCCCAAAATATCTCCAGTTACCACATGATTTGCTACCGATACAACGGGGTTGCGCGAGAATCTGCTAATTCTCCCAAGGCGTCAGAGTCGTGTAACATGCGATCCATGTCAAATGCTGGGAGTCGCGGAACTCTAAATCATCTTACAAAAGAAGAGGCAGGTCGGCTCGCCACAGAGCTGATGGAGGCTTTGCAGCAAATTATGTTCTCCCCCCAGCCGGCTTCACTGGAGGATGTTGCGACGGCGGCGGCCCGAGGCTTGCGCTTCCTTGAAGATTCTCAGCCGACCGCCACTGAAAATACACCGCCCTTCTTAAAATCTCTCCCCGTTTCAGTAGCACACACTATGTCGAATGGGCCGACCGGCATCATCTCTTCCCCGGCAGAACGCAGAGGGCTTCTTGGCCGACCGGATCGTCCGAGTGAATTACATGCGCCCGCGGAAGCTTTGTTTCACGGCCTGCCCGGCCCGTTGCTTGTCACTGGGGAGACGATTCAGAGAGGTCTGACGAAGCCATAATTGAGAACCGCTCGCCACTTCCGGTGGGAATTTGGGAAAGAATAACCATACGATCTGTGCTTTGCCAAATGAAACTCTCACACCCGCCGGACTGCCTCATTTGGCTCATCTCTCTCGGGCCTAGTTTGTCCCTGTAGTTTGGATCGTCGCATGCCCCATCGAACTTCGGGTCACCGAAGTTCTTCAGGAAGGTCGTCCGCATACTGGAAAAGTCTCGTGGATCGAAGTTTCCTGAAACGATCCACAATTCATCGAGTGCGAAATGAAAGGTGACCATAAGTTTGATCCCATCCATATCGCTTACGGCCGAACACGTATACTCGGAACCATCAGGGTGTAGTTGGTAATTGCCTGAACAGGCTGGTGGTCCTCCAGCCCTCTTTGTGTACCAAGCATTGAAATCGTAAAACGTCATGCCGCTCTTGAGACCATCAAAAAGCTCTACTCCTCGAGGCAACGTGAAATCTTGCTTCGTCGAATCGGTGGTCTTGGAAGAGGAGACGTTCGGTGGAGCCGGCGTTGTAGTCTGGCTAGGGTCTTGAGGGCTTTGCGATAACACTGCTGTTGGCGCTCGGTGAACCGCGGTCGAACCTAAGTGCGAATCCCACAACACGCCCAGAGCGAGCACCATCACACAGACGGCTGCGCCCTGAAGAATCCAAATGGCCTTTCGCGCCATTGCCTTCATTGATTTGCCTAACTTCGATCCCAGCCCCAATACGGGCATGTCTGGCATACCAGACACGGCAGTCTACCTCTTGAACCCATCATGGATCAATGTCCAACCGCAACTTGGTCTGCGTCCAGTTGGGGAAGAGAATCCGGGACCGTCGCCACGCGAAGGGTTGGACGCAGATCGATATGGCTGTCGATTTGGGCATCAGCAGAAATCACCTTTCGGACCTGGAAACCGGAAAGCGGGAAATCGGACTGCTGATGCTGCAGGTGATAGCGAGAGGTTTGGACACTACCATGGAGGAGCTGTTAAGGGGTCTGTGATCCTTCTGCGTTACCGTAAACCGTTCAGCGAATTGAGAGTGATGAGCTCCTTCATTACAACCGCTGCCGTAGGATTTGACTGCTCTGCTCGCCCCAATTGAGAGGCAATTTCTTCAGGAGTTGGTTTACGGTTAGATCCGGTCGATGCTTGCCGGTGAGCACGGCGTCCACGATCTCAGGCGCAAGAGTTGCGCATTGCAGAATCCGACGCGCGTAACGTGGGCTTAGTCCGATCTCGGCAGCCAGCTCATTCGTGGATCGAACATCGCCCGAGACGACCAGATCATACCAATGCCTTGATCGGGCAATCATATTCACAAGGGAAGAGATTGGATGTGTTTGGTTAGAGCTGTTCATGTCGGGAGCGATCACTCGCAGTTCGTTGCCACGCCGTAGGGAATCGAACTTAACGGTCAGCTTTATGAGACCGCAGGTTTGCAGAGAGTGCAAATCAACCCCTGCCTCCTTTAGTAGCGCTGCGACTAAATTGGCGGGATGGGTCTCGATCCAAACAGTGTCATCGCCCACGACTACCCGCTGCACAATTTGGCGAACGAGTTTGTGCTGTTCTTCTGGCGCCTGCATTGACCAGCTCTTGTCCAGCTCTCTGGCTCGTTCCCTGGCGAGAGACAGTTGTGGGCTGCTATCGTTTCCTGCGTGCCATGTCTCGGGCGCCTGAAGCAGTTCGCGGATTTGGGCGAGCACGAGATGGTCAAGCTGATGCGCTGGAAACCTCTTTATCGATGGCTTTTCGGCAGAGTTCTGAACGGCGGCCTGCGATGTGTAGTAGCGATAGCGTTTGCCGTTCTTGACCGCGTGAGTAGGAGTGAAGCGAACGCCCTTGGTGTCGAATAGCTTTCCCGTCAGCATGCTCGGAGTTGAGACAGATTTTCCGGAACGATGGGCTCGATTATTTCCATTTAGCCGAGCTGCGACCTCGTCCCAAAGCTCACGAGGCACAATCGCGTCGTGCTGTCCTTGGTAGCAGTCACCTTTGTGGGTGACTTCTCCGAGATAGATGCGGTTGTTCAGTAAGTGGGAGAGCGCTCCTCGCGAGAACGGCCGTCCGCCAGTCGTTCGGCCCCCGGGAGTCGTACGGACCTTGCTGCGAATCTCGCGCTGATCCAGCAGGCGCTTCAGTTTGCTCAGGCATCCGATGCGCAGGTAACTCTGGAAGATAGTGCGGACGATCTCCGCCTCCCCATCGTTGATTACGAGGCGGCGCCCAACACCGTCATACCCGAGAGGAACCAAGCCACCCATCCACATACCCTTCTTCTTCGATGCTGCGACCTTATCTCTGATACGCTCGCCCGTGATTTCCCGCTCGAATTGCGCGAAGGATAGCAGAACGTTCAGGGTGAGCCGTCCCATCGACGTGGTTGTATTGAACTGCTGAGTAACCGAGACAAAGCTGACTTTTCTCGCATCAAAGAGCTCAATCATCTTGGCGAAGTCCGCCAACGACCGGGTCAGCCGATCTACTTTGTAAACAACCACGCTATCGACGTTGCCATCCTTAATATCAGACAATAGTTCTTGAATGGCGGGGCGCTCCAATGTTCCCCCCGAAAAGCCGCCGTCGTCGTAGCGTTTGGGAAGAGCAATCCAGCCTTCATGCTTCTGGCTTTGGATGAACGCACGACAGGCTTCTTGCTGAGCGTCGATGGAGTTGAACGACTGATCGAGCCCTTCCTCGGAAGACTTCCGTGTATAAACGGCGCAGCGAACATATGCGTTAGCCATTCGCGGTGCCTCCGCGACCACGCTTCTTCAGGCCGAAGAAGGTTGGACCCGACCAACGCGTGCCAGTGATCTTGCGCGCAATCTCGGAGAGACTTTGATAGGAAGTCCCCTGGTATTCATAACCGCCGTCGGTCACAAAGACCTCGTGACCATTCCCTCGCCATTTGCGAATAAGGCGAGTTCCGGCTTTCAGCAGTGGGCCGGCTCTGGCCTGCCCCGATGGTTTTCGGTCAAAGGTTTGAGCAACCCGCGAGAGCTGAGCACGCATAGCTGGTTTCATTCCACCCAGTGCATTTTCCTGGATTCGATAAGCCAGAAATGCTAAGAGCGTTTCTCGCCTCATTCCGAGGGGAGCTGCCCGACCATAGAGCTCCTGCCACAATTTAAGGAGTTGTTGCCTACTCAATCCCTGCAGTTTTGAAAGTTCGCCGGAAATGTTTACGCTCATCTACGCTCCTAAGCTCGACACATTGCCGCTCGGCTGGGGGCGAACAGTCAAGCGAAATGTCGCTCCACAAGCTTTCCCGTGAGCTTAGAAGGAGGGGCCGAAGCCGAGCCCACAAATACGGAGTTGCTCCGTTATTTATTGGAGCGCCCAGAGGCCGAGCGACGAATGATTCTTAAGATAATCAAGAGCCTGCGTAGTGGAGTCCACTTGATCCGCGTATTTTGAACCCGGAAAGGAAGTCAGCTCCCGAACGTATTCGTAGAGCCATGGCGCGAAGCGTGGTAGCACTACACGGCCGCTTTCGAAATGGGTTGTTTGCGCGTGAAGGCGAAGGATCTTGTCGGTCCCCGGGGGAGGGTCGTAGGGTTCGACCCCGAATGCCCCTCTGGCTTTGAGCGATTGAATCAACTGGGTTCCCGAGGCTTTATCCTCGATCAATATCTTATCGGCCCCATACTGGCGCGCCTGGTCCTGAACTGCCCGTTCGAGGTCTGGAAATTCCAGTCGCCGTCTAAACACATTCAGTAAATAGTAGGTATCTCCGAAAACGCCCCATGTTGTGCAGACACTAAAATCGTTTAGCTCGCCGCTCTTGTTGGCAGTGTCCCAGCTCTGAACTACAAACGTGGGTCTTTGTGGGAGGTCGCTAGGCGAGCAGTACCTGAGCCAATCCTTTTTGATGATAGCCCCGCCTTCCGGCATCGGATTCTGCTGGTACTGGCTAGCGAAGTGATATTCACCAAGCATTCGACGCATATTATCGAGCGTAGGTCTCGACTCGCGTGCTGGCTCGAGAACCTCGTCAGCCTTCCGACGAAACCACCGCCGCCCCAATGGGTTCTCGATGAGGTGACACTCATCTTCTTCAGCGATAGCCGGGAAGGACACCACGTCCCACTCGCCGTGATTCAAGACATGCCCTACCAAGTCGTCCTGGTGGAGGCGCTGCATGACAATAATGATGGCGCCGTTCTCCTTGCTGTTCAGCCTGCTAACGAGAGTGTTGTCATACCAATCGTTGACGCTGTTGCGTCTAGGTGGCGACAAAGCCTCGTCAGGCTTCAACGGGTCGTCGAGGATGATCAGATCCGCCCCGCGGCCGGTTAAGACCCCGCCCACGGAAGTTGACATGCGAAAACCCTGTTCGGTCGTCATGAATTCTCCCACCGCCTGTTTTTCCGGGGACAATTGAGTCCTGAGAAAGAGCCTTCTATAAAAAGGACTTCCCATCAGTATTCGGCAGTCTCGAGCGTGCTTATCTGCGAGGTCCTGACCATAGCTGGCGCAGATGATCTGCATGGCGGGATTGTGACCGAGCAACCACGCGGGGAAGGCGACGCTAGCGGCGTGAGACTTTAGGGAACGAGGCGGTAGGTTTATGATCAGCCGTTTAATCCTCCCTTGACGGCAGGCCTCAAGCTTCGTCGCGACGACTTCAATATGGGGGCTATTAACCAAAACGGTCTGAGCATTGAGTTCACCGAATGAACGCTCGATGAAGCTCGTTAGATCTCGGCGCAGAATGAACTGATATTCGTTAGAAGTAAGGTGCACGGTTACACCTCCGCTTTCGTGGATTCTTCTGCTGCCGGATCAGTCGCCGAGCCTGAAGGGTGTTCTTCCGCTCCTTGGCGGATTCGTTTGATGATACTTGCCATCACCACAGCGTCCTTTTCATCTGGAGCAGCCAATGAGAGAGCAACTTCATCCGGGTCCGACTGCGATGTCAGCCACGACAGAAGCACCTTAGAAGCGCTGAGATCGCCGGCCGCAGCCTTATTCCACAACTGGAGCACTGCTGCTTCGGACTTGGAGATGTATCGTCTTTTTCCGTTCTCGGTAACCGTGACCCGTTCGCGGCCAGTCTTCGCGAGAATGGTGCCAAGGTTTCGGGAACCTTTCGGGCGGCCCTTTGGATTACCAGACCGTCCTTTAACGAATTGCATATGCTCAGGAGGTTTGCCGTATCCGGCTTCACGCGTCTGATTATCTTCAGCCACGTTGCACCTCCGAAGAGGCGGCGAGATCATCAAATGACTTGCCCGTGGCCGCGTGGATAGCGCGGTCGCCGGTATGCTTTTGCCAACGGCGAATGGTGACATCCACATAAAGCGGATCGAGTTCAATTCCGAAGCAGATTCGGCCCACGCGCTCCGCCGCGATCAAGGTAGTTCCAGAGCCTAAGAAAGAATCGAGAACGATGTCACCACGAGCAGAAACATCGAGGATTGCGTCAGCTACCAGTGCGACCGGCTTCACCGTCGGATGAACGGCGAGCAAGTTACCTTCGTCACCTTGTTTAGAGAATGTGTTTGCGTTCGGATAGTTCCAGACGTTCGTTCTGTTCCGCCCAAACTGTCCGAGTTTCACGTTGTTTCTGTGGCGACCCTTCCCATTGCGGAATACGAAAATTAGCTCATGGGCGGACCTGTAAAGCGAGCCCATGCCGCCGTTGTTTTTCGACCAAATGCAAAGATTTAAGAGCTCGTCATATATTTGTCGGCCGGCAGACAGCAGTTCGGTCATGTGCCGCCAGTCGATGCAAGCGAAATGCGCAGAGCCGCTGTCGCTGTATCGAGACAGTAGACGGAAGCTGGTTGTTAAGAAGGCAACAAATTCGGCTTCGTTCATTTCGCCCGAGGCCATTGCGAAATCGCGGTGTTGAACGGCGCCGTTTCCTGAAGCGTGACCAGGAATTCTCACATTGAACGGCGGGTCGACAAAGACAACACCAGCCCTGCGGCCGGCCATCAGTGTCTTGTAGGATTCTTCCTCGAGTGAATTGCCGCATAGAAGACGATGACGTCCGAGTTGCCATAGGTCACCTGATTGAGTGACGGTCTGCTGCGTTTGGTCGATGTCGACAAGATCATCGCGATCTGGCTCTTCGGTGGCTTGCGACACGATTAGGTCGACTTCGCCCATCTCGAAGCCGGTGATGGTCACATCAATATCGCTGTTGACTGTCAGGTGCCGCAATTCGATGGCAAGAATAGATTCATCCCAGCCCGCCTTTTGTGCCAACTTGTTATCCGCAAGGACATAGGCGCGAAGCTGATCACCCGTCAAAGTGTCGAGACGGATCGTCGGCACCTCGTCCATCTCCAAAAGCTTCGCCGCCTGAACACGGCCGTGACCGGCGACGATCATGTTGTTGCGGTCCACAAGCACAGGATTTGAAAAACCGAATGTCTGAATACTTTCCGCAATCTTACGAATTTGTTGCTTCGAATGCGTCCTGGCATTTCGGGGATTAGCTAATAGATGTTCAGCTACTTGATAAATGACCTTCAATTGTTGACTCGGGTTGTCGGTCACGCGCATCTCCTCTCGAGACGGTTGGTTTCCGTAACTTCACGGTTTCTCCATTGTGATAAACAACCAGCGGGGAAGCCATAATATATGAGTATGCATATATGCTTGTACGTACTATCATTATCGTATGAACACTAAAGCGAGGCTGCCATCTGCACAGCTATTCTCCAAGGGTCGGCTCAAAGCTGTCTTGATTGGCCAGCCCGACGACCTTCATGGCGTCTGTGATCTTCTGAACAGCGAGAAGACGCCGCCGGAATTGTCTGCAGAGTTCCGCCGTCTGGTGATGCTCTGGATGGAGTCAGGCCCCAATTTGGCCAAAATGTTGAAAGCAGATGAGGCGCTGGCGGCTCGGACGAAGCATGGAAGAACTTTGCTTGTTCCGACTCAATCGGGTAAGGGCCATTTGATGTGGTTTCCAAATCCAGTCGGGTACAACGCCAGTTCATGGAAAGATCAGGCTTTGTGTCATTTTATGGATTTAATTGTGAATCCGCATTGCCATAGGCTCGGCGGCCCATGCGCGCGTTGCAATAAGTACTACGTTAAGAATACGGCCCGGCAGAAGAAGTACTGTTCGAGAAGGTGCGGATCCATGCTGACGGCGAAGATACACACGCGGGAAAAGAGAGATTCCGAGCACTCTGAGAAACTCCATAATGCCCAGAGTGCTGCTAACAAATGGACGACAATGAAGACAGCGATGACCTGGAAGAAATGGGTGTCCATGCGAACAAATATCTCGGTTAGATGGTTGAGTCGGGCGGTCAACCGTGGCGAACTTCGGGAACCCAAATAAGAGCTTTCGCGGGCCCGTCGGCAAAGACGGACGCAACATAATGGAGCCTTTGCGGAAGTGTTGTCGGTCGCCCCTCGAGCTCACTTGGCAGGCGACAAATGAAGTTCTAGTACGGCACTTGATTGCATAACAATGTCGGCTCCTTAGACATGGCAAAATCAAATCTCTAGTGCGACACGCCCGTTTGGTAGTCGAGAGCCGACAGTTCAGCTTCGTAGTCGAACTTAGCGCTGGCCTGCGCGATTTCGGCTTGTGTCTGATTCAATTGCGCTTGGCTCAACTCTACGATTGAACTCAATCCGAGCTTGTACCGAGATTGGGCGAGATCGAGCGCCATGTTTGCTTGCGCCAAAAGTTGCTGTGTGACGGAAAGTCGCTGGAAACCGGAATTGGCGTTCAGCCACGCAGTCCGAACATCACGGACGATGCGGTTCTGCAAACCGCGAAGGTATTCATCCTGGGCTTGCGCTCTTTCGTTCGCTTCAGTGTGAAGTGCTCCGAACAAATGACCGTTGAAAAGCGGGATGTTAACGTTAAAGCCTGCAGCGGCATAGCGCGGCGAAAGAAGGTCCTGTCGAAACGGTATCAGTCCGGCCGTTCCGACTGCGGAAATTGTGGGCATCCAAAGATCGCGCTCCGCAGTAGCGTAGCTGTGGGCTGCGTTTGCATCAAGTCGCTGTCCGATGAGTTCTGGTCGGTCTCGCAAAGCTTCTTGGACAGTTTCCGCTAGGGGCACAGGTGGACTGGATGGTACGGGCTCTTCGGCAAGGACGAAAATTCTTTGATCGGAATAACCCAATGCATCAGACAGGTTTGCGAACGAAGCCTCTAAGTCATTTTGTGCCTGTATCAGCAAAAGCTGCGCCTGCGCCAAATCGACATTCGCGAAGCTTACATCGAGTCCTGATTTTATTTTGTTTTTCTCTAGCTCAGTGACCTGGTCAGATACCAGTTGGCGAGCCTTGACAGTTTCCTGTGCTACGGCAAGCACAGCCTGCGCTTTGAGGACGGCAAAGTACGATTGGTCCACCTGGAGCAAAACATCGGCTCGCGTAGTGACAATATTCTCCTGTTGCGCCTGAGCATGCAGATTTGAACTCTTAACCAGTTCGTGCGTGCGGCCGAAGTCGGTGACGAGCTGACTCGCGGTGAGGCCGTCCGCAAAACGGTCATAAATCACCGGGTTGTTCAGCGCTCCGGCCCCTATCCGGCTGTTATTTTCAGCGTACGCTCCAGTGAGGCTGCCGTAGATAGTCGGATAATACGCCGAGCGGGTTTGTGTCACTTGCGCTTTTGAAGCTGAAGCGATATCCACAGCGGCTTGAATTTGAGGGTGATTTCTTAGCGCAAGCTGCTCCGCCTCGTGCAGCGTAAGACTCTGACTCGTCTGGGCGATAGCAGATGTGGACAGTAGTACAGGGGCCGCCAGCAAGATCATTGCGTTAAGTCGGCATTTCATCGAGCTTCCTCCATCGTCGGAAAGGCTGCCGGGGCCTCACGGCGCTGATAAATCCACAAGTACGCGGCAGGGACCACAAAGATCGTCAGCGCAACCGAGGCGATCAAACCGCCGATGATGACGCGTGCCAGCGGCGCGTATGCCTCGCTTCCTGATTCGAGCTTCAATGCCATCGGAAGAAGACCTACGATGGTTGCCAGCGAAGTCATCAAGATTGGACGCAAGCGAATCCGGCACGAGTGCGCCACCGAGTCACGCGCGCCCCGTCCCTCCGCCCGCAAACGATTCGCGAAATCGATGATCAAGATGCTGTTAGAAACTGCCATCCCCGTTAGCATTACGATCCCCATCAGAGACTGAATGTTGAGCGTCGTGTCCGTAAACGCGAGTGTCAGCACCACACCGACTAGCCCAGTAGGCACCGCGAGAATGATTAAGAAGGGATCGACAAAAGAAGAGAACTGAGCAACGAGGACGAGATAGACGAGCAAGATCGAGAGGAGCAGACCGAAACCGAAACTTCGGAAGGACGCTTGCATCGTCGTTACCAGCCCGCGCACATTCACGCGGATGTTCGGCGGGAGCTGCGTGTCTGCTACGATCTTCTGTATTTCATTGGCGGGTTTCGCAAGATCCTCAGCGGTGGGCGCGACGTAAACGTCTATCGTTCGCTGCAGTTGATAGTGATCGACCTCAGTTGGCGTGAGGATTGGGGTAATGTCCGCTACCTGGTTTAAGTACGTCGGCAGCTTCACATTGGGTGCGCGAAGCGGCATCGCTTTCAGGTCTTCGAGGGAACGTACCTGATTCTCTGGATACTGAACCGTCACGAAATAATTGTTTCCGCTCTTGGGGTCAACCCAATAGCTGGGCGCGATCATTGCGTCCGATGTAAGCGCGGTGATGAGATTATCGACGATTTCCTTCGGATCGAGTCCTAGTTCACTCGCTCGCTCGCGATTGACATTCAGTTCCAGCGACGGGTAGTCCATGTCTTGCGGAACGTAGACTTCTGGAGCCCTTGGAAGGGCTTGGAACCTTGCCGCCAGCTCAAGCGCCACGCGGTCGGCGGCTTGCAAGTCGCTTCCGCTCACCTGCACGTCGATGGGCGCAGGCATGCCCTGATTCAATACCGAGTCCACCAACCCACCTGACTGAAAGTACGTCCTCAGCTGTGGCAGTTGGTTCGCGATTTGACTCCGCACTTCACTCATGTAAGCGTAGCTGCCCGTGTGATGGTCCTCCTGCAGACCGACCTGAATGAAAGCGCTATGCATGGCGGAGTTTGGGGTAGTCAATGCGGAAAGGTCTGGATTCAAGCCTATGTTAGAGACAATCGCCTTCAAGTCGGATGGTTTTACAACCTGACGGATAATGTTCTCCACTCTCTTGATGTAGTCCTCGGTCACCTCCAACCTTGTCCCCGTTGGGGCCTTCACGTTAATAACGAACTGCCCTGGATCGGTACGTGGAAAGAACGACATCCCGATCAACGGATACAACCCAAAGCTCAGAACAAACACTGCCAGGAAGCCGAGCACTACCTTCTTGGGACGATCCAAAGCTTTCTGCACCCAACGGTCGTACACGTCCAGCATGCGTTCGAATCGCACATTGAATTCTTGGTGAAACTTCGCCATTCCCGATTTCCTATCGCCCGCCGTTTCTTCCACGTCTATCTCTGGATGCCCGGTGCCGCGCAGAAAGGTGGCGCAGTATAGAGGCACGACGGAGACGGCGACGAAATAGGAAGCAAACAACGAAAACACTACGGCAAGCGCAAGAGCCGTGAACAGATACTTACTGACGCCAAAAAGGAGTGTGACGGGAAAGAACACGACGACCGTAACTATCGTTATCGCCAAAACCGCCAACCCGACCTCGTTCGCGCCTCGTTCAGCGGCGACCGCAGGAGTCTCGCCCAGCTCGATATGTCGAAAAATGTTTTCGAGTACAACCACAGAATTGTCGATTAGCCGTGAAAACGCGAGCGCTAGGCCGCTTAGAACCATGCTGTTCACTGTTTCGTTTCCTATGTGCAGTAGGAAGAGCGCGGCCATAACCGACAGCGGCACCGACAGAAAAACAGCCGCCGTCGCCCGCGCGCTGCCAAGGAATAGCAAGATCAGCATCGCCGTCAACACCAACCCCACCCCGCCTTCGTGCAACACTGTTGAGATTGCTTGTTTCACGAACAACGACTGGTCGAACACGACGTGCGTTTTTAGCTCGGATGGAATATCGCGAAGTGACTTGATCGCGTTCTTGATTCCGTCCACCACCGCAATCGTATTTGTGTCACCGCCTTGCTTCAGGATTGGAACGTAGGCCGACCGCTGTCCATCCACTCGGACGATGTTGTACTGCAAGGCAGAGCCGTCTACCGCCGTACCCACATCGGAGACAAAAACGGATTTGTCGCCCTCAGTCTTCAACGGAATATTGTTCAGGTCTTTCGGGCTGGTCACCTGTGCATTCGTGTATAGGTTGTAATCCATTGGGCCGATGCGAACGTCTCCCGCAGGCAGAATTAAATTGGACTCGTCCGTTGCACGGACAACATCCATGGGGCTTAGTTCATGTGCCTGCAGCTTCAACGGATCGACGTACACCATGATCTGCCGGTACTTTCCTCCGTAAGGCGGTGGGACCGTCGCCCCCGGAACCCCGGCAATCTGATTTCGAATTGCAAACTGCAGGTAATCGTGAAGCTGCGTCTCGTTCAAGCCCTGACCTTCCGCCGTGAGCAGACAAACCGGCAAGCTAGAGGCGTCCATACTCATCACAACAGGGGGCAACGTGCCCTGTGGAAGCCGCCTCAGGTCCGCCATCGCTAGGTTGGAAATTTGCGTTACATCTGCGTTGGCGTCCGTACCCGGCTGAAAGAACACTTTAATTAGACTTACACCCGCCATCGACCGAGATTCCATGTGATCGATGCCACTCCCGAGCGTAAAAAACCGCTCGAACGTATCCGTAATATCGGCTTCGATCTGCTGCGGAGGCATACCACTGTAGAAGGTGGCTACCATCACCACGGGAATGTTGATCGGTGGAAACATGTCCACAGGCATCTGCAGCACACTGGTGAGCCCCAATACGCAAACGAAAAGACATATCACCACAATGAAATAAGGATGCCGCAAAGAAAATGACGACATAGGAACTCCTATTCCTTTTGCATTTCCGCTGGCTGCACGATCTGGGGCCGTACCAACTCGCCCGCTGCGTACTGAGACTGCTCGCCGTAAACGACCATCTCGCCCTCTGTTAGGCCGCCTACAATTTCAGTGTCCGTCGCCGTTTGAAGTCCGAGACCAACGTCTCGCTTTTCTATCTTGTTATTGCCATTAACCACCAGGACTGAGCCATGTTCCTCGCCCGACGCCTGTACCGCCTGAATAGGCACGGTCAACACGTTTTGAACGGCATGCAGAGGAATCTGGACTGTCGCGTACATTCCAGCTACGAGAGCGTACTTGGGGTTGGGTACATCAATTTCGGTGTGCATCGTGCGCGTCGCCGTGTCGATTTGATCGGAGAAGCGCACGATCTTTCCGTCAAACCTTTGATTCGTCGTCGAAACACGAACGGCAACTGTATCGCCCACGTGCACGTCCCCCACAGCTCTCTCCGGCAATGGAATCACCAGGCGCAAGAGATCGTTTTGTGACAAGCGGCACAGCGACTGATCGCCCTTATTGGAAGAAGTCCCCGCTGGCAATAGCGCACCGGTATACGCATCGATTTCAGTCACGACGCCGGTGAAGGGCGCTGTAATATTTGCGTAGCCGTACATCGCCCTGTCTTTTTCGAGGGCCGCTTTAGATTCCAGCAATGCCTGCTCTGAAGCCGAAACCCCGTCTTTTGCTCCAGAGACCCCGGCGCTGGCTTCACGATCCTTTCCCTCGGCGATATCGACTTCTTGCTGGGCTACCAATTCCGGGCGAGCCTTCTGGACTTCAGCCAGTCTTGTGTAGCTAAGGTGCGCGACGTTGTAACTGGATTCCGCGCGACTGAGTTCTTCTCTGTACCGCGCAAGGTCCTGTTCGCTGCGGCGGACTCCGGCTTCGTCTACTTGGAGCTGCTGCTGTAGTTCTGGAATTTCCAGCACCGCTAGAAGCTGTCCCTGGGTGACATGACTTCCCCAATTGATATAGAGCTTCCGAATGTATCCGGAGACTTTGGCGTACACATTGATCTCCTGATAAGGCTGAAACTCGCTCGCGATCTCTAGCGTGGCGGTGAGGTTTCCGCGCATGACTTTAACGACTGGGACATGCGGAGCGTTTTCCGCGCCGTTAGCGCTTGCTTTGCTTCGCGCTTCGCAACCCGCCAGCAGGGCCACGGCACATAAGGTGAGGCATGTGCGGAGAATCGCGGCTTTCCAATGGTTTTCTGGTTGTCTTCGCTGGTGTACTCTATTTGTCATTATTGCAACTCCGGTTCTT
>Ga0302325_10010281_pt1 | contig 20319 bp, 14 predicted proteins | sample Palsa_T0_2_FD_201948 | JGI IMG/M metagenome (GOLD analysis project Ga0302325, IMG submission 201948) | Peat permafrost microbial communities from Stordalen Mire near Abisko, Sweden - Palsa_T0_2 | ecosystem: Environmental > Terrestrial > Soil > Palsa > Peat permafrost | place: Sweden: Abisko...
TATGGAAATTCTCTACGCGCAGTGCGTCCCAGGTTTCAAGCCGGACAGGCTGCCAAATTCCTTCGGTCATGAAGCGCGGTCCCCAATCCCAGCCGTAGTTGTAGGGAGCTTTACGCGTATAGGGGGCGGTCGCGACGTTATCTTCGTTTCCGAAATTATGGGTTGAGATAGAAGGCAAAATGTAAGGCAGGGACTTGACGTAAGGGATCATCTTCTCGACTGCCGAATGAAAAACAACTCGGAGGGTGTTCGGCCCGGGCTTGAGCGCAGCTTTCGCGGGGATTCGCCAGTGTCGGAACATGTTGTCGGCGTGGAGAATCGCCTGGTCGTTGAGGTAGACGTCGGCAAATGTATCGAGCCCCTCAAACACTAAATCGACGTGGTCGTGCGCAAGCGCGGCCGCATCGACCTGAAATGTGGTCTCGTACTCCCAGTCAGCCAGGCCGATCCACTGCAGATGGAATTCATTGTCTCGATCGAAAGGATCGGGAATGAGCCCGCTGTGTAGCAGGTCGGTTTGAACTACGCCCGGAACCTGCGCGGGATGCCATTGCTTGACATCGGATCTGTGTGTGTTCGCGACGGCGCGAAATTGCCAACCCGAATCCAGGTTGAGCGACGAAGGTTCGGCCGCTTCGAGCGGCAGAGCGATGAGAGAACAAAACAGCGGACAACCGAGAAGGTAAAAAGTTACAGTCACACCAAGAAGGAATCCATGCCGATCCGGTCCCATATGAGTAAGCTCCGATCTTGAGTTGTACGTGCCACTAATGCTGTGAGTCCTGTTTTTCCGGGGCCGGGGGTTGGTTCGAGCCGTTCTGCAGACTTTGGAACTCCTGCATTTCATGCTGCGCCTCCGCCGTCTTTCCTTGCTTACGATAAAGGCCTGCCAGTCCGAAATGCGCCTGCGCCGCCAGTGAACTCTGCTTCTCGATGGAAAGAAGTTTGGTCCATGCTTTCTCGGCCGCGGCGGCGTCACCTTCCAGGGAAGCCGCTTTCCCGAGTGAATAAAGTGTTTCCGGCATCTCCGGCATCAACCGGTCAGCGCGCAAGAGTTCCGTCCTCGCCTCATGCGCTTTACCTTGTTCCAACAACGCCTCTCCCAGACGGTAGGCAGCTTCGGCGTTCCCGGGCTGCAACTTGGCTTGTATGCGAAATTCTTCTTCTGCTTTGGCCCATTGAAAAGCGCCAGCATATACTTCGCCCAGTGCCAGATGAGCTTCGGGCAGGCCCGGGCGTAGCCGCAAAGCTGCGCGATATTCCTTTTCGGCGTCCGGCATCCGGCGCAGCACGAAGTAGTTTTCCGCCATCGCCTGGTGCGCTCGCGCGGAGTCAGGATAAGCCGCCAACAATGTATCGACCGATTGTTTCGAGAGCAGACCGCTGGCGCGGCCAAGGTAATAGAGAAGGTCTGGATCGTTGGGATGCGCGGCCAGCGCCGCCCGCAGATTCGCGACCGCCTCCGGCAGTTGTCCGGTTTGGATCTCCGCAATGCCCAATGCGGTTTTGTCTGGCGCGCGTTGCAAGTGTGGAATCGCCTCGCTCGCATAACCCTCGGAGAGCAGGGCATACCCCAGCAACTGGTGAGCCGGCAGCGAGTCCGCGTTCAGTTCCAACGCATGTTTGAGCGGCGCAATTGAAGATCCGTAATCGCCGCTCTCTATGTAGGCCTGGCCGAGGCTGATAAAGCCATCGGCGAATGACGGGTCGAGTTCGGTCACCTGCTTAAACTCCCGGATGGCAACATCGAACTGCCGTTGTTTGTCCGCCGCGATTCCCGCTTGCATATGCTCGGCGGCCTGCGGCCATGCCATCTGCCAGGCGAAGTACAAGATTAAGATTGCGCGGATCACGGCTTCTCCGGTTCACGCACTTCTAAGAACTGGTCGGCGTGAACATCGTTCAACACCTGGTGAGTACCGGATGGCCAAGCGATTTCCACCTTAGCCTTCTGCGCCGTGCCCAGCCCGAAATGAAGGCGCTTGTCGCTGGCGGAAAGATAACTGCCGGCTGAGGTTGCGAACCGTGTCTGCCCATTTACCTGCACGCGGGCGCCGAATCCATCCCGATTGCTGCGAGTGCCGCGGAGCGTAATCACCAGCCAGTGCAGCTTGCCCCCGCGGTTGAGAAAAACTTGAGGATGTCCACCGAGATTGGTCACCACAACGTCCTGCCAGCCGTCGTTATTCAAGTCGCCGAACGCGGCGCCCCGGGCCGCCACCGGTGCTGTGCTTCCGGAATCGGCGCGCTCGAACCGCCCATTGTGATTCATCGCCAACAAGGGCTGTTCAAGATAGTGAAGCGAAGGGTCGATTTGCTCCACGTTGTCCAGAACGTGACCTTGAGCGACAAACAAATCTTTCCAACCGTCGTTGTCGAAGTCTTCCAAGCCAACCCCCCAGCCTGAACTCCCACTCGAGAGAATCCCGAGGCCGGTTTCGAGACTGCGGTAACTGAACGAGCCATCCCCATCGTTGTGATAGACGCCGTAGATTTCGCGCGGTAACTCGGTCACGATCACGTCGGGCCGCCCGTCGTTGTCATAATCCTGAAAAACTACTCCCATCCCCGAGAGCCGCCGTCCATCCTGCGAAAGAGCGGCACCGGCTTCAAGACCAACTTCGGTGAAAGTGCCGTTGCCATTGTTGTGAAATAGATACTGCTGCATCCCGTCGTTGGCCACAAATATGTCAGGGAATCCGTCGCCATCGTAGTCGGCGAATGCCACGCCCAAAGCGCGCCCTTTCTTGGCGGCGATGCCGGAGCGCTGACTCACGTCCGTGAAGGTCCCATCGCCGTTGTTGTGATAAAGAATGTTGGTCGTGGCGGGAAACTCTTCCGGCGGACAATAGGTATGGTAGTTCCCACCGCAATTGTTGCTATGCTTGGTGTCCCAGTCCATATAGCGGGTTACAAACAGGTCCAGCTTCCCGTCGTTATCGTAATCGAAGAATCCGGCTGAAACCGACCACCCTCCGGCGGCCACTCCCGCTTTGGCGGTCACATCGGTAAAGGTGCCGTCACCATTGTTGTGATACAGAATATTTTTTCCGTAACTGGTGACATAGAGATCGGGATAGCCGTCATTGTCATAGTCCCCGACCGCTACTCCCATCCCATAGTTTCCATCGCCAGCATTGGCCAAGCCGGCTTGTTGCGTCACGTCGGTGAAGCTTCCGTCTTTGTTCTGGCGATAGAGCCGATTCCAGTAGCGCGGATCGTGACGATCGAAGTTCTCGGGGGTTGCCATCGGGCTGGTGACGCGTCCGCCATTTACCAGAAAGATGTCCAACAAGCCGTCATTGTTGTAGTCGAGGAGGGCTACTCCTCCGGGCATGGTTTCAATCAGATACTTCTGAGAAGTGGGGGAATTCTGCAGCGTAAAATCCAAGCCAGGCGGCAGATTCACGTCGAAAACGGGCCTTGTGGGCGCCGCAGCCCATAGCACCGAGGCCAAGACACAAGATATGCGAAGCAGAGTGCTTAACAATTAGGTTCCTTCAGTCGCCCAGCATATCGGGTAAGCGGCGATCCGTGCCCCACTCGTCAGCTCAAAAATGGTTCTTCACTTGTGCCCCTCGGAGACTGGCCAATTCATTCCTCGACACTGCCAGCTCTAAGCCTTTCTCCGGGTCGATTCCCGTTCCACGAGCTTGGGTGGAATCAGTATTCTCTTTGGGGGCATGGAGCGTTTCGACGCGATTCGCTCGATGAGAAGTTCGGCCGCCAGCACCCCTATGCGGCAGGTTCCCTGATCGACCGTGGTAAGGGGAACCGCAACTTGGTCGGAGTAGTGAATGTTGCCAGCCCCAACTATGCAAATGTCGTCGGGCAGTTTGAACTCAACCTCTAAGATCGCCCGCATGGCACCGATGGCAACCGGGTCGTTGTAACAGAAAACTCCGTCCGGAAACGGGTTTATGTCGAGCAATTTCCGCATCGCTTTATACCCCGTGTCATCTCGATAGCCGCCAGACACGACGTAATGCGAATTCGGACGAATGCCGTGCCTCACCAGCGCTCGCCGATAGCCTGCCAGGCGTTCTGCCGCGATGCCCACTTCGGGACCACGGAGGTGGGCGATACGGCAACACCCTCGCGCGATAAGATGCTCCGTCGCCAAACTGCCAATGGCGTAGTTATCCACTCCAACATAGGAGGCCCGCAGACCAGCGATGGGACGGTCAATCAACACATAGGGCACCTTCTGGTCTTGAATCCGCTTGAACAGATCCGGACACCGAGGCGACTGCGAGGAAGCGATGATAAGACCATCGACGCGCCGAGCCAAGAGGGAGTCGGCCTCGCTCGCTTCCAACTCGGGATCTTCCTCGAAGCATGAAATGACCACATGATAGCCATGGGGCCGCACGGTCTGCGCCACTGCGCGCGCAATCTCCGCGAAGAAGGGATGCGTGAATTCCGGCAGCAGCAGGCCGATGGTGTAGGTGCGCCGTGTCACCAGGCTGCGCGCCACCCAATTCGTCTGGTAATTGAGTTCCTTGGCGCGCCGCAGCACACGCTTGCGCGTGGCTTGGCTGATCCGGCCCTGGTTGCGCAGGACTTTCGAGACCGTTACCACGGAGACTTTCAGGTCTTTCGCAATGTCCATCATGGTTACGGTCATGACCGGGCAAGCATACCACTTTCGCAATGTCCATCATGGTTGCGTTCAGGCCGGACAAAGCATACCACCGATCCAAGGGTTAACGATTATTCAACGGGAATAATCGCATTTTCTGCTTGACAACGGTCGCCCAAGTAGACAAGAATCGCCACGATATTTGGGAAATTCCTGCACTGGAAAGAGTCGCTTATGCCACGTCGCATATTGTGGATTCTGCTTGTCTCGCTAGCCCTAGCTGTTTCTTCCTCCGTTTATCTCTACGGTCAAAGCACATACGGCTCGATCTCCGGATCGGTCAACGACACTACGGGAGCTGTGGTTACAGACGCCAACGTGACCTTGACCAACCTCGGCACGGGTGAAAAGCGCACGCAATCCAGCGGCAGCGACGGGCTGTTCACGTTCGTGAACCTGTTCGCCGGCCAGTACCGGATTGACGTGCAAAAGCAAGGGTTTAAGCGCTTCGCCCGCCTCGACATCACGGTCCAAGTGCAGCAAGATACCCACATCGCCGCCGCGCTCCAGGTCGGCGAGGTCAGCCAGATTGTCGAAGTGACGGCGGAAACTCCGCTGCTCCAATCGGAGACCTCCTCTCTGGGCCAGGTCGTAGAAGGGCGCCAGGCCGATGAACTCCCCTTGAATGGGCGCAATATCTTCAACCTGATTACTGCTTCTCCTGCGGCGGTGGCCCAGGGGGGATCCGGCGGTACCCCCGTGAGCCAGAACCCATTCAGTTGGGGAAACTACCAGGTCGGCGGTTCCTTCGGAAATCAGAGCGCGGAGTACCTGGATGGTCAACCCCTGAACATCGGCTATATCAACCTTCCCATTATCATTCCGACCCAGGACTCTATCGGCGAATTCAAAGTTCAATACAACGACTTGGGTGCGGAGTGGGGAAAGTTCTCCGGTGGCGTCGTGAATCTGAGTACCAAGTCCGGCAGCAACCGATTTCATGGTTCAGGGTATGAGTACCTGCGCAACAAAGCCCTGAACTCGAACGAGTATTTCTATAAGAACCAGGAATTAGCTGCGGGCGGCCAAAACACTCCGCCGCCCTACGTGCAGAACCAGTACGGGTTTACCTTCGGCGGTCCGGTGATTAAGGACAAGACGTTCTTCTTCGTGAGCTGGGAGCAGTTCCGGCTGCGAACCGGCTCGGTGCTGACCACCACGGTCCCGGTCACTGCGGCGAGCGCCTTCACCCCTGCTGGAGTCACTGGCGGAATGCGGCAGGGTGACTTCTCCTCGTTGTGCGCGTCGGGCTTCACTGGTCCCACTGTCGACGGCGTAGCTATTTGCGGCGACAAGATCACCACGGTCAACGGCGAAGCCACTTCTCCTAACCAGATCTACAACCCGTGGACGGTGGACGCGGCCGGGAACCGCATTCCCTTCGCCAACAATCAGGTCCCGGCGACACTTTTTAGCCCGGCCACCACAAAAATGTGGGACACATATTTTATTCCACCCAACATTTCTCAGACTCAGTTCACGGGCGCCAACAATTTCACCAGCGCCACCAGTTCCGGAGGCAACACCAACCAATTTGTGGCCCGCGGAGACCAAAACATTTCCGCAAGTACGCGCCTGTTCGGGCGGTTCTCCTATTTCGGCTTGCTTGATCTGCCCACCAATCCATTCGGTACGGGCCTCTGCTTCGACCGCTGCGCTGAGGATTACCACACTAAGGCGTTGGCGATTGGCATCAACCATACTTTCACCCCAACCACGATCCTTGACGTCAACTTGGCAGCCAGTCGGTTTATCTATTTGCGAGCCCCCATCTTGTCCGGTTTCGATCTCACCACCCTGGGTTGGACGGAAGCCTATAACAGCCCTGCCGCCGCCATCCGTACACCTCCGACGCCGGCTTTTCCGTACCCAAATGACGTAGGTAGGTCGCAGGGCAACAGCGCCATTGGCGACCACAACACCCAGTACAACATCTCGCCGCAACTTACCCTGATTCGCGGCAAGCATACCATCCAGGTCGGGGGCCAGTACGAATTGGGCCTAGACAACTACTACCAGACCAACATCGCCAGCGGAGCTTTCGGCTTCGGCGGCGTCTGGGCGTCAAGCACGGGTGGAACCAATCTTGTGACCTCCACGCAAGCCGCATTTGCAGATTTTCTGATGGGTCTTGGCGAGAACCAGGGAACCTTCGTGAACCAGACCGAGGGCGCGGCTCAGGTGCCCGCTCTGACCGCTGGCAAGCAAACCTATCGTGCGTTGTACGTGAACGACACTTGGCACGTAAGAAGCAAACTCACCTTGAACATCGGTCTGCGCTACGAACTACCCGGAACATGGTCGGAACGCTACAAACGGCTGAGCTACTGGGATCCCAGCGCCGTCAACGCGACGGTCCAGGGTTGCAGCGGCGTCGCCGGATCAAACTGTCCGGGGGATGCCGATCTCGTAGGGACCGGCCCGAACTCCAGCGACAACAACCTTCCCTTGGACAAGAAGGCTTTCTCGCCGCGGCTCGGGTTCGCCTACAGCCTGGACGATAAAACCGTGATTCGAGGCGGCTTCGGCGTGTTTTTCATCCCGAACTATGTATCGTTCGGCCTGAATCCGGACAATGATGTGATCAACCTCGCAACCACACCCTTTACCGCAACCACGAACGGATATCTAACCCCCTTCAGTTGGATGAATGGCACAACTGCCGCCGGAGTAGGTTGTACATCCACCGGTGGCGCCGCCCCCACCTGCGGAGACAATTCGGGACCGTTCGGTGCGGGAGGCATCGGGCTGCCGCCGGGGCGCAGCCAACCCGCTTCTCTCACTGCGGCCGCGAACGGTTCACCAACTCTGGCACCGTGGACCAACCCACAGTACGGATATGTGGAGCAGTACAACTTCGACATCCAGCGCCAGTTGCCCCTCGGATTCTTTGCCGATGTGGCTTATGCCGGTGCCCACGGCGTTCATCTGGAGCAGTACAACACAGACATCAACCAGATACCCGATTCTTTCCTGTCGCAGCAAGCGGCCCTCACTACGCCGGTCGCTAACCCTCTGTCATGTCCCACGCTTACTACTTGTCCATACGCCGGACTGGCCGGAGCCACAATCCCCGCTGGACAACTGGATCGCCCTTATCCGGAATACAACAACATATCTGTTGCCGGATACGGCTGTTGCGGCAGCAGTTACAACTCACTGCAAGCGACCGTCACTCGTCGGTTCCAGGGTGGTGGCACCCTGCTGGCGGCTTACACCAATTCCAAGCTGATGAGCAATACAGATACACTCACCAGTTGGCTTGAAAGTGGCACGACCGGGGGCGTCGGAGGCGTGCAGGACTGGAACAATCTGGCGGGAGAGAGGTCTCTTTCCTCGCAGGATGTTTCGCAACGGCTGGTCATCAGCTACGTGCTTGATCTTCCGTTCGGGCATGGCAAGCCATACGCGTCCAACTTGAGCGGAATAGCGAACGGGGTAGTCTCTGGTTGGGGAGTTGATGGCATAACCACCTTCCAGAGGGGCTTCCCGCTGAAAATCAGCTATTCCGGCTCTACGCCTCTAGAGGCGGCCAACCTGGGCGTGGCGAACGTACGTCCCGATGTCGTTGCCGGATGCGACAAGAAAGCCGGCGGCGGCACGGTTGCAAATTGGTTTAACACCGATTGCTTCACTACTCCGCCAGACTGGGGATTCGGCAGCGAGTCGCGTGTGGACTCAGTCCTTCGCGGTGATGGTGCCAAGAACTTCGACTTCGCAATCTTCAAGAGGACTACGATCGCCGAGCGCGTGGGTATCGAATTCCGGACGGAGTTCTTCAACCTATTCAACCACCCGCAGTTTGGTATTCCAGGACAGGGCTTCAATGGTACTTCCGCGAGTGCCGGAGTACCCGCGGGCAACGGTTTTGGTCAGGTAACCTCAACCTTAGGCAACCCACGACTGATTCAGTTCGCGATGATAGTCAGGTTCTAAAGAGATCATCCGGGCCAGAAATTATTTCCTGGCCCGGATTTTTCTTGCCTTCGCAAACTGCTCGGTTGCTCTGCCCAGCGGTGGCCATTGACTGCCCTCAGACCCCGACCTGCCGGTCGTTGTATCCTTCCCACGTATGAGAACCCTCCAAACCATCGACCATTCCGAGGCGAAGCGGGCAGTCGATCTCATCGTGGAAAGAGCTTCCCAGATGCAGAAGGCGGCGGTGGTTGCCGTCGCCGATTCGCACGGCGAGCTCATCTGCTTTGCCCGCATGGACGGCGCTCCTGTCTCTTCCATCCGTATCGCCATGAACAAGGCGTGGACCGCCGCGCGCGAGCGCAAGCCGACCAAGGAAATCGGAGAAAAGGTCAAACATCCGGAGAAGGGTCATGACATCGCCTACTACGGCGATCCGAAGTATGTGGGGTGGGGTGGCGGGATTCCGGTCTGGAGGAACGGCGAGGTACTTGGGGCCGTCGCGGTCAGCGGCTTATCGTCGAATGAAGACATCGTTTTAGCGACACTGGGTGCGGAACTGATCGCCGGTTCATGATCGACGCTTTATGATCGCCGCTTTATAGATCGCTGGTTCACAGAAGTTGTGCCAAGCGGAGGGTTCGCAATGCCACGTAAGTTTCAATTAATTGGTCTGCTTCTTCTGCTATTCATTGTGCCCGCCGTGTCTCAGACGGCGCCGGTGTCCCCGGCAGCGACCGAGGCGCAAGTCGATTCTCTGCTCAAGCAACTGAGGCTGGAAGAAAAGATCGATCTCATCAGCGGCATTGACGAGTTCTACATCCGCGCCAACCAGCGCATTGGGCTGCCACGTCTGAAGATGGCCGATGGGCCGGTGGGGGTTCGGAACTACGGGCCTTCGACTGTTTTCGGCGGCATCGGCCTCGCGGCCACGTGGGATCCCGCACTCGCGCAACGAATCGGCGCCGTAATCGGAGAGGACGCACGCGCTCGTGGTGTGCATTTCATGCTGGGCCCGGGAGTCAATATTTATCGCGCTCCCATGTGTGGCAGAAACTTCGAGTATTTCGGAGAAGATCCCTTCCTGTCCGCTCGAACCGCCGTCGCGTACATCAAGGGAATGCAAAGTCAGGGAGTCAGCGCCACCATCAAGCACTTCATGGGCAACAACCAGGAATACGACCGGCACAACATTGATTCCATCATCGATGAGCGCACCATGCGCGAAATCTACCTGCCGGTGTTTGAAGCCGCGGTCAAGGAAGCCCACGTTGGCGCCATCATGGATTCCTACAACCTCACGAATGGCCTGCACATGACCCAGAACGGCTTCCTCAACAACGATGTCGTCAAGAAGGAATGGGGATTTACCGGAATCATCATGTCCGACTGGGATTCTACCTACGACGGCGTGGGAGCGGCGAATGGCGGCCTTGACTTGGAGATGCCGTCGGGTGAGTTCATGAACCGTGCTACGTTATTGCCGGCGGTTCAAGCAGGAAAGGTCAGTGAGTCGACGATCGACGATAAGATCCGGCGCATTCTCCGCACGGCGATTCAGTTTGGCTGGCTCGATCGCAACCAAACCGACTCGTCGATTCCGCGCAGCAATCCTGAAGGCAGGCAAGTGGCGTTGGAGGCCGCTCGTTCAGGAATGGTTCTTCTTAAGAATGATGGCAACCTTTTGCCTCTCGATAAGGGAAAGGTTCACACCATTGCAGTGATTGGTCCGGATGCCTATCCCGCTCAGCCGGCCGGTGGGGGCAGCGCAGAAGCAAAGCCTTTCACTCCGGTGAGTTACCTGGAAGGGCTGGCGAATTACCTGGGCAGCGGTGCGAAGGTTTACTACGACCGCGGGATACCCACTTTCGAGGAGATCGCGGAGCGCACTGAATTCACTACGGAAGAAAGCGGTGGGCAGCGTGGACTAAACACTGAAGTCTTCACCAACGCAACCTTAAGCGGCGCGCCCAGCGTGACCAGTACCGACAAACACGTGAACTTCGAACCCGCTCGCGGAGGGAGCGGCGCAGAAAGCGATATGTCAATCCGGTGGACGGGTTACTTCACACCCAGTGCTCCAGGTCAATATCTTGTCTTCGTGCAAGGACCGGGAGAAAACGGTGGCTACAAACTCTATGTAGATAAAAAGCTTGTATTCGATAATTGGAAAAACTGGTATGCATTTGTGAGCGAGTCCTCGATGACGCTGGCTCCAGGCCCGCACCGGATCGAGCTGGATTATTACGCAAAGGGTGGATGGGGCAAGACTACTGCGATCCTTGGTATTGTGCGTCCCGAGGCTGTAGTCAACCCAGTGGCGAAATCATTGGCTTCAGGTGCTGATGCGGTGGTGCTGGCGGTGGGTTTCGATCCATCGAGTGAAGGCGAAAGTGGTGACCGCACATTCCGGCTGCCTCCGGGACAGGATGAACTGGTCAGTCAGATGGCTGCAGTGAACAAGAACACGATCGTGGTCATGACATCCGGAGGGGGTGTGGACATGACCGCGTGGGTGGATCGTGTCTCCGCGCTCTTACAGGCGTGGTACCCCGGCCAGGAAGGCGGCACGGCGCTTGCACAACTACTATTCGGCGAGTTCAACCCGTCGGGGCGGCTGCCGATCTCAATCGAGCGGCGATGGGAAGACAATGCCGTACATGACAGTTACTATCCCAGAAACGGCGAGAAGAAAGTTGAATATGCCGAAGGCTTCTTCGTTGGATATCGCCATTTCGACAAGTCAGGAATCAAACCGCTATTCCCGTTCGGCTACGGCCTGTCCTACACCAGTTTCGCTTACAAGAACTTGACGGTGTCGCCGGCCGGGGTCTCGGATTCTAGGCGAACCGATTCTACGCCTAGAAAGGATCAGCCAGTCACAGTAGCCTTCGACGTGACCAACACCGGCAGTCGCCCCGGCGCAGAGGTCGCGCAGTTATATGTTGGCGACCAGCACGCGAATGTTCCACGCCCGACGAAGGAATTAAAGGGCTTCGCAAAGGTGGAACTGGATGCCGGGCAAACCAAGCACATTCAGGTCATGCTGGACCGGCGAGCCTTTTCCTATTACGACATCAAGAATCATAAGTGGACGGTTGCACCAGGCGATTTCGATATTTATGTCGCCCGTTCGTCCGCACAAATCGAGCTTACGGGGAAAGCAACGGTCCAGTAGGTCAACGGCCAAGACGAAGTTTTGATCTCATGGCATACCCGCTATGGTCACTGATTTGATCCCACGAGGAGGCCGCAACAGCATTTTGCCTCTGGAGGTCTGTGACCTATGTCAGTTCCATCGGCTCCCTAAGCTGCATGGGGAACACTACAGGAGAATGTGGGGAACAGCGACTCGTGCACTCCCACCAGGAAGCGGAGAACTTCTATCGCGAACTGAAGAAGAGAGGGGTCAGCGTAAGAGTGGGAATGGAGGCTACTGGGCATCCTCTTCTTGTACTGGCGCTTTCAGCCAGCGTTCAATGTAGAGAATGATCCACTGTTGCGGAGCATGTTTCTTCACTGCTCGAAGCATAGATCCTGCGACAGCGTGTCAAAGAAGCTCTTGATGTCCAGATCTAGAATCCAGTCCAAGCGCCAGCATCTCTTTCGCGCTTGACCTACTGCCTCCAATGCCGATTTTCCCGGTCGATACCCGTAGGAATCAGCATGGAACAGCGGCTCTACTTCCGGCTCCAGTCTTGCCTTGACCACCTGTTGCGCAATGCGATCGGCCACAGTAGGAATGCCCAGCTTTCTCTCGCCACCGTTCTTCTTTGGTATTTTCACCGTCCTGACCGGTGGCGGAAAGTAGCTGCCCGACGACATCCGATTCCAGATCTTCTAAAGATTCTTCTTCAACCTCTTTTCAAAATCTTCGATCGTTTGCTCATCGACCCCAGCTGCTCCCTCATTCTCCTTCACCCGCTTGTACCCTTCCCAAACCTCCTTCTTGGAAATACAAAACGGCTTTGCCTCATTCATCGGGCTCCTCCCATCGCTGGTTGGCTCATTGAATTCGGCTCCTTGACACAGCGCCTTCGCTCCATCCCTTTGTCGGGGACTTCCCCGCTACTACGCGCTGTTCCGCCCCTGAGTCTCCGCTTCCGTACTCTCGCCCTTGTGGTTCTGCCACTTGTGGCTTCTCCGTTCGCATCGGAGTCTCAGGTTCCCACGTTCCGCTCAACCGCCTCCTTGGCAAGCTCAAGGCCACCTCTCATGCCGGATGCCACTCCGCCCGTGTACAGGTTTCGTCGGAGTTTGGTCCCGCGGTAGCAAACCCCCCGCGGTTTTGACATCATCTCTTGACTTTCGACACTTCCATAGCGGTTCCCTTGAGGTCCTCTTCTTGCCTGTCACCTGCCTGGTCCTTGCCAGGCCTTTTCCTTCTGTGCTCACGACCATGGCTTTTGACCACAGCCGCCGAAGGTGGTTTGGAACCTGTCCCTGCCGACCGGTTCCGAGGGGCCTACCCTCATCAGTTAAGCAGTTACGCACTACTCAGCCTTTCGGCCTTTCGCGCTCGTGGCGCACGTTTGCCCGTCAGCCGCTCACGGACAGTCTCATTCGCTAAAATCACTACATGACAGCTCTTCGTTCTGTAGCGGTGTTCGATCTTGGCGGGGTACTAATCGATTGGAACCCACGCCATCTTTATCGCAAATTGTTCCCACATGAAGCCGACATGGAACATTTTCTGGCGAACATCTGCACGACAGAGTGGAATCTGCAGCAAGATGCCGGGCGAACCTTTGCGGAAGCCTGCGCAGCACTGAAACTCGAGCATCCCAGCAACGCCGAAATGATCGACGCGTGGTTCGAGCGTTTCGATGAAATGATCGCAGGACCGATCGCGGGTACGGTCGATATTCTGGCTGACGGCGGGAGCCCCGCGAGCCGGTGAAGCGATTACGTGCGTGAAACGGCCTTGTGAACGGCCCTTCTGACCGCTTGTCAAAATAGGGAAGTGACAATCTCTGACCTATCTATCGTCTTATCAATGGTTTGAATCGAGTCGACCTGTCTACGTCATACGTTCGCCCCGAAAAAGGAGCGAAAGTCGCGAATCGTGTACGGCGTAACGCGACCCGCGGATCCTTGAGTCTGTGTCAGGCTCTGATCACTCTACGATAAGTCACATATTTGCAATGGGATAGGGGGGTCACTGAGCAGGGACAAGGGCACGCCCGGGGAGTCCCCTGGGGGCCCGTTTTGCCATGTGCGTTTGGCTATGCAGCGCGTGCGTGCCGTGCGCGAGGCTTTTCTCATGGTGAGACGAGCCTGAAACAAAACGCTGTACTGTTTCATAGCGTGCAACACGCTGATAACACACGCTTTACATGCCAATCCTACATTTGGGGTCGCATGAGCACGTAACACTATAGAAGTAAACGAGTTAGGTCGAGGCGAATGAATAGCGAACGCTGCGCCCAGCGCACAGCGTATAGCGTTGATAACAAAGGGGTAGGACAGGGGGTCTTAACTGGCGAAAACAGGCGTACGGCGGGGAGTCTCCGGGGGTATCGCGCAGCCGCGCCGCTTGGCTTGGCCGTCCCCCGTGCGCTGTGTCCTGCGTATATGATTTTTCATAGGAGTCCCACCACACCCCCTCCACCCCTTTGACTGTATATGGTTAATGGTAGGGGGGGTAGAGGGGTTTAGGGTGGTCCCTGCTCTGGACGCAGTAATGCCGCGCTCAGGAGTCACATCGGAGTCCCGAGCGCGGCAAAGGGTGGTTTCTATTTTTTGGTAGTTATGGTACCGAATGGGGGAACAATGCGTACCGGGACGCCGCGCACCACATAGTCTACAACGTAACTCACTTCTGGCGCTCCGGCTCGTACTGCTCTTGGCGGAGCGCTTCCCTGCTCATGAGGTACTTCTCGTACTCGACGAGGTTCGCGGCCTCATATCGGATGAAGACGTTGTCGCTCGTCCTGCGCGACAGCCACTCCGGACGAACAACTTCGCCTGGCTGGCGTGCAAACCGGTGGCGCTCCACGAGGCTTGGGCCAGTGTTCCACCTGCGGAGAATGGACAGGACAGTGTTTGGACCCCAACCCTGTATTCAAGGGCAAAGTGATGCGAGTTCACTGTCTCTGCGAAAATGACAACCGGTGCGCTGCCTGCGGTGGCCCGCTCTCTGCTCACAAGCTGAATGCCAACTACTTCAAGAAGTCTGACAGACAGATCTGGCATGTGCCGGGCTTTTCTGGTTTGAGCCATCGTTGCCCGGAGGTGTGCTGATGAGCACGCGCCAATACGTCTTCACTTCCGAGTCGGTATCTGAGGGACATCCAGATAAGGTCTGCGACTACATCGCCGATTCGATTCTGGATGCGCACCTCGCACAGGATCCGCAAGCCCACGTCGCCTGTGAGGTGCTCTGTAAGGGATCGAATGTCATTTTAGCTGGCGAGATCAGCTCGGCAGCCGCTGTCGACTACGACCGAATCGTACGGGACGCCATCCTTGAAATCGGTTACACAGACCCGACGCAGGAGTTCCACGCCGACACGGTGCGAATCCAGCAATTCATTACGGCACAGGCGCTTGAGATAGCTCTAGGAGTGGGCGGCCGCATTAACCCGGGAGGAGAGCAAGGCGCCGGTGATCAAGGCATTATGTTTGGCTATGCAACGGACGAAACGCCCGAACTTATGCCGCTTCCGATCGCGCTCGCGCATCGGCTTGGGCAAGTGCTCGCGCAGGATCGGCACGCGGGTGTAGAACCCTGGCTTCGTCCCGACGCCAAGACACAGGTGTCAGTCTTGTACGAGGGCGACGGGCCCGTGGGTGTATCCAGCGTTCTCGTTTCTACCCAGCACTCGCCCGATGTAGATCGCAACTACATCCTCGAATATGTGTCCCGTCGGCTCGCCCCCCGCGCACTGGGCAAATGGTATTCCGATCGCATTTCGTTCACCGTGAATCCTGCCGGCAGCTTTCTGCAAGGCGGGCCTTCCGCTGATTGCGGCGTCACAGGACGAAAGATCATTGTCGATACGTACGGCGGCGCTGCCCGTCACGGCGGCGGTGCGTTCAGTGGCAAGGACCCGTCGAAAGTGGATCGCAGCGCAGCTTACTTCTGCCGATATGTTGCCCGTCAGGTCATACTCCAGGGTTTGGCAAGCCGCTTGGAAATTCAGGTAGCGTATGCGATCGGAGTAGCGAAACCCGTGTCGGTCAAGGTCGAAACGTTCGGAACAGGCGATGCGCGGGAAGCGGAGGAATTCGTTCGCACGTTTGACTTCCGTCCTGCCGCAATGATCGAACAGCTGAATCTCTTGCGCCCGATATATCGCAAAACTACAAACTACGGTCACTTCGGCAAGCCGGACCTGCCCTGGGAGGTATAGCTGAAGAAACGACCAACACTCAAACCGTCTGATCTTCGAGCAGAGGCGCAGCGTCTCATCAAGGCAGGGAAGATGCCGACGTTAGATCAATTGCTCGAAGCCGTCTTCGAGGTGCGAAGCGACCCGCACCCCACGCCTATTGCCGACTTCGATGAGGACGCAGACACGTTGCTCGTCCGCAATCGCAGGGGAGGGTCGCAATGAAAAACGGTAACGCCATCACTGCAATGATGCAAACGCACAATGCCACACAGACCCGCGAGGAATATTTGGCGTGGGCGTTCTTTGACAAACCACAGCCGTACGTGCCGGACGTCGAAGAAAAGATGACCGTCTGCAAGTGGTTCCGTCTGAGAAGTTCGCGATTGGTACGACGAATTTGAAGACCCACGGGGAGGTGTGTCCAATGAAGGCGTGGACAATGTCTGAAGTCAAATCTATTCTGTCAAACTACCCCGCTAACGAATGACGATTAAGAAGCTTTTGCGCAAGGCAAGGAGACGCCACTAATGGAACGGATTTACATCAAGCCGACTGACCGGGTGTTCGTGCTTACCGGGGCGGGGATGAGCGCTGAGAGTGGCATCCCGACGTTTCGGGACACGAACGGGTTGTGGCGGAATTACCGTGTCGAAGAGGTCGCCTCTCCAGATGCATGGCAGCGAGATCCGCAGCTCGTATGGGACTTCTATTCGATGCGTAGGACGGTTGCAGCGGCTGCCCAGCCCAACCCAGGGCATCGAGCGCTGGCAGCGCTGCAACGCACTCTGGGCTCTCGTCTCTTTGTCTGCACGCAGAACGTCGACAATTTGCACGAGCAGGCCGGATCCCGTCCGCTTCATATGCACGGCGAGCTGTTCAAGAGCCGGTGCGAGCGCTGTCAGTTGCCTTTCGACGACACGAATATCTATCACGAAGTCCCGCTTTGTGCATGCGGCGGAAAGATCCGCCCGCATATATGCTGGTTCGGCGAAAGGCCTTTTGGGATGGATCGTGTCCTCCGTATTCTGGAAGTCTGCACGGTCTTCATTGCAATCGGGACTTCAGGAGTGGTCGAGCCTGCGGCAAGTTTCGTCGGACAGACCAAAGCCCGGACGTTCCATGTAGGCCCGGAAGAACCGCTCAACCTTGCTTCTTTCGACGAGTCGTTCGAAGGCAAATCCGGCGAGTTGCTGCCTACGCTGTTCGACGTAGGTGCACCATCTTTATAAGTTCCGGTTAGCCCGTTACCCGTTCCCGATGCCGGTTGCCGCAGTCCAGGCGGCACGAAAGTGATACTATCTCCTACCAAGCACGATGACCCCGCCCTCCAGCATCGCCCACTATAAGATTACGACCAAGCTCGGGGAGGGCGGCATGGGCGCCGTCTACCGCGCCACCGACACCAAGCTGGGACGCGACGTTGCCATCAAAGTTCTTCCAGACTCCTTAGCCGGCGACGCTGACCGTTTGGCGCGTTTCACTCGCGAAGCTCAGGTCCTGGCGTCGCTGAACCATCCCAACATCGCAGCCATCTACGGAGTGGAAGATCGCGCACTCGTGCTCGAACTGGTTGAAGGGCCCACGCTCGCCGAGCGCCTCGGGCAAGGGCCGATTCCGATGGACGAGGCGCTGCCGATTGCGCGACAGATCGCCGAGGCAATGGAATTTGCGCATGAGCGCGGCATCATCCACCGCGATCTGAAGCCAGCGAACATCAAGATTCGCAACGACGGAACGGTGAAAGTGCTGGATTTCGGCCTGGCCAAGGCACTCTCGCCGGAGGAAATGAGCGGAACGTCGGACGCGATGAATTCTCCTACGCTGACTGCGCGCGCCACCCAGATCGGAGTGATCTTGGGCACGGCTGCGTACATGTCTCCGGAACAGGCAAAGGGCAAGAGCGTCGACCGCCGCGCCGATATCTGGGCGTTCGGCGTGGTGGTGTTCGAGATGCTCACCGGCAAGCGCGGCTATCAAGCCGAAGACGTGTCCGACACGCTGGCAGCGGTGCTGACGCGCGAGGTCGACTGGACGGCTCTGCCGGCCGATACGCCCCCGCGGCTGCGCACGCTGTTGCGCGATTGCCTGGCACGCGATCCGAAACAGCGCCTGCGCGACATCGGCGAGGCGCGGCGCGTGCTCGATCAACTGATTAGCGGTGCGCCGGATTCCAACGCGGCTGCTGCCTCGTCCGCGAATGTTGCGGCACCCGCACGCACCCCAGTCTGGCGGCGCGCACTCCCGTGGACAGTTGCGGCGCTGGCAGTCGTGGCCGCCATTGCCATGTTCCTCCGGCGCGCAGGCAGCAACGTGGGTGGTGGGCCCGAGTTGCGGCTGCAAATGGTGATGCCGGGCGACACCAACACGTTTGCGATCTCGCCTGACGGACGTTCCTTCGCGTTCTCTGCCACTGCCGCGAACGGCAATGGAGTTCAGCTCTGGCTCCGCCCTCTCGATTCCGAAGCTGCCAAGCCGCTGGCGGGAACGGAGTCGAGCTTCATACCATTCTGGTCTCCGGACAGCAAGTCAATCGGATTTTTCGCCCATCAGGCGATGAAACGAATCGATGTGGAAAGCGGAGCGGTGCAGACGTTGGCTGACGCGCCCACGCCGCGCGGAGCATCGTGGAATCGGGACGGCACGATTCTGTTTGCTCCCGCCGGCAACGGGCCTTTGTACGGGATACCGGCGACCGGTGGGAAACCGGAGCAGGTGACGCAGCAGCGCGCGCAGGATGCCAGCCATCGTTCCCCGCAGTTTCTGCCCGACGGGCATCACTTTTTGTTTTGGGTGCACGGCCCACCGGATGTGCGAGGCGTCTACGTGGGCTCGCTCGACAGCAAAGAATTTCATCGGATCTGCGTGGCCGATGGGCCCGCGGTATTCGTGCCTCCCAACCACATTCTGCTGGTGCGCGAGCGCGTTTTGTATGCGCAGCGCTTCGATCCGGCCAAGATGGAAATTGCCGGAGATCCGTTCCCAGTTACCTCAGGGCTTTCGGCCGGTTGGGCCAGCTTCATGCGCGTCGCGGCTTCGAACACAGGGCTTATCGTATATCGTCTCGATGAAACTACCCGGCGGCAAGTCACGTGGCTTGACCGCTCCGGCAGGCCGGCCGGGACGGTGGGCGAGCCCGTGGCAGACGCGGCGGGGGCAGATCTCTCGCCCGACGGCCGCACGCTGGCGATCACGACCCGGCGAGGCGAGGGTGGTGCGGCCGACGTCATGCTGATGGATATGTCGCGCGGCACGCTGACCCGTCTCACCGCGGAGGACAGCGGCTATGCGATTTGGTCGCCCGATGGCACGCGGATCAGCTTCGTGGCGGGACGCGTTGGCCTGCTTGATCTCTATTGGAAGGCCGTCGGCAGCAGCGGCCCCGATGAAGTGATGTTCGCGTCGAAGGAAGCCAAGAACCTGACGGACTGGTCGCCCGACGGCAAATACGTTCTGTTTTCCAGCCAGAGTCCCACCACGGCGCGCGACGTGTGGGCGCTGCCCGTCGATGGAGCCGATCGCAAACCATTTCCCGTGGCGCAGACCGCGGCCGGGGAGACGAATGGCAAGTTCTCTCCCGACGGCAAGTGGGTGGCATACCAATCGGATGAGACCGGGCATGACGAAGTTTTCGTGCGTCCGTTTCCTGGGCCGGGCCCGTCGGTGCGCGTTTCGACTGGCGGTGGGCAGGGGGCGTTCTGGCGGCACGACGGCAAGGAGTTGTTCTACCGAACAACCGACGATCATCTGATGGCCGTTTCGGTGAGTGCATCGGGCAAAGGAACGCTTGATTTCGGATTGCCGCAATCTCTTTTCAAAATCAAAGGCAGCATTGTGCCGGAAACCGACGGGCAGCGATTTTTGTGGTTGTTGCCGATCGGCAATGACAGCCAGCCTCCAATCACGGTGATCGTAAACTGGGCGGCGGGTCACCAGAAGTAACACTGCAGGAAGCGGCCCTCGATCAGTGACATCCGTTACCGACGCCTGCATTCTCGTTGTGATCCAGTTCGTTCTAGATTTCAGTTACCCGCAGTAGCTCCCGGTTTGTCGTCCAGCGGGAACTATCCGATGGTTGGCGTAACAGTGCGCCGTGAAAGGCGCTGGACTTTCAGCGGGTGCAACTCCCGCCCTGGGAACTGGTTCGCTCCACCCGGTAGCAATCGAAGCGGCAGCGGAGGCAACAAGGCTGTCGGAGCTTTCGATGTAGAGGGTCGCATGGCGACTCGGCGAGCGTGCAGGCCATAACGTGAGTGAACGCTGAGCAGGCCCCGAAACAACAATTGCAGGAGCCGATCTTACTGTTACACAGGGAAGGCCGCTGACGAGGGGGACGGACGAGCGAACAAGCTCCATCGGACCTGCCGGGGTAATGGCGATGGCATGTAGGCAGAGGAGGCCAGACGCAACACGGGAAGCCCCAGCGGT
>Ga0302325_10010282_pt1 | contig 20318 bp, 23 predicted proteins | sample Palsa_T0_2_FD_201948 | JGI IMG/M metagenome (GOLD analysis project Ga0302325, IMG submission 201948) | Peat permafrost microbial communities from Stordalen Mire near Abisko, Sweden - Palsa_T0_2 | ecosystem: Environmental > Terrestrial > Soil > Palsa > Peat permafrost | place: Sweden: Abisko...
GTGATCGTGCTCGCCTACCAGATCGGCTACCTGGCGAACGTGTTGCCGATCCCCGGGAACGTCGGCGTACTGGAGGCGAGCTTTGTCGGAATGTTCGTGCTCTACGGCGCCAACGCGACGACGGCGACGGCGGCAGCAGTCGCCTACCACGCGATCGCGCTGTGGATCCCAGCGACCTGGGGAACGATCAGCTTCATCAGGCTGCGGCGCTCGGCACATGAGCCGCTGACATTTCGCGTCTCGCGCGAAGAGCGCAAGCAGGCGCCTCAGGGCGACGACTGAGACGCTGCCTCAGGGCAGTTCGTAGAGCAGGCCGCGCTTGCTGTGGAGCCCAAGCACCGGCGTGATATCTCGCGCGTGGGCGCGGACCCAGATCGCTGCCTGCGAACAGGCCGGCAGGTTGGTGTCCCGCGGTGACGGGCAGCTGCCGTGGATGAAGACGTAGCGGATCTCGCCACGCGTGGCGTCGGTGCGCAACTCGCCGAGCGTGACGAGCGCCTTGGCGTTGATCGAGGTCAGCAGCAGAACCGGGCGCAGACCGCGAATGATCAGTGGTGCGGCGAGCGTCGGCGCGCTCACCGCGACCTCGTAGCGAGCGCTGCCCTGGTGGCTGATGAGGTAGTCCGACAGCGGCGTTACGAGCGTCGCTGAAAGCGTCACCTCAGCCGCCTGAACAGTGCTGTTGTGGAGGATCGAGCGGGCGTCGTCGTCGAGCAGAACCAGAGCGAGCACGCCGGCCAGCAGCACCGCTGCGACGACGCTCGCTGTGCACCAGGACGGCAGGCGGGCAGCGCGGCCGCTGCGGCGCAGTGCGCTGACCGCGCCAACGCAGGCCGCGACCGCGAGCAGCACCACGAGATAGATCCCGGCCCGCGTGATCGTGCCCGTTCCGGCCGCCGACTCGACGACACAGACCAGTAGTGCCGCCGGTAGGACGTAGCGGCGCGAAGGATCACGCCCGCGCCGCGCAAGGACCACCAACGAGACACCAAGTGCGACCGCGATCGAAGGCGTGAACGCCTCGAGATAGCGAGGATGGACGCGGCCGGCGAGGCTGAACAGGGCGTAACCAATGATCAGCCAGCCTGCGACCGCGATGGTCGCGGCGCGCTCGATCACGGCCTCGCGCGGCGCCCCGCGATCGAGGCGGAGGCGGCGACGCAGCGTGGGCGCCAGCGCCAGTGCCCCGAGCAGCAGCGCGGCGAACAATGCCGTGCCAACGAGACCGCCGTAGTCGATCGCGTTGTGCTCGAAGAGGCGCAGCGGGCCGGGCGGCGAAGCGCTCGGCGCGGGCTTTGGGCTCGCGACCGCCGCGGCGTGGGCGACGACGGGCGCGGCGTCAGCGAGCGCCGTTGCCGGCGCCGCCGGGAAGCTCACCGGTTGCGGCGTGTGGCTGATCCGGTCGAGGCCGTTGTAGACGAAGACCGCATTCCAGACGCTGCCGTTGCTCGAGCCGAGCACGTAGGGACGCTCGTGCGCCGGGGTCAGCGAGACGAACACCATCCACGAACAGGCGACCGCCACAAACACCGCGCCGGCGGCGGCCAGCCGCAGCAGCCGCCGACGAACCGCCTCGCCGCGCCAGCACAGCCAAACGAACAGCAGGAACGCCGGCAGCGGCACCAGCGCCTCGAACAGCTTGACGTTGAAATCCAGGCCCAGCAGCACGGCGGCTGCGATCAGCCAGCGCCGCTCACAGCGCTGAGCCGCCACCAGCAACAGCCAGGCGGTGGCGACGAGCAGCGCCATCATCACCGAGTCCATCGTGTCGCTGCGCGCGGCGACGACGCTGAGCGGGAGGATCGCCAGGACGCTGGCGCTGGCGAGCGCCGGGAGGCGGCCGGCGACGCGTCGCACGAGGTCGTAGAGCAGTGGCACCGCGGCCGTGCCGCAGAGCGCCTGGGGGAGCTTCAGCGTCGTCGGCCCGTAGCCCAACAGCTTGACCGAGATCACCTGCAACCAAAGGTCCAGCGGTGGTTTGTCGATCGCGGCACTCGCGCCCGGCTCGAACGCGCCGTAGAGGAAGTTGTGCAGCGACAGCGTCATCGAGCGCACCGCGGCGTCGTAGTACTCGTCGTCCGGCACGTAGCGCAGCCGCACGAGCCGCAGCACGGCCGCGAGCAGGGTGATCGCGATCAGCGCGAGCGTCCAGCGTCGGTCGCGCCCGGCCGCGGCGCCGGCCGGCGCCGCGCTCATCGAATGCCGGGCTGGCTCGCCAGCGGCTCGCCAGCGTGGCGGCCGAACGTCCACTTGCGGTTGATGAAAAACGTGATGCCGACGACAGGCACCGAGAGCAGCGCCTGACCAGCGATCTTGTCCACATGCAGGTGATGGACGAGCACGTAGAGCAGCAGGAGGTTTGCCGCGATCGCGAAGCCCTGCACGACCGCGAATCTGCTGCCCGAGCTAGCGTGCGAGAGGTGGCGGGCGCGGAACGTCCAATGGCGATGGAACATGTAGCTGTTGAGGCCGCCCGCGAGGTAGCCAATGATCAGCGCGAAGAGGTAGAGGACGCCGATCTCGACGCAGACGGTGTAGATCGCGAAGGTCAGCGCGGTGTTGCTGGCGCCAACGATGCCGTACTTGACGAGCTGTCGAAGGATCGGGGCGTCGAGGCGTCGGCGAGGCGGATCGGCGGCCATCGCACACAGGATGACCGACGCGGCGCCGTCGCGCTACGCTCGCCGCGTTTGCGGGCGCTTGATTGCGGCCTGTTAGGGTCAGCGCGACTAGCTGCAAAGGCAGCATTTGCAGGTTAAGCTTTCGTTGGCAGACTGGAACGATGCCAGCGAAGACGACGAGAACGGCGGCAATGGCGGCAGATCCAACGCGCACAATCGGCCTGTTGAGCGTATGCGCTCCGGTCTACGACGAGGAAGATCTTGTCGAGGAGTTCTATGCGCGCGCGACCAGCGCGCTCGCGGCATTCGAGTATGAGCTGATCGTCGTGAACGATGGCTCGGCCGATCGCACGCCCGAGATCCTCGATCGACTCGCCGAGAGCGACCCGCGGCTGCGCGTCGTGCACCTGTCACGCAACTTCGGCCACCAGGCGGCGTTGACCGCCGGTCTCGAGCACGCCCGCGGCGATGCCGTCGCGATGCTCGACGCCGACCTCCAAGATCCGCCTGAGCTGATCAGCGAGATGGTCGAGCGCTGGCAGCAAGGCTCGGACATCGTCTACATGGTGCGCCAGGAACGCGATGGCGAGTCGTGGCTCAAGCTGATCACGGCGCATTGGTTCTACCGCCTGTTTCGCAAGCTGGCGCAAGTCGACCTCGAACCGAATTCGGGCGACTACCGCCTGCTCGACCGCCGCGCGCTCGACGCGCTGCTCTCGATGGGCGAGCGCGACCGCTTTCTGCGCGGCATGACCGTCTGGGTTGGTTTCACGCAGAGCGCGATCAGCTACCGGCGCGATCCGCGCTACGCCGGCGAGACGAAGTACCCGATGCGCAAGATGCTGCGCTTCTCGCTCGACGCGATCGCCTCGTTCTCGCACGTTCCGCTGCAGCTCGCGACCTACCTTGGATTCCTATTCTCGGGCGTTGCGTTTCTCGCGATTCCGATCGTTGTCGCTCTGCGCCTAGCCGGTTCCTACCTGCCGGGATTCGGCTCGATCACGATCGCCGTGTTGATGCTCGGCGGAATTCAGCTGATCGCTATCGGCGTGATTGGCGAGTACGTCGGGCGGATTTATGACGAGGTCAAACGACGCCCGCTGTACATCGTGCGCGAGCAACGCAACGAGCCGATCGCGTTAGGTGAAGCGCGACGCGCGGAGCGCCTTTCGGAGGAGCAGATCTCCGGCTGACGGCGTGCCGGCGCGGTGCCGGCGCAGCGAACGTGCCAACATCACGGGCATGGACGAGCGCCCGGAACGGTTGATGATCGAGACCGACCACCACCGGATCAACGGCTCGGTGACCGACGCGAAGGACGGCCACCGAAGCCGCATCTCCGAAATGCTCGGGGCCTCTGAGCGCGACTTCATCGCACTGACCGACGTGACGATCGAGCCGCTGGACGGCCGCGCGGTGCTGCGCTGCGACTTCCTCGTGCTCGCGCGCCGCAAGATCGTCTTCGCGGTGCCCGTCAGCGACTGATAATCGCGGCCTGCGAGGCGACGTCGAGCTCGAGCGGCGGCGACGCGCCGGCGGGCTCCTCCCACCGCGGCGTGCTGCCGCGCAGCCACGACGCCGCCGCCGTGATGATGAACGCGACGACGGAGAAACGCAGCGCGAGCGTCAGCGCACCGGAGAACGCCGGCGTGATGAGGTGCGGGAAGAAGCTTCTGCTCGAGATCTTCGCGTACTGCGCGTGGCTGAGCGAATGCAGCACTGCCGGCGGAAGGTGCGCGGTGACGGCGTTGGCGCCGAGGAGCGCGGCAAAGAGCGTCGCGACCGGCGAGATGTGGGCCACGCGGATCGCCGCAGCGACCGGCACGCCGTGAGCGATCAGCCCCGACTGCATCGCCTCGGGCAGCTTCCCCGAGAGCCCGATCACCATCAACGAGAAGTAGATCCCGATCGAGAGCACCTGACCGGAGTTCTGGAACGTCGCCGCCATACCCGAGCCGACACCGCGGCGCCACGGCGGCAGGCTGTTCATCACGTTCGCTCGGTTGGGTGAGGCGAACATGCCGTTGCCGATGCCGAACATCAGCAGCAGTAGCGCGAAGGCCGGATAGGGGAAGTCCACAGGCAGCAGCGAGAGCAGCGCCATCGACACCGCCGCGATCAGCGGTCCCGTCACAGCGAACGGCCGTGGCCCGAAGCGATCGGAGAGGATGCCCGAGACCGGGCCGGCGACGAGAAAGCCGGCGATCAGCGGCAGCATCGAAATTCCCGCCCACAGCGGCGTCGAGACGAGGCTGTAACCGTGCAGCGGCAGCCAGACGCCCTGGAGCCAGATCACGAGCATGAACTGGAGGCCACCGCGGCCGATCGCGCCGAGCAGGCTCGCGATGTTGCCGGCGAGGAAGGCGCGGATGCGGAACAGCCGCAGGTCGAACATCGGTTCCGCGACGTGCAGCTCGATGTAGGCAAACACCGCGAGCAGCAGGCAACCGGCGGCGAGCTCGGCGATCACGCGCGGGTTCGTCCAACCCATGTCGTGGTGCCCGAAGGGCTGGATGCCGGTCGCGATTCCGACGAGCACCAAGACCAGCCCGGCAGCGAACGCGAGATTCCCCCACCAGTCGATCCGCGCCGCGCGCCGCTCGGCGAGCTCGCGCAGGTTCTTGTAGGCCCAGACCGTGCCGAACAGGCCGACCGGGACGGAGACAAGGAAGACCAGGCGCCAGGAGATCGGCGCGAGCACGCCCCCGACGACCAGGCCGATCGTCGTGCCGACGATGCCGGCGATGTTGTTGATCCCGAGCGCGAGTCCGCGCTGGTTGGGGGGAAAGGCGTCGGTGAGGATCGCCGCCGAGTTGGCGATCAGCATCGCCGCCCCGAGCGCCTGGAAGACGCGAAACACCATCAGCCAGATCGCTGCCGGCGCGCCGTACATCCAGGTGATGCACAGCGGGATCGAGAACACGGTGAAGACGACGAAGCCGAGGTTGTAGATCCGCACCCGGCCGTAGATGTCGCCAAGCCGGCCGAGGCTCACTACGAGCACCGAGGTGACGATCAGGAAGCCCATCACCAGGCCGAGCAGGTAGACGGTGTTCCCCGGCTGCAGCGGATCGATGTGAATCCCGCGGAAGATGTCGGGCAGCGCGATCAGCACGATCGACGCGTCGATCGTTGCGATCAGCGTCGCGAGCGTCGTGTTCGAGAGCGCGATCCACTTGTAGCGCTCCCGATCAAACGGCCGCTGGGCCACTCCGTTGGCGCCCGGTCCGGCGCCCTTCGCGCTCACACCCGAGCGCTTGTTGCAGGCACAATCACCAGCTTAGCGGACGGCTAGCGGCCGCTTTGCGGCGGCGCGGCGAGCGGGGTCGCGGCGAGCGGCGCGACTGGTAGCGGCGTCGTCGCCCCCGGGCGCAGCCCATCGACCATCAGCGCGAGGTAGCGCCGCCACAGCTCGGGCGCCCGCTCCGCAAAGGGTGCGCAGGTGTTCGTCGCCGCCACGATCAGGATCGCGATGTCGCTGCCGACGATGTCCTCGCGGACCTCGCCGCTGGCCTGGGCGCGCGCGAGCAGCGCGTTCAGCTCCCGCTCGAGAGCGAGCTTCTCGCGCGGCAACTCGCCGCCGACGACCGTGGCGCACGTTGCGCCATCAAAGAACGAGCGATCGGCGGCGAGCACCGTCGCGGCGCTCTCCATCAGCTCGGCGATCGTGGCGAGTCCGGGATCGGGCCGCTCGGCGAGCGCCGTTGCGAGCGCCCGCAACGCCGCCAGGCGATCGGCGAGCACCGCCGCGAGCAGGTCCTCCTTGGTCGCGAAGTGGCGAAACAGCGTTCCCTTGGCGACGCCGGCCCGGCGGGCGATCTCCTCGGCCGGAACGTCGATCCCGTGTTGCGCAAAAGCCTCGGCGGCCGCCGCGAGCAACAGGACGCGGTTGCGCTTGGCATCAACGCGTTGGGCAAGCTCGACGGTGTCGAGCGGGCTCATGCGGCCGACGGGCTCGCTACCACGCCGTCGGCGGCAACCCCCTCGACGTGGCCGCGCCGCAGAAACGTGAGGATCACCACGATCGAGACCACCATGAACCCCGCGGCGACAACAAACGCGATGCGGTAGCCGGCGACCGTTGCCACAGCGACAGCGTGCACCGACGGATGTGAGTTGCCGTCCAGCAGGCCGCTGGTGTGGGTCACAGCGAGGGTTGAGAGGATCGCAAGGCCGAGCGCACCACCGATTTGCTGGGCTGTGTTGAAGAGTCCCGAGGCGAGTCCCGAGTCCTCGTCGACCACGCTCGAGACGCCGATCAGCGTCGCCGGGACGAACGCGATGCCAAGCCCGATGGCCAGCAGGACGAACGACGGCAGCAACGTGCCGGCGTAGGTGCTGTGGACGCTGATACGGACCATCAGCGCCAGCCCGGCAGCAGCGATGGCCATGCCGCCGACCGCCACGGAGCGGATGCCAAAGCGCGGAATCAGCTGCTGCGCGGCGGCGGCGCCGACGGCGATCAGGACCGCCACCGGGAGGAAGGCGAAGCCGGCGCCGATCGGCGTGAAGTGGAGGATGTCCTGGATATAGAGCGTGCCGAAGAAGAAGTTCGCAAACATGCCGGCGGCGAGGAACAGCAGCGCCGCGTCGCCGACGGCGAGTGCCCGGACGCGGAAGATCGACAGTCGCACGAGCGGCGCGCGCGTGCGTGTCTCGATCACCACAAACGCGGCGATCAGCGCGAGGGCCAGACCCCCGAGGCCAAGCGTCTGCAGCGAACCCCAGCCCGCGCTTTGGGTCTCGACGATTGCGTAGATCAGTAGCGCCAGTCCCGCGGTGATGCTCAGGGCGCCGCTGAAGTCGGTGCCGGCGGCACCCTCCCCGCGCGAGTCCGGCACGAAGCGCAACGCGAGCGGGACCGCGAGGATGCCGATCGGCACGTTGACAAAGAAGATCCATGGCCACGACAGCGCCTGGGTGAGGAGGCCGCCGAGCAACAGCCCGACCGCCGCTCCACCGGCCGAGAGTGCGGCCCAGAGGCCGAGCGCCTTGCGTTGATCGTCGGGATCGCTGAAGGTCGTGTTGACGATCGCCAGGCAGGAGGGCGCGACGAGCGCGGCGCCGAGGCCCTGGAGCGCGCGCGAGGCGATCAGCATGGCCGCCGAGGAGGCGAGCCCGTTGAGCAGCGAGGCGAACGAGAAGAGGGCAACGCCGGCGAAAAAGAGGTTGCGCCTGCCGAACAGATCGGCGGCGCGCCCACCGAGGAGGAGGAACCCGCCGAAGGTGAGCGTGTAGGCGTTGACGATCCATTGCAGGTTGCCGTTGCTGATGTGCAGGCTGCGCTGGATCGAGGGCAGCGCGACGTTGACAATCGTCGCGTCGAGGACGACCATCAGCTGCGCGATGCAGACGACGGTGACCGTAAGCCAAGGGTTGTGGACTTTTTGCTGTGTATCGCTCACGAGTCGCTCCAAGTGGCAGGGATCACAATATGACCGGCCGGTCAGGTTACAAGCTAGCAAGCCGTTGGCCGGCCCGGCTACGCGTCTGCCAGCTCGAGCAGCTTCGTAATGGTGTTCCAGTTGCGGGCCGTGGCGGGCACGCCCAGACGCCGATCGGAGAGCAGCTTGGCCAGTGCCGATTGGCCGACGCCGCTCGGGTGCCAGGCATAGATCTCGCGGCCGCTGACGATGACTCGTTCAGGCGCGCGAGCGACGGCCGCGAGCTCAGCTGCGCGCACGGGATCGAGCGCGGCTGAGAGGAAGCTCACCTGGTAGCGCTTGGGATCGCCGGCGATGCCGGCGAGCGGGTTGCGCGCGACGACATCGGCAAGCTCCTCGCGCGAGCGCACGACGACGGCGACGTCGAGGGCGAGACCGGCACGGAGGCGCTGCTCGAGCTCGGCTCCCAGCTGCTGGGCCGCCGAGTCGCTGCTCAGCAGAACGTTGCCGCTCTGCAGGTAGGTCTGCACGTCGCCGTAGCCGGCGGCGGTCAGAAGATCCCGCAGGTCGGCCATCGCGACGCGACGGTTAGGCCCCAGGTTGATTCCGCGCAACAGCGCGATGTGCCGTGCCACATCGCGATTATCTGCCAAGCCCGATCCGACCTCATCGCCGGCCGACCCGCGACGGGTGATTTCTGAGCATCCGACGAGCGACAGGCGTCTCACGCGCTTGGAGCAACAGCCGTAGCGCGTCCTTGACCGAAGCCTCTGCAGGTGGACCGATCGAGATCTGCGTGACGCCTTGGCTATCGGCTTTTGCGCGTCTCCGCAGCCTTCCGTGCCGAGCTCCTCCGATCGGCGGCCGTGCGGCCAGTCTTTGGAGTGCGACCACGCTCCTCGCACTCCGATTCGGACAACTCAACGCAGTGGTGGTGGCGGCGGTCTTGATGTTCTCGAAGGCCTGCGCGCGCTCCCCATCGGAGACATCGATCACCTGATCGAAGCGTGCGATGCGTCACACACGTGCTGCGCATCGGTGAGCGGCTCCTTGCGCTCTCTTGGGAACGCGAAGACGGTGTCCGGCAGACCGGTGCGTTCGCTCAGCTCGCCGGGCTTCTCACGAGGTGTCCAGTTGACTCCCATGCACACTCTCCCTGTTACGCGGTGTTGTCGGCGCTGTCGCCCCCACTGATCTGAAAGGAAGCGATCCCCACGGCACGACCGATCCCGCGAGCGGCGCCGGCGTCGACCGCCACTTGCCCTCCAGCGATCCTTGCCCCGGGCGCAGCGTGACTCATGGCGATCCTCCACGTTTGCCTCACAAACCAGTGGCCTCCTAAACAACAGCGGAGGGGCAGGGATTCGAACCCTGGGTGCGGGGGTCACCCGCACAACGGTTTTCAAGACCGTCGCATTCAACCGCTCTGCCACCCCTCCGAGCGCGACGAGATGATCGCACGCGCGTCCCGCGCTCATCGTGGCGATCGACGGCCCTTTACACTGGGCCGGCCCCGGAGAGGTGGCCGAGTGGCTGAAGGCACTCGCCTGCTAAGCGAGTATGGGGCGAAATCTCCATCGCGGGTTCGAATCCCGCCCTCTCCGTTTGATCGGTCGCTGAGCATCGGCACGGGGCGGGACGTGGTTTCGTGTCGCACGGGATCCGGGATCAGGCGACAGGCAGGTTCGAGACGACTGGATCACGCATAAGGGTTCGCGTAAACAGCATTCACTCGGGCTTCCTGCCGGCCATACTCGACATCCACTGAGGGGGTGTCCAGTCCCCCTCTAGGTCCGTGGTTTGCCCCACCTCGATCAGATGACCGTCGGGATCGCGGATGTAGCAACGGATCTCGTACTGGTGCTGCTGCGGCGGCGTGAGGAATTGAGCACCACGGGCGCTCCATTCGGCGTACACGGCCTCGATGTCTTTGACCCGAATATTGAGGAAGCTGCTGATCCGGTCGGGGTCGCGTGGCGTCTCCAGAGTGACCGTGGGCTTGTCGTCGGTCGGGCCTCCGCCCACATTGATGACGATCCAGCTGTTGGCTAGCGCGACACAGGTCGGCCCTCCGGAAAAGACAACCCTGCCACCGAGCACGTCGGTGTAGAAGCGCTGAGAGCGCTCGACGTCGTCCGAGACGATGAAGTGGGTCAGCACGATTCCGTCTGCCGGCGGTCTGAGTTCGGCCATCTGCCACCTCCACTGGTAGGGACTCATCGCCCGCGTGCTGACGGGGCCTACCGACGATACCGCGATGATCGGGGATTCCATCTCGTCCCACGGCACCAGCCATAGGCCACCACGCGTTGGGGCGTTTACTCGCTCAGCTCGCCGGCGGCGATGCCGCGCCGACCCCTAGGCGTCGGCGCCATCTCGCTGCGGAGCGCCTTCAGTCCTGCGACGTAGATCTCCGAGAACGTCGGGAACGGCTGGATTGTGTCGGCCAGAATTTCGAGCGGGATGCGGGCGCGAATCGCGAGCGTGGCTTGCTGCAGCCACTCGCCGGCCTCTGGGCCGAGAGCGTAGGCACCGGTCAGCCGCTCGCCGTCGCTGAGGAGCGTCAGGAAGCCATTGTCATCGGCGTAAGCGCGCGTGTAGGTCGCGGTCTTCGCCACCTCGGACACGGGGACCGTAGCGCTGAAGCGGCCGGCGGAAGCGCCCACTGCCGCGGCTTGCGGGTCGGTGTAGACGACGCGCGGAACGGCGTCGTAATTTGCCTCTCGCGGCTCGCCGAGGATGTTCGCGGCAACCACCTCCCCTTCGTACTTGCCGACGTGCGTCAGCGGCCAGATGCCGTTCACGTCGCCGATCGCCCAAAGATTCTCCGCCACGCGCAGGTGCGCGTCGACCGGAACACCGTGGGCGTCTGGCTCCACGCCCACGGTCTCGAGGCCAAGCCCGTGGACCCGCGGGCGCCGGCCCGTGGCGACCAGCAGCCGATCACCGCGCAGCTCGCTCCCGTCGTCGAGGGTGAGGACGTAGTCCTCACCCTCGTGTCGTGCGGCGGTCGCACTTGCGGAGAGGACGAGCTCGATGCCCTCGCGGCGCAGAACCTCGCCGAGCGCCTCGCCAAGCGGCGCTGCCTCCCGGCCGAGCACGTGCTCGGCCATGTCGGTGACTACCGCTTCGCCGCCGAGACGACGCACCGCCTGCGCCATCTCGACCCCGACCGGCCCGCCGCCCAGGATGAGCAGGCGGCGCGGAATGGCTTTCATCGAGGTCACCTCGCGATTGGTCCACACGCCCTCGAGCTCGCGCAGGCCCGGGACGGGCGGAATGACAGCATCCGCGCCGTTCGCGAGAACCACGTGCTCAGCGGTGTGGCGCACGCCGTCGACTTCGACGGCGCGCGGGCCGACGAGCCGGCCGCTGCCCCGCAGCAGGTCGATTCCTCGATCGGCCAACCAACGCTCCTGGCCGGCATCGGAGTAGTCCGAGACCATGAAGTCACGCCAGGCAAGCGCCGCCTCGACATCGACCTCGGCGCTCGCGGCGGCCTGGCGCGCCTGATACACGGCCTCGCCCGGGCGCAGCAGCGTCTTCGACGGAATGCACGCCCAGTACGAACACTCCCCTCCGACCAGCTCGCGCTCGACGATCGCCACACGCAAACCGCCTTCGGCCAACGCGCCCGCGCAGTGCTCGCCCGGCGAGCCCCCTCCCAGCACGATCACGTCGTAGTCGCTGCTCATGTCGGCAGCTCCTCACCAGCCCGTTCGCGCACCATGTACAGGGCGTACCAGTCCGGCCACTCAGGGTCCGCGCGGCCTGTCCGCAACTCGTGTTTGCCGTGCGCCTCGGCGGCGCGCCTGAGTGCAGCCGCGAGATCTTCGACTGACTCGTATGTCGGGCCCATCAGCCTCTCCTTTCAGCGACCAGGCAGCCGCGTCGTGATCTCCTGGAGCAGCCACCCGTTGCCATCCGGATCGCTGAAGGCCGCGAACGAGCCGTAGGTACCGCGATCGGGCGCGGGTCCGATCACGCGGCCCGAGTCGTGGAATCGGGCGCCCGGCGCCCCCTCGTGGAACACCTCGCCCACTTCCACACCACGCGCGAGCAGCTCCTCACGCGCAGCCTCGACGTCGGGGACGGCCAGATACAGACTCTGTGCCGAGCCTGGCGCGCCCGACGCGATATTCGTGCCAAATTGGATCGAGCATCCGGAGCCCGGCGGCGTGAACTGCACCAGACGGAAGTCGTCACCACGGACCACGTCGGCGTCAAGCCTCCAGCCGAGGCCGCCATAGAACCCCTTCGCCCGCTCGACATCCGAAACCGGCAAGACCACGACCTCGAGCCTGAAGTCTCCGGCCTTCACCGACGCGCTGTCGGCCTCACCTGCGCCGCCCTCCTCGACGCTGCTCATCTCGCCTCCATCAGTTGGCAGCGCCAGAGCCCGGCGCCGCGGTCTCGCCGACCCGCGCAACGCTGCGCGTCGATGGCCAAAACGCCCACGCTAGGGGCGGGCTCTGCGAAACGGATACCGGGCACGAGCCCCATTTGTCCTGGTCGCCCGGCAGTGCTTCGGTCGAGGACGCTCCCGTCGGGTCGCAGACACTCTCCCTCTCAAGCAAACTGAAGTCAAGTCAGAGGCCTGAGCATACGCGGCGCTGCTCGCGTCCCGGTTGCGTGGTCCCGGGTGTGCGCGCCTTGCGCAGTGGTCAGCCCTTTACTGCGCTCTCGAAGACGACGTCGCTCCGCAGCCATGTGACACCGAGCGACCTGAGCTCGCCAACCACCAGCTCACGAGGCCACTGCTGTTGCTCGTCGCCGAGCGCCTCGACCGTGGCGCGGTAGCCCGAACCGAGCACGATGTCGAGCATCGAAGAATCTCCCCAGAACGCGAAATGCCCTGCGTACGGGGCATTCACGATCAGGGGTAGCGGGCGGGCGCGTCCGGAGCTATGCGAGCCGCCTTGCTCGCTCGATACTGCGCTTCGAGTGGCGGTGATAATGCGCCGGCGATGACGGCGTCCAGTGACGCGGCCCACCCGAAGGACGGCGCGACGCCGCCGACTGGCTCGTCGGCGTGGGGGCCGTTTCGCTCCCCGGATTTCGCGCGGATGGCCTCGGCGCAGTTCGTGAGCAACGTGGGTAGCTGGATGCAGACGGTCGGCGCCCAGGAGTTGATGCTGACGCTGACGACGTCGGTCACGCTCGTGGCCTTGATCCAGACGGCGGCAGGCCTTCCGGTTGTCCTCTTTGCGCTGCCGGCGGGTGCGATCGGCGATCTGGTTGATCGTCGGCGGCTGTTGCTCGCCTCGCAGTCGTTCATGCTGCTCGCGGCAGTGGCGCTGGCCGCCCTCGCACTCGCTGGGCTGGTGACACCGTGGGTTCTGCTCGCCTTGATCTTTGCTGTCGGCGTCGGGCAGACGCTGACCTCACCGACCTGGCAGACATTGCAGCCCGAGCTCGTCCCGCCGGAAGACCGGACGCAGGCGATCGCGCTGGGGGCCGTCAACCAGAACCTCAGCCGCGCGGTCGGCCCCGCGATCGGCGGTGCACTGTATGCGGCCACGAGCGCCGGGGCGCTGTTCTTGGTCAACGCGGCCAGCTTCGTCCCGGTTATCGGAGCGGTTGCGCGCTGGCGCAGCGGCGCCCGCCAGTCGAGCGCGGTCACCCCCGAGCACGTCCGCGAGGCTATGCGCGCGGGTGCTCGCTATGTCGCCGGGAGCCCGGCGCTCCGCGTCATCCTGCTGCGCGCCGGGCTCTTCATGTTGTTCGCCAACTCGATCTGGGCGTTGCTGCCTCTGGTCGCGCGCACGCGCCTGCATCTCGGCTCCGGGGGCTACGGACTGCTGCTCGCGGGTGTCGGTATCGGAGCGGTCGCCGGCGCGGCCGGGCTGCCGCGCCTGCGCGGGCGCATGAGGGCGGGAACTCTCATGACGACCGGCACGCTTGTCTTTGCCGGCGTGACGCTCACGCTGGCGTATGTGCATGTCAGCGTGCTCGCCGCGTTGGCACTCGTGGTCGGCGGCGTCGCGTGGGTTCTCGTGCTTTCGACGCTCAACTCGCAGTATCAGTCGACGCTGCCGGGCTGGGCCAAGGCCCGCGGCATGTCCTACTACCTGGTGATTTTCCAGGGCGGCGGCGCACTCGGCAGCGCCGGGTTTGGTGTGCTCGCGCAGCACGTCGGGCTGACCGGAGCGCTGCTCGCCGCCGCGATCGGCCTCGCGCTGGTCGCCGTGGCCGGCGTGCGGCTGCCGTTCAAGACGATCTCACCGCACGAGCTGTTGGCAGCCGGCGACTGGCCGGACCCGCAACTCGTTGGGGCCGCGGAGCCTTCGGGGCCAGTGCTGGTGACACTCGAATACCGTCCGCGACCGGGGCTCGAGCAAGACCTTCTGGCGGCGCTCTACGCCGCTCGCCACGCCCGGCATCGCACGGGTGCAGTGAGTTGGCGCGTGTGGCGCGACGCGGCCGATCCCGCGCACGTCCTTGAGCAGTTCGTCGTCGGCTCCTGGGATGAACACCTCCGCCAGCATGAACGCGCCAGCCGTCGCGACCAGCAGCGTCGCGAAGAGATCGAGGGCATGACCGATCCAAGCCGACCCACGACAGTCACCCACTGGCTGGCGCCGAGCGGGCCTGGTCGGGTAGCGTGAGACGACAATGAGAACGGAGAACCGATGAGCCTCATTCTGTTCCTGATCGTGCTTGCAGCGATCGGCCTGATCGTCGGATCGCTCGCCCGACTCTTGGTCCCTGGGCCCGATCCAATGGGAGTGCGGGTGACGATCGCTGTCGGGCTCACCGGTTCTTTTGCGGCGGGCCTGTTCTCGTGGTACGTGCTAGACCGACACGGCGCCGGCCTGCTGCTGTCAATCGCGTTCTCGATGCTCATCTTTTGGAGCCTCCGCCACACGAGGAATCGCAACTAGGTCGTGAGGGCGGCTGGCATCGTCAGGGCTGCAAATCGGATCACCGCGCGATGAGCGAACGCCGGCGTTACAGCGAGCGGGAATTTGAGGAGATCGTCGGTTCAGCGCTCGACGACCTGCCGATCCAGTTTCAACGTGCGCTGGAGGATGTGGCGCTCGTCGTTTCCGACCGCGGCGCCGAGCATCACGCGTACGGCCAGTACGTCGGCTTCAAGCTGGGCGGCAGGAGTTTTTTTGGGGGCGGTGGCTTTCCGGACGAGATCCTGATTTTCCGCGACACGCTCGTGCGCGATTTCGGTGACGATCCCGAGCGTCTCCGACAGCAGGTCATCCAGACGGTGCGCCACGAGGTTGGCCACCACCTTGGTTTCGACGAGGAGGGCGTGCGTCGGCTCGGGCTGTGATGGCTCGCCGATCCGGCGCAACGAGAACACGACGCGAGCGGCCCGCCCCTGGCTACCGCGGCGCTCGCGGCAGGATGAAACGCTCGACGGCGTTTGCGAACCCTTCATCGGCATTGGACGTCGTCACGAAGCTTGCCGCCCGCTTGACGTCGCTCTCGGCATTGCCCATTGCGATGCTCAGGCCAGACTTGGCGAACATCAGCATGTCGTTGGGCATATCCCCGATCGTCGCGATCGCCTCTGGTGGGATCGCATACCTGGCCGACAGATCGAGGAGCACCGCACCCTTGTTGGCCTCGGGGTGGGTCACGTCCAGGTAGTAGGGCTGTGAGCTTGCCACCGAAAGGTGATCGCCGAAGCGCTCCTGCGCAGCACTGATGGCCGCCGCGATCGCGTGCGGGTCGTCGCTCACGCCGACGAGCTTGGCGACCCCGTCAGTCAGCTGGTCGTAGCTGTCGACGACGGTTGGTGCGAACGCCACGGTACGAGCCTCCCGCTCCACGTGCGCAGCAGACAGTCGCTGCACGTACCAGTCGGACCCCCGATAGAGCCAGGCGTCGAGGCTATGTGACTCGAGCAGTTCGACGATTGGCAGCACGCTGCGTCGCGGGATCTCATGCTGCTCGAGCACCACCAGATCGGGGTCGACCAACAGGCCACCATTGAAAGCGGCCAGCGGCATCTCGAGCTCCAGCGGTTCGATGAGCATCGCCATGCCCCTCGGCGGGCGGCCGCTGGTGATGGCAAAGAGAACGCCCTCCGTCTTGAGCTTGCCGACAGCAGCGACGGCTCGCTCGGTCAGTGCCTTCTCCGGAGTCACGAGCGTGCCATCGACGTCGGCGAGCAAGAGCCTGACCGATGGGGCCGGGACGTGGCTCATAGAGCACCCATCCTACGCACCGCCAATCCTCCGCCAAGCACGCCGACCCCTCACGCCAGTCGACGCTGACAAAACGGCCCAAGCTGCGACTTGCGAGCGAGCCGCGCCGGCTCGCTCTATCGCGGGCTCGAATCCCACCCTCTCCGTCACGAGAACCCGCTGCAAACGTGCGCTATTCACACGCCGCGTCGTATATCCGTCGAGCTTCGGTTGACGGCGCGCAGTTGGACCTGTTACATGCCAATCAGCACTGCGCCCTAAACCTGAGGGCAGGTGTGCTCGGTACGACTGAAAGCAGTCAGTCGGCAGTGCCCGCGGCCCAAACGGCCTCGAGCATTTGCAGTCCGCACCGGAACCCATCCGGCGCTCGCCGAAAGTTGGCGGTCCCTGCGGCATAACTCCTCGTCGCTGAACGCCTCGCGCGGAACGCCCCGCCGTGGCATCGCAGATCCAGCGATTCGCCGATTGAGAGGAAATGCCAGCATGACGACCGAGAGATCCACACGAGCCGCAAACCTTGTCGATACGAGGCGTGCGATCGTTCGTCGCTCGCGGCGCGTCATCCCGCTTGCTCTCACGATGCTCGCGATCTTTGCCGCAAGCGCACAAGCGCACACAGCCACCGCGACCGCGACCTGCGGGTCCGTGACCATCGATTGGTCACGTTTCGCCGCGACCGGGAACGGCAACGGAGGACTGAACACACCGCAGTGGACAATCACCTTGCAGCCCACCGGCGGCTCGACTGTAGTGATGCACGGCACGGCGTCATTCGCCGGAAGCACGTTCTCGCAGACGATTGCCATCCCCAGCAGCAACGGCGTCGCGATGATGTCGACGTGGTGGTCCGCAGCCCAGACGCGCGACGACAACTCCAACTCGGTGTCGACTACCCTCACGATCGCCGGCTGCCCCACTCCCGTCCCATCCGTGACCCCGCCGGCTCCGCCGCCGGTGGTGCCGAGTTCTGCTGCGCACGCCAACGTGCTCGGGGCACTGGCGCTGTCGACGACCGCATCGTCCTCCGCGACACTCGGCGGCGCAATTCGCGACACGGCCGTGCTCAGCCGCGGGTCATCCCCGACGGGCACGATCACTTTCTCGCTCTACTCGGCGAGCGACACAACCTGCTCAACGGTGCTGGACGCGGTTACTGCGGTCGTCAATGGAGACGGCAGCTATGTCTCGCCCCCGGTCACGCCCGCGAGCTCCGGCTCCTACCAGTGGGTCGCGACCTACGGCGGCGACGTGAACAACCCGAGCGTGTCGGCCTCTTGTAACAACCCCGCCGAGCGCTCGACGTTCACCTACGCACTCTGTATCGGCCCGCTTCTGCGCGGTGTCACGCAGACCGCGACGAACTCGCTGTCAGCATACGTGCCAGCGACGCCTGACATCAAGGACGTGACGTTCTACCTCGACGGCCGGAAGCTCGAGACGGAGACTAAGCCGTCGCATCAGCGCTTCTCCGTCGTCATCGACGTGCGCACGCTCAGCCTCGGCGTCCATCGGCTCCGGGCCGAGGTGACGACGCGGGGCTCGAGGTGTCCGGCGGCCAGTGTGGGGGAAACGTTCATCCACACCAAGTCCGAGTCACTTTCCCCGACGTTCACCGGCTGAGTTCCGCCCGTGCCGCCATGTGGCGTCTTGAGATCCATGTAGCTCGGTTGCTGTCAGTCGGCCTCGGCATCGGCGCGCTGGCCCTCGGGCCAGGCGCCGGTGGCGCTGGCGCCGCTGGAACGTCGGCGGCGCCCTCCGCGCAGGCCGTGCCCGGTGGCCTCGCTCTTGCCGAGGGCAGCACGATCTCGCTTTCCAACCTCCGCACGATCTCGCGCTGGGCTCATGCAAACACGGCGACCGTCGTCCGACGAACTCCTTCGTCGCGAGCCCAAGCGGTCGGGCGGCTTCACTTCCTGACCGAGGACGGTCAGGCCGAGGTCTATATGGCCCTGAGCGAGACACGTGTCGCTCAGACCGGAGTGACCTGGATCGATGTCTCGCTGCCGCAACGGCCCAACGGCGTCACCGGCTGGGTTCCGGCGAGCGCGCTCGGCCCGCTTCACGTCGTCGGCGGTCGCCTCGTCGTGTCTCGCCCGAAGCTGCGCGCGACTTTGTACAACCAGGCTGGGGCTGTGCTCTGGAGTGCCCGGGTCGGGATCGGCAGACCGTCCCTGCCCACGCCGTCCGGCGAGTTCTACGTGCGGGAGAAGCTGCGTGCGCTCGGCAGCCCCGAATATGGGCCCTATGCCATCGGGACCAGCGCCTACGCCGCGCCAGCGCTCAGCGAGTGGCCCGGCGGAGGCGTCGTCGGAATCCACGGGACCGACCAGCCGCAGCTCATCCCCGGCGATCCCTCGCACGGCTGCGTGCGCGTGCAAAACGCCGCTATCACTCGTCTCTGGCACCTCATCGCGATCGGCACGCCGATCGACATCACCTGACGAGCAATCTTCAGCGCGCTCCCGACGGCGGCCTCAGCAGCAGGTGACTGTGCACGACCGCCGCGGCCACGTCGGTAAGTTTGTCGCCGCTGCTTTGGGACTGTTCGCGCAGCATCGTAAACGCCTTCTCGGAGCTGATTGAGTGGCGGGACATGAGGATCCCTTTCGCCTGCTCGATGACGGCCCGGCGCTCGAACGCATCCTGCAGGTCGTGGTATTCGGCGAAGCGCCGCAACGTGATGTCGATCGCACTCTGCAGCAACTCGGGAGCGGTATCGACGACGTAGGCGAAGACGCCGCGGTTGGCTGCTTCGCGAATGAAGGCGGAATCCTCGACGGAGAGCAACGCGATCACCGGGCAACTGGCTTCGCGGACGATCTGCTCGATCAACTCAAGCGCATGTTGCGATGACTCACCGAGCCCAACGAGCGCGACGTCGGGGTGCTCCAGATTTGTGGCGGCACCGACCTCACTGACGTCGATCTCGACAGCGACGACCTCGTGCCCGAGACCGCCAACGACCTTGGCGAGCAACTGGAGCCGATCGCGGCGCTCATTGGCGATCAGTACGCGAAGCGGAAGGGGCTTCTTGTCAGCCACTACCTAGGACCAAACGACTGTGGGGGCCACGGTGTGACGCTCCCCTTCGCTGAGATGCCCCTTCGACCTCTTAACTGCTTGAATTTACCACTTCCGTCAAGCGCTTGCGACGTCAGTCCGAGCTAACAATGAAACGCGTGGCCACCAGCCGCTGAGTCGACTTCGGTGGGCGTACGTACTCGCGGTCCTGGCGCGGCGGCAACTTCACGTGCTTGACTTGGTCCGGGTGCTCGTAGGGAACCCGGGTGAGCAGGTCGCTGATCAGGTTCAGGCGCGCGGTGCGCTTGTCGTCGGCCTCGACGACCCACCAGGGACTGGTGTCGGTGTCGGTGTGGGCGAACATGCGGTCTTTCGCTTCGGCGTAATCGACCCAACGAGCCCGAGCCTCCAGATCGGTGGGGCTGAACTTCCAGCGCTTGACTGGATCTGAGAGGCGCTTTTCGAAGCGACGTTCCTGCTCCTCGTCGCTGACCGACAGCCAGTACTTGACGAGGATGATCCCGTCAGCCTGGAGCGTCCGCTCAAACTGCGGGCAGAAGTGCAGGAACTCCTCGTATTCGGCGTTCGTGCAGTAGCCCATTACGTGCTCGACCCCGGCGCGGTTGTACCAGCTGCGATCGAACAGGACGATCTCGCCGGCGGCGGGCAGATGGCGCACGTAGCGCTGGAAGAACCAGCGCGTGCGCTCGCGCTCGCTCGGCGTGGAAACCGCCACGACCCGGCAGGTGCGCGGGTTCAGGTAGGCCATGATCCGCTTGATCACACCGTCTTTGCCGGCCGTGTCCCGCCCCTCGAACAGCACCACCAGGCGCTTCCCCTGATCGACGATCCACTCCTGCAAATAGACGAGCTCGGTCTGCAGGCGCAGCAGCTCCTTCTCATACTGCTTGGGGTTGAGCTCGCGCGGTCGGTCGGCCATCGAGCGCATGATCCCAGGTCTCGCGACGCTCGCCGCCCTCTACACTTGCCTGCTCACTGCGCCCGTAGCTCAGCTGGATAGAGCGTCGGTCTACGGAACCGAAGGTCGGGAGTTCGAATCTCTCCGGGCGCGTGAAATAGCCAGCAAATCCGGGCTTTTCTAGTCTCATCGCCGGGGCCAAATT
>Ga0302325_10010283_pt1 | contig 20317 bp, 9 predicted proteins | sample Palsa_T0_2_FD_201948 | JGI IMG/M metagenome (GOLD analysis project Ga0302325, IMG submission 201948) | Peat permafrost microbial communities from Stordalen Mire near Abisko, Sweden - Palsa_T0_2 | ecosystem: Environmental > Terrestrial > Soil > Palsa > Peat permafrost | place: Sweden: Abisko...
TCACGACGCCCGTCTTGTCGTAAAACGGCGACTTGCGCAGTTCCTCGGCAAAATCCTCGACCGCCTGGATGTCGCGCCCTGGATTGTCCACCGAATGAATGCCTGCGCCTTCGATGCGGATCTCCCCAATGGCCTTGGTTCCGGCCTCCACGGAATGGCCGGCCGCCGGGCTCGGCTCCGGCTGCGACGGCGCTTCCTCGTCGCCAGCGTTACGCCCTCGTCGTCCAATGGGTGCTGCATGGGTTGTTGACGGCGAGGAGACGGGGCTGACAGGGGTTGCCGCCTGCGGGGTAAAGGAAACGATCCAGATGTTCGAACCGAGCCGCACCGTCGAATCTTGCAGCAATTCAGGCCAGATCGAGCGTTGCGTGATGAGGGAGGCGATCTGATCCGCTTTGCCTTCCACTTCTGTCAACTGCGCCTGCTCATGAGTTAGTTTTTGGCTCAGGTCGTTCAGATTGTTGACCTTCTCGGTGACCTCTTCCAGTTGGCGTGTCTTCAGGGAAACGGTCTTCTGAGTGTAGCCCAGCCAACAGAGGGGAACCAGCAGGGCGCACGCGGCAGCACCCGCAAAATACGGACGTTTTTGCTGCAATTGCTCGCGGTTGCGGGCGGATTTCGGCAGCAGATTGACCTCAATGGGGCATTCCGAGCTCTTGCGCAACCCCAGTCCCACAACTTCGCCGAAGAAATGTGCGCAGCGAGCCAGTTCTTCCCGAGAGACATGTGGATCAATCTCCACGTTGCGGAAGGGATTGAAATACTCGACGTCAGTCTGGACTTTTTCCTTAAAGAACCGGTCCGTGTACGGAATGATCGAACTGCCACCCGACAGCAGGACACGCGCCGGTGCGCTGCCGCCCTGTTGGCCCTTGTAGAAGTTCACCGAACGAGCGATGTCCGCGTGCAAGCGGGTCATTTGGTTGCGAATGATTTTGCTGACGCGGGCCTGCGTTTCACTTTCGGGCTCTTCATACGCGCCGCCCAACGCCACGAAGCCCTGCGTCTTTTTCATTTGCTCGGCTTCGAGGAAGGGCACGTTAAACTCGGCGGCAATGCTCTGCGTGATCGCGTTGCCGGCGGTTGGGATGGAACGGGAGAACAGTTGGCGTTGCTCGAGAAATAGGAGATTGGTCGTCCGCGCCCCGATATCCACCACCATGGTGCAGCCTTCGAGGTCGCCATAATTGTAGCGCACCGCGTTGTACAACGCCATCGGGGCCACATCCACCACCTCGGTGCGCAAGCCGGCCGACTCGATACCCTCGGTCAACTCTTCAATGATATCACTCTTGATCGCGAGGAGCACCACCTCCAGTTGGCCCTGCGGATTATTGCCCAGCAACTGGTAGTCCCAAATCACCTCGTCGATGGGGAAGGGGACATTCTGCTGCGCCTCGTATTGGATGATCTGGACGACCTTGGATTCATCGACGGGTGGCAATTTGACGAACCGGGTGAATACCGATTGGCCTGAGACACTGAAAGCCACGCGCGTGGCTTTGATATTTTTTTCCCGCACGATGTTGCGCACCGTCGACACGATCAACGCCTTGCGGTTCTCCTCGTGCTCGGGATCAAGGCCGAGATCAGCAAAATTGAAATTCGTCAGTCGCAGTCCGTGGCCTTTGGACGCCTGAAACTCACCGACCTTGATGGTCGATGCGCCAATATCCAACGCCAGAATTCTATCGGAGCCTAGCATGAGTGATTCGCGTTCGCTTCGTGATTACAGGGTCGGTTTCAGCGCCTCACGGGTGAACCGCTTTCGGGCAATTGGCACACGGGGTGTCTGAACAAAATTGAGAACAGTGGGTATCAGAAACGCGACCGACACCGCAAACGCTGCTATTTCTTTTCGATCATTCATTTATGCCACCTGCGGGAGCGCTCCCAAATCCCTAGTCCGCCTGAGAATACTCTCGTTTGTAAAATAGAGAAGCCTGTCACATCGGTCAACAGCAAAAGCTGAGGGTCAGGCATTTGCGAGGATGCACGGGCATATTTGCTGCTATTTGAGACAGGCAAATGCACCCCACGTGTGTACGCCTGGGCCTTGCATTGCCCAATGCATGCATGTTGCGCTGCCGTGTCCTCCTCGCGGCAGGCGCCCTCGCCATGCTTTCCGCTTGCAGCCGGTCATCCCCCACTGCCAATGCCGGGATCGCTCCCCTCACTACCGAGACAAGGAAAGAACCTGTCATCAGCAGCCCAGCGGACGCGTTTACCGCGCCGCTGACGGCGGAAGAACTGGCCCGCAAGTCCCAATTGGAAACGGAACTCGTCTCCGACCTCCCCACCCACCGCCTCAAGCTCCGAGACGGACATGTACTTGACGGCCGGATCGTTTCCGAAACGCCGTCGGCCATCCGCTTCCGCGATGGGTTCGGGTACTCGGGCTTCGTGGTCGAGTCGTACCGGCGGGCGGACGTCCTCGCGGTCGAGACCCTGCCGGCGGTGTCGTTCGCCGTGACTCCGCGCGACGTGCGGTTCAGTGCTGAATTTCCCCAATTTCATATCGTCAAATGCCCGCCTTACACAATCGCCACGGACGAATCGTACGGCGAGGTCGAGAAGATCCTCGGCGTTCTGACCGACCTGCGTGAACAATTCCGCGGGAATTTCGGCCCGCTGATCAAGAACGACACCGTACTGCAGGACATTGACGTCGTGTTCTTTGGGTCGGAAGAAACGTTCCGCCGGTACACCCTCCGCGTGGCCCCATCGTTCGTCAACAGCGCCGGTTTTTTCTCGTCGGGCGAAAACCGGCTGGCGCTCCTCAACCAGCTCAACACCACCCGGTACGCCCAGGCGGAAGGTCGTCTGGAAGAACGCGGTCGTAAGTTCAGCGGGTACGCCGACGTCGGACAGCAGCTCGCCGCCCTGCGGTCCGACATCACGTCGGAAGCCAAGTCCATGAACGACCGCCTCGTGCGTCATGAGGGCGCGCACCAACTCTTTCACGCCTATCATATCCATTCCCGCTACGGTCTGGAGCCGACCTGGCTCACCGAAGGCCTCGCCCAGTATTGTGAAACACCGGAGATCGGGCACTACCACCAACTGCTGGTCGACCGGGTGGTCCGCGCCCGCAAAGCGGGTCAATTGCTGCCGCTGAAGAAACTTCTGAATCATCGCGATACTGCCGGCTTTTTCGCGTTTGGTGAAGGCAACGTCGAGTTGGCCTACGCGGAGAGCTGGGCGCTCGTCTACATGCTGATGCAGGACGAGCTTCGCCCGCAATTCTTCAATTATGTGAAGTCGTACCGCGACGTGTCCACGTACCGCGGGGTGGCCGCCGTGGAACGTGCCGAACCGGAGACGCTCTTGGAAACGCAGATGCAGATGGACCTCAATTCACTCGAAAGCCAATGGGATTCCTTTATAACCCATATGTAATCCGGCGCGTCGTCGTGTACGGCGCGTCCGTGGTGCTGCTGCTCATGTTCCTGCTGTTGGGACGCGGGTTCGGGCAGAGCACGCCCCGTTCGGGCAAATCACGGTCCCTGCTGACGTTCGACGGCTTCGAACATGCCCTGATGGGCAATACCGGGACGGCGAAAGCGCCGGATCGCGATTCCGCCATGCAACTGCGCCACGAACTGGACGACGGAAACGCCGATCAGGGCACCGTCCGCGACAAGCAGGTTGTCTTTGCGTCCGCGCGCGACATTCCCCCGCACGATGACGCGGGTCGTCCCAATTACGTGCCCGGCCAGTTGATTGTCCGGTTCCGTGGCGGCGTGCCCCATCGCCGTCAGGACGAGATCGTCGAGGAGTTGGGCGCCCGGATTCTGCGCACGCTGGATGTGCGCCACGGTGAATATCTGGTGGTGTTGTCCGGTGGACTGTCGGTGCCGGCGGCCGCCGAGCAACTCGCCAGGCTTCAGGAAGTCGATTACGCGGAGCCGAATGTCCTGCATTACATCAATAATATCATTCCCACCGACGAGTACTATTCCTCCTACGATGACCAGCCCACGGAACTGCAGCGGTGGTATTTCAACGGCATCGGCGCGGACTCCAACCTTAACGCCGAAGCAGCGTGGGGGATCACCACGGGCAGCTCGAATATTGTCATCGCCGTCATCGACACAGGCGTGGCCATCAACCACCCCGACCTGGCCGCCAATATTTGGACCAATCCGAATCCGGGTCAGGACACAAACGGTGACTACTTCGGCGACCTCCATGGTTGGGACTTTTACAACAACGACAACGACCCGAATCCGGACCTGGGCGATGGCACGAGCGGCGATGCCAACGTGTTCCACGGCACCTTCGTGGCCGGCGTCGCGGCGGCAGTCTCCGACAACGGCATCGGCGTCGTCGGCGCAAGCTGGTACAGCCAGATCATGCCGTTGAAAGTGTTCACCAATACGGGCGGCGCGCCGTCCACCGCCATCGCCGAAGCCATTCTGTATGCGACCGACCACGGCGCCAACATCATTAACATGAGCTTCGGGACTTCGGTGCCTACGCGGTTGATCTATAGTGCGATTCAGGAAGCGCACGCCAGGGGAATCATCATCGTCGCCGCTGCTGGCAACAATAATTCCAGCAGCCGCAGTTATCCGGCCTGCTATCCGTTCGTCATCTCCGTGGGTGGCAGCGGCAGCGGGAGCGTGCTCAGCGACGGTAACGCCAACAACATGCGGGAGCGCGCCAGTTTCTCGGAATATGGCACGAAGGCAGTCGATGTTGTGGCGCCCGCTGTGGACATCGTCAGCACTGCCGTGCTCAGCAAGACGGACGAAGTGAACGGCCGCGGTACCGCGGGCAGCTTCGTGTATTCTGCCGGCAGTGGAACTTCTTTCGCCTCGCCGCTCGTCGCCGGCGAAGCCGCGCTGTTGCTGTCGCGAGCCGAACAACTCGGACTGGGTGATTCCATCAGCGCCGACGCGATCGAGCGCGTCATCGTTACCGCCACCACCAATCTCGGGGACGACCCGACGAATTCACCCGCTGCCGGCCCGCATTGGGCCGGGCACGGACGCGTCGATTTCCTGGCGGCGATACAGCAGATCAGTCCGCAACTCGTCACCGCGCCCAATGCGCCCGGGAAACTGTTGGCGAACGCAACGAGCACGGGGGTCGTGCAATTGGATTGGACGGACAAGTCGGATAATGAAGAGGGCTTCGTGATCGAACGCGCTGAAAAGAGTAACGGTGTTGTCGGCCCCTTCACACCCATCGCCGAGGTGGATCACGGCGATACCAGCTACACCGATGCGACTGTCCAGTCCGGTGCCACCTACCTGTACCAGGTCGCCGCCTTCAATGTCGCCGCCACGAACGCCGTCCGCAAGTGTGCGGTCGTCACCGTGCAGTGACAACAATCGATCCTACGGCACAAGTCGGACGCGGTAATAGCGGGCTGGTTTGTTGGTCGCGCCGCCCGCGTCGGTGTAATTGGTAGTGATCAGGCCGCTGCCGCCGATCAACAGTTGCGGGCCGAGGTTCGCGAAGCCGGTGGTCGAATAGCTGCCGCCGGTTCCCCCGCTGGTGACCTGGACCTGGTTCGTCAAGCCGCCCGCCGTGTTCCAGGTGAGGACGATGTTGTTGCCCGATTGCACGACCGAGGTGATTTGGAATGGCGGCGCCACGATCTGCACCGGGGTCGACAGCGGATTCTGCGGGTCAGAACCCGCGAGATATTCCTGGAGGTTGGAATAGCCGTCGCCGTCGGGGTCACCGTCGGAGCCGTTGCTGCCGGTGGAAGACAGTGGATCGAGTCCATGCGCCTGTTCCCAGCCGTTGGGCAATCCATCGTCGTCGGCGTCGAGATTGGGATCCAACAGGAGAGTTCCCACAGTCAGCGAGCCGGCATTGTGGAAGAACAAGCCGCAACTATTCGTTATCACCAATCGGTCCACGGTCAACTGGCCGCCGTTCAGGAGCACGAAGCCGTCGCGCACGTCGAGCGTCGCGTTGTGGGCCGCGTTGGTCACGAAAACGTCACCGCTGTTGATGATCAAATACCCGGCGTTCCCGAGCCCGCAATTGCCGAGGACCAGGTTGGTCATGGTGGTGACGCCCCCGTTGAAGGTCATCATGCCCTCGCTGCCGATAAGAAGCCCGACCGTTACCGCATGCGCCTGCCAGGTTCCCCCGGACACGTTCATTCGGCCGACACCTTCAAGGCCGACGTAGGTTCCTCCCGCATCATCATTGGTGGTGATCAATTGTCCGCCACTCAGTGAGACCGTGCCGGAGGACCCGCCGATGTCACCGACAACGAGCGTGCCACCGATATGGGTGCCGCCGGCCACGACCAGTTGCCCGGTGGAACCAGCATTGATCCCAACGATTTCTTCGTAGGTTTGAACCACGCCGTTGGATTGAATGAATGTTCCGTTGCCATACTCGCCGACGCCGATTTCCGTGAAGGAATTTGTCAGCAAGAGTTCCCCGCCGGTGACCCAGACGTTCCCCGTTGCTGTCGCACTTCGGGCAATGAAGATCGTGGGGACGGCGCCGACGAAAATATTGGTTCCGCCCGCGATGGTCAGGAGGCCGCAGGAACCGTTCGTCACGCCCACATCCACTGCGGAGGGATTCCAGGTACCGTTGGAGACGGTCATCTGGCCAAAGCCTGACACGCCAAGCTCCGCAGGGTAATTGGTCATCGTAAGTTGGCCGCCGGTCAGCCACACCGTGCCCGTAGTTTGGATGATGTTGGCAAGGTAGAATTCGCCCAACAGGGTAGTCGTGCCACCGGCCACCGTCAAAGTCCCATCGGCCATTTCGACCTGAGTAGCCACGCACAGGCCGTTGGACACGGTCATTTCACCGAAGGAGCCACTGCCTCCAATCTCCGTCGGCGAGCTGAACCCGAAAGGATTGTTGGTCGCGAGCAACTGGCCGCCTGTCACCCAGGCACAGGCGGGATTGGAACTGTTCCCACCGAGAATAAAGCGCTCCAAGAGGCAAGTGCCGCCGGAAACGGTGAAGGTGCCCGCGCTTCCGCCGCTCCCGTTATCATCGACGCTGACAATATCCATCGTGAACGTGCCGCCGGAGATATTCAACTGTGAGTCTCCCGTCAGTGCCGCACTCGACTTTGGGCTAATCCAGTTTCCGCCCGACATGAAGAGGGAACCGGCGCCCCCAAAGGGGCCGAAGTAGACTTCCCCGATGTAGAGCATGTTCATCGTCCCGCCGCTCATGGTGATCGTACCGGAGGTCCCGGAGTATTCCCCGATCTCTATTTCCCCTTCCACAACGGAAATCGTGCCGCCGCTGAATTCCAACAAACCCGCACTACCAGGGTTTTCGCCGATGACGGGCGCGGTTGTTGTCCACATGCCACCGGTCACGGCCATCTGTGCGACGCCATTAACTCCCACAACCTGGGCGAAGGCATCCCCATCCGTGGTAATAAGCGTGGAGCCGTTGTCGAGTTCCAGGTATCCATCGTCAAGCACTGCGCCTTTGACGGTCACAGTGGTGTTGCTCACCGCCATGACGCTGCCGGTGGTGAGCAGGATCTGATTTAGAACCGTGAACGTTCCGGCGTTGGTGATGATTAATTCGTTAAGCCCCTGGTGGTTTTCCAGGCTCACGCGAACCACCGGGCCGGAAATAAAGAGGTTGCTGATCGTCATCGACCCGGGAGCGGTGCTGGCGGTGGTCGCATCGATGATGACGGCTTTCGAATAGACGGCCGGCCCAAAGGAGTTGGTGATCCCGACGGCGGCCTGGGATAGCGAGGGAACTCCTGCCGACCAGTTCGCGCTTTCCCATTTCCCGCCGTTGATATTGGTCCACACGTTGGTCGTGAGCGCCGCGTGCGCGGCCGGGTCGAAGGCAATTCCCAATAGAATAGCGATCCGTGTGGTAAGAAACCTGGATTTCATAGGTATGATTCTTCCCGGTGGTTGTGGGACAGAAAAGTTCGCTCGTTAGTGAATCCACCCCATGTCGTACGTATTTTCATGCACTGCAACCGCCTCGGAACGACGGGAGGAGGAAACCGGACATAACGTCGAGTGCTTCTCCATAGTAGGGCGAAGTATTACAGGCTATTGGCCGCCAGTCCAGAAAAATCAAGCGCTCTAAGCCTGTAAGGAGGTAACCACAATGTGCCTTTAGGGCACCAATCGCACGCGGTAGAAGCGGGCGGGTGTGTTCGTCGCGCCGCCGACATCGAGGTAGTTGGTGACTGAACCGACGGCGTTGGTGACGGTGAAGATGGCGACGAAGTTGTTGGTACTGTAGGTACCTCCGGCTGCCCCAGTCGTCGCCTGCAGTTCGTTCGTCCTCCCGGCGCTGGTCGCCCATGTGACGAGGATGTTGTTGCCCTGCTGAACGATGCCGCTGACCCGGAAGGCAGTGGCCGGGCCGCCGACAATACTGCCGTTGTTGACGAACGTGCCGTGGAAGTTCGTCGTGCCACCGGTGATGTCGATGAGGCCGTTGTTGACGACCGGGCCGTACGATTCGAGGACGCTGCCGTTGATGGCTTGCATCGTGCCGTTGTTGGTGACGCCGCCATTGAACGTGAGCGAGCCACCGCAATCGGCCACCACGGTACCACCTGCGTCCACGACGACGACACCGGTCACCGTGCCGCAGCCCGAGAGCGTGGCGTCATTGCGAATGCGCAGGCCGTTGTTGAACGAATGAATGCCGCCGAGCAGATGGTAGGTTGCTGACGTCCCGCCATTGCCGACGACACACTGCAGGGTGTTACTGACGGTGGTGGCTTTCGTCTGGAACAAGCCGCCGTTGAAGGTGAACACGCTGTTGGCCAGATTGGTCACTACGAGGTTATCGACGGTCACCGTCCCCCCGTTCTGCGTGTAGAAACCAGGGTCGGCCTGCCCCACAATCAACGCGCCGCTACTGATAGAATTCGTGACCGCCATGCTGCCGCCCGCCATCGTCAATGAACCGCGTGACGATCCAGCAAAAACACCCACCCCTACAGACAGGCTGCCAGTCGACAGCACAGTCCCGTTGGAGACGGTCATTTGGCCATTGCCCGACCGGCCAATTTCAACCGACGCAACCGGCCCCAATTGCCCGCCGGTCACCCAGACCACCCCGGTGGCGCCATTCAAACCAACGTCCAGAGCGAAAGTCGATGTCATGCTTCCGCCCGCGAGCGTCAACGTGCCTCGCGCGCCGCTGTCAAAGCCGATGCCAAACACTCCTCCCACCAACGTGCCGTTGGAAACAGTCAGCTGTCCGACGCCACTCAAGCCAACATCGACCGATTGAACGCCTGCGTCCAGCACTCCGCCCGTGACCCACACGCTGCCAGTCGTACCGGAAAGAGCTCCCAGGGACAGCGCGGAAGATATCGTGGTCGTACCGCCCGCGGCCGTTAGCGTTCCCTGACCCATGGGAAAGTCGATCGCCAGCGTCCCGTTGCTTACGGTCGTCCCACCCGTGTAGGAATTCGTATTCGCCAGCGTCAAGGTGCCGTTGCCAATCTTGGTCAACGCTACGGTATGCTGCGCGCCGTTCGTGATGGTGCCGCCGAACGTCGTGTTTGAGTTCAGGTTGCCGATCACATACGTGTCGGCTCCCGCGCTAAGTTGATCGCTGCCACGCAGAGTCGCTGCCGAACCACCGGACAGCGCCCCGAGGGAGATCGAGATATTCCCGGCCGAGTGGTTGTTGATTGTTCCCGCCAAACCAGTGTCGAATGCCGCATTCGTCCCACCCCACGAGTTGGCGCCCTGATCGAAACGCAAGGCGCTGCCATTGGTGAGGATGACCGCCAAGGGACCGGGGCCGGTCAGCGAGCCACCGTATGTATTATTGCCGCTGAACAACACGAACATGCTGGCGCTGGCGGTGTTGATATTGTTCGAGAAACTCACGGGGCCTTGGTTGAGCGTGAGCGTGCTGCCGCCCAGTGTGATGGGGCCGGCGCCGAGCATATTGGTATCCGTGATGGCAGACGTTGCGTTGAAGAAGGCCAGCGTATTATTGGTCGGTGGCAACGCCAAACCACCGAGCGTCACCAAATTCGTAATTGCCACGCTGTTGGTAACGGTGACGTCCGCATTGTAAAGCGTCAGTGTGTTCGTGTTGGCGGGTGTCACGAGATTGGAATCGATGAATTGGATACCCTGGGCGTTATAGATGCAAAAGGTATTCGTGGCGTCCGTGAAGTTGACATGCGAAAAGACCACGTTGGAAACGAGCATTTCGGGCAGGCCCCAGATGATGCCTGCGATATTGCCAATGCCCCCGAGGGTGCTCGCGGTTACGTTCGAGATCGTGATGTTGCGCCACATGGGGATGTTATTGGTAATCACGACCCCGTTCGTCGAGGCCCCAAAGGGAGTTTCGTTAATGATATGGGACGGCGCGCCGATCTGGTCGTAGTAGCTGTAGATCGCGACCACGAAATTCACGTTGGTCATGGTCAGGTCGCGGTACGTGAGGTTTTGCACCAGACCGCCACGACCGCGCGCCGATTTCAGGTGAATGCCGTACTCCGTACCGTTCCACGTACAGTTGCTTACCAGCAGGTTGTTCATCCCGCTCGTGACGGAGCTGCCGATCGACAACCCATGCCCGGCGTTGAACGCGCAATTGGAGACCGTGATGTCCGCGCCTGCGGTGACAAGGTTGTCGTCCCCGCACGTGATGGTGCAATTCCGGATCAGCATGTTATCACACGTGAACTCCGAGTCCGTGTTGGGCGAGTTGGTGACGGTGTTGATGACAATGCTCTGGATGGTCACGTTCGTGTCGTTGCTCTTGAACACGAAGTGAGACATCGGCGGATTCTGCAGTGTCACGCCCTGGACCAGCAGGTTGGTCGTCGCGTTGATGTTGAGAAATTCTGGCCGGTTTGCCACCGGATTGTTCGATCCCTCCATTCCCCACCAGTTTGCGAGCGCGCCGACGGTAAAACCTGCATTGCCATCAATCGTCCCCGAGCCGTTGATGGCGACGTCGTGAAGATTGGCGCCGTTGATGAAGGGGGTGCTGGCATTGGGCCACGTGCTCATGGGCAGCATTTGGAGTTTTGTGCCGCCATCGATCTGCAAGCAGACGTTGTTGGAGAGGACGATCGGGCCGCTCAGGTAATTGGTCAACACGCCGACCGCGGCCACCACGACGGTGCCGCCGCCGACTGCCGCGGCCGCGTTGATCGTGTTCTGAATCGCGGTCGCGTTGTCCGTTGTCCCATTACCGACAGCGCCAAAGCTCGTGACATTGAAGTTGGTCGCGGGAATTGTGGGCAAGGGCGGATCCGCCTGCGCCGTTGTGGCGCCGCGCGTTGCCATGGCAAGTGCCAGCGCCAGAACCACCCGTTTCGCGCGGCCACGGCGCGGTGACAACATCCCAACAATCAGTTTGCACATAAGCAATGTTGCGACTCGCTTCTCCCTTTGGCAGCAGTCCTCAGAGACGAAACATGGAGGACAGCGCTGACTCGGACACCAATAAAACAAAAGCTTGGCGGAATGTCTAGCCAATTCGCCTGCCAGGGCGCCAGCCGCTGGACAGAGGGCAGACACGGTCGCCGAAGTTGAACAGGCGTCCCGCCTGTTGGCAGTCGACAAGCTGACAGGCGGGGTGCCCGTCCAACAAGCTACGGCACCAGCCGCACGCGGTAGTAACGCGAGCTATTGGTTGCGACGCCGATGTCGAGGTAGTTGGTGACGCTGCCGACGGTGTTGGTGACGGTGAAGATGGGGGTGAAGTTGTTGGTGCTGTAGGTCCCACCGGGGCCGCCGGGGGTTACTTGCAGCTCGTTGGTTTGACCGGGGCTGCTCATCCAGGTGATGAGGATGTTGTTGGATTGCTGGACGATACCGGTGATCTGGAAGGCGGGAGCAGGTTCAATAATACTGCCGTTGTTGATGAACAAGCTATGGAAGATCGCCGCGCCGCCGCTGAGGTCGATGAGACCGTTATTGACGACGGGGCCGTAGAACTCAAGGACGCTGCCATTGCTCGCTCGGAGCGTTCCATTGTTGATGACGATCCCGGTGAAGGTGAGCGAGCCACCACAATCGGCTTGAATTGTGCCGCCGGGATCAACGACGACAGACCCGTCAATCGTGCCGCAGCCGGTCACAAACGCATTGCTGCTCACCATCAGCCCGTCCGCGAACGAATGGAAGCCGCCGGCTAGGTGGAATGTCGCCACATCGATGCCGTCGCCAACGACAAATTCATTGCCATTCGTCACGAACGTACCGCCGCTGGTCAGCAGGCCGCTCGCGAACCCAACACTGACCGTGGTGTTGAAAAAAGCATCCCAACGGTTGGTGACCGCGACAAGTTGGTTCGCCGTCACGGTTCCCTCATTGAGTGTCATAGTGCCGCCCCGGTAGCCATCCAACACGATGGTGCCAGGCCCGTTAGTGACGTATAGCCCGCCGCCCGCGATAGTTATTTCGGGGTGGTAGCCGTTGGCGGCATTGGATCCGCCCACACTGTCCGCAATGATCGCGCCACCGTCACTGACAGAGACGTCTCCATACGAATCCCAACTAAGGCTACCTACAATCTGCAAAATGGATCCCGCTCCCGTGACTTCGATAGCCGCATTCTCGTCCTCGTTGAAGGCAACGCTTCCGCAGTACACCGCGCCACCGTCAGAGATGCTCAAGGAGCCATATAAGCTATCGAATTCCACGCCATTTTCAATGCGCCAGACAGAGCCGGTCCCCGTGACCACCGCCTGAACGTGGCCGTCCCCAGTCAGTTCGCCGCTGGCACTGTACACGGCCGCCCCATTCGCGACACTTAGGGAACCATAAAATGGGACATTGTCGCTTCCCTCGATGAGGAGTGCGCCACTATTACTCCAGACGGAGCCTGAATCCGTGACCAATACAGGGGCCTCGACAGTGCCGCTTGTACTGCCTCGACTGTACACCATAGCGCCATCGGCAATGGTAAGCTGGATGTAGCCGGCAGCTAAGCCGAAACCGGGGCTTGTGAAACTCAGACCGCCACCACAGTTCCAGACCGAGCCGTTGCCAGTAACGATCACCACGCTTTCACCGAGTGCCCCGGCGCCGCCGCTGCCGCAGTACACCGCCCCGCCGTTGGTGATCGTCAGTGAGTTTCCGGAATTGATTCCCGCTTGAAAGAACATTTGGACACCTATGGACAGACCGTCGCTGTTGCTCCACACCGAACCGCTGCCACTGACGGTAACGGCATTGTTGCCACTCCCAGATAAATCACCAATGTGACCGGTGTGGTCGTACACCGTGGCCCCGTCAGTGATGGTCAGGGTGTTGCTTGAACCACTGTAACCGACGGTGAGATCGCCGCTGTTGGTCCAGACTGAGCCGGGGCTGCTGATTAGGACTTCGTTGTTGCTGCCGGCGTAGCCCACGAAGCTGTTCGTCGCGACCACCGCGCCACCGTCGGCGATCCAGAGGAAGTTGTTTGCGCCAGAATTGCCGATGTAGAGACTGCCAGCATTGCTCCAGACCGAGACGGAGCCGATAACGGCGGCAACATTGTTGCTGCCACTGGCCTCGTAGCCCAAGTAGCCATTTCCATCGGACAACATCCCGCCGTTTTGCACGAATAAAATATCGGCATAGGTGTTGGAGCCGACGATATAATCTCCCGACCAATTGCTCGTGACGCCGCTGATAATGGCGTCTTGGAAGTTGGCGGTGTATTGCGCAGCAGAGGGTCGGGAGCCGGCGGCGATCCAGACCAGAAATCCCGCAACCAGACAGCCGCGTTGCATTCGGTGCATCGTTTGCCTCTCAGCCTCGTGAGGCCGCCAAACGCTTCGGGTGAAGCCACGGCCTCGCGCTCCATGGAATACTAGCTTTCTGGCGATGCCGAAGCAAGATAAAGAAGGCGTTTGGTTTGCGTGCCTACAATTAGGACAGAGCCCGGAAGGAATTTCGGGCGGGCAGCAGCGGACGTCCATGACCTCAGGGTCTTGTTGGTAGCCGTTGAAAAAACGCCCGCTGGGGGCAGCGGGCCTACAACAGGCTGCCGAAATCGAAGGAAGTTGTAGGCCGCAAGCCGAGTCCTACGAGACGCGCTATCGTAGTGCCTGTAGCGCAACCCTCACGCGGCGTGTCGTCGATGTTTTCTTAATGGGCCGTCAGACGGGTCAGCGCTTCGAGGTACTTCTCCGTCGTCTTGCGGACAACATCATCGGGTAGCACCGGCCCCGGCGCGGTCTTGTCCCAAGCGAGGGTTTCGAGGTAGTCGCGGACGAATTGTTTATCGAAACTCGGTTGCGGCTTGCCCGGAGCGTAGGTCGCCGCCGGCCAGAAGCGCGAGCTATCGGGCGTCAGCACCTCGTCGATGAGGATGAGTTTGGAGTGCGGTGACTTGTCACCGCTTTGCCGTTCCGAAGAAAGCGCCGACGAGTCGGCGCACTCCAAAAGCCCAAACTCAAATTTCGTATCGGCAATGATGATGCCACGCTGCGCGGCGTAGTCGCTGGCATATCTGTAGAGAGCCAGCGAAATGTCGCGCACTTTTTCGGCGAGCGGCCGGCCAATGATCTGCGCGCACCGTGCGAAGTCGATATTCTCGTCGTGGCCAGTCTCAGCTTTCGTCGCGGGAGTGAAAATGGGGTGGGGGAGTTGGCTGGATTCGACGAGGCCCTCGGGCAACCGATGGCCGCCGACCATCCGCGTTTGCTTGTATTCCTTCAACCCGGACCCGGCGAGATACCCGCGGACGACGCACTCCACTGGCAAGGGTTGGCATTTACGCACGAGCATGGAACGGCCTTGCAGGGCAGACGTCTCGGTTGCTACGGACTGCGGCAAGCGGGACGCTCGCCCTACAAGATCGGAGGTAATGAAATGATTCTCAACGATGTGGCTGGTCTTACGGAACCAAAATTCGCTCAGCGCGGTGAGCACGCGGCCTTTTTCGGGAATCGGATTCGGCAGAATCACGTCGAACGCGCTGATGCGGTCGGTGGCGACGAACAGCAGGACGTCGCCGAGGTCGAAGACCTCGCGCACCTTGCCACTCTTCAGTTTCGTCAAGCCGGGGATCTCGACTTGTGCAATTGCGTTCGTCATCGGTCCTCTTTTTCGCAGGAGCGATTTGCAATCGCGAACGGTCACGAATACAATTCGCTCCGACAGAGAAGGCATTGTATGAATCCGAGCCGAAAGTTTAAGGAAAATGTGTTGGTCGTCGGGTTTTTTCTGCTGAGCGTCGCCGTCGGCGTGATTCTTGTCATTGGTGTGTGGAAAGCGCGCACGTCCGCCCGGATATCAGCTCCACCGGCTCAGCAGGTCAACCACTAGCCGCACGCCGAACCCCGTCGCGCCCTTCGTCAGATACGGCAGTTCCTCGGTGGTCCAGGCCGTCCCCGCGATGTCGAGATGCGCCCAAGGGACCTCGCCGACGTACTTCGCGAGAAACGCCGCCGCCGTGATGGCGCCGCCGTACCGGCCACCTGTATTCTTGATATCGGCCACGTCGCTCTTGATCTTGTCCTTGTATTCCTGCCAGAGCGGTAACGGCCACACACGGTCGCCGGTGCGCTCGCCGGCGGAACGGATTTTCTCCTGCAACGCCTCGTCGTTGCCCAGAAGACCGGCGGCGATACTACCGAGCGCAACCACGCACGCCCCGGTCAGCGTGGCGAAGTCGATGATGGTTGTCGCCCCGCGCTCGCGCGCGTACACGAGCGCGTCCCCCAGCACAACGCGGCCCTCGGCGTCGGTATTGAGCACTTCGATGGTCACGCCACGCTTGTCGGGACCGCGATAACTGGTGACGATGTCACCGGGCCGGTAACTCGTCGCGCTCGGCATGTTTTCGGCGGACGAGATCACGCCGATGATGTTGAGCGGCAATTTCAATTTGGCCACGGCTTTCAGAATGGCGAGCACGGCCACGCCGCCGCACTTGTCGAATTTCATTTCGTCCATCTTGTCGGACGGCTTGATGGAAATGCCGCCGGAATCGAACGTAATCGCCTTGCCCACCAGCGCAAGGGGCGCGGCGTCCTTTGCGCCGAAATACTCCAGCGCGATCAAGTGCGGTTCGTTGACGCTGCCGCCCCCGACCGCCAGCAATCCACCGAAACCGCCTTTCTCCAGTTCTTTCTTCGCAAGGACGGTGCATACCAAACCGGATTCCTCCGCGAGTTTGCGCCCGTAATCCGCCATCACACGGGGCGTGACGACGTTGCCCGGCAGGTTGCCAATTTCGCGCGCGTAGTTTGTGGCTTCCGCCACAACTTGCGCCGTGGTGACGACTCTCTTCGCTGTCTTGAGATCGGCGTGCGCAGGGAAGCAAAGCGTCAGCGATTTCAATTCGACCGCGTCATCATCACCGGGTTTGAAATGGAGAAACCGGTATGTGGCTAAAATCGCGGCTTCCACGACCGCGCTCACGGAATCTTCGATCGCGCCCGTCAGTTGCACAGCGGCGCGCTCGATACCGGAGTCGCGGAGTCTTTTGGCGGCCAGCCCCATGGCCCGGCGCATCGTTTCGAGGGTGAACCTGTCTCGCTTGCCGAGGCCGACAAGCAGGACGCGTTGTGGCGCGAGTTTGCCCGCCGAGTGGAGAAGAAAGAGTTGCCGCTCACTACCCCGGAACTCTTTCGGCCCCACATGGCGCAGCAGGTTCCGGAGGGCCGCCGGCCCGTCGGGGCGTTCCTTCTCGAACGCGAAGAGAACGGCGGCCGGTTGTTTTTGAGAAAGCGCCGAGGAGGTCGTCAAAGAAAAGTTCATAATCTTGGCGGATTATAGCAACGACTCTCGGCGCGTCAACGCGTGGCATGACGGCGACAAGAAGCTGCTCCAATCAGGAGGTTGCCATGGCCTGGATGGCATGTATGTAAACAACTTGACACCAAGTACATCAACGAGCACGTGCGCGACATCGTCGTGGCAAGTTTCGTGCTATCTAAAGAGCGGAACGTTGAGGGGTGGCCCGTCCAGCCCTCTGATGTGGCGAGGTCATGCGACAGCATCCATGAGCAACAGTGCCCTGACGGACGTAATGGCGTTCGTGAGCGCGTCGCTTTCAATCCACGGGTTGAAGGTAGCGCCGCTGCTTTCTTTATCCAGCGCGTGGTTTGTGATCCTTGTCTTCGCGTGCCTTAATCTCCATACCCGACAGGTGTATTTTCGGCTCTGGGCTGTCGCCTGGCTGTTCTTCTCGATGTTCCTGGCGGCAACGGTCGCGTTGGAAGCACGGCCCGATCTGGTTGTGCTTGCCTCGGCGTCCCGCGCCTGCATCGGCATCAGCGCCTTGTATTTGTTCTTGGGAAATTTTCAGTTGATTGGTCGTCCCCGATCGAGCACCGAAATGGGTCTCGGGGCGGGCATTGTGGTCGGGTGGACATGCCTGGCCGAGTATCTTCCCCAGTGGAGAATCTGGGGGACGTTGGTGCCGTGTATCTTGCTGGCCCTGGCGGGCACTCACACTGCGGTGCTTTACCTGAAGTCCTGCAAGCAACACAAAGGCGCCATCCTGTTGGCGAGCAGTTTGTTGTTGTGGTCGTTGCAGATGGCTGCATTCCCCATTCATGCGTCCGCCGCGCTGACCTTGAGAACAATCGGATACCTGGCGTCGGCGTTGCTGGGGCTGTGCGTCGCGCTGGGTATGATCCTGCTCGCCTTGGAACAGGCGCGGGAGCGCACCGACTCGCTCCTCGGCGAGTTTAAGAAGGGGATGACGCAGCGGCGGCTGCTCGAACAGGAGGTCAACACATCCGAGCAGAAATACCGCCGGCTGTTCGATTCGGCCAGCGACGCCATATTTCTCATCGACCTGGCCACGCTCGAGGTGCTGGAAGCCAATACGGCCGCCGCGGATTTGTCGGGGTGTGAATCCGGGAAGTTGATCGGTCGATCCTTCGCGAACCTGTGCCCCAAGCTCCACCGCCCCACCACCAGTTTGTTGGAGAACAAGAAGATCGTCGAAGAACTGTTCGAGCCGACCGGTGAGTTTCAAATCGTGCGCGGCCCGAGCGACGAAGTCCTCTGCGAAGGCAGCGTCGCGCTGATGGATTACCAGAAGCAGCCGTCGTTGCAGGTCAATGCGCGTGAGATCACCGGACGCAAGAAGATGGAACAGCAGTTGCGCCAGGCCGAAAAACTCTCCGCACTCGGCCAGCTCGTCGCGGGCGTGGCCCACGAATTGAACAACCCGCTCGCCGTCGTAATGGGCTACGCGCAATTGTTGGTGCGAAATCGGGCCCTCGAAGAGAAGCCGCGTCAGGACCTCGCCAAAATCCTTCATGAGAGCGAACGCGCCGCCAAGATCGTGCGGAATCTACTGACTTTTGCCCGTCCGCGTGAGCCGCATATGGTCACGGTCGACGTGAACCGGCTGGTGGCCGAGGCGCTGGACACGTTGGATATCCAGGTGCAGGGTGCGAATGTGCGCATGGCGCGACAACTGGCGGAAGCGTTGCCACCGACCATGGCCGACCCCAGCCAGGTCGAACAAGTGCTGGCCAACCTGGTCACCAACGCCATCCAGGCATTGGAGAACCATCCGGACCAACGCGTGATCGAGGTGATCACGGAAAATCGCGAGGGAAGAATCCGGATTGCTGTCGCGGACAACGGCCCCGGCATCCCGTTCCAGCTTCTCGACCGGATTTTCGACCCGTTCTTCACCACCAAGGGGCCGGGTAAGGGAACCGGCCTCGGTCTGTCCATCTGCTACAGCATCATGGAAGAGCACAAGGGCAAGATCTGGGTGGAAAGCCAGTTGGGCAAAGGCTCGCGGTTCATCCTGGAACTGCCGGTGGTGGCCTGCCACGGCACAATCGTGGAACGCGGCAACGAGGGAGATGAGCGCGAGCCGATCGTGGAAGCCTCGGAACGGCGGCTCCTGATCGTGGACGACGAGCCGGGCATTGTCGAAGTGTTGAAAGAAGTGTTCACCAAGGCTGGTCATCGCGTCGATACCGCGTCCAATGGCCTGGAAGCCCTGAGCCGCATCGCGGCCCAACATTACGACCTGATCATTTCCGATCTCTGCATGCCCGAGATGGGCGGCGAAAAGCTTCACGCGGCCATTGTCGAGCAGCACCCGGATCTGCAGGAGCGCATGATCTTTGTCACGGGCGACACGGTCAGCCCGGCCTCCCGCAGCTTCCTCGAACAGTCCGGCGCCCGTTGGCTCAGCAAACCCTTTAACATCGCCACCCTCGAAAAACTCGTGAACAGCCACTTCCAAACCGAGCTGGCGGAAACCGTTCACGAGCGCGCCGCGCAGACGATCCCCGGATTGTAGGGGCGCACCACGTGGAACGTGGCAAGCCCCCGTGTGCGCCCTTCGCCGGAACAACGGGCAGGCACGGCTCGTCGTGAATGGCGCTCGCCATGAACGGTCGCCGGGTTGAACAGGCGTCCTGCCTGTTGATGCCGAGCAGATTGTCAGGGGGTGTAATTAAAAATGGTAGTCGCTGGATCGAGTTCCCCCTCACCCGTCCCCGCAAACGACAGCAGGGCCGGCCTCTCCCCCGGCGGGGCGAGGCATGCGTTCCTGCCATTTCCTCTCCCCTTGGGGGAGAGGATTGAGGTGAGGGGTGCCATTGGCTGCTGACCACCACTGTTAATCATACCCGCTGACACGCGTCTCGCCTGTCCAACAGACGTACCGCATCAGCCTGCGCAGGTTTGTAGGCCGCAAGCCGAGTCCGACGAGACGCGCTATCGTCGTGCCTGTAGCGCAACCTTCACGCGGCGTGTCGTCGATGCTCTATGACCGCTCTTATGCCACGAGGCGCACATGGTTGTAGCGGCGGTCTATGACCGCCGGTCGTTTGTGCGCCCTTGCCGGAACGAAGGGCAGGCACGGGGGCCGGGTTGAACAGGCGTCCCGCCTGTTGATGCCGAGCAAGCTGACAGGCGGGACGCCTGTCCAACAAGCTACGGCACCATTCGCACGCGGTAGTAGCGCGAACTATTCGTCGCGCCGCCGATGTCCAGGTAGTTGGTGACACTGCCGACGGTGTTGGTGACGGTGAAGATGGGGGTGAAGTTGTTGGTGCTGTAGCTGCCCCTGAGGCCGCCGGGCGTGGCCTGTAGCTCGTTGGTTCGGCCGGGCGTGGTCAGCCAGGTGATGAGGATATTGTTGGATTGTTTGGCGATGCTGGTGATGCGGAAAGGCGACGCTGCGCTGATAATGCTGCCGTTGTTGACGAAGGTGTTGTGGAAGTTGGTCGTGCCGCCGGTGATGTCGATGAGACCATTGTTGACGACGGGGCCGTAGAATTCGAGGATGCTGCCATTGATCGCCCGGAGGGTGCCGTTGTTGGTGACGATGCCTGTAAACGTCAATGTGCCGCCGCAGTTGGCCAGCACCGTGGCGTCAGGATCGATGACGACGGAACCATCGAGCGTGCCGCAGCCGGTCA
>Ga0302325_10010284_pt1 | contig 20316 bp, 18 predicted proteins | sample Palsa_T0_2_FD_201948 | JGI IMG/M metagenome (GOLD analysis project Ga0302325, IMG submission 201948) | Peat permafrost microbial communities from Stordalen Mire near Abisko, Sweden - Palsa_T0_2 | ecosystem: Environmental > Terrestrial > Soil > Palsa > Peat permafrost | place: Sweden: Abisko...
CAGGAAGGCCTCCGGCGGCGCCTACGACGTGATGGGCTCCAAGCACCTGGGCGCGGACGTCAACCTGGCCTGGCCGACCGCGCAGATCGCGGTCATGGGCGCGCAGGGAGCGGTGAACATCCTGTACCGCCGCGAGCTCGCGGCCGCCGACGACCCGGACGCGGTGCGCGCCCAGCGGATCACCGAGTACGAGGACACGCTGGCGAACCCGTACATCGCGGCCGAGCGCGGTTACGTCGACGCGGTTATCCGCCCGGCCGAGACCAGGCTCGCGGTGACCCGCGCGCTGCGGACCCTGCGCACCAAACGCCAGACGCTGCCACCCAAGAAACACGGGAACATCCCGCTCTAGCGGGCCATCTGATGACTCAAAGTAGTCACATGGATTCAATGTGTCGGTAAAAGTGTCACATCTGGCTCGCGCACGCGCCCGGCTGGCCTAAAGTCAAACATGATGACCGAATTCGCCGCCCCGCTTCCCATCCTGGCCCGCTACGCGGTCATGGTGGACGTCGGCTATATCTATGCCGCGGCGGGCGAGCTGCTGTTCGGGTCGAGCTCCCGCCGGGACTTCCGCGTCGACGCGGTCCCGCTCATCCAGGTGGTCACCAAGCACGCCGACGAGATCATCCGCGGCGAACTGCTCCGGGTCTACTGGTACGACGCGGCCCGGGACCGGGTGCCGACCATCGATCAGCGGGTCATCGCGCAGATGCCCTGGGTCAAGCTCCGGCTCGGCAACCTGAACGCCCGCGGTCAGCAAAAGGGCGTGGACGCGCAGATCCGGGCGGACATGGAGGCGCTGGCCCGGCACCGGGCCATCACCGACGCGGTGCTGATCGCGGGCGATGAGGACATGGTGCCCGCGGTCGAGGCGGCCCAGGCCTACGGGGTCCGGGTGCACCTGTGGGGCATCGAGCCGCCGTACGGCACCAACCAGGCCGAGCGCCTGGTCTGGGAATCCGACACGGTGGACGTCCTCGACGCACCGTTCCTGCGGCCCTACTTCAGCAAGAACCCGGCCGCCGAGCCCAGGCCGGACCCGTCGATGGGCACGCAGGCCACCGCGCCGACGCCGGCCCAGCTGTTCGGGGAGCGGCACGCCCGGGCGCAGCCCGTGTCCCGGACCGGGGCGCACCCGATCATGCAGCCGGGCATCACCGGGACCGGCAGCTGGCCCGCCCTGACCAACACCGGCCCGATGCCCCGCCTCGGCCCGGACCGGACGCGGGTCGAGGAGGCCGGCGAGCACGTCGCGCAGAAGTGGATCCTGACCCGTGGCCGGGACAACATCAGGGACCTGCTGCCCGGCCCGATCCTGCCGCCCGTCATCGACAAGGAACTGCTGGTCGACGCCGAGAAAGAGCTCGGCCTGTCGCTGCGCCCCTACCAGGAGGCCCGCGAATGGCTGCGGGACGCCTTCTGGGAGCGGGTACACCGCGAGTTCGGCATCACCCTGGGCAAATCCCGCGGCTAGTCGCGCCGTCCCGCAGCGCGCCGTCCCGCCGTGCGCCGGACCCACGCGCCACCAGCTGCACCGTCCGGCCGCCCGGCCTGTCACGCCAGCAACACCGATCCCACCAGTCAGGCTGGTTTCGCGGCGATACCCGTCCGCCGCCTGCGTTCACTCAATGCGGCGAGGCGAAGAGTCACACCGACCTCACAGGTCCCGCTGGTTAGCTGAAGTATCATTCTGAAATAGAGTCGATTGTCATGAGCGTGACGTTCTTTACAAAACGATGTCGGTCCGGACCGGCTCGTGGCTGCCTTCCCGGGCTCTTTATACTGAACGGACTGTGGTTACTGCTCCAGGAAACGACGATCGTGCCGCCAGGGAACCCGTGCTGCGGGTGATACGCGGCGACGCGACCCCGGAAGAGATCGCGGCCCTAGTCGCCGTCCTGATGTCGCGCGCTTCCGACGACGAGCCGCCGCCGCGCAAGACACCCTCCGCCTGGTCGGACAAGTCGCGGCTGCTGCGCCGCCCGCTGCAGCCCAATCCCGGCGCGTGGCGCCGCTCCGCGCTTCCCAGCTAGCTCGCCTCCGGGCCCCCGCCCACCTCCCCATCCCCCTCACTGCGCCGCCTTCCCTCGTCGCTCGTTCCTTGCTCCTCAGTCCAGGCGACACCGCGGCCGTTTGGCTCGCTAGCTGAGGCGTTCCAGGATCAGCTCGCGGACGCGGCCGGCGTCGGCCTGCCCGCGGGTGGCCTTCATGACCGCGCCGACCAGGACGCCGGCCGCGTTGACCTTGCCCTCGCGGATCCTGGCGGCCACATCCGGGTTCGCCGTGATCGCCTCGTCCACGGCCGCCGTCAGCGCGCCGTCGTCGCTGACCACGGCCAGGCCGCGGGCGGCGACGATCTCGTCGGGATCGCCTTCGCCGGCCAGCACGGCGTCGATCACCTGCCGGGCCAGCTTGTCGTTAAGCGCACCGGTGGCGATCAACTGGGCGATGCGGGCCACCTGGGCCGGAGTGATCGCGAGCACGGTCAGCTCGGTGCCCGCCTCGTTGGCCCGGCGGGCGAGCTCGCCGAGCCACCACTTGCGGGCTTCGGCCGCCGAGGCGCCCACCGCGACGGTCGCCGCCACCAGGTCGAGGGCGTCGGCGTTGCGCAGCGCGGTCATGTCGGCCTCGGACAGCCCCCACTCGGCCTGCAGCCGGGCCCGGCGCGCGGACGGCGCCTCAGGCAGCGCGGCCCGGATCTGCTCCACCCAGTCGGCCGACGGGGCGACCGGCACCAGGTCAGGCTCGGGGAAGTAGCGGTAGTCCTGCGCCTCTTCCTTGGACCGGCCGGAGGTCGTCGTCCCGGTGTCCTCGTGAAAGTGCCTGGTCTCCTGCACGATCCGGCCGCCGGCGTCGAGCACGGCGGCCTGCCGCTCGATCTCGAACAAGACCGCCCGCTCCACCGAACGCAGCGAGTTCACGTTCTTGGTCTCGGTCCGCGTCCCCCAGACGCCGGAACCGCGGGGTGACAGCGACGTGTTCACGTCACAGCGCAGCGAGCCCTCTTCCATCCGGACGTCGGAGACGCCCAGCGAGCGGATCAGGTCACGCAGTTCGGTGACGTAGGTCCGGGCCACGACCGGGGCGTCCGCGCCGGTCCCCTCGATCGTCTTGGTCACGATCTCCACCAGCGGGATGCCCGCCCGGTTGTAGTCGACCAGCGAGTAGTCGGCGCCGTGGATCCGGCCGGTGGCCCCGCCCACGTGCAGCGACTTGCCGGTGTCCTCCTCCAGGTGCACCCGCTCGATGCCGACCCGGACCGTCCGGTGCTCGCCGCCTTCGGTCTCGACGAGGACGTCCAGCCAGCCGTCGACGCACAGCGGCTCGTCGTACTGGGAGATCTGGAAGTTCTTCGGCATGTCCGGGTAGAAGTAGTTCTTCCTGGCGAACCGGCCCCAGGGCGCGATCGAGCAGTTCAGGGCCAGCCCGATCCGGATCGCGTACTCGATCGCGTTGCGGTTGACGACCGGCAGCGACCCGGGCAGCCCGAGGCAGACCGGGCACACCTGGCTGTTCGGCTCGGCGCCGAACGCGGTCCCGCAGCCGCAGAACATCTTGGTCCTGGTGCCCAGCTCGACGTGGGTCTCCAGCCCGATCACCGGCTCGTACCGCTCCATCGCCTCGGCGAACGGCACCAGCGTGTCTGCTGTGGTCATGAGAGTCCTTTCGCTCCGGCGAGCAGCGGCTGACCCCACTGGCCGACCAAGGCCGCCTCGGCGGCGGCGGCGACCCGGTACAGCCGGTCGTCGGCCAGCGCGGGCGCCATCACCTGCAGCCCGACCGGCAGCCCGTCTTCCGGCGCCAGCCCGCACGGCACCGAGATGGCCGCGTTGCCCGCCAGGTCCGAAGGGATCGTGCACAGGTCGGCCAGGTACATCGCCATCGGGTTGTCGGCCCGCTCGCCGATGCCGAACGCCGTGGTCGGCGTGGACGGCGAGACCAGTACGTCGACCTGGCTGAACGCCGCGTCGAAGTCCCTGATGATCAGCGTCCGCACCTGCTGCGCCTTGCCGTAGTAGGCGTCGTAGTAGCCGCTGGACAAGGCGTAGGCACCCAGGATGATGCGGCGCTTGACCTCGGCGCCGAAGCCCTGCTCGCGGGTCAGCGCCATCACCTCCTCGGCGTCCCGCCTCCCGTCGTCGCCGACCCGCAGGCCGTACCGCATCGCGTCGAAGCGGGCCAGGTTGGACGAGGCCTCGCTCGGCGCGATCAGGTAGTAGGCGGGCAGCGCGTACTTGAAGTGCGGGCAGGACACCTCGGTGACCTTGGCGCCCAGCGACTCGAGCAGCTCGACCGCCTCGGCGAACCGGGACAGCACACCGGGCTGGTAGCCCTCGCCGCCCAGCTCGGTGACCACGCCGATCCGCATCCCGCTCACGTCGGCCTGCCGGGCCGCGGCCAGCACCGGCGGCACCGGCGCGTCGATGGAGGTCGAGTCCATCGGGTCGTAGCCGGAGATGGCCTCGTGCAGCAGCGCCGTGTCGAGCACGGTCCGGCCGAACGGTCCCGGCGTGTCCAGGCTCGAGGCGAAGGCCACCACCCCGTACCGGGACGAGCCGCCGTAGGTGGGCTTGGTGCCGACGATCCCGCAGACCGCCGCGGGCTGCCGGATCGAGCCGCCGGTGTCGGTGCCGATGGCCAGCGGCGCCTCGTAGGCGGCGACGGCGGCGGCCGAGCCGCCGGACGAGCCGCCCGGGATCCTGTCCAGGTCCCACGGGTTGTGGCTGGGGCCGAACGCGGAGTTCTCGGTGGACGAGCCCATCGCGAACTCGTCCATGTTGGTCTTGCCGATGATGATCGCGCCGGCCTGCTTGAGCCGCTGCGTGATCGTCGCGTCGTACGGCGGGTGCCAGCCGTCCAGGATGCGCGAGCCGCAGGTAGTCGGCAGGCCGGCGGTGGTGAACACGTCCTTGACCGCGACCGGCACGCCGGCCAGCGGGCCCAGCGGCGCGCCGGTCCGGCGCCGTTCGTCGACGGCCGCGGCCTGGGCCAGCGCGCTGTCGGCCGCGACGTGCAGGAAGGCGTGCACGCGCTCGTCGACGGCGGCGATCCGGTCCAGGTGCGCCTGGGTGACCTCGGTCGCGGAGACCTGGCCGGCCGTCAGGGCGGCGGACAGCTCGGCCGCCGTCATCCGGGTGAGTTCCATGTCCTTACTCCTCCGCCAGGATCCGCGGCACGCGGAACCGCTGCTGCTCCACCGCGGGCGCGCCCGCGAGCGCCTCGGCCGGCGACAGGCACGGCCGCGGAACGTCGTCGCGGTACACGTTGGTCAGGCCGGTCGCGTGCGAGGTCGGCGGGATGCCGTCGGCGGCGACCTCCTGAACCTGCGCGACCGCCGTGATTATCTGATCCAGCTGGGGCGCCAGGTGGTCTAGTTCCGCATCGCTGAGCGCGATCCTGGATAGCCGCGCCAGGTGCGCGACCTCGTCACGGGTAATCGGCATGCACGCCATCCTAGGGGCGGTTCGCAGGCAGGCGGTAAGCAATAAAGCCGTTACCGTGGTCATGCGCCGGCGTCAGGAGGTCTTGAACGGTCCAGCTCGTTCGTCGTTAGTAGTGAAGAAGAGGAGGATCCGTGAAATACCTGCTGCTGATCTGCGGTGACGAATCCGCGGCCGCCCATGCGGACGACGGCTGCGGCGGGTGGATCCAGGAGATGGCCGGACGCGGGGCGCTGACCGCCGCCGGCGGCCTGCGGCCGCCCGCCGAGGCGAAGACCATCCGGGTGCGCCGCCGCAAGCTGCTGCTGGCCGACGGCCCGTTCGCCGAGACCAAGGAGCAGATCGCCGGATTCTGCGTCATCGAGTGCGCGGACATGGCCGCCGCCGTCGAGGCGGCCGCCCGGCACCCGGCCGCGGGCTACGGGACCATCGAAGTCCGGCCGATGCTGCCGTCATGACCACCGACGTCGAGGCGGTCAGGGCCGCGGTCGACGCGGCGTTCCGCGAGGAGTGGGGCCGGGTCGTGGCCACGCTGATCAGGACGACCGGCGACTGGGACCTCGCGGAGGAATGCGCGCAGGACGCCTTCGCGCAGGCGCTGGCGCGCTGGCCGAAGGACGGCATCCCGGGACGGCCGGGCGGGTGGCTGACCACGGCCGCCCGCAACCGGGCCATCGACGTGCTGCGCAGGAAAGCGGTCGGAGCCGCCAAACTCCGGGAGGTCGCCTTGACTACGCCGCCCGACCCAGGCCCGCACCCGGGCCACGAGACCGACCACAGCGGGGTGCCCGACGACCGGCTGCGGCTGATGTTCACCTGCTGCCACCCGGCGCTATCCCTCGAGGCCCGGGTGGCGCTGACGCTGCGCACGCTGGCCGGCCTGACCACCGCCGAGATCGCCAGGGCGTTCCTGGCCAGCGAGGCGACGATGGCCAAGCGGCTGGTCCGGGCCAAGCAGAAGATCACCCACGCGGGCATCCCCTACCGGGTGCCGCCGGCGCACCTGCTGCCCGAACGCGTGCCCGGCGTGCTCGGCGTGCTCTACCTGCTCTTCAACGAGGGGTACGCGGCCTCGGCGGGCGCCGACCTGATCCGGCAGAACCTGTCCGCCGAGGCGATCCGGCTGGCCCGGGTGCTGGTCCGGCTGATGCCCGACGAGCCCGAGGCGACCGGGCTGCTGGCGCTGATGCTGCTGCACGACGCGCGGCGTTTGGCGCGGGTGGATGCTTCTGGGGACCTGATCACGCTGGAGGACCAGGATCGTTCGTTGTGGGATGCCGCGGAGATCAGCGAGGGCGTGGCGGTTTTGGATAGTGCCCTGCGGTACCGGCGCCCGGGCCCGTATCAGATTCAGGCGGCCATCGCCGCTTGTCACGTGACCGCGTCGAGCGCCGACCAGACCGACTGGGCGCAGATCGCCGCGCTCTACGAGCGGCTCGCGGAGTTCCTGCCCACGCCGGTGGTGGAGCTGAACTACGCGGTCGCGGTCGGGATGGCCCGCGAGCCGGCCGCCGGCCTCGCGCTGGTCGAGGCGCTAGCGGCCGCGGGAAAGCTGGCCGGCTATCACCTCCTTCCGGCGACCAGGGCGGACTTCCTGCGCCGTCTGGGGCGCCTTTCCGAAGCGGCGGTCGCCTACGGCGAGGCGCTCGAGCTGGCCAGCACGGACGCCGAGCGCCGCTTCCTGCGCCGCAGGCTGACGGAGATCGGTTCCTCGTAAAACGTCCAGTCGAGCGGGAGGCCGTTCGTCGCGTCCACGTAAGCCCTCGTAGGGCTTACGTAGTGCTCTCGTAGGGCCCTCGTAGGGCCTCGTAGCCGAAGGAGACGTGACGGCGATGGACGATATCAGGGACATGATCGCAGCTCAGCGTGGTGAGCTGGCGCAGGTGCTGGCCGGGTTGCCCGCGGCCGGCTGGGACGCACCGACGCTGTGCGACGGCTGGCGGGTACGGGAGGTGGTGGCGCACATCACCATGCCGTTCCGCTATTCGGGCCGCCGCTTCATGCTCGAGCTGGCGAAGTCGCGCGGGAACTTCAACGCGATGGCCGACCGGTGCGCGCGGCGCGACGCCGCCGCCCTGTCTGCGGCGGAACTGGCGGACGCGGTCCGGTCGAACGTTGACCACCCGTGGCAGCCGCCGGGCGGCGGTCAGCTCGGCGCGCTGACCCACGACGTCATCCACACCCTGGACATCACCGAAGCACTCGGGCTCGGTGTCCGGGTCCCGGCCGAACGGCTCGGCGTCGTGCTGCCGAACCTGGTCACGCCGAAGAGCCTGAAGTTCTTCGGCACCGACCTGGCCGGGGTGCAGTTGCAGGCGACCGACACCGGCTGGACGTTCGGTTCCGGCAGGCCCGTCACCGGCACCGCCCAAGACCTCGCGCTGCTCATCTGCGGCCGGTCAGCTGGCTGACGCATCATCGTGGCCAGCTGCTCCCCCTCGGCGGGGTGCAGATGGCCACGATCCCTACTCCGGCGCCGGGCGCAGGGCGTCCGGGCCGTCGGCGAGGAGGGTACGGAGCGAGGCCTCGTCCAGGATCGTGACCCCTAGCTCGACGGCCTTGTCGTACTTGGAGCCCGCGTTCTCTCCGGCCACCACGAAGTCGGTCTTCTTGGACACCGAGGAGGTCACCTTGCCGCCGGCCTGGCGGACCGCCTCGGCGGCCTCCTCGCGGTTGAACTCGGCCAGCGTGCCGGTGATCACCACGGATACCCCGGCCAGCAGCCGGGCCGCCGCGCGGGACGGGTCGAAGCCCGCGTCCTCGAGCTGCACCCCGGCGGCCCGCCACTTCGCCACGATGGCCCGGTGCCAGTCCACCGCGAACCAGGCGTGCACCGAGGCGGCGATGGTCGGCCCGACCCCTTCGACCGCGGCCAGCGCGTCGACGTTGGCCTCCTCGATGGCCGCCAGCGAGCCGAACTCGGCGGCCAGCGCCCGCGCCGCCGTCGGCCCGACGTGCCGTACCGACAGCGCCACCAGGATCCGCCATAGCGGCCTGGTCCTGGCCTGCTCGAGGTTGGCCAGCAGCCGGGCCGCGTTGGCGCTCAGCGTGCCCTGCTTGACCATGAAGAACGGGCAGGTCTCCAGCTGCTCCGCGGTAAGCGCGAACAGGTCCCCCTCGTCGGCGACCAGGCCGCAGTCGAGCAGCGCGCTGACCGCCTCGAAGCCGAGCACCTCGATGTCGAAGGCGCCTCGCCCGGCCACGTGGAACAGCCGCTCGCGCAGCTGAGCCGGGCAGGACCGGGTGTTCGGGCAGCGCCAGTCGACCTCGTCCTCGTCGCGGCTCAGCTTGGTGCCGCAGGACGGGCAGTGGGTCGGGTACTCGTATTCGCGTTCGGCGCCGGTCCGCAGGTCGGCCACCGGCCCGAGGACCTCGGGGATCACGTCGCCGGCCTTGCGCAGGATCACCATGTCGCCGATCAGCACGCCCTTGCGCTTGACCTCATCGGAGTTGTGCAAGGTGGCCCGGTCCACCGTGGACCCGGCCACCTTGACCGGCTCCATCACGGCGAACGGGGTGACCCGGCCGGTCCGGCCGACGTTCACCCGGATGTCGAGCAGCCGGGTGGTGACCTCCTCGGGCGGGTACTTGTAGGCGATGGCCCACCGCGGCGCCCGGCTGGTCGAGCCGAGGACCTGCTGCAGCGCGAGCTGGTCGATCTTCACCACCACGCCGTCGATCTCGTACGGCGGGTCATGCCGGTGCTCGGCGTAGTAGGCGATGTACTCCCGGACGCCGTCCATGTCCTGCACCACCTTGTACAGGCCGCTGACCGGCAGGCCCCAGCCGCGCAGCCGCTCGTACCAGCCCGACTGCGTGTCCGGCGCGCCCTCGAGGTGCCCGGCCTCCCCCGGCCCGGCCGCGGCCCCGCTGATCGGGGCCTCGCCGTTCCCGCTGGCCTGGCCGTTCCCGCTGGCCTCGCCGTTTTCGCTGGCCGGCTGATCGCCGTAGCCCTCGACCCGCCCGATGCCGTGGATGATCGCGGCCAGCGCCCGGCTCGCGGTGATTCGCGGATCCTTCTGCCGCAGCGATCCGGCGGCGGAGTTCCGCGGGTTGGCGAACGCGGGCTTGCCCGCGTCAAGCAAGCTTTCGTTCAGTCGCTCGAACGCCTCGACCGGCAGGAACACCTCGCCCCTGACCTCGAGCACCGCCGGCCACCCCGAGCCGGTCAGCCGGGCCGGGATGGACTCGATCGTCCGGATGTTCGGCGTGACGTCTTCCCCGGTTCGCCCGTCGCCGCGGGTCGCGGCCTTGACCAGCGCGCCGCCGGAGTAGACCAGGTCGATCGCGAGCCCGTCGATCTTCAGCTCGCACAGGTAAGGACCTTCCCCGCCGAGCCGGGTGGCGCGGTCGGACCAGCCGCCCAGATCCTCGTCGGTGAAGACGTTGTCCAGGCTGAGCAGCCGCTCCAGGTGCTCCACCGGGGTGAAGAGGGTGGAGATCGTCCCGTGCACCGTCTGCGTCGGGGAGTCAGGCGTGCGCAGGTCGGGGTACCGGTCCTCAAGCGCCCGCAGCTCGCGCATCTTGGTGTCGTAGTCGATGTCGGAGATGGTCGGCGAGTCGAGCACGTAGTACCTGTGGTCAGCCTCGGTGATGTCCAGGCTCAGGTCGGCGTGCCGCCGCCGCGCGTCAGCCGGCGCGGCCTCCGGCTCCGCGGCCGTCCCCTGCCCGCCCGCTTCGTGCCCGCCCGCCTCGTGCCCGTTCGTTTCGTTCTCGGTCACTTACTCGCCCCCTGTCTCCTCAATCAGCTCCGGCAGCATGCTCGCCGCCTCCCGGCACCGCGTCAACGCGGCGCGCGCCTGCGCCGGAGAAGCGCCGGCCAGCCCGCAGGCCGGCGTGATCACCGACTGCCCGGCGCACGTAGCCAGCGGCAGCCCCAGCCGCTGATACAGCCGCATCACCCGTTCGGCCGTCTCCCGCGCCCCGCTCGCCGCACCAGGCCGGATATCGCGGCCAGGGCCAGCAGCGCGGTCCCCCTCCGTTTCAGCAGGCACCGCGGGGATCGCGCCGACCAGCAGCCCCATCCCCGCCTCCGCCGCCTCGCCGACCCCTTGTTCTTCCCCGCGCCGTAGCAGGCTGAGGTCGAAGGCGACGGCATCCGCCCCGGCCGTCCTGATAGTGCCGAACGGGACTGAGCTCGCGCAGCAGTGCACCACCGTGTAGCCCCGGATAGCCGCGATAACCTCGGCCAGCCCCGCGCGTAGCGTTTCGTCCTCGACGGCAGCGAGCCGCGACATCCCGCTCGCCGTCGGCACATCGCCTTGCGCCACGGCCGGAAGCGCGGGCTCGTCCAGCTGGACCACCAGCTGCGCCCCCGGCACCCGCTTGGTCAGCTCCGCGACGTGGGCGGCCGCCCCTTCGGCCAGCGAGGCGATCAGGTCGGCGACAGCGCCTGGATCGGCGAGCGCCATGTTCATCGTGTGCGGCAGCTCCAGCGTGGCGGCCAGCGTCCACGGCCCGCAGAGCTGGATCTTCAGCGGGCCGCGGAAGCCGTCGAGCACTTCCTCCAGCTCGTCTAGGTCGAAGGACAGCATGGACCTGGCCCGGGTCAGGTCGCGGCCCACATGGTCGGCCAGCCGCCAGCCGCGCAACGTGACCTCGGTCGGCATATCGACAAGCAGGGCGGCGGTCCGCCCGGTCAGGTCCGCGCCTGGCCCGCGGTCCGGCAGCTCCGGAAGGTACGGGAAATCGGGCAGCTCACCGGCGACGATCCGCATCGCCTCGGCCGGATCAGTCCCCGGCATCGACCCGATCCCGGTCGCGCTTCCAGCTGGCCACGGATAGGGCGGCTTGTTCTCGTCATCTGGCACACCCTGAGCTTAGAACTGCCTGCTGACAAACCTCGACTGATGTCAGCTCGGCAGCTCGGCCGGGACGGACCTAGTCGCCGTCGCGCGACTTCCACCACTGGTACTCGTCGCTCGCGGAGCTGTCGTCGTCGAGATCAGGTGCCCGCTGATCCTGACCGGCCGGGTCCGGCCAGTCAGGCTGCCAGTGCCACTTGTACCGGCCCCGGGCAGACATCGCCATGACGGCGATAACGCCGACCGTGATGCCGAAGACGAAGAACAGGCTCACGATGATGATGACGGGCATCATGGCTACCGCCCCCAGCTGCGCGGCCGCTGGTGCCAGCCCGCGCCGCCGAAGCCGGTCAGCCACCGGGCGCCGCCGGCGCCCGCACTTGGTGCGCCGACCGAGAGGGTGTAAAGCCGATCCTCCCGTCTCACCGCCACCGCCACCATCGCGACCACGCCGATCGCGACACCTCCGAGAAACACCGCGAGGATCAGGTACGCTACCGCTGCTGCGCTGCCGTTCATGACAGCCTCCCCACACATCCTGCTCGCCGGCTTCAGACGCCGGGTCTTGCTGCTAGCGGTCCTCCACTCTGAAGACCTCGGTGCTCGCGGGCTCATGACCTGCGGTAAGCCCACTAGCGGGGCATACCATCCACTTCACTGGACTGATGTGAACCATTGGTCCGGTAGGGGTGGTATGACATGTTCTTCTGTGACCAAGCAGCGGAACAGCTGGGCTATTACCGGCCATCCCAACGTTTGGTACATGCGAACTGGATACCCTTGCCGACAAGCAGCCAAACCGCCCGGAACCTCTTAGATTCTGACAGCAAGGACGATTCCTCTTAGCCCAGCCAGCCCACTGGTTGGGATCTTTGGAACAGGCCGGACTTCACCCCGCTGTCGCTCAGCGTCGAGCAAGCAAGCCTTCGCCGCCATCACACCGGAGATCTGGCCAAGGCCCGCAGCGCATGGTCGCGTCCGCTCAGACGCCTGCTTCGACGGACCGGATGCGGACGGCCGAATCGCTCGAACGCGACGCAGGCCCGCGTGTTCGTGCGGAGGTCCGTTTGGCCCGGCCCCGAGTTCACCACGATCGCCGCCGCGCCCTAGATCGCAAACAAGCTTGCCAGCCTGCAGCAGCAACGGTGCCGCGGCGACCAGCAAGGACTCCGCGTAAGCAGTTGAACAGGGAAGTTAGCGAACCAGCTCGCTTGCAGGCCGGAGGAATTCCGCATCCACGCCCCGGCGGCCGACGCCGGTCAGCCGGCGGGTATTCCTGGAGAGCCGGTCGGGTGCATCGCCAGCAAGTGAGTAGCGACGGTCTTCGCGGCGGACGGCAATCGCGATGACCGCGATTACTCCTACGACCAATCCGCCGAGGAAGACGGGGATAGCGATTGCGACAACGACACCGGCCACGACGGCCTCCAGTACTTCCGTCCCGCGGAGTCTGTTCCGCGGGTCTAACTTGCTGCGATCGCGGTCGGACGGGGTACTTCCGCCGGCCTGGCGCTCGCGGGCACCGGTGTCCCCGTATGACCGCGATCTGCGTCAACTGTCCGATTGGACCGGTTCAGCCTGACCGTAAGACTCGCCAGAATCATCCGGCAGGTTCTAGTGCATCCAAGCAGTCTGACTGCTAGGATAACGCCAATGTTTCCTGCCATCTGAGCCATCCCAACCTTTGGAACATCTGCTAAGGTGTTACCACACGCAAGTTGGGTACAAACCAACCAAGACCAAATATTCTGTTCAGATAGATGGTCCCGGCGGTAGGGACAAGCAGGACCAGCCCAACCGCACAACGTTCCGCCAGGGAGGAGGGGCGATGGCAAGCAAGTACCGGCAGATCGCCGACGATCTGCGCGCACAGATCGAGTCCGGCGACTTGGCGCCCGGCCAGCAGTTGCGGACCGAGATCGAGCTCATGGATCATAACGGAGCGTCTCGGAACACGATCCGCGACGCCATCAAGTTGCTCACCGCTCTGGGACTGGTGGAAACGAAACCAGGCCAGGGCACCTTCGTGGTTCAGAAGATTGAGCCGTACATCACGACCCTTACCGGCAGTCCGAAGGTACCGACCCTGTACGGGGAGGTAGACGACTCCGCCGCTGGCGAGACCACGGGAAACACCCGCGTCTTGCTCAGCACCGATCCCCAGGTCGAGATCCAGAAAGCGGCAGGCAAGATCGCCGAGCAACTGCAGATCGCCGAAGGCTCGCAGATCATCAGCCGGCACCAGAAGCGTTTCATCGACGGCACGCCCTGGTCAATGCAGACATCTTTCTATCCCATGGGGTTCATCGTAAAGGGAGCCGAACTGCTCATCCAAGCCGGCGATATCGCGGTCGGCACGATGAAATACCTGGAGCAAACCCTCGGCCTGCGGCAGATCGGATACCGTGACTGGATCACGGTCCGGGCGGCAGACGATACCGAGACCACATTTTTCGGCTTGGCCCAGGACGGCCGAACCGGGGTTTTCGAGGTATTCCGGGCTGCTTTCGACCAGACGGGAACGCCGATGAGACTGACCGTGACGGTGTATCCCACCGACCGCAATCAGTTCATCGTTAACGTCGGAGATGTCCCGGCGCCCGAGGTGGGCGACGTTCTTAGCCAGGCTACTAAAGTTTAATATTGTCTTGTCATCGACGCCATCTTCGAGCCGGAAGAAGCTCTAGCTAGAGCTATTAAGACACTGATAGCTGCGGTTGCAACTCAAAAAGGACGGCAGGTTGCTGTTCCCCGGAGCAATCCGGGTCGAGCAGGATGATTGCCGCGAATAAGCTCCGACCGAGGCCTGACATGTGAGGCGTCGGCCGGACGGGGCGTTCAGCCCTGGGCACGTGGACGAACCTTCGTGCCGGGTTATAAAAGTAAATTATGCAAACACACCAAATGCCACTCTGGCTGAGGTGAACCAAAGAAAGGAGGCGAGCGCAATGGCCAAGCTGCATGCGCGTCCCTCGAACCAGTATCGATACGAGCACTACGACCCCCGTTTTTAGCCGGATCGGTTTCGAGTGCGGTAGCCGTCGGCGATTTGCTGGTATATCCGGCGCCGACGGCTACGCCCGAACCTGACCTGTCGCGCAAAGCGCAAACGTGATCACAGAGGTGGCCGTGAGGCTAGCTCATACATGTGAGCACTGAAAAGACAGGGAAATGGGAGGCCACTGGGACAATCTAGCTACTTTCTCCGGGAGAATTTCACCCGACCGGGGCCCGGACACGCCCAAAAGTTCTGGCATCGTGTGATGCTGTCGCCGACCGGCGTTTAGCCAGGCCAACGGAGCTCTGCAGCTCGACCGACAGCATGGCTGCGATCGAGCCGGGATCTATGTGCGTCTCCAGAGCTACCATGCGTGCCGGATACGGGTGACTATGTACCGGTGGGAAGGTATCTGTTTGTCCTATACCCTGCCGCGCCGGGGGATTTGGATCACGTCGTCAGGCTCGACCGCGAAGCGGTGGAATGGCTCGGGCGCATTGGCACCGACCAGTGGCAAAAGCCCTGGCCGGACTGGGCCGGACGGCTAGAGCGAATCCGGCACGACCTGCTCAAGGGAAAGACATGGCTGGTGCGAGAGGGCGACACCATCGCCGCGACCCTCACCGTTGACAATGATGAACCCGTAGACCTGAACGAGAGCCCCGTCTGGCCGCCGAGCGAGATCCAGCGGCCAGTGATGTACGTCCGCCGGGTCATCGTAAGCAGGCGCTACGCCCGTCACGAGCTGGGCGCCGCGCTACTGAACTGGGCGGCCGATCGGGCGAAAGTCCGGGGGGCCGAACTGATCCGTATTGACGTGTGGACCACCAACACGAAGCTGCACGACTATTACAAAGGCCAAAAATTTACCCGCTGCCGAGATCCGCAGGGGCTTGGCAGCTATCCGTCCCAGGCGCTCTTCGAGCGTCCGGTGAACGTCCGGGGTTCGACGGCTGCTGAATTGCTGGTAATACAAGAGGGCCAAGACGCGTAGTAGTTCCTTGGTTAAGGTCGCCGTCAGCCCTAAAATAACTTGGTAGCAATCTGCTGTTGCCAGGCACTGACGCGGGATGACCGACTACGTCACGCTTGGGCCAGCAGGGCGCTCCTTTTCCTATTTAGGACGGCTTGCTATGGCGCAACGTTTCCGCTGGACAGCATTCGACGTGACCGACCTGCTTCCTCAGGACTGGGCGACCGATATAAAAAAGGTCACACCTGAGGCTCATTTCGATAAATATCCGCGTACGCCTTTCTTGTCCCGCGAAGCACCGGGCGTTGAGTACATCTATCGCGGCCGGGTGCGTGCCGACGCGGTCCAGCAAGGCCTGCCGTGGCTCTATCAGCTCTATCGTGGTGAGTTCCTTAGCCTGGCGAACCAGGCCTGGAGCGAACCAATCAGCCCGGCCAGGGACAATCGCTATGGCGTCGTGCTGAACGTGCAGCAAGGCAACACGATGCGGTTCGAATGCCACGTCGATTCAAATCCCGTCACGGGCCTGCTGTTCTGCACCGATCACCCGGACGGCGGCGGCGAACTCGTCGTCGCGAACGACCCGGAAGCCGTCGGCGTGGAGGCACTGGAGGAGAACGGCTCTGTCATCCGTCCGCAGGCAGGCCAGTTGGTCTTCTTCGACGGGAAAACCTACCCGCACTACGCCCGCAAACTGTGGTCGGACGACGATGACCGCGTGGTCGCCGTGATGAATTTCTACACCCGGTCGTGTCCGGAATCGACCCGTCCGTCGGGCCTGAACCGTCACCTGTTCGGCCAGGACTAGCTGTCAGCGCGCGTCAGCCAGCGGGGTCACGCTGGACGTGCTGCTGATCGTCGCGCTCCCCAGGACGGCGTCGCCGGAGTAGAGCACGGCGGCCTGGCCCTTGGCCACGCCGCGGGCTGGACGGTGCAGCCGGATCCGCAGCGCATCGCCGTCCAGCCAGGCCGTGCAGGGGTGGACCTCGCCGTGTGCGCGGAGCTGAACGAGGGCGTCGAGTGGCTCATCCGGCGACGTGCAGCCGGTCCAAACCGGACGCTCCGTGGTGATCTCGGTGACGTCGAGTTCTTCGACCGACCCTACGGTCACGGTCCTGGTCACCGGCTCGATGTCGAGCACGTAGCGCGGCTTGCCGTCATCGGCGGGCGTGCCGATACGAAGACCCTTGCGCTGGCCAACGGTGAAGCCGTACGCGCCCTGGTGCTCGCCCAGGACAGCGCCGGAAGCGTCGACGATCTGACCAGGGGCTGGCCCGAGGTGCTTGGCTAGGAAGCCACTGGTATCGCCGTCGGCGATGAAGCAGACGTCGTGGCTGTCAGGCTTGTCCGCGACGGCCAGTCCGCGCGCGGCGGCCTCGGCGCGAACCTGAGCCTTGGGTGTATCGCCCAGCGGGAACATGGCGTGGCGGAGCTGGTCCGAGGTGAGTACGGCCAGCACGTAGGACTGATCCTTGCCGGGGTCAGCGGCCCGGTGCAGGACACCGTCGGAGATCCGCGCGTAGTGGCCGGTGCAGACCGCGTCGAAGCCGAGGGCAAGCGCGCGGTCCAGAACCGCGGCGAACTTGATCTTCTCGTTGCAGCGAAGGCAGGGGTTCGGGGTGCGGCCCGCGGCGTACTCGGCGACGAAATCCTCGACTACGTCGCGGTGGAACCGTTCGGCCATGTCCCAGACGTAGAACGGGATGCCGATCACGTCGGCGGCCCGGCGGGCATCCCGCGCGTCTTCCAGCGTGCAGCAGCCGCGGGCGCCGGCCCGGTACGAGGACGGGTTCGAGGACAACGCCAAGTGGACGCCGGTCACGTCGTGACCCGCGTCCACCGCACGAGCCGCGGCCGTGGCGGAGTCGACTCCGCCTGACATCGCCGCGAGCACCCGAAGACCACTCATAGCCATCAAAGGCTACGCGCCGCCCGCCACCAGTCCGTCCAGGCCGTCCCGCCACGAGTCCAGCTAGCGCCTTCCCGGACCAGGGCTGGCTGCGTGCGGCCCACTTTCACGGCGGTCAACTGCTGGGCAGTTCACCGAGCGTCAGCTGGACGGTCCGCTGCTGGCCGGCTCGGCTGAACGTGATGGTGACCTTATCGCCAGGACGGGCGGCGGCCAGCGCCTGGGAGAGCGCCGTCGTGTCCTGGGTCTGGGCGTCGCCGGCCGCTGTGATCACGTCGCCGGCCCGCAGCCCGGCGTGGTCGGCCGCGCCCCCACCAGCGACTGTGACCACGCCAACGCCGCCGGCTGAGCCGTCCGCGCCGAGGACGGTCGCGACCTCAGCCCCCAGAGCGGCCCGGTGGGAGTTGGTGACGTGACCGGAATCGATGATCTGGCTGGCGATATCGCGAGCCAGGTTGGACGGGATGGCGAACCCGATGCCCTGCGCCTGGGAGCCGCCTTGCGGGCTGGCCGCGGCCAGCGTCGGGATGCCGATCAGCTGGCCGGAGCTGCTGACCAGGGCGCCGCCACTGTTACCTGGGTTGATGGGTGCGCTGGTCTGGATCGCGCCGGACAGCGTAGCCGCGGCCGAGCCCTCTGCGGCCGGTTCGGTGACCGCGCGGCCGGTCGCGGAGACGATCCCCTGCGTGACGCTGCCGGACAGGCCGAGCGGGTTGCCGATAGCGAGCACCACGTCGCCCGCCTGCGCCTGATCCGAGTTGCCGAACTTGGCGGGCTGCAGCCCAGACGGGTCGTCGGCGCGGATCACCGCGAGATCGTCGGGCGGGTAGGTGCCCACCAGATGCGCGCTGCGCGGGGCGGTATCTCCCGCCACCTGCACCTGGAACTTCGTGGCGCTCCCCGCGACGTGGGCGTTCGTGACGATGTTTCCCGACCGGTCAAGGACCACTCCGGAGCCGAGCCCGTCGGAGGTCCGGATCAGCACGACCGAGGGCAGCACCTGCCGCACCACGCCCGCGTAGCTGGCTGTGCCCGCGGAGCCGGCTGATGCTGCGGGGCCTGGGGTGGCCGTGGCCGTGGCGGCCGGTGTGGCGCCGGAGGCGCTGGACGCGGTGGCGCCCGCGCCGACTGCGAAACCGCTGCCGCCGATCACGATCGCTGCCAAGGCGGCCAGGCCCGCTCGGCGCGCCCGCTGGGTGGTACTCATCTGTTGCTCTCCTTCGTCACTCGCCCGGTCGCCGGATGCGTGCCGGGCCTGGCCTGCGCGGCCACTTTCAGCAAAGCCGGACGCTGCGCAGGCGCCGTGACGCGCCGATGGTGACGATATGAAGAGTTCCGGGGGTTACCCACCTGCCGGGGTCGGGCCCAGGCGCGCGTTCCCCGTGTGCCCTTGAGTACGCTCTTGCGTACTCTGGGCGCCACAGGCTCCCTGCGACGCGTGCCGCGACCGGTGCCCGTGTGCCCCTGGGTACCCTCTTACGTACTCTGGGCGCCACAGGGCACCTTAGGGACGCTACCGGGGCGGCGGCGTGGGCCTCCGGAGCGGCTCGCGGCAGGGGCAGGGCGGGGGCCAGTGGGCGTAGCGGGACGAACGGGGCTCTAGGGGCGGGCGGCGCGGACGGAACGGGGCGTCAGCGGGAGACGGAACGGGGCGTCAGCGGGCGGCGGCGCGGCGGGCGCGGGCTACTACTTCGCCGATGACGGCGGCCAGGGCGTCGACGTCTTGCTGGGTGGAGGTGTGGCCGAGGGAGAAGCGGAGCGAGCCGCGGGCGCGGGAGTCGTCGGCGCCCATGGCCAGCAGGACGTGGCTGGGCTCGGCTACGCCCGCGGTGCAGGCGGAGCCGGTGGAGCAGGCGATCCCGTTCGCGTCGAGCAGCATGAGCAGGGCGTCGCCCTCGCAACCGGGGAAGGAAAAGTGCGCGTTGCCTGGCAGCCGGCCAGGACCGGACGGCGGGCCGTTGAGGACGGCGTCTGGCACGACCGTCAGCACCTGGCGGACCAGGTCATCGCGCAGGTCGGCCAGCCGGATGCCCTCGTCGGCGAGCTGCTTGGCGCATTCGGCCGCGGCCACCGCGAACGCCCTGATCGCCGCAGTATCCAGGGTGCCGGAGCGGATGTCACGCTCCTGGCCGCCGCCGTGCAGCACCGGTACCGGCTCCACCCCGCGGGCCAGGATCAGGGCCCCGACGCCGACCGGGCCGCCGAGCTTGTGGGCGGTGACGGTCAGCGCGTCGGCGCCGCTGGCCGCGAAATCGACCGGCAGCTGGGCGGCGGCCTGCACCGCATCGGTATGGAACGGCACGCCGTACTCGCGGGCCACGGCGGCGAGCTCGCGGACCGGATGCACGGTGCCGACCTCGTTGTTGGCCCACATTACGCTAATCATGGCGACCCGCTCGGGCGCCTGCTCGATGGCGGCGCGGAGCATGTCGGGGCGGACCGTGCCGTCGATGTCGACGCCGAGCCAGACGGCCTCGGCGCCCTGGGTTTCCTCGAGCCAGCGGACCGAGTCAAGCACGGCGTGATGCTCAACCGAGGTGGTGAGCACCCGCCGGCGGCCGCCCTCGCGGCGGGCTCCGTCCTGGCGGGCTCCGTCCTGGCGGGCTCCGTCCTGGCGGGCTCCGTCCTGGCGGGGCCCGTCCTGGCGGGCCGTACCCTGACGAGCCCAGTACAGGCCCTTGACCGCGAGGTTGTCCGCCTCGGTCCCGCCGCTCGTGAAGATGATCTCACTCGGCCGGGCGCCGAACACCTCGGCGAGCTGCTCCCGGGACTCCTCGACCACCCGGCGCGCCCGCCTGCCCGCGGCATGCAGCGACGACGGGTTGCCGAGGTGTGCAAGTTCCTCGGTCATCGCCTCGATCGCCGCGGGCCGCATCGGCGTCGTCGCCGCGTGATCCAGGTACACGTGACGTGTGCGATTTGTACTCATGACTGAGTACAGCCTAGCGGGCGCCCCGATACAGCTGTAACGGATAAACGGGGAGCTACTTGCGCTTGCCGATCTCCTCCAGGAGCTGCGGGACTACCTTGAACAGGTCGCCGACGACGCCGAAGTCGGCGAGCTCGAAGATCGGTGCTTCGGGGTCCTTGTTCACGGCGATGATGGTCTTGGAGGTCTGCATGCCGGCCCGGTGCTGGATCGCGCCGGAGATGCCGATCGCCATGTACAGCTGCGGCGAGACGGTCTT
>Ga0302325_10010285_pt1 | contig 20314 bp, 11 predicted proteins | sample Palsa_T0_2_FD_201948 | JGI IMG/M metagenome (GOLD analysis project Ga0302325, IMG submission 201948) | Peat permafrost microbial communities from Stordalen Mire near Abisko, Sweden - Palsa_T0_2 | ecosystem: Environmental > Terrestrial > Soil > Palsa > Peat permafrost | place: Sweden: Abisko...
TGCCAAAGAATCGGCCGTCGATATTCATGAAGATGTGCTGGCCTGGGTGGTCGTAGAGCGTCACCTCGTCGGGCGCCGTACCCGGTCCGCGGGCGATCAGCTTCTCCTGCCAGAGCTGCGTGATCACACCGGCATCATTGGGCACCCCGCTGCCGGCCGGCCACAGACCTGCGCCCGCGAGTACCGCCGCCACCGCGCCTGAGCAGTCAAACCCGATCCGCCGGCCGTTGTAGCCGGGTCCCTTGATCCCGATGCTCGCGACGCCGGCCTCGCCGTGGCCGCCCCCGTACACGTATGGATACCCGTGCGCACTGAGCGTGTTGGCGGTGGCGGTCAGCGCGTTGATGATCCCGATCCGTCGACCGGCGGTCTGGATCGTCAACGTCGACCAGCCGACATAGGTGATCTTCCCCGTCACCGCGCCGTGGACGGCCCGCGCCTGCCCGGCCAGCGCCACGGCGGGCGCGAGGGTTGAGCAGACGAGCACGCAGATGGAGGCAGCGAAACGTTTCATACGGCAGTGTGATCGCTTTCGGACGATGCCGCCGCAAGCCTGAGCGCTGCGTCGGCGCATGGACGGATGGCGTCCCGGCCCCCGCAGGCACAGGTGTTTGCCCCTGCTACGTTGTCGAGGTGCTGATCGGAAGCGAGCCGGACGGCCGCGATCGACGTCCGGTCCGTGGTGCGCGGACCGAGTTGACGCTGACGCGGCGCTCCGCGCTGAAGGCCGGGCTGGTCGGCGCGGCGGCGTTGGCGTATGGCAGCGGCCGCCCCGCCGCGGCCGCGCAGGCGGCGAGCCCGGCGACCGCCGCCGGTCCCGGCGGCTCGTACGCCTTCAACCAGGACTGGTTGTTCGGGGGCCCGTACGTCAAGGGCGCTGAGGCGCCGGGATATGCGGAGAGCGGCTTTGTCAATGTGACGCTCCCGCATACGGTGACCCCGCTTTCGTGGGGCGATTGGGATCACAGCTCGTGGGAGCAGGTCTGGATCTACCGCAAGCACATGAACCGGTCGGCACTCGACGGTGGCCGCGTGTTCGTCGATTTCCAGGGTGTGATGACCAGTGCCACGGTGTTCCTGGGCGGGGTCCAGATCGCCGAGCACCAGGGTGGATACCTGCCGTGGTCGGTCGAGCTGACCTCGCAGCTCGCCGCCGGCGACAACGTGCTGGCCGTGGTCGTCGATGCCCGCTGGCTCGACGTACCCCCTGAAGGCAATGCCAACGGAGCCGCGTCGGTCGACTACCTGCAGCCCGGCGGCATCTATCGCGACGCGGAGCTACGCGTGGTCCCCCAGGTGTTCATCTCCGACGTATTTGCGGCGCCGACCAACGTGCTCAGCGCCAATCCCGGCGTTGACGTCCAGTTCACGATCGACGCCGCGAGCCTGCCCATCGAGCCGGTGATTCTGATCGCCACCGTGCTCGACGGGGCGGACAAACTGGGTACGGTCGTCGACACCGCGTCAATCACCACGACCGGCGAGACCGTGGCGACGGTCAGCCTCACGGGCCTGAGCGACGTGAGCCTCTGGTCGCCGGACGCGCCCGCGCTCTACCAGGTCGTGGCCGAGATCGTAGCCGACGGCGTGCCCCACACCTTCGCGGTGACCATCGGCTTCCGGGAGGCGACCTTCCAGACCGACGGCTTCTATCTCAACGGCCAGAGACTGGAGATCTTCGGGCTCGACCGGCATCAGCTGTTTCCCTACACCGGCATGGCGGCACCCGAGCGCCTGCAGCGGCGCGACGCCGAACTGCTGCGCAACGAACTGAACTGCAACATGGTGCGCTGCTCGCACTACCCCCAGTCGCCCTATTTCCTCGACGCCTGCGACGAGCTGGGCCTGATGGTGTGGGAGGAGCCGCCGGGCTGGCAGTACGTCGGCGACGGCGCCTTCCAGGCGATCGTGGTCCAGAACGTGCACGACATGGTGGTCCGCGACCGCAACCGGCCGTCGGTGATCGTGTGGGCGACGCGGCTGAACGAGACCGCGAACTACACCTCGCTGTATGCCGAGACCCGGCAGCTCGCCTACGCGCTCGACGGGACGCGCCAGACCTCCGGCGCGATGGACAACCAGTCCACCTCGGGCTGGGCGGAGGATGTGTTCGGGTACGACGACTACACCTCGTCAGACGGCATCGCGTCCCTCCAGCCGCCCGTCCCGGGGGTGCCCTACCTGGTCACCGAGGCGGTCGGCGCGCTGGACGGAGCGCCCCTATATCGCTGGGTGGACACCGAGGCGACCCTCGCCATCCAGTGCCGAATGCACGCCCAGGTACACAACGTCGCCCAGTCGAACCCCGCATATGCCGGGCTGCTCGGCTGGGCGGGCATCGACTACGCCTCGGTCAACGGCGGCGACCGCGACTGGCACAACATCAAGTGGCCGGGCGTGCTCGACACCTTCCGCGTGCCCAAGCCGGGCGCCGCGTTCTACCGCTCTCAGGTCGCTCCGACACTGACGCCGGTCATCCTGCCCGTCTTCTTCTGGGACTTCGGCCCCGCCTCCCCGGCCACCGGCCCCGGTGCCGGCACGATGATCGCCACCAATTGCGACCGACTCGAGATCTACGTCGGCGGCCAGCATTTCGCCACCGGGACCCCCGATACCGCTGACTACGCGACCCTGTCCTATCCCCCGGTGATCGTCGATCTGACGGTCGACGGAACCGGCTCACCGGACCTGCGCGTCGACGGCTACCTGGGATCGCAACTGCTCGCGACGCTGCAGATGTCCTCGGACACCACGCGCGATCAACTCGTGCTCAACCTCGAGGACGCCTCGATCATGGGTGATGGCAACGACATGACCCGGTTCACCTTCCGCGCGCTCGACGCCTACGGCAATCAGCGTCCGTACGTCACCGGTGACGTCACGCTGTCCATGACCGGGCCGGCCACGCTGATCGCCGAGAACCCCTTCTCGTTCGCCACCTACGGCGGAGTCGGGGGCGCGTTCATACGCTCGCAGCCCGGGACCGCGGGCAGTGTCACGGTGACCGCGAACCATCCGACGTTGGGATTGGCCAGCGCCAGCCTGACCGTCACGCCCGCTGCCGAGCCCGACTTCGACGCCGGGCCGGCCGCAACCACGGCGGCGGCCCGGAGGTCGACTCCGCGAGGACCCTCCAAGGCCGAGGTGAAATCCAAGCTGGCCGCGGTGCTCTCACCGCGAGGAGCGCAGGCCAGGATCGCCAAGCTGCTGCAGAACTCGGGCTACACGTTCAGGTTCGATGCTCCGTCGGCCGGCAAGTTGGTGATCGACTGGTACGACATCTCCACGCCGGCTCGACAGTCGAGTAAGCGCAAGCCCAAACAGGTGCTGGTGGCGTGGGCGAGCGAGTCGATCAAGCACGCCGGAGAGATCACGGTCAAGGTCAAGCTCAACGCCCGCGGTCGCTCGCTGCTCAAGCACGCCACACACCAGCGGCTGACGGTGAGAGCGAGATTCACCCCCCGGGGAGAGTCGACGACGACCGCGTCCAAGGTCATCACCCTGAAGCGCTGAGCGTCCCGCACGATGGAACCAGCCCCAGAGCCCACCCGACGCGTGGCCGATCCGGAACTGGCGGCGGTGATCGACTGGTGGACCGCCAACGCCCGGGATCTGCCGTGGCGCAGGACGCGGGATGTCTACGCGGTCTGGGTCTCGGAGGTCATGTCGGCCCAAACGACCGTGGTCCGCTGCGCCGAAGCCTGGGTGCGGTGGATGGAGCGCTGGCCGACGGTGCAAGCGGTGGCGGCCGCGTCGCTGGCCGAGGTGCTGGCGCAGTGGCAGGGGCTTGGCTACCCGCGGCGCGCGCGGGACCTGCACCGGTCGGCGCGGATCGTCGCGGGGTCCGGCTGGCCGGAGGACCTGACCGAACTCCCCGGCGTCGGTGCGTACATCGCGGCGGCCATCCGCTGCTTCGCGCTCGAACAGCCGGTGCTTCCGCTCGACGTCAACGTCAAACGGGTTCTGCGGCGCCGCTTCTCAGGCAGCGTCGAGATCTCCGGCGACCCATGGCGCGCGGGTCAGGCGATGATGGAATTCGGCCAGCGGATCTGCGTGGTCCGGCCACGCTGCGAGGTGTGTCCGGTGCGACCCGGATGCGCCGGTCCGGGGGATCCTGCCGACGCGCCGGTCATCCGTCGCCAGAAGCCGTTCGCTGGGAGCCTGCGCCAGCGTCGGGGCCAGCTTCTGCGGCAGGTGATCGCCGAAGGCGTCGTCGCCGTGCAGGACGCTGATCGGCAAGCCGCTGCGGGACTGGTGCAGGACGGGCTCGTCGTGCGTGCGGAGCACTGGCTGCGTGCGCCGCAGTGAGTTCAAGGACTTCAGTGCAGGGGACGGTTCAGCTCACCTGACCCTGCCCGGGCCGGCGCCAGCCGGCGCCGGAGTCGCTCGAGATCGGGCTCATCGAGCCCATGGGCGGAGAGCCAGGCCGCAGATCCGCCATAGCCCTCGTCCACCAGCTCGAGCAACCGCTCCATGGTTCCGGGGACCGGCGCGAGCTTGCGTGCGTCGTGCCCCTCGAGCTCCGCGCGGTAGGTCGGAGAGGTGAGCAGGCGCGCGATGATCGCATCGATGCGCTCTCGGCTGGCCAGGTAGTCGCCGACGATCAGGTCTCGATCCACCCCGGCCGCGTCGAGCGCAAGCGCGACCACGACCCCGGTGCGGTCCTTGCCGGCCGCGCAGTGCACGAGCACGGCGCCGTCGGCGCGGGCGATCGCGCGCACCGAGCCGACGACCGAGTCCGGACGGCGGCGGAGGTAGCTCATGTACGCGCGGACGACGGGCGTCTCGTCTGGCCACTCGTCAGGCTCGGCCCGCCCCCACGGCTTGACCGTGGCGGGATCGACAGGGGTGCTCCCGGCCGCGTCCGGGTACAGCGAGCGGTGCTCGATGCGCACTGCGAGCTCGGCCGTCATCGGCCCCGGGCCCTCGAGCTGCACCTCGACGTCGGTCCGCAGGTCAAGCACCACCTCGAGCGCCTCCGCCTCGACGAGCCGGCGCACGTCCCGCTCGCTCAGCGACTGCAGGTTGTCGGCCCGCAGCAGCACCCGGGGCACGACCGCGCGGGCGTTGACGGCCCCGTCAAGAGCGATCCAGCGAGGCGGGCGGTTCTCGACGCTCATGCTTGAGATGGTCGCAGGCTGCAGGCGAGCACCTGTGGCCACCCTGTTGCCCGCCACACCCTGGACTGGATGAAACCCGCCGAGAAAATGCGCGAGCTGCTCGACACATCCGCCGCATGCACCCGGAGCGCTCCCGCTCAGGGAACGCCGGTCTGCCGAGCATCGCGCGCGCCTAGCGTCCCGGCACGCCAACCGCCGGCGGCCGGCCGATTGCCTGGACCGCGTCAAGCACCTCTTTGATGCCGCCAGCCGTGCTGACGTCCAGGCGGTCGAGGATCGTCTCGGTGTCCGCGAACTCCTTGGCGGCGCGCGCGTCTGACGCGATCGATTGCACCCGTTGCCCGACCATGATGATCGAGAGGAGCACCAGCTGGAGGAACGTCTGCGCGATCCACGCCACGATGATGATCACCTGTCCCGAGCTGATCGCGGCGGGCAGGCTGATCAGCGCGATCGCCGCGAACAGGTAGGCGCATGACATCGTTCCCACGCTGCGGGTGATGATGAGCGCAAGCTTGGCGTTGAATCCCTCGACCTGGCCGACTCCCTTCCTGATCTCCCGGGGATTGAATCGCACCACACGAGGTAGTTGCTCGTGAACTTTGACGGGTTCATCCATGTAAAACGCCTCCAATCGGACCGAATCTGCACCATCGTCACCGTAGATGCTCCCACCCCAGCCAGCGCCGCGAAGGCCGGTATCGGGCCCACCTCGTGTCATCGCGTCACTAACCGCTCATGCGCGATGACCGCTCGGCGTCCAGGTTGGATATCGGAGTGATGCACTCGACTCGGTTGCCGCCACGTTCCTTGGCGACGTAGAGGGCGTCGTCGGCCTCCTTGAGGACGTCGTAGGCGGGTCGGTTACGGTCGGGGTCAAGGGTGGCAACGCCAGCGCTCACGGTGATCACGCGGCTGGTGTTGATGTGGTGGTCAATGGTGAGCGCTTCGACGCTGGCTCGCATGCGTTGGCTGACGTGCACGCCGCTGGCGAGCGTTTGTTCCGGGAGGATGCAGAGGAATTCTTCGCCGCCGTAGCGGTACAGCCCGTCGCCGGCGCGGACCTGCTGTTTGAGTTGGTCGCTGACCACGTGCAGGACGTGGTCGCCCGCTTGGTGGCCGTGGGTGTCGTTGTAGGACTTGAAGTGGTCGATGTCGAGCAGGACCATGCAGTAGCGGTGCCCGTAGCGAACGACGCGAGCTTCGAGCAGCTCGAGGTCTTCCTTGAGGACTCTGCGGTTGCTGAGTCCGGTGAGCGGGTCGCGCCGGGCCAGGGTGGCGAGCTCCTGATTGAGGCTCTCCAGTTGGGTTCGCTGGGCGGCGAGCTGATGGTGCAGGGAGGCGACTCGGGTGGCGGCGATCAAGCGGACTTCAAGCTCGTCAGGGTCGAGCGGCTTGATCAGGTAGTCATCGGCACCGGCCTTCATCCCTTCCAGGATTTGGCCCTGGGCGCCTTGGCTGGTCACCAGGATCAGGTACGTGGAGCCGCCGTGCGGGTCGGCCCGGATGTTCCGGCACAGCTCCACCCCGGTTTGACCGGGCATCATCCAGTCGCTGATGACGACGTCGGGGTGACCGGCCTGGAACCTGCTCCAAGCTTGGCTGCCGTCGATGACGGTCTCGCATTCGTGGCCGAGGCGCTGGAGCGCCATCGTGGCGATCAGCCGGGAGGTGGGGTCGTCGTCGGCGACGAGAATCTTCATGGGCGTGGGGTCCGTGAGCTCAGCGCCGAGCGGACTCGTTCGAGTTCGGCTTGCAGGGCGTCGAGTTGCGCCTGACCCGCAGCGAGGTTCCCCGCCGCGCTGTGAGCTTCCAGGATGGCGCACAGGCTGGCCAGACCGCTGGCGCCGACGTTGGCGCTGGCCCCGCTCAGCGTATGGGCGCAGCGGACGATGCTGGCGGCGTCCTCGCTCGCCAGCGCGTCGCGCATCGCCAGCACGCGGACGTCCGCATCGGTCAGGAACAGCGTGCTGAGCTGGCCCATCAGGTCCTCGCCGGCGTCAGCGCCCAATCGCTCCAAACGCTCGACGATCCCAGCATCGAGCGCCGGCGAGGCGACATCGGCCAACGGTTGGTCCGGGGCCCAGCGAGCCAGGACGGCAGCGAGGGACTCCAGGCTGACGGGCTTGGCCAGATAGTCGTCCATCCCGGCGGCCAGACAGCGGTCTCGGTCGCTCGCCATCGCAGTGGCGGTCACCGCGATGACACAGGTGTGACGGTCGGTTCCCTCACGCTCGCGCAGCTTCGCCGTGGCTTCGTAGCCGTCCATCCCCGGCATCTGGCAGTCCATGAGGACGGCGTCGTAGTGCAGGCGCCCGACGGCGTCCAGGGCCTCGAACCCATCCGCTGCCACGTCTGCGCGGTAGCCGAGGCTCGCCAGCATCGCGCTCAGGACCCTCTGGTTGACGGCGTGGTCCTCGACGACCAACACCAGGCCGGCGGCCAAACGCGGCGGGGCGGGGGCGAGATCCGGTTGGCCAGCGCCCGAGGGTTCGCGATGGTCCCCGTTGGTGACGACCGGAACGCCGTGACGGGGCTCCGGCGACGTACCTGGCCCCAGGCGCGGGGCGACGGTCACGGTGGGGCCCAGTGCGAGGTTCAGCGCGCCGCGCAGCTGAGCTGAGCGGACCGGCTTGGTGAGGTATGCGACGATGCCGGCTTGCTGGGTTCTTTCCGCTTCCCCGCGTTGGGCGGAGCTCATCAACATGACCATCGGGGTGTCCGCCAGGATGGGGTCTGTGCGCACCATCCGAGCGAGCGCGTAGCCGTCGATATCGGGCATGTTCAGGTCGAGCAGGAGCACGTGGAATGGCTCGTGTGCGTCGGCCGCTTCAAGGAGCAGCACCATCGCCTGTCTCGCCCCCTCCGTCACGACGGCCGTGCATCCCCAGCCAGTGACCATCTCGTCCAGCACGCGCTGGTTGGTGAGGTTGTCATCGACGATCAAGGCGCGCACGCCGACCAGGTCGGCAACCTCGGGCCGGCTCGCGATGGCGACTCCGAGCGCGAACGGAATGAGAGCGGTGAATGTGCTTCCGGCCCCCGGCTCACTGGTGACGTTCAGCGTCCCCCCCATCAATTCGACGAGCCGGCGCGAGATCGCCAAACCGAGCCCGGTCCCGCCGTAGCGGCGGGACGTGGAGCTGTCGGCTTGCGTGAACGCGTCGAACAGGTGCTCAAGGGTCGCCGCGGTCATCCCGATGCCGGTGTCGCGAACTGACAGCTCGACGATCACGGTATCGGCACCGTCCTCACCGGCCAGCCGAGCGCTGAGGTTGACCTCCCCCGCGGACGTGAACTTGACCGCGTTGCCGAGCAGATTGAGCAGCACCTGGCGCACGCGTCCCGGGTCTCCCGCGAGGGCTGCGGGCACGGCCGGGTCGATCCGGCAGGTCAGTTCCAGTCCATCCTGTTGGGCACGCGCCGCCAGCAGCACGGCGGACTCCTCGACCACCGATCGCAGATCGAAGGTGACGCTCTCCACCTCCAGCTTGCCCGCCTCGATCTTGGAGAAATCCAGAATGTCGTCGATGATGGTCAGGAGCGCTTCGGCCGAGGAGCACACCGTCTCGGCGTACTCTCGTTGCGTCACGTCGAGGTGGGTGTTCAACAGCAGGCTGCTCATCCCGATGACCCCATTCATGGGCGTGCGGATCTCGTGGCTCATGTTGGCCAGAAACTCGCTCTTCAGTCGCGAGGCCTGCATCGCCTGGTCACGGGCGTGCTCCAGCTGCGCCTGAACCGTGACGCGCTCGGTGATGTCGTGAACGAACGCGCTGAATCCTTCACCCTGGTCATGCGCCCACGAGCTCACCTCGACCGGGATCTCGTGGCCGTCACGGTGCAGCGCGGTCATTTCCATCCGCAGGCCGAACACGTGTGAATCGCCGCCGGCGAGATATCGAGCCAGCTCCGCCTTGCGCGCTTCGCGATTCGCTGCCGGGGTGACTGTGTCGATGAGGTTGGCGCCCAGCACCTCGGACGCGCGCGAACCGTAGAGCTTCTCGGCTCGAGCGTTCCACGCCGTGATCGCGCCGGCGCCATCGGTGGACAGGAAAGCCTCGTGGGTCGATTCCAACACCCGGGCCAGTTCCCGATCCCGACTCTGGACCTGCAGTTCGAAAGCGCGCCGGCGGCGGTCGAACCGAGCCACGATCCGGATGGTCGCGAGCAGGATGAGCACCAGCAGAGCGGTGATGGCGAGGACCGCATCCCGTAGTCGAGCCAGCCCGGCGAACGCGGCGCTCTTGCGGACCGAGGCAATCACCGTCCAACCCGTCCCGGCGACCGGCGCGTAGGCGGACAACTCCTCGGGCCCGTGGCGCCCGCCGGACAGGACGGGCGTGTAGTCCAGCAGGCCGGTGCGCCCGGCGAGGGCAGCTCGGACGCGAGGGTCACTCGCGAGCGACACGAGTCCGTGCGCGCCTCCCACTGTCAGCGAGGTCCCGACCCGGTCGGTCACTTTCAGGGTGATCCCCTGGGCCTTGCCGACGTTGGCAGCGAACGAGCTGATGGATTGCAGGCTGTAGTTGACGCCCAGGATGCCGACCGGGCGGCCGTTCGCTCCTCTGATGTAGTCAGTCACCGTCACCGCCAGCGCGTGACTGGCCTCTTTGGTCTCGATGGCGCTCGACAGGAAGGGACGACCTGACGCGACGAGGCCCTTGAACCATTCCCGGTAAGCGAAGTTGGTGCCGTATACGGCCGGCTCGGGTGGATACGTGCTGCGCGAGGTTCCGTGGAGGTCGGCCTCGAACGTGGCGGAGATACCGGGGATGGCGCTGGCCAGGCCGGCCAGGTTGGATGCGACCACCGCGGCTCCGCGTGCGCCCGCGGTCACCCCATTCGCCAGCGACGAACGGGTGGCGTAACTGTGCACCAGCGCGAGCAGATTCGATGTCTGAGAGCCGACGACGACTGAGCTGACCGCCGCGGTGGTCTGGACCTGCTGGTTGACGACTTTCGTCACCTGATTGGACGCCAACACGATGCTGCTCGCGGCCAGGAGCGCGACCGCCGCCAAGGCCACCATGGTCAGCAGAGCCACACTTCGCCTTGGGGACGCCAGCAGGCGCCTCACTGACAATGCAACGGTTTCATATCGTCCGGTCCCAATCCCTCAGTTCTCATGGCGTTATGGACCTATCGGCGGTTGCGGCCCGCGCCTTGACCCCGGTCCGCTCGTGGCGCCCCGACGAGGGTCGGCGCCCCGCCGGGCCGATCGCCTCGAGTGCGGGCTCGGTGTTGTCTCGGTCGGCGCTTCAGTCTGCGTTTGACACGGCCGGTGCCCTGGACTAGGTTTTTGCCCCCGTCAACGGGCGGGCACCACGTCGCGGAGAGGGGCCACGATGGACGCCGGAGCGGACTGGTGGGCACACTGGGAGCGGCTCGCCTTCCGCATCGCCGCCACGATCGCGGTGACGCTCACCGCGATTTGTGCCTGGGCTGGGGACAGTGCGGCGACGGCGTCCGCTCGCGCCGTGGCGAGCGCTGCGCGTCCCAGGGCATGCACCCGCCTGAAGCTGAAGGTCGTCGAGTCAACTCTTCTGGACAAAGCGACCGACGGCATCGTGTTGGACGACACAGCGGTGACATGCACGTGGGCATCGCCGCAGACGGGGGCCGAGGCTGAATTGGATATCTACACGGTCGGCGCGGGGAACCGCCTCCCAGCGCAGAAAAATGCGAGCATCGCCGGTGATTTGGACTGCACCACCGCGAGACTGGCCCAAGTCAAGGGGAAGGGCGGCGAGCTCGGGTACTACTGCCCTTCCAGTTGGACGCTGGCGATCGAACAGGGATCCGTCTTGCTCGACCTCCGGGGGTCGGCCAATACGACTGGGTCGGGCGCCCTCGGTGATGCGAATGTCGTCTTGGCGGAGCTGCACGCGAAGTGACGTGCCCAGACACAACCGCTGTCGTGCGCTGCCGCCAGCGGCATCAAGCGCCGCGACCTCATCGGCTCGAGCCCGGCGGCGATCAGCTGAGAATGATCGCGTGCGAGTGGGGATGGGGTCGATGAGACGGCGGTGTGGCTGGCGCTTCGTCGCCGCTGCCGTCGTGGCTCTGGCGGCGGCCGCCGCCGCGGGCATCGCGTCTGCCAGCACCGCGCCCGCGGTCCGGCCGGTGGTGCTTCCCGCCGACCACGGTGCCCATCCCGGGTTCTCGGTCGAATGGTGGTATACGGCGGGCACGCTCGCCGATGCCCAAGGCCAGGACTACTTCTGGTTTGCCACGGTCTGGTCCGGGGCTGGAGCACTCCTGGCCAGGGTCAACGTCGTCGATCTCCAGGCCGACCGGGTCGTGCTCTCGCGCGAATACCTCAGCAGCACGCCGGCGACGAGCGGTCAGACACAGTTCAGCGTCGGTACCTTTGGCCTCGGTTGGCGGCCCAGCGGGGCTTGGGGCCAGTGGTTCGTCGATGCCCCGACCGACAGCGGCGGAGGACTCCGGCTCAATCTGTCACCTCGCCAGCCCTACGTGCTCAACGGGCATGACGGAGTCATCCAGCAGGGGAGCGGCGGTCCGTCGGCTTACTACTCCAACCCTCGCCTGGCCGCCCGCGGCACCCTGGAGCTGAACGGGAAACAGGTGGGCGTGAGCGGCCAGGGGTGGCTCGACCATCAGTGGGGCAACTTCGGCAGTGACCTGGGAGCGCTCCGGTGGAACTGGTTTGCCTGCCAGTTGCAGGACGGCCGCGATCTCATGCTCTATCAGTTCCTCAATCGCGACGATCGACCGTCGGGGGATCAGAACGGCACGCTCGTCACCGTCCACGGAGCGGTCAAGCACGTGACGCGCTTCACCGCGACTCCCCTCGGTCCGTTCATCCGGCCCGCCGGGGCGTCGGCCACGTATCCGCTGCGCTGGCGCCTCAACGTTCCGTTGGGCCGGATCGACATCACCGTACGCGCACGGGCCCGCCACCAGTTCATCACCAACCAATTCGTGCCCAGCTTCTGGGAGGGAGCGGCGTCGATCACCAGTGGCGCGCCGGGAACCTGCATCGTCGAGTCCTCGCGTGAAGTCGGGGCCAGCTCAAGTTGAGGCACCGCCGCGGATTGGGCTGGCGCACAAGCAGGTCGCCGTTGCGCTGACCGGCGTGCGTCAGGCGCTGCTTGCGGCCCCGGCGGCGGCGGGGAGATTGCCGGCCATCGCGTCGGGCGCCAACCACAGCGCATCACCGCCGAGGGCCTGGCGCTCGGCGCGCCCCTCGTAGACCAGGGCCAGCAGCGCGCCCTCCGCGGCGGAGCGATCAGGCCGATCGTTGCCGCGGGTCATCAGCGCAGCGACCTCCTGGGTGGTGAGGCCGAAGTCGAAGTACTGAAGCAGTTCGCTCGGATCTTCTGGCGGCGCCTTGCGCTCGAGCGTCGGGTCGAGATTGGCGATCAGCACGTCGTAGGCCTCCACGGGCTGGAAGCCGCCCGCCTCAACCCGCCGGCCAGCGGAGCTCTCCAACACCAGCGAGGGCGCCGTATAGCGAACCGCTCCGTCGCTGTTGCCAGCCTTGCCCTGGAATTCTGTGGGGGAGCCCGCTGCGGTGCGCGTCTGGGCCTTGTCCTGTTCGTAGGCGGCGATGACCTCGGGGGCGTCAATCAGCGCGACGATCTGGTCGGCATCGACCCCGGGCACCGCGCTCAGGGCCTCCCGCAGCAGCTCGTCGTCATCGAACAGCAGCGGCGTGTTGAAGTTGGCCAGCTGCAGCGCCCGGAACACCCGCCACTCGCTTCCCGGCCACTGCTGGCGTGCGGCGATCACCGCCCGGCAGGCTCGGGAGGAGGCGCTCAGCCGCGGCTTCGGGTTGGGCGCAAACGGCATCCCGTAGCGCTCGCGGAACAGCAGCCCGGACGACGCCATTCGCAGCGTCGTGAAACCGTGTTCGGCGTAACGCGAGGTGTCCTCGCTCAAGCCCACGAGCACGAGGCGCCAGTCGAGCTGATCGCCGTAGCGCCACTCAATCACCCGCAGCGCGGGGCTCTCGGAATAGCCCCACGGGCACGCGGGGTCGTTGAATAGCGTGGCTGAGATCGAACCGTTGATGTCTCAATTATATACATAGCCAGCTCCGGCCCCACGCCTCGCACGCGCCCGCGGTTCCTCGGTTGTCGGTACAGGCATGAGTCCGGTGTGCCGATAGGCAGGACATGCGGCTTGGTGGAAAGCTGATGCCGGCGGGGGGATCACAATCGCGGCACCGCGCCCGAGTGGCTCATGGTCGGCCGACGGTCCTTAACCCAAGGTGCCTCGCGCCATGATCGACCAGCGCGGCCGGGAGTCCGGATTCTGGCAGGCGACGCTGGACTCGCTCAGCGCTCACCTTGCGGTCCTCGACGAACACGGAATCATCCTCGTGACCAACGCGAGCTGGGACCGGTTCGAGGTTGAGAGCGGCGGCCGGCACGCTGCGGGCAGCGATTATCTCGGCGTGTGCGAGGCCGCGGGCGATGACCGGATCGCTGCCACGGTGGCGCTGGCGCTGCGAGCGATCTTGTCTGGCGAGCGGGTCAGTTTTGAGCTCAAATATCAGTGGCTGGCGCCCCAGGGGGAACGCTGGTTCCTGCTCCGCGGCGAGCGTCATGGTTCCAGCGGCCGGGCGCGCGTCGTGCTGTCCCGCGTCGACATCACCGCAGACCGCGAGGCCGTCAATCAAGCCCGCGTGCGGGCCAACCTGCTCGACGTGGTCGAGGCGGCGGTGATCGCGACCGACGGCTCGGGTGGTGTGACGCAGTGGAACGTCGGGGCCGAGCAGTCGTTCGGCTGGTCGACCGCTGAGGCGATCGGCCGTCAGATCACCGAGCTGGCGGTCCAACCCGCCGACCTCGAGCAGGCCGCGGAGATCCGAGCCAGCGTGCGGAGCACGGGCCGGTGGGAAGGACGCTTTCACGCTGTGCGCCGCGACGGCTCGTCGTTCCCGGCCTTCGTCCGGAATGTCGCGACCTATGACCAGGCGGGCGCGGTCGATGGCGTCGTTGGTGTGATCGTCGATCTCACCGCCACCGTCGAGACCGAACGCCAACTGCGCGCATCGCTCGCGTTCTCTCGCGCGGTGACCGACAGCATCGGCGACGGTGTCGTCGCTGTCGATGGCGGCGGCCTGCCGGTATACATGAACCCGGCCGCCGAGAGCATGCTCGGCTGGGTATTGGCACAGATCGCCGACCGGCCGATGGAGAGATTGATCGAGCGCAATACAGCGTCGGCCGCGATCGTTGCCGGCCCGGACATGCCGGCTCGCGACCCGGCCGGCGAGACGGTGAGAATCGAGGATGAGAGCTTCATTCGCAGCGACGGCACTCACCTCCCGGTGTCTTACATGGTCGCGCCGCTGGACACGGCCGACGGCGTCCGGGGATCCGTCTACGTCTTCAGCGACATCACCGAGCGGTTGGTCCGCGAGTCACGCCTGCGGAAAGATCTCGAGGCTCTGAGCGGGGTGCAACGGATTCGCGACGCACTCGACAACAACCGCCTGCGGCTCTATGCCCAGCCGATCGTCGAGGTGGCCGGCCGCCAGACCGTTCAGCACGAGTTGCTCGTGCGCATGATCGGGGCCGACGGCGAGGTCATCGCTCCCGGAGCGTTTCTACCCGTGGCCGAGCACCATGGCCTGATCGGAGCGATTGACCGACGTGTGTTTGAGATGGCCATGGGCTACGCGGCAGCCGGACATCGGATCCAGGTCAACCTGTCCGCCGACTCGATCGGCGACGCCAGCTTCCTGCTGTTCGTCCAGACCCAGATCGAAGCGCACCACGTCGATCCCCAGCTGGTCGTGTTTGAGATCACCGAGACGGCGCTGATTAACAACGAGGACGTCGCCAAGCACTTCATTGACACCGTACGCGGGCTGGACTGCGCCGTCGCCCTGGACGATTTCGGTACCGGCTACGCCAGCTTTCGCTATCTCAAGCAGCTACCGGTCAGCCTGCTGAAAATCGACCAGGAATTCGTGCGTGACCTCGACAGCGATTCCTCGCAAACCAATCGCCACGTCATCCGCGCGATTGTCAGCCTCGCCCAGGGGATGGGCCAGAAGACCGTCGCCGAGGGCGTGGAGACCGAGGAGACGCTCCACATCCTCCACGAACTCGGCGTTGACTACGCGCAGGGCTACCTGTTCGCTCACCCCGCTCCAGCCGAAGACGTGTTTGCCGACCGCGTCCAGCCACCGATGTGAGAATGTCATGCTGGCGGCGCTTTGTGCCGATACTCGGGGTGTGACCGAGAATGCGGCTTCCGGGCGTGTGCGTTCTGGGCGGCTGGAGCCGTGATGGAGGGCGCTGCTCCGCAGACCAGCGGGAGCGACGCACCGGACGGGCAGTCGATACTGACGACGGGGGTGATCATTGCCAGCGTTGATCTGCGCGTGATCCACGTTCAGGGGACGCCGTTCGCCCGGCATGGCTATCCGCCGGCGGATATGCTCGGTCGGCCGCTGGGTGAGGTGTTGCCGCTTGCTGCGCTGGCGAAGCTCGAGCCTCACTATTGCGCTGCGCTCGGTGGCGAGCATCAGGCGTTTGACTACCGGACTGACGATGGGAGCGGCGCCTTTTGGGTTGAGATCGCCCCGGTTCGGGGCGAGAACGGTGAGATCTCCTCTGTGGTGGCGGTGATGCGGGACATCACCGAACATCTGGTGATGATCGAGGAGCTCACGCTCAGCGAGGCTCATCTGCGTGAGTCTGAGCGGATCGTGGGTGTCGGGAGTTGGGAGTGGGTCCCGGAGACCGGTGAGCTGACGTACTCGCCGGGTTTCGCGCGGCTGCTGGGCTTGGCCGCGGCCGAGAAGTTGGACGCCCGGGGCTTCTGGAGGCTGCTCGCACGCGAGGACCGGGACCTGCTGTCGCGGGTGACTCGGGACTGCCAGCGGACGGGCTCCGCCTCCAGCGAGTTCCGGATTCATCGCTCCGATGGAGCGCTGCGCACCTTTGCCGCTCAGGCCGAGACGGTCGCCGCGGGCAACGGCCGGCTGGGGTACCTGCGAGGCGCGATCTTGGATGTGACCGAGGAGCGCGAGGCAGAGCGCCTGCGGCTTGATGCGGCGTCACTGTTTCGCCAGGCCTTCGATGCGTCTCCGATCGGGATGGCCATGATCGAGCCGCAGACCGGGGCCTACACACGCGTCAATGATGCACTGTGCACGCTGCTGCAGCGCTCGCGCGGCGAGCTCTTGGGGTTGACCGTCGACTCGGTCACCCACCCGGACGACCGCGCCGCGAACGCGGAGCTGCGGGAGGTGCTGCGCGATCATGACGTGAAGAGCCACCACGTCGAGAAGCGCTATCTCCGGCCGGACGGCAGCAGCGTGTGGATCATCGGGCACGTCACGCTGGTGCGTGACGCGGAGGGGTCGCCGCAGGCGCTCTTCTCCCAGATCATCGACATCACCGAGCGCAAGGAGCGCGAGGCGCAGTTCGAAACGCAGGTCAATGACGCGCTATGGCTGGGACGGATCCGCGACGCTCTGGACCGCGACCGGTTCGTGCTCTACGGCCAGCCGATCGTGGATCTGTTCACGGGCGAAACAGTTCAGCACGAGCTGCTGATCCGGATGCTCGCCGACGACGGCTCGATCATCGCGCCGGGCGAGTTTCTCCCCGTGGCCGAGCGCTACGGGTTGATCTCCGAGATCGACCGCTGGGTGATCGGCGAGGCGGTTGGGCTCGCCGCGCAAGGCCAGCCGACCGAGTTCAACCTGTCGGGTGCGTCGATCGGCGACCCCGACATCGTGCGTGAGCTCGGCTCCGCGATCGGGCACACCGGTGCTGATCCCTCCCTGCTCGTGGTCGAGGTGACCGAGACCGCGATGATGAACCAGCTTGACGCCGGCCGACAGTTTGCCGAACAGGTGACCGCGCTCGGCTGCCGGCTGGCGCTGGATGACTTTGGCACCGGGTACGCCAGCCTGAGCTACCTCAAGCAGATTCCCGCCCAGCATCTCAAGATCGATATCGAGTTCGTGCGTGACCTCACCCGCGACGAAACCGACGAGCGACTGGTGCGCGGGATCGTCGGCATCGCGAGAGAGTTCGACCAGACCACGATCGCCGAGGGCATCGAGGATCAGGCCACCCTCGTGCGCCTGCGCGAGCTCGGAGTCGATTTCGGCCAGGGCTACCTGCTCGGGCGACCGCAGCCGCTGCCCGATGGCACTCCGGCCATCGCGGTCACGCCGCGGTCAGATACGCCGGGTTTAGATCCCGTTGGCATGGTCCGGAGTGCGCTGGCTGCCTTCGTCAGCCATGACCTCGACACGCTGCTCGACGTCTGCCACTCGGACGTTGTGTTGCGCACTCCGGGCACCTCTGGGCAGGTTGGCCGTGTCGCCCCCTATCGCGGCCATGCGGGGCTTCGCACCTACGTGAAGGACACCGTCGCGGTCTGGAAGGACCTGCAGCTGACCCCGACCACATTCCGGCTCTCCAACCAGTCGGTCATCGCCTTCGGCCGCATCGACGCCGACTCCGGAACCCACACCCAGAGCATTGCCGTCCTGTGGGTGTGCCAGCTCCACGAAGGACTCATCGCCTCCATCGAAGTCTTCCCCACCCCGACGCGAGACCCAGTGCAGGCAGCGTCGGGTGTCGCGGCCCCATCGTCGCCGGTGGAAAAGCCCGAATCGCCGGTGAGGGCCGGCCGCCGGACGCCGGCACCGCCGACGCAGGACCGCGTCGACGCACCGGTGTCTGAGCGACGAGCCACACCGGCCCGGCGCCCCGGCAAGGCGGCGACAGATCGCCTCGTGCTCGCCTACGGTGAGACGTTGCGCGACGGTGACCCGCATGCCGCCGCGGTGGTGATCGATGATGCGCTGGGTCAAGGCCTCTCGTCGGTCGAAGTTCAATCGCGGGTGATCGCGCCCGCGATGCGAGAGATCGGTGAGCTGTGGGAGCGTGGCGATCTGACGGTCGCGTCGGAGCACCTGGCGACGGCGCTGAGTCATCACGCGCTGGCGCGTCTGTACCCCGGCTTGCTCGGACAGGTACAGCGTCGCGGCGACACGATCGTGGTCGCGGCGGTGCACGGCGAGCATCACATACTCGGCCTTCGGATGGCCGCGGATGTGCTTGAGGGGGCGGGTTTCGACGTGCGCTTCCTCGGTGCTGACGTGCCGGAGGACTCGCTGCTGGCGTGGGTCAGCGAGCACCGTCCGGCCGCCGTCGCGCTCGGGGTGACGATGCTGTCAGGAGCCGCCGCTCTCCTGCAGCAGTTGCAGGCGCTGCGCGATTATGACCCGGAGATCCGGCTGATCGTCGGTGGCCAAGGGGTACCGCGGGCGCTGCGGGAGAGCACAGCCGTCTTCTACGCCTCCGACACTGAAGCACTGGCCGAGTACCTCACGCGCCCTGTGACGATGGGGCCGACGGGCGACCTCCCGTCCCCGATCGCTGACGGCGGCGTGAGCTCCGACCGCGTTCTCGGCGTCGGCACGGACGTGACCGAGGGCCTCGAGGCGCGCATGGCGCAGACCACCGCCGCGGCAGCGGACGCCGCCCGCGGGCAAGCCCGTCGCGCGTTCGGGCTCGAGCAGATCGCGTTTCGTGATCAGCTGACTGGGCTGTGGAGCCGGCGGGCGTTTGACGACCGCTACCGATCCATGACCGCCGGGGAGATCACCCCCGCGCCAGCGCTGTTGATGATCGATGTCGATCGCTTCAAGGCGGTCAACGACAGCTTCGGCCACGACGCCGGCGATCGCACGCTCATCGATGTCGCACGGTGCATCACCGGCGAGCTGCGCTCTGAGGATTTCGCCGCCCGCTACGCCGGTGACGAGTTCGTCGTGCTGCTCCCTGATACCTCGGCCACGGCGGCCGCGGAGATCGGAGAGCGGATCCGGGGGGCCGTCAGATCGGAGCTCGAGGACCGCTCAGTGACGGTCAGCATCGGCGCCAGCGTGCCCGATCACGCCGACCGCCGTCGCACGACCCTCGACGCCGATCGTGCTCTCTACGAAGCCAAGGAGGCCGGCCGCAACCAGGTCGTGTTCGCCGGCTCGTAGTCTCTCTCGGTACTCCTGCCGTCGGGAGCGGCGCCCGCGTAGCGCAACGCACGTCGGGATCACGGGGCACTCGACCGCGCGAGCTCGAATACGGCGTCGGCGCCGGCGGCGACCCGGGAAGCGATCCGGCCTCGCTCAATCAACAGTCCCATCGGGGTGCCGTGCGCGTCGAATGCGCGCATCGCCGTGCCCTCGGGGTCGAGCAGCACGAGCGAACCAAGCTGCTGCGGGCGAACGGCGTCGGGCTCCCCGGCGCTGATCACGATGATCCGCGGCGCCCCGGCCGGCGGGTCATCCTCGAAGGCTTTCAGATCGTCGAGCATCCGCTGGCAGAAGCCGCAGGCCGGATTCCAGAAGATGGCCAATGTCGACTCGGCGTAGAGATCGGTGAGCGCGACCCGCGCGCCGTCAAGGTCTGAGAGCACGAGATCCGGCGCCGGCTCACCGACCCGCGATGGGTCAGGCGGCGGCCGGACGGCCGCGGCGCCGTTTCCGTTCGCGTGGCTGTGGGCGGACGGCGCCGGCGGCCTGACCGCCAGCAGCGGACGGGTCGCCTGCGCCACCAGCGTCGTGATCGCCTCGGCGCCGCCGACCGTCGGACTCAGGATCGCCCCGTCGGGGCCGATCACGACCGCCATTGGGGTGCCGGCCGCCTGATAGGCATCGGAAACCTCGTGCTCTGACTGCAACAGGACCCGGCCCAGCCCATGCTCTGTGGCCTTGGCCCGATTATGTTCCGGGTCGCCGGCCGCGACCACAACGATCTCGAGCTCACCGGCATGCTCGCGCTGCCAGCGTGCCAGCTCGGGCATCAGGGCGTGACACGGCCCGCACCCCGCCGCCGAGAACACCAGCAGGAGCTGACGGCTGCTCGCCAGCAGGGAGCCCAGCGAATGATGTTCGCCATCCACGCCCTCGAGGTCGAACTCGGGCGCGCGCGAGCCGACCGCCAGACCCGCGCCGTGCAGTCCCTGACCCAGCGCGCCGCGTTCAGCCACCCTGTCCGGCGCGAGCCCGAGCGCCCCCGTCACCTCGGCCAGCGCCTCCTCCAGCGCCTGCAGACGCCCGAGCGCACGGCCATTCTGCGAGAGCAGCTGCAAGGAGAACCACACCTGAAAACCGACCAGCGCGAGCACCAGCACCCCAGCGACGATTGCCACCAACCAGGCCCCGCCCAGCCGCGTGACCCACC
>Ga0302325_10010286_pt1 | contig 20313 bp, 15 predicted proteins | sample Palsa_T0_2_FD_201948 | JGI IMG/M metagenome (GOLD analysis project Ga0302325, IMG submission 201948) | Peat permafrost microbial communities from Stordalen Mire near Abisko, Sweden - Palsa_T0_2 | ecosystem: Environmental > Terrestrial > Soil > Palsa > Peat permafrost | place: Sweden: Abisko...
CCGCATGTACTGCGGCAGGCTGCGCTGGTTGTAGGCCTCGTCGGTCGATGTGGGTTCGGGGATGGCAATACGAGGAGGTTGTGCGTTCATTGATCTTCTGTTGACTCCAGCAACTGTTCTTGTGCCGCCGCGGCCAGAGTGGGGCTCAAGTCGCCAGGACCTGCGTGGCGGGTATAGAGGTCGAGTATTTCGCGCCGCAACCTAGCGGTCAGTTCATCTGCCTGACGAATGGTATATCCAGAAGGGTCTATCGGTCTTCCGATCACTAATTTGACTGGGCGAGGACGAAAGTGATGGGTGTGGACGGGCAGCAGCTCGAAGGTCCCAATGAGCGCCATAGGCACGAGCGGGATTCGGGCGCGAATCGCGATGTACGCAGGTCCTCTCATGAAGCTTTGCATCTGCCCATCTTTAGTGCGGCCGCCTTCAGGAAAGATGAAGAGTGGCATGCCCTCCTTGAGCGCACGGATGGCGCGATTAAGTCCGGCTGACCCGCTGTCTTCGTCCACTGGGATTTGCCCGGAGCGATTCAGATGCCATCCGATGAACGGCCACTTCCACAGACTCTGCTTGGCGAGGATTCGAAACTGGAAGGGTAGGCTGCTGAAGACCACGGGAGTATCCATGAACGAGGTGTGGTTCGAGGTATACACCGCGACTGGCAGCAAGTTTTCACGTCCGATAACGGTCACGGGCGCACCGGCGAACCACAATGAGCTCCGCGCCCAAAGCCGAGCAATGTCGTGCTGCTGCCGGCCATCTTTTTCGAAGCACGAGGCAGCCAGCGACATGCAGCCGAATAAACCCGTAAACAGGAAGAACAACGGGCCCCTTACCAGGTTGGAAGCGAGTCGCTTACTCAGCGGAAGAGCCGATAGTCCACCGCTGGTTATTTCCGTGGAGCTCATACCTTCAGCGGCTCCGTCGATGTCTGCGCCGCTACCAACAGCGGCCGCACCTGACCCACCAGGTAGACCGAGCCGGTAACGACGACCAGGCCGTGAACCGGAGTCACTTCGATCGCCCGCTCAACCGCGCGGACTGCGCTCGCCACCCCCTCTGCATCGCTGCCTGTGGTACGCGCCGCAGCGAGCAAGTCATCGAGCGATGCGCTGCGCGGGGAGTCGACCAGGGTCACGATTATCTTGCTGAACAGGGGAAAAAGAATCTGGGCGAGTTCGACGGCCGGCTTGTCTTTAAGACAGCCAAACACCAGTGTCATGGGCTGGCCCATGTCCAGATGAGAGACAGCAGCTCGCAGAGCCCAGGCCCCGGCAGGATTGTGGCCGACGTCCAGCAGCACATCCGCGCGGCCGGCGGCGCCGGGCAGGGTCTCCAGGCGCGCGGGCCAAACCGTGTCCCGGATGCCTGCCTGAATATCGATGGGCGTTAGATTGTAACCGTGGTTGTTTCTTAACTCCACGGCAGCGGCAATGGCCAGCGCCAGGTTGCGCTGTTGATGGGCGCCCGCCAGAGGAGAGTCGATCCCGATCAGTTCCCCCATCACGGACAACGGGTAACGATTGCGGGTGTACTGCTCGGGATGATTGTGCACGGGTATATAGCCGGCTGCGTTCACTCCCCTGACGTTCAGGGACACTGCTACTTCTCCTAACGCCTGGTTGGCCTCAGGATGTTGCGGCAAGGTGATCATTACGCCGTCGCGGCGCAGGATACCGGCTTTCTCATGCGCGATTAGATCGACTGTCGATCCGAGCCACTCAGTGTGATCGAGCGAGATATCGGTGATGACCGAAACGATGGGCTCGACGATATTGGTCGCATCCAGGCGGCCGCCCATGCCGACTTCTAGCACCGCCGTATGCACTTCAGCCGACGCAAAGTAGAGAAAGCCTATGGCGGTGACAGTCTCAAAAAAACTCGGCAGCCCGGGTAAACGCCCATCACGCACCAGGGTGGCCGCGACCTCCTCGACGCGGTCGAAGAGGACCGCAAAATCCTCGTTGGAAATCATCGCACCATTCACCTGGATGCGCTCATTGACCCGGCTCAGGTGAGGCGAAGTGTAAAGGCCGGTCCTGTAGCCGGCATGAGCAAGGATACTGGCCAGAGTGGAAGCGGTGGATCCTTTGCCGTTGGTGCCGGCAACCAGGATGGAAGTGAATTTCCGCTCGGCATTGCCCAGCGCAGCCATGAGCGTGCGCATGTGCGCCAATTCGAATTTCCGGCGAGGCGCGCCGGGTGCGGTGTGCAATTCCTGACCGAGCGCGTGGAGGCGGTCAAGGGCCGAGGCATAGGACATGTTCTTATTCTAGAGTGAATTCCGTGCGGCGAAGGGTTGCGCTGAACGGGCGGCCTAAGATCTGCGTGAGAGCTCGAAAAGCAGCCCTCAACAGTTAACCGGGCAGCCAGAAATCGCTAACCGGCAAATGGGACGCAGGAGCAGGAGTTGCAGGGGCTAAAGAGCCTGCGTGAGAACTCGACTTACAAACTGAGTCCCGAAGGGACGGCTGAGGGTAGCCCAGGACGCCAGTCCTGGGATTGCTAAGGGGCTGACGACTCTTCGCGAGAACTCACAATCCGCCCAGGACTGGCGTCCTGGGCTACTCTCAGCCGTCCCTTCGGGACTCAGTTTGTAAGTTGAGTTCTCACGGAGGGATTTAGAGCCCTGCATCTTCTCAAACAGTTACGGCCCGACCTGATACAAAGCCCAGTTCTCATGCAGACGTTAGAGCCTGTTTGTTTTTGGACGATTACATACATCAGGGCTAGACCAGGTTCTCACACAGCCTCTTTAGTCTTCCCAAGCGGTGGTGAGAGGTAGAGATGACAAAGGAGGGGCCGGGACAGAACGATGTTGTGGGGGCTCCGTGTGGATTTGTGAGACCAGCGACAGGTTTGGGGGGAAGGTCTGCAGTCTCCCACATCTCGCGAAAAAAGACACCCGGCGTCTGGTGCGGGGATAGAGCACAAAAGCGCGTTCTTTCCACCCTTAACTAGGCGGATGCCGGCAGCATGAAGTCCAGGGCGCGGATGAGGTAGGCCTTCAGTTCATGACGCGGGACAATCGCGTCCAACATTCCATGCTCGACGAGGAATTCGGGACGCTGAAATCCTTCCGGGAGCTTCTGTCGAATGGTCTGCTCGATCACTCGCGGACCAGCAAAGCCGATCAAGGCGCCCGGCTCGGCAATGTTGAGGTCTCCGAGCATGCCAAAACTTGCGGTCACGCCACCCGTGGTGGGATTGGTCAGCACCGAAATATAAGGTAGACCGGCGTCATCCAGTTGCCCCAGGCCGGCAGAAACTTTGGCCAACTGCATCAGGCTGGCTACGCCCTCCATCATGCGCGCGCCACCGGATGCGGCAACAATGATAAGGGGCCGCCGGCCAGCGATGGCGCGATCAATAGCCCGGGCAATGGTCTCTCCTACGACGCAACCCATGCTTCCGCCAATGAAGGCGAATTCCATCACACTCAGGACTACGGCATGAGGGCCAAGGTTTCCCACGGCGTTGATAACAGCGTCGTTCAGGCCAGTCTCGCGCCGGGCCTTCTCCAGCCGATCCCGATAGGGCTTTATGTCGACAAATTCCAGCGGATCTGTGGACACAAGTTCCAGGTCAACCGGCTCGAATCCAGGTTCGAGCAGGCTGGCGATTCGGCTTCGAGCGTCGAGCCGGAAATGGTGCCCACACTTGGGGCAGACCTGCAGGTTCGCTTCGAGATCAGCCTTAAAGACGTATTGTGCACAGCCCTCGCACTTTTGCCACAAGCCTTCGGTCCGAACACTCTTTTCTGGATTTGGTTCAATCTCGCTTTCCTGCCGCTTAAACCAGGACATGTATTCCCTTCCGCCACGCGCCCCCAAAGTTTCCCACTGCTCCGCCACCCAACTCCGACTCTGGAGCATACAGCGACTACGCTCGCGATGGTGCGGATTCTGTGCATCTTTCCCTCATCAGGAAGCTGCGTGAGCACTGCCTGCATCAGTGCCCGGTGTGGTACGGATGCCCTGCCAGTATTGTAAATGCCCGGTAGAGCTGTTCCGCCAGGACCAGGCGCGCGAGCTCGTGAGGGAGAGTCATCCGCCCCAGCGACAAAATGCTTTGTGCCTGGCTGTGGGCGCGGTCTGACCAGCCGCTCGCCGGACCAATGGCAAATACGATCGTCTGTTGGCCTGCGTCCCGGCGGGCGCGGAGCAGGGCAGCCAGTTCTTCTGACGAGAGCGCTTCTCCGCGACTATCGAGCAAGACCAGCCAGGCCGGGGTGCGAGCTCGTTGCCGGGTAACGAAAGCGAACAGCGCCTCCTCATCGCGGAAGGCCACGGCTTCGATTTTGGCGAAGGGAGCGATGCGTTTCAAATACAGATCAGTCGCGGGTCCGAGGAGATCGCTGCGGCTACGCTGTCCAATATAGGCGAGGGTGAGATTCAGGCGCCTAGGTCCGGTCCGCTGGCGCGGCGGCTACTTGCTCCCGGAGCGCTGACATGCCGGCCCCATCTAGCACCGAGTCGATCATGGCGTCACAACCCATACAGGAGTTGATCATCATGTGATAGAGACGCCGATCGGCCCAGTCCCGGTCATAGTAGCGGCGAACATACGCTTCGCGCCGGCTGTCGGTGGCCTCGAGCTCTGACCTGGCATTGGTTGCCTGCTCCGGAAAGCGGGTCTCAAACCACCGAACCTTCCGGGACATTGAGGCGTAGACGAAAATATTGAAGACCCCGGGAACGCCCACGAGCGCACAGGCTGCGCCGCGGCCCACAATCACGCAGTTGCCATTGGCCACACATTGCTTGAGATAGTTGCGCACGAACTCGAGCATGCGTTCGCTGTCGAAGACCTGGTCTTTGGGCGGAGCGGGCATGCGGTCCACGCTGCCATGCCAGAAGGACTTGCCCATCCGGTAGTACCAGGGGTCCAGACGCTCATCACACTGCTCGGCCATGCTTTGCGGCACGCCGGCTTTATGGGCAATTTCGTCAATCAGGCAACGATCGATAAGCTTCCACTGAAGCCTGCCGGCCAGGCGATGGGCGAATTCCGCTCCCTGGCTGCCGTACTCACGTTCAACAGTGATGACCCTGACCATGGGAGCGTCTCTCTGGGCGTGATGCTAGCACCGGCGGATTGAATAATCCAGACCCCTCCCAGGGGTCAAGGTTCGGCGAGAACCGGGTTACGCAAGCCGCCGATACCTGCAATCTCCACCAGCACGTCGTCGCCGGGCCGGAGCCACCGTTGCGGGGTGCGCCCCATGCCTACGCCGGCCGGAGTACCGGTGCTGATGATGTCGCCGGGCGCCAGGGGCATCATGGTCGAGATGTAAGAGATCAAACGCGGGATTTTGAAGATGAGTTCGCGAGTATTGGACTTCTGCAGGGTCTCACCATTGATAGAGAGCGAGATGTCCAGCTGGTGAGGATCGGGAATCTCATCTTTAGACACGATCCAGGGTCCCATCGGACCGAAGGTAGGAAAGTTCTTTCCCAGGGTCCATTGCGAGGTGGCCAACTGCACGTCGCGAGCACTCACGTCATTGAGGATGGTGTAGCCAAAGACGTGGTCTTGCCAGTCGGCTTCGGCAATATTGCGTCCGCCCTGTCCGATGACAACCGCGAGCTCGGCCTCATAGTCGGGTTGCTGGGTGGCGCGCGGCAGCAGGATGGATTGCCCGTTGCCAATCAGGGTATGAGGATACTTGCAAAACACTGTCGGGAATTTGGGCGGCTCCATCTTCGATTCGGAAGCGTGGTCCCGGTAATTGAGGCCGATGCAGAGGATTTTGCCTGGCCGGGAAACGGGTGGTTCGAGCGAGACCGCAGTCAGGGGCGCGAGCAGGTTCAAACCCGTCTCTTCAAGCTGAACGTTGACACTAGCCCAACGGCTCGGACCCGCGGCAATAAAAGCCAGTGCGTCCGGATACCCGAGCTGCTTGAGAGGGAAGACGTGGCCGTCCTTGAGAAGTGCAGGAGCAGCGGTTGCATCGCGACGATAGGTGATCAGGCGCATTCAACGATTGTCCCATTGGGTGGCGGAGGAATGGGCAAAAAATTATTTGGCTGAATTGTTTCGATGCACAACAGGAACGGCGATGGGCGACGGCGGCGCAAAATTCATTTTCGCACCATAGAAACTATGCCCGCGACCGCGCAAAATTGCATCTGCCTACAATGGGTGATGAGGAGATAGATGGCGAAGCCGCAAGAAGGACGAAGCCGGGTAGTGGTTGAACATGTGGAGCCACAAATTGACTGTGGTCTCTTTCCCATCAAGCGAACTGTTGGCGACCTGGTTTCGATCGAAGCAGACGTCTTCGGCGACGGACATGATCACGTTCGAGCGCGGTTGCTGTTTAAGGAAGAAGGGGCTTCCAGCTGGCAAAGCATTGAAATGTTGCCGCTGGGCAACGACCGCTGGCGAGGCGTCTTTCCGGTCGACAAGATCGGCCGATATCGCTACACGGTGGTGGGTGAGATCGACCATTTCGAAACCTGGCAGAGCGACCTGAAGAAACGGGTAGAGGCGGGGCAGGATCTTGCCGTGCCGTTTGCCACCGGCGGCGCGCTTCTGGAGCAGGTGCAACTCCGGGCAAGCAAACAGGACAGCACTAAGCTAGCGGGCTGGGCTAAGAAGCTCCGGGCCGCGGGGAGCAAGGACGACGCGGCAGTCGCATTCGCACTGCAGGATGAGTTGCTGGCCGCGGTACATCGTTATCCCGATGCGACGCTCGAGACATGGTATGAGCGGGAGCTGGAGATTGTTGTGGATCGGGAAAGGGCGGCGTTTTCCGCCTGGTATGAGCTGTTTCCGCGGTCCTGGTCACCTACCCCGGGCAAACACGGCACGTTGCGCGATGTGGCTAACCGGCTGGAGTATGTGGCAGAGATGGGGTTCGACATCCTCTACCTGCCCCCTATTTCTCCTATCGGCCACAGCTTCCGCAAAGGAAAGAACAATGCTGTGGAAGCCGCCCCGGGAGACGAGGGTAGCCCCTGGGCCATTGGCTCGACCGAGGGCGGGCATACCTCGATTCTTCCCGCGCTTGGAACACTGAAGGATTTCACCAACCTGGTCAAGCGGGCCAAACAACTGAAGATGGAGGTCGCTCTCGATATCGCCTTCCAGTGCGCGCCCGATCATCCGTGGGTGAAGGAGCATCCTGAGTTCTTCAAGAAACGGCCCGACGGCTCCATTCAGTATGCGGAGAACCCGCCCAAGAAGTATCAGGACATCTATCCCATGGACTTCGAGACTGCCAACTGGCAAGGGTTGTGGGAGGCCCTCAGGGACGTCTTCAGTTTTTGGATGGATCAAGGTGTCCTCGTTTTCCGGGTGGACAATCCGCACACCAAGGCGTTCCCTTTCTGGCAATGGGTGATCCCTGAGCTCAAGGAAAAAGATCCCAACGTGTTGTTTTTGGCAGAGGCTTTCACCCGGCCGCGGGTGATGGAGCGGCTAGCCAAACTGGGCTTTTCCCAGTCCTACACGTATTTCACCTGGCGGGATACCAAGGAAGAGCTCACCGAGTACATGCTGGAGCTCACCACCACGCCAATCAAGGAATACTTCCGTCCCAACTTCTGGCCGAACACACCCGACATCCTCCCCGGACACCTGCAGACCGGCGGCCTGCCTGCCTTTCGCTTCCGGCTGGTGCTGGCCGCTACCCTGTGCTCCAATTTCGGGATTTACGGTCCTGCTTATGAGTTGGGGGACAACACCCCCACGAAACCAGGCAGCGAAGAATATCTGAACTCAGAAAAATACGAGATCAAGCAGTGGGATTTGACCAACCCGGCTAGCCTGAAACCACTGATTACCCGGTTGAACCAGATTCGGGGGGCAAACCCCGCCCTCAAGAGCAATGAGCGGCTGCACTTCCACCCTACGGATAATCCGATGCTCATCTGCTACTCCAAGCGAACGGCGGATGGCAGCAACCAGATCCTGGTGGTGGTCAACCTCGATCCTTCTTTGGTACAGGCAGGGTGGATTGACGTGGATTTAGCCGCACTAGGCCTCGCCGCTGACGGTACATTTGAAGTTTACGATCTGTTGGCGGATCACTCGTACAGCTGGCGAGGATCGAGGAACTATGTTGCATTACGGCCGGCGGAGGCGCCGGCTCATGTGTTCCGCGTGGCGCCGGCAAAAGTATAACTGTAGTTGTTGCGATTCAAGCAACCAAGCCGGGAGGCAGTATTGAAGCAAGCGGGAAGCGCGGCGGACCCACTCTGGTACAAGGACGCGATCATTTACGAGTTGCACGTCAAGGCATTCATGGACGGCAACAACGACGGCATCGGCGACTTCCAGGGATTACTCAGCAAGCTCGATTACGTGCAGGATCTGGGCGTAACCTGCCTTTGGCTCCTGCCCTTCTTCCCTTCTCCGCTGCGCGATGACGGATACGACATTTCCGATTACCTGAGCGTGCACCCGAACTACGGGACCATGGAGGACTTCAGAGAGTTTCTCAACCAGGCGCATGCGCGCGGTCTGCAGGTGATGATCGAGCTGGTCATCAACCACACATCCGATCAGCATCCCTGGTTTCAGCGAGCGCGCCGTGCTCCCAAAGACTCGCCGGAGCGCGACTTCTACGTATGGAGTGACACCGATCAAAAGTATCGCGAAGCGCGCATTATCTTTACCGACACGGAGAAATCCAACTGGACCTGGGATCCCGAAGCGCAGCAGTATTATTGGCATCGCTTCTTCTCTCATCAGCCGGACCTGAACTACGACAATCCTGTGGTGCTCGAAGAAGTAGTAAAGATCATGCACTACTGGCTGGACATGGGCGTGGACGGGCTGCGCGTGGACGCCATTCCGTACCTGGTGGAGCGGGAAGGAACGAACTGCGAGAACCTGCCCGAAACACACGCGGTCATGAAGCGCATCCGCGCGGAAATTGATAACAAGTATGCGGCCAGAACGATCCTGGCCGAGGCCAACCAGTGGCCTGACGATGTGCGCATCTATTACGGCGATGGGGATGAGTGCCATATGGCCTTTCATTTTCCCCTCATGCCCAGGATGTATATGGCGCTGCGCCAGGAGGATCGGCTGCCCATCACGGATATCATGGCGCAAACTCCGGCTATCCCCAACAACTGCCAGTGGGGGATATTTCTGCGCAATCACGACGAGCTCACGCTCGAAATGGTAACTGACGATGAGCGCGATTACATGTACCTGGCCTACAGCGCGGATCCCCGAATGCGCATCAACATCGGCATCCGCCGGCGCCTGGCGCCCTTGGTGGATAACAGCCGGCGCCGCATCGAATTACTGAACAGCCTGCTCTTTTCCTTTCCCGGCACACCGATTATTTATTACGGGGATGAGATCGGGATGGGGGACAACATATACCTGGGCGACCGGAACGGCGTGCGCACCCCGATGCAGTGGAGCGGCGACCGCAATGCGGGCTTCTCCCGCGCCGTGCCTGCCAAGCTGTACAGCCCCGTCATCATGGACCCGGTATGGGGCTATGAGGGGCTGAATGTCGAAGCACAGCAGAGCGACCCTTCGTCGCTCTTGAGCTGGATGCGCAACATGATTGCGCTGCGCAAGCTGTTCCAGGTTTTTGGCCGCGGCACGCTTTCTTTCCTCAATCCAACGAATCGCAAAATCCTCGCCTACACCCGCGAATTTCAGAACGAAAAGGTCCTGTGCGTGGCCAATCTTTCCCGCTTCGCGCAGCCCGTAGAGTTGGACCTCTCCGCCTATGTTGGGCTGGTGCCGGTCGAGATGCTCGGCTATGTAGAGTTTCCCAGGATTCGCGCCACTCCTTATCCCTTGACCGTCGGGCCGTACGGCTTTCTCTGGCTTGAGTTGCAGCCTTCGCCGGAGCCCGCACCGAGCCCGGAGGCCGGAGAGCCGGAACTTGCGCTCAGCGGAAAGACTGACTGGATGAGTGTTCTCGAAGGCAACGGCCGCCGCGAACTGGAAGAGACCGTGCTGCGGAATTATCTGCCGCGGCAACGATGGTTTGGCGCCAAATCACGCGTGATCACGGGGACTCGTATTGAAGATTGGGCAGTGTTCAACCAGGGCGAGAGCGCCCTGGTATGGGTCCAGGTGCAATATTCCGAAGGCGAACCCGACACGTACCTGGTCACGCTGGGATTGATGTTTGGTAAGGCTGCCGAGGAGCTGCGAAAGGAGTCGCCGAACGCGGTGTTGACGCGGGTGACCTCAGCAGAAGCAGTCGGAGTGCTGCACGAGGCCACCTTCAACGACACCGCCAGCGCGGCCCTGCTGGCGACGATTTCCACGCGGAGGGAAATTCCCTCGCGTGAGGGCGATCTCGCCGGTGTGCCCAGTACCTTACTGCCTCAGTTACAAGGGGAAGCGGGTCCGCCCCCTCCGCCACGCCGCGGTTCGGCGGAGCAGAGCAATACCTCCATTCTGTTTGGCGACAAGCTGATCATGAAGCTGTTCCGCAGGCAGCAGCCCGGCCCAAACCCAGACACAGAGATCGGCCGCTATCTCACCGAGCAAACACATTTTACTCATATCGCGCCCTTCGGTGGGGCCATCGAATACACGCGCGAGGGGCAGGAAACCTCGACGCTGGCCATGTTGCAAGGCCTGGTCAGCAATGAGGGCGATGGGTGGCAATGGACGCTGGAAGAGTTGGATCGCTACTACGAAGCCAGCGCCGCGGAGAAATTTAGCCAGGGCGTTATCCCCGATGGTCCGGCAAGCCTGCTGCAGCTGAGTCAAGCCAGCGAAACGAAGTTTGCCCGCGAGCATGTTGGAACTTATCTGGACGCCGCTGCCTTGCTGGGCAGACGAACGGCGGAGATGCACCTTGGGCTGGCTTCACCCACCCACGATCCGGCCTTCATGCCCGAGCCGCTGAATTCTAAGGATATCGATGTAGTGCGCGATGATCTGATTGCCCATGCCAGCAGCGCCTTCGATGCGCTCAAGGCCAATGTAGCTCGCTTGCCCGATGGGGTTCTGGAAAGGGCGGGGCTGGTGCTCAGCCGCCGCACCCTGGTGCTGGATCGTTTCCGGCAACTGGCTGCGGGCGAGATTCATGCGCTGCGCACCCGCATCCATGGGGACTATCATTTGGGGCAGGTGCTGCGGTCCAAGGGCGACTTCGTTATCTTGGACTTTGAAGGGGAACCGGCGCGTTCGCTGGCCGAGCGTAGGACCAAGCAGTCGCCGTTGAAAGACGTTGCGGGCATGCTGCGCTCTTTCAGTTATGCGGCATTTTCAGCATTGATGAAATACTCGACGCGGCGACCGGAAGATTTTTCGCGCCTGGAGCCGTGGGCGCATTTATGGGAACAATCGGTGTCGTCGGCGTTTCTGCGCACTTATTGTGAATATGCGCGAGGAGTGGAAGTGGTTCCCTCCGAACCGCGCATATTTGAGCAGTTGCTGGAGGCGTACGTGATTGACAAGGCGTTCTACGAGCTGGTGTACGAGTTGAACAACCGGCCCAGCTGGGTGATGATTCCGTTAACGGGGATTCTGAGTTTGCCGCTGTAGGCAACTTCAACTGTTGGGGAGAGAAAGCGGCTAAAGCCGAACTGATTTCGATCAGATACGTACGGGCTAAAGCTCGTACGTATCAACAACTCAAAACTGGGATGTCCCGAAACAGTTAAGATCCGATGTAGGACCGAAGGTAGACGCATGGCGAAGTTAGAGCTTTCGGAAGAGACGAAAGCAGGAATGGAAGAGATCAAGCAAGCCGATCTGCTGATCGCTGTGGCTGCGCCGGTCGAGGCTGAGCAGCTGCGGACTGCGGCCACACGGGCGATCCTCGGCATGGACGAGCAAAGCCTGGGTGCTCTGCGCACTGTGGTTGCGTTTCCTGGCGTGAGCGGCACCGAGCCGATGACAAAGGTCGAAATGGATCTTGAAGAGGTGGAAACCCATGACCGATTACGCTTCTTGCCGTATGCCATGCCCGCCGGTACCCCGTCGAATATCCCCTGGTTGCCTTCTGCCAGCGTTTATCAGGCCTTGTTCGCGATGGCACGGGAAATGGGGGTCAGCGCCTGTGCCGTGATCGCACCAGATCTGGCCGCGTTGCATTCGCATTTTCTGGGGCCGATGATGGCTCCTGTTCTTGAAGAGCGCTGCGAACTCGCTATGCCGCTGTACGCCCTGGGAAAGTTCGACGGCCTGCTGAACTCAAGCATCCTGGCTCCAGCCATACGCTCACTTTATGGACGGCGAGTGCGCTTTCCGCTGGCGCCGGACTTCTGCTTCTCCGGGAAGATGATCCCGGATATGGAAGTGGCATTGCAGCGAACCATCGCCCAGGGACAATCAACTTTCTGGCCGGCCACCGAAGCGGCGGTCCGCGAACGTGGAATATGCCAGGTGCATGTGGACACGCGACACGCTCCTGCCGAAGGCGTGGATCTCAGCACAGTCATGTCCGAGACCGTCGGGTCTTTGTTTGCAGAGATGACGCTCAACGCTCCGCTCTGGCAAAGGGTCCGGGGCTCCCAGCCGCTCGTTACCGTGGGTACTCCGGAGCCGCCGCCGGCCGATGTGGCGGCAGCGGATACTACGCCAATGGTGGAGACGTTCCAGCTCGGCTTCCGCAATTTGCAGGAGGTGTGGTCCCTGGTGCTGCCACCGGTCACGCTCCTGGAGCTGAAACGCCTGGCGCGGCCCAGCACGGAACGCTTCCACATGCCCGACGAGCTCTGGGTACGCATTGTGTACGACTTCGGGCTGGCCTATCGCTTGCGTACCATTAGCCGCAGCCATTTGTTGGGGGCGCTTACCCCGCTCTACTTGGGTTGGGTAGCCTCGTACGCCCTCGAAGTAGGCAACGCCGGCCCAGCGGAGGCAGAGCTAAGGCTCGAGAAGCTGGCTCGTGCCTATGAAGAAGGCAAACCGTATCTACTATCGCGGTGGCGTTGGCCAGACCGCTTCAACCCTTAGGGGCGGAGGAGAACATTATGTGGACTCAAGTGTCGCAGTCACTGCACGAATCGATGGCTCGGGTCATCAGCCGCATCGCCACGCTGCTTCCGGGAATTCTGGCGTTTATTTTGGCGGTGTTGTTCTTTGCCGCCATCGCGTGGGCGCTCGCATGGCTGGTCCGTTCGTTTCTAAAGGGAATTCGCATCGACGAGCGGCTGGCGCGTGGGACCAATGCGATCGCGGAATGGTCGCCCACCTATACCCCCTCTACGCTCATCACTCGGGTAGTTTTTTGGTGCGTGGTGCTGATCGGGTTTTTGGTTGGCCTGGAAGCGTTTGGCGCATCGTCAGACAATGTGCTCTCGACACGCCTGCTGGGCTATCTTCCCAACGTTGTGGGCGCGGTGGTATTGCTGATTCTGGGCAATGTGATCGCGCGGTTTCTTTCCCGCAGTGTGCTGATCGGCGCTGTGAATATGAATCTGCATTATGCGCGGCTGTTGAGCCTGGGCGTGAAGTGGCTGGTGCTGGTACTTACCGCGGCGATGGTGCTCGATCATCTTTCGATCGGGGCTGCCATTGTGGACCTGGCGTTCGGAATTCTTTTTGGCGGTATTGTGCTGGCGCTGGCGCTGGCCGTGGGCCTGGGTTCGCGTGACCTGGTAAGCCGATCCCTTGAGCGCGAGGCTGCCCGGCCCGGGCCCGAGGCCGTGGCGGAAGAAAAGTTCCGTCATTTCTGATTTTTCGAATTAAAACGTTGCAGTGAGCCTTGGAGGGACGGGCCTCGGGGTCTGACCTTGGTTCTGAGGAAAAACCGCAGGTCCCTCCACTACGCTGCGCTCCGGTCGGGATGACAAGGGGAGAGATGGCGCTTCCAGGGAGAGTAGTTGCTGAACAGGAGCCGTTTGTCATTACCCTGGGTGGGCCCGCTGGCCCATGACTTCTCCGGTCGAGATGACAAAGGGTAGAGTCGTTATGGTCCGGATCAGTTGTCAGGGGAAAAGAGACCGCAGGTCCCTCCACTACGCTGCGCTCCGGTCGGGATGACAATTCTGTTGTGCCCGCAAGAGCCTCACCGAGAGATATTTGACCCCCGCGATAAAATTGTCATCCCGACCGGAGCGTAGCGTAGTGGAGGGACCTGCGGTTTTTCCCAGTACTCACGCAGGCTCTAAGGCCCCGGTCTGCGCTCAGTTCGGGAGGAGCTTTGCGGCCGGTTGCGTCTGTGAGAAGGTTGTGTCAGACGACATGGATAGAAAGATGAAAGTCGCAATTCTAGGCTTTGGCACCGTGGGTAGCTCGGTTGCCCGGATTTTGTGCGAACACCTGCCCGAGGGCGTGGAGCTGGGCTGTATCTTCAACCGCGGGATCGAGCGTAAACGCGCCTCGTGGGTTCCCTCATCCGTGCTCTGGAGCGAGGACTTCCGCCAGGTGATGGGGTCCAATCCCGACATCGTGGTTGAGCTGGCAGGGGGTCTTCATCCGGCAGGAGAGTGGGTCCGGGAAGCGCTGGCTGCTGGTAAGTCAGTGGTTACCGCTAATAAGAAGCTAATCGCCGAGCAGGGCCTTGCGCTCGAAGAGCTGGCCCGGCACCATGGCTGCCAGCTGCTCTACGGGGCGGCAGTGGCGGGCGGTGTTCCAGTCATTCCCGCGGTGCAGCAAGGCCTGGCAGGCGATCGCATCAACCGCATCCACGGTATTTTGAACGGGACCTGCAATTTTATTCTCAGCAACATGGAAGACGGGGCGGAGTTTGCGCCCACGTTGCGCGAGGCGCAGGAACGCGGTTATGCGGAGGCCAATCCCAGCGAGGATGTCGATGGGTTCGATGCCCGGGCAAAGCTGGTCATCCTCTCCCGCATCGGGCTCAGGGTGGAGGTGCTGCCGGAAGAAGTTACCTGCCGCACCATCAGCGATGTTTCGGCGATCGACTTCGCCTACGCCAAAGACCTGCAATGCACCATCCGGCAAATTTCGCGCGCCGAGGTGAGGGACAGAGAGCTGCTGGCTACGGTCGGGCCCATGCTGGTGCCGCGCAGTTCACCGCTGTCGTGGTCACGAGGGACGGAAAACATGGTAATTTCCGGTGGAGAGTACGGAGGCCAAACGGTCTTCTCCGGCCACGGGGCGGGGGGAAATCCGACTGCGGTGGCCGTCATCTCCGATGTGTTGGCAATCGCCCATGGCGGCTGCCCGGTCTCCATCACCAGTAGCCGGGCACGGGTGGACGGCGATTTTGTTGTGCCTCACTACATCCGGTTTGTGGTCGACGACAGTCCTGGCATCGTGGCGGCGATCGCGGGGCACCTTGCTGAGCAGGACATTAACATCAATGCCCTGTTGCAGAAACCGGGATACCCAAAAGACCGTTTGCCCTTTGTGGTCACGGTCGAGCCGTGCCGCAGCTCCGCGTTGAAGGCGGCGCTGAAGAAAATTGCGCAGCTGGATTGTATGCAGGCGCCTCCGTTTGATTTACAGATGTTGGAGCAGTAGCAGCAACCAGGAATTCAATGGCCAAGAACTGGGTGAGCTTCGTAAGGCTCCTCCAGGGCTTTCATTTCGTCTTCGGTGAGGCGGATGTTCAGCGCTTCGATTGCTTGATCCAGGTGCGACATCTTGCTGGCTCCGATAATGGGTGCGGTGACCCCGGGGTTTGCGAGAACCCAGGCCAGAGCAATTTGCGCATTCTGAACTCCCCGCTTTTTGGCGATCTCAGTGAGCCGGTCTACTACTTTGAAATCTGAGGGGCGGTAGTAGAGCGATTGCGCAAAGTCATCGGTTTTTGCGCGCACTGTTTCCCCGCGGCTTTCGGCATTCCTGTTTCCGGCTAGGAAACCACGCGCCAGCGGACTCCAGGGAATGATCCCCACGCCCTCCTCCAGGCAAAGAGGATTCATCTCCCGCTCTTCTTCGCGATAGACCAGGTTGTAGTGATTCTGCATCGACACGAAGCGGGCAAGACCCATCATGCGAGAAGTTTGAAGCATTTTCAGGAATTGCCATGCATACATGGACGAAGCGCCGATGTACAGCACTTTGCCGGCACGCACCAACTGGTCCAGAGCCTCGAGCGTTTCTTCGATGGGTGTGTGCGGGTCAAAGCGATGGATCTGGTAAAGATCCACGTAATCTGTCTGCAGCCGGCGAAGACTATCCTCAATGGAATGCACGATGTGTTTGCGAGACAGACCCTTCTGGTTCGGATCGTCTCCCATGGGGTTGAAGACTTTGGTGGCAATCACCAGCTTGTCGCGCGATGGTCCGTATTCCTTCAGCGCGCGGCCGGTAATCTCCTCGCTTACGCCAAGTGAGTACATATCGGCGCTATCGAAAAAATTGATGCCGGCTTCCAGTGCTCGACGGTAAAACGGCAGAGCCTCTGCCTCCTCCAACACCCACTCACGCCACTTCTTCGAGCCATAGGTCATGGTTCCCAGGCAGAGGCGGGAGACTTTGAGACCGGCTGAACCAAGATTCACGTATTCCATGGAACCTCTACCCTTTCTTCTTACCCGGAGTCTCTTTGAAGGCACACAGGAGCACGTGAGTAGAGTTCAGGAGCGGATGAAGCCAGCTGCTGTTCTTCGATTGCCCATCGAGGAAGGTCTGCAATCCGAATGCGTTGCTGATCATCTCGATGTATTGCAGGGCCAGGTTGTGCTCATGGTCCTCGCTGTCGTTATGCATGGAGTCATAAGCCGAGGCGCTTTGTTCGTAGTATCTCGCCTGCAAAGTTTCCGCGGATTCGGTCATGGCGTATAGGGTATCAGGCAGGAATCTGTTTGAGCGTTGCAACTCGATTGCGGCAGAATGCGTCTAGGTAGCCATGGAAATCGAGCTACGCCGGTTGATCGGTCATCGAGTGATTGTGATGGGCCCAAACTTTGTCGATAACGAGAAGCTGCAGAGTGTGAAGCTGCTGGCGGTGGAAGAAGCCGGCATATGGATAGAAAGCCAGGAAGCAGTCGACAAAATTATTGGGAGGTTACAAAAGAAGCCTTCGTCGGCGGGCCTCGCCTTTTTTATTCCTTTTGGGCAGATTACGTCCATCGTGGCAGGTTTCGAACCATCCGGTCTTGAGTGACGTGCCCCTGATACCAGGTTCGCCTCCAACTTAGTCCGTTCTTAGCGCTCGCATTGGCTCCAGGCTGGCGGCTATGCGGGCCGGCAGCAGTGCGGCGAGAAAAGCAGCCGTGCACAGCACCAGCAGCGTGCTGCACAAAATCAGCGGATCGTAGGGCTTTACCCCGAACAACTGGCTGGCCATGGCGTGACCCCCCAGGATCGCGACGGGAATGCCAATCGCCAGACCAATACCTACCTGCAGAAATGCACCCCGCAAGACCAGCCGCAGTACACTCATACGATCGGCGCCCACCGCCATGCGAATCCCAATTTCACTGGTTCGGCGTTGCACCGAGTAGGCGGTCACACCGTACAGTCCGATCGAAGCCAGGACCAGGGCCAACACGCCGAAGAACGACGTCAACTTGGCGATCATGGCCTGCTGGGTAAAGTTGGCCTTGACCTGCTCGGCAAAGCTTTGAAAGTTAATCACCGCCAGATCAGGATTCACCTGCGCAATCGCACGGCGCACCTGCTCTTCTAATCCAGGAACATTGCCCGCAGTCTCTATCTCAATTGCGTTCAGAAACTGTGACCGATCCTCAAACTGTTGATAACGCGGCTCGGCACCCGGAACATTCTGCCCCTGGGCGAGAAAGTACATGGGCCGCATTTTCTCCGATGGTCCCCAATAATGCGTATCCTCTGTTACCCCGACGATTTCAAAGTATCCGGGATGCTTGAGATCATTGCTGAAGTGCTTTCCGATCGCGTGGCCGTCTTTGAAATATTTCTTCTCAAAGAAGCGGTTGACCACAGCGACATTGCGCGTGGTTGGCGTGTCCTGTTCGTCCATGGCGCGGCCTTCGACGATCCTGGTCCCAATAGTTTCGAAATAAAGCGGGCTCGCTCGCAGCCATGACGCTCCATGATCGTGTTCGCCTGGTTGCGGCGGCGGCTCTCCCGCGATGTAGACGCCCTCGCCCCAGTTGTCGCCCTCCATCGGGCTGTACAGGGAAAAGCTAACCTGCTTCACCCCTGGAATTTTCGCCAGGTTTGCGTGCAACTGGCGGTAGAGTGCTTCGAGTTGGCTGGGGGTATAGCCGGCCATCTGCGCATCGATGTGCAGGATGTAGCGGTTCGCGGTGACAAACCCGAAGTCCTGATGCTGCATGTTGCTCAGGCTTCGCGCCAGCAGGCCGGCAGCGCAGAGCAGGACCAGCGAAAGAGCCGCCTGCACCACGACCAGCGATTTCTGTCCCCAACCTGCATGATCTGAGGTGGAGCGGTTCGCCCCGCGCAAGGCGTTCACCGGGTTTGCTTTGGAGGTCAACCATGCCGGGGCAACTCCAAACAGGATCCCAGTCAACACCGAAACCGCCAGGGCAAACGCAAGCACCGGCAGCGAGGGACTCGAGGGTATGGGCACCGGGTCATTGCGAAAGGCGAGAAACAGAATCACCCTGGTACCGGCGAACGCGACGGCAATCCCCGCCGTGCCACCCAAAACGGCAAGCACAATGCTTTCCGTCAGGGTCTGCCGTATCAACGCCGCGCGCGGCGCTCCCAGCGCCGACCTCACCGAGGTTTGCTGCTGGCGATTCGCCGCTCTGACCAGCATCAGGTTGGCCAGGTTGGCGCAAGCAATCAGCAGGACGAAGCCGGAGACCCACATCAGCAAGTGCAGTCCGTCTTTGTATTGATCCCTCATCATCTGCACGCCGTTGCCGCCATGAGAGAAATGCAGCATTTGCTTGGCTACCAGCGGCTTATCGCGCTCCTCGACCTTGCTCAACGGACTCAGCAGAAATTGGCGCAACTGCAGTTGCATATGCGCTTCTATGGCCTGGGGGTCTGCGCCGGGACGAATGCGGCCGATCAGATCCAGCCAATCAAGGGAAGGGTCTTCCAGGATGGTGCCGGTTGGGCTCATCGATGGTTCGTCGTTGAGGGGGATAAAGAAGGACGGTGGAGTACTCTGCACACGGTCGCCAAAGAATCCCGGGGGGGTTATCCCAACCACGGTGAATGGCTGGCCGTTGATGACAAAGCCGGCGCCAATCACGGAACGATCTTTGGCAAATTTTTCCTGCCAGGTCCGAAAGCTCATCATGGCCACGCCAGGGGCTCCCTTTCGATCATCGTTGGGGGAGATCGCGCGACCTATATAGGGAAGAATGCCGAAGGTGGAAAAATAATTCCCGGAGACGTACTCGCTTTGGTAGGGCTCGGACGGCTTGTTGCTGCCATTGCGGCGAACACCGATCATGCTTTGTCCAGCCTGGAAGGCGGCCAAATCAGCAAAGCCGGTGGCTTCGGCGCGGAATTGCTTGTATTGCTCGTAGGAGAAGAGCGTCCAATTGTCCTGCATGCCGCCGTTGACGCAGCAATTCTCTTCATTGCCGACGCGCCACAAATCTGCGGGGTTGACCACCGGCAGGGACTTCAACAGCACTGCATAGACCAGGGTGAAGATGGCTGTGGTGGCGCCTATGCCAAGCGCCAGAGTGAGAATCGCGGTCGTCGTAAATCCAGGCGCCTTGGCGAATTGACGTAGTGCGTAACGGATATCTGCTGCAAGGTTCATCCCGGCTCCCCCGAAAACTACATACGGAAAAGCCGGGCCCCTGGTTCGATTTATTTTGGGGTGCTATCGGGGTCGGGGGCCGCGCGGCGGCGGCGGCCACTCAACAGGTAGACTGCGGCGCGTAGTTCAAGCAGTGGATCTTCCGATGGGTCAATGCCGTCCACCCGGGGGATCGGATCGAAAATGATCTGCTTTTGTTCATGGGCCTGGTCGAGTATTGGCTCGGTGAGCGAGAGCTGGCCCAGCTCCAGCAATTTGCGACTCTCCGGCCAGTGGACGGTTACGTCGTGGACCGCGTCGCCATTCTCTGCCAACTGAGCCACTACTTTGAATTTGACCGGTTCGTTGGCAACGCGGTGTTCTATTTCTTCGAAGAGATAGTTGGGCGGTTTCGCGGCTACTGCTGCAGAATCCAGATGTTCCTCACCTGCCACCGGGAGGATGCGATAGCGCCCGTAACAGCCGACGCCGTCTTTATTGAAGAAGCGCATCGCGGTGAGGCCGTAATACGATTCGCGCGCGAAGCTCGATGGCGGCGGCTTGGGAATCTGCACAAAGGCGAGCGCTGCCGGATGGGTTCCCAAATATTTTTCCAGCGGCGAGCCAGGGATATGTGTCAGGTCAGTCAATGAGATGGCGGTAAGGAATTCCAGGAAGTCCTGCCCCGTGCGCGATGGAAAGCTGTCGGTCGAGTGGGCCACGATATCGGTGTGCACGCGATCGGCAAGATGGAAGCGGATCCCACAACCGCGTGGATCGGCGTTGGGATCATTGTCTGG
>Ga0302325_10010287_pt1 | contig 20313 bp, 16 predicted proteins | sample Palsa_T0_2_FD_201948 | JGI IMG/M metagenome (GOLD analysis project Ga0302325, IMG submission 201948) | Peat permafrost microbial communities from Stordalen Mire near Abisko, Sweden - Palsa_T0_2 | ecosystem: Environmental > Terrestrial > Soil > Palsa > Peat permafrost | place: Sweden: Abisko...
GATCTGGCGCAGCAGGGCAGCGAAAAGAAGCTCGCGGGCCGAACCGGCGCGGCACAGCCCGGCCAGCTCGCCGTCCAGCTGGCTTGCGAGGTCGAACAGCGGGCCGAGTGGCTGGGGCGTGAACAGCCCGTCGCATGCTCCCCACGACCAGCGGGCCCCCGGCAGGTCCTGCTGGAGCTGTTCCGCTAGCGCGGTCTTGCCGACGCCTGCCTCGCCGGCCAGCGGCACCAGCCGGCCCTGGCCCTCGCGCGCTTCCTGCGCGTACCGGGCCAGCTCAGCTAGCGGCGACTGCCGCTCCAGCAGGTCCATGTTGCCAGTTTCGGTCAGCCGGTCCCATAGCGCCAGCTGTCTGGCCAGGTAAATCATCAGGCCGGAATCAGGGAGAGCCCAGGGTCAGGGTCGATGCGCCGCGTTTGAAAGCGGTCTGGGCCGCCGGGCTGTCTTCGATGCGCCAGTTCTGGTGGTAGAGGCCGTTGTGCTGGGCGATGTCGAACCACACCAGCCCGAGCAGGTCGTACTGGCGGATGCCAGCGAACAGGTTGGCGATCTTGGCCGCCTGGCCGGCTTCGGGTTCGACTGCGGTTTCCGACACCAGCACGGGCTTCGTCGTTAGCATCCGGACCTGGGCGATCGTCTTGCCGAAAATGCTGAAGAAGGTGTCGGAGGGGCGGTAGTAGTAACCGTCGATCCCGACCCAGGTGACATATTGCGCCCCCGGCCACCAGGACGCGATCGGTCCCGTTCCGGCCTCGTCCGTCTGCAGGGTCCAGAGCCACGTCACGTTGGTGACGCCCTGATGCTGGAACAGCGTCACGATGTGCCGCCAGGCTGCGACGAACTCCGACGGCGCCGCGTGCCCGTAGCCCCACGAGTACCAGTAGCCGTTCATCTCGTGGCCGAAGCCGATGACCACGGGCTGGCCGAACGTGCGCACGCTGCGGGCGAACGAGCGCAGATAGGGGTCGTACTTTCCTGCGGCGATCGACGAGACCGACGCCCAACTGGGGTCCATCTGAAGGATGGTGACGGCGCCATGCTGGTGAACCGTCTCCGCGAAGGACGTCTTGAACGGTTCACCCCAGCCGCTGTAGTAGCCGACGAGATTCGGCTGCTTGGCGATCTTCCCCATGAAGGTCGTCACCGGCTGGTAGGTAGCGGGTGGCCCCTTTTCGTAGACGCCCAGGTAAGAGGCGGAGACCGAGGGCAAGGATGTGGGCGCGCCTGCCACCAGACGAGTGATCGCTACGGCGACGACGACCGCGGCGAGCGCGACCAGCAGTATCACCAAGCGGGCTCTCATGCTCTCCTACTCTCCTAGTAGCTCCGGGACGCTGACGTGGCTCACCGCGTGACGGCTGAGCCAGCCGAGGGGCTCGACGACCGGGTGAACTCCTCAGGCAGCCGCGTCTGGGACGTGAATATGCGAGGCTACCGGTCCGGAGATCAGTACTGCGCCGTGCCCACGTACCCGATGTACTCGAGTCGACACGGTCAGCCGCAGCCGGCCGTCCATTGCCCACAATTGATATCCGCCTTAGAACCATGACGAGAACGCAGCCAGCGAAGATGGTCGCGAGTTGGGCACTCGCCGGGCCTATTGGATAGACGATAGGACACGGTTGCCCTTTTCCAGCGTGAAACGGCAGAACACAGTTTTCCTTCGCTGGCAGGCGGACGCGGCCGCAATTTTCCCGTAAGAATTTTCCCGCCAACTCCCGCAGTAGGCCCAGCGATGGTGTGCATGGACCAGCCGGAGGTTGCCGTGCGTAACTAAGGTCCCACCTGAGCGATGCTCATTATAACTGCACCCACGATTAACCGGACAGAAGTGGCGAGAAGGGTGGATTAAGGACACTGACGAACACGAGCAGGCCATATCTGATCGGGTTAGTCTGCTTGGTCCGCCGCCGGGGAACTGGACCAAGGAACGGACCACGAGACGCGGCGGCGGCGCCGGCAGTTGGCCAGTGCGGCCCGGAACGGGACCGGCCGCCGGCGTGAATCAGTCGCCAGGACATGTCCGGGTACCACGTCCGTGGCGGGAGACATCCAGGTGTGAGCGCAGCGTGGTCCGGGCATTCGCCTGTTCTCGGAGCGTTACCCGGCGTGGATGTGAACTCCCTGGTGGCCACGTTCCCGAGCGGCCGGCAACACGACGCCCGAGGTGGCGATGCCAGCGGTGGGCAACTGCCCAAGCGACGGCCACCGGCTGTTGATCTTGAAAAATACCCACTGGTGTCACATTTCCCCATTTGGCCCCGAATGAGGTGGTGTCCGTGGCATCCTACTTTCTGACTACGACGCCGTGTACGTGGACACCGTCGCGCCGACGATTGCACCGTTGTTCGTGAGCGCCGTGGGGAGTCGAGTACCGACGTGCGCCTGCTGACGGGAGGGAACGTTGTCCGTGCATCCGCCTGCGAAAGCATCCGGTGAGTACGCCGTCGATACATCCGGCGAGTACGGCGTGGATAAAGGGCCGCATAGCCCTAGTTCCGCGGTCTTTCCGCGAGAACAGCCACCCCCTACCTGGATCACCGTGGGCGACGCCACTGCCAATCCAGCTGAATACAATAGCTCCTTCCACGCTGAGCCACTGAAGTTGTCGATTCTCATGGCGGCTTATAACGAGGAGAGAACGATCACGCGAGTGATCGACGAGATACTCAGAACCAAATGTCCATGTGAGATTGAGCTAATCGTCGTCGACGACGGCAGCACCGACACAACACCGGTGCTGCTTTCGGGGATAGATGACCCCCGGGTGATACGGCTCCGTCACACAGTCAACCAGGGGAAAGGCGCGGCGCTGCTGTCGGCGGCCTCGCTGGCGACCGGTACGTACGTTCTTCCGTTCGATGCTGATCTGGAGTACGAACCGGAAGACATTTCGAGAGTACTAGAGCCCATATTGAAGGGTAGGTGCGACGTCGTTTATGGCGTGCGCCTGCTGGGCTACAATACGGTCTATCAGACTTATCTATACGCTCTAGGTAACCGACTGCTGACGCGTCTGGCTAACGTTTTGTTTAATGCCCGATTGACCGATCTTCATACTTGCCTGAAGCTCATACCCCTAGTGACGCTGAAAAGCCTGGATCTTCATGAGAAGGGCTTTGGCCTCGACAGTGAGATCACTGCAGGGCTGCTGTGCCGTGGCGTGCGGCCCTTTGAGGTCCCGATCAGCTACTACGGGCGATCGCACGCTGAGGGCAAGAAGATCACGTGGCGCGACGCGATCTCGTGCGCCCGGATCTTGCTTCGGGTGCGCTTGCGGGTACCGTCCCGCCAGAAGAAAACGGGCCACGATCGCGTAGGGGATCTGGGCGAAGGTGAACGTGCGCGCGTTGCGGCGGGCTGATGATGCGGATACTTCCGAGGCCAGGTCCAGGGAGGACACGACCGTGACAAAGCCATGCGCCGGCGAGGCGGCGCCAGACGACTGTGCACCTGACCGAGCCGTCAGGGTCCGCCGATTTCTGGACGGCCTGACCGGCAGGCAGCGAACGTATTCCCGGCCAGGTCACCTGCATCCGACGGTCGCTCTGATCAGCGATGCGATCTTTCCCTATCACCGCGGAGGCAAGGAGATCCGCTATCACGAGCTTAGTCGGCGGCTGGCCGCACATGCCGAGGTTCACGTCTACACCATGCAATGGTGGGAGGGCCCGCGTGTAGTCAAGGACGAGGCGGTAACCCTCCATGCGATATCGCCGTTGCATTCGATGTATACCCACAGTCGTAGGTCAGTAAGCCAAGCGATGATCTTTGCCGTCGCCTGCATCCGGCTGCTGGCCGCCCGCTTCGACGTACTCGAAGCAGACCACATGCCGTACCTGCAAATTTTCATACTCAGGCTGGTGGCAACTGTTAAGCGCAAGCGGTTCGTAGTCACCTGGCATGAAGTCTGGGGCAAGTCGTACTGGTGTCAATATCTAGGCTGGGCCGGATATGCAGCGTGGTTTGTCGAGGAGCTGGTCATGCGCCTGCCAGACCACATCATCGCTGCCTCACCGCATACCGCACAAAGGCTCTGCGCGAGCCTTGGCGCTCGCGCGTCAATCACGGTGGCGCCGAACGGCATCGACCTTGAGGCCGTTCGTGCCTCTTACCCTGACCCCGCCACCACCGACCTGGTCGTGGTGAGCCGGCTCGTTGCCCATAAGCGCATCGGCATGCTGCTGGATGCCATGGCTCTGCTCCACGCCCAGGGTATGCCCGTGACGTGCCGCGTCATCGGTGACGGGCCTGAGCGGGAAGCTCTGCGAGATCAGGCCTGCCGACTTGGGCTGGAGTGGGCGGTGGACTTCCGCCACGACGTTCAGGAGCAGAAAGAGGTCTATTCGCTGGTCAAGGCGGCGAAGGTGTTCGTCTTCCCCTCAGCTCGCGAGGGATTCGGGATCGCTGTGCTGGAGGCTCTCGCCTGCAGAATCCCGGTGGTGACGACGTCGGCTCTCGACAACCTCGCCCAGCATCTCGTCGCCCGGTCCCCACGCGGCACAATCTGCGACTCTACTGCGGCAGCGATCGCTGACGCGGTCAAGCCACTTCTAGCGGCGGGTGGCAACATGCCGGCCGGCCAGGACGCAGAGCAGGACGAACCCTGGCTGGCTGATTACGGCTGGGACGCCATGACAGACCGGGTCGTCACGGCCCTCCATATCTAGATCTTTTGCTCCCCTCGCTATGCGCCGGACGGCACTGCGGCCGCACAGCCCCATGATCACCAGCGTCACAGGTGGCGGACGATCGGCCGGGGCGCTGGCGATCGTACTGGCTCCGAGCGTGGGCGCCGCCACAGCGCGGTGAGACCTGCAAGCCTCCCAGCGAAGTACGCCGTGAGCAGTGCGCTGTCGGTGGCAACGGCGGGCGCCAACCTGGGCCAGTGTGACCTGGGAGTCTCAAAACGGCTCCGCACGTGCTGAACGCTAACAGCCAGGACAAAGCCCGTGGGAAGTGCTGCACCGACAAGTCGGTGTTTGCGCATCGTAAGGGACAGGCCCAGTACCCCAGCAACGACGAAGACGCCAGCCACCAGATCAGGCTGCCGCAGTTCGCGGTAGGTGAGTAGCTGGCGTGTCGCACCCCGGCCGCTGTCGAACAGCCACTTCAATGATGTACCTAGAGACTTGCTTTCCTCGTGCCGGACAAGCAGTCCGGGTACTGTCGTCGACGAAAGCCCGTGGAGGTCCATCGCGTGATTCAGCGCGACGTCCTCTCCCTCGCGCAGCGCAGGGTCAAAGCTCGCAATGTCGAAGACCTCGCGACGGTACAGACCGTTATTCCCCGTCACATTGGTCGTGCCGGGCACGACACGAGGTAGGAGCCCGAAGCGCCGATATATGTATGCGACATCACCGTCGGGTACCGCGATTCCCCCGACCGCATCATGATCGGTCAGGGCGGCCCGGGTTCGGACCAGCCAATCAGACGGAAGGACTATGTCCGCGTCGACCATGGCGATCAGCGCGCCACGTGCCGCCGCGATTCCCCTGCTTCGGGAGTGACCGCGGCCGCGGTTCTCGGTGAGTTCAATGAGTCGCACGCGGCAGTCCTGCATAGCAATATCTGTAACTATCTGCGCGGTGCCGTCACTGGAACCATCGTCCACGACGACGATCTCATACTCGCCGATATCCTCGAGCTCGGCAATTGCGGCAAGGGTGCGAGCGATGCTGGCTGCTTCGTTGTACGCGATGACAACGAAGCTGACAAATATTTCCTCCGGCACAGTCTGGGCTCCCTGGTAGCCTTGCCCTCCGAGCGCTTGACCTATGCGTCAAACGTTGAACCGGCCGTGCTGCAGCGGTCCTTAGGGAAAGATGTTATTCCCGTCTATCCTAGCCCAGTCATACGACGCCGGGGCTGAGATGACAGCTTTCCTGAACCGTGGTGGCCAGGCTGGCCGGTCATGAACGACCGATATTAGAGTAGGAAGAAGAGAGATGAAGCGCAGAATCGCCCTGGTAACCAGTCGCACGCTTGCGCTATATAGTTTTGCGGGATGGGTGTACATCGCACTCACGGCCATTGTCGAGCCGAAGACGCTCAGCCTCCAGCTCACGCATTTCGCAAAGTTTCCGCACGACGACACCTTTGGCGAGATTTGCTTCGCTGTATCGATCGTAAGCTTCTTCGTCTATAGCTTGCTGCGGTCCCCTGACGGGAAGGCTGAAAGCTGAGCCGTCCGTTGATGAAAATGAGGCCGACGCTCGCCGGCTACCTCGGCGGCAAATCGGGCAGGGGGGCCAGTTCCGGTCCCGTAATTTGATCAGCGGACCGCCCGGACCATGGTGTAAGCGGCCAGCCGCTGCAACCGTAGCCGCCGCAGGGCCTGCTCGTAGAGGCCATGGATAAGGAATAGCGGGTAGACCGCCTCGAAATATCCGGGACACGCCCAGGTGGTCTCGAACTCGACCGTGGAGAACCCCGCCGCCCGGAACTCTCGCGCCAGTGCCTGTGGATAGCAGTGATCATAATGAACCTGGAACCCGACCGCGCCGCGCGTGTCCGGCATAACCCTGTGCGTCAGCCACAGGAGCTGACGAAACGGCAGTAGCCTAGCGGCCGTCCCGAACAGCGAGTAGCGGCACGGTACGAAATGCAGGGCGACACCACCAGGCCGCAGGACTCGTGCCATATGCCTTATCGCGGCCGGGACGCCGTCCACATGCTCGAGAAGCGCGCGGGACAGAACCAGATCCACTGACCCGTCCGGCAGCGGAAGGCCGGTGGCCACATCGGCCACGTGCGTCTCGCTCACGTCAGCGTTCAGTTCGAGTTCTTCCGGCGAGACATCGATGGCGATCAGCTTCACGCGGCCGGGCGGATCGACGGCACCCGCGTAGACACAGCGGCGGCCACCCCCGAGGTCCAGAACTACCGACTTGTCCGGCAGTCCGCGGATCAGTGCGTCCGCTTCCCTTTCGAACTGCCGCCACAGCGGCGTGTCGCTGGGAAGCTGCAGCCGCCGTTCTGTCGCTCGGGACCACCGGATATTTGCATCGATGATCGCTCTTATCGTCATGCGAACGAAGGTATAGCAGGCGCGGCCGATGGGCGGCTGAGATAAATCTTCCGGCCGGACTCACCCCAGCGGTTTACATCCGCGACGACCTCGAAGCCGGACTCGGCCACAAAGATATCGACGGCCGCTGTTACATCCTGCCAGTCAGGGTGCTGGTAGTCATCCACGGCGATGATGCCGCCTGGCCCAAGATGGGCGGCCGTCAATCGCAAGTCGTGCAGCGCGACATCGTACGTGTGGCCGCCGTCGATATGCACGAAGCGCAGAGTTACGCCGTCGAGATCGAGTTCGTCGCTGCGCGATTCGCGGATGTCGACGCTTCGCAGATCAGGAGCTAGCCGGTCGAGTGTGCGCCGCAATCCCGCTGCGCTAGGAGGCTCTGGATAAGTTTCCTCAGCCGGCCGTTCGAATGTATCGCAGATAATAAAACGTTCATGCGGCTGGACGCAGCGGCCGATCACAGCCGTCGACCTGCCGTGGTAGCTGCCTATTTCAAGTATGTCTCCAGTGACACCGCTAATATGCTGCGTATGGAGGAGAAGCGTAAAAGCGACAACGTCGTCGTAAGTGAAGTAACCAGGAAGATCCTTGATCTCGTCGTATAGCGACACCAGTGGCCCCGGCCGGGCATTCATGCCGAACAGCAGTGGGTCGCTTCGGTGCCATCGGCCGTGTGATGCCCGGTAAGCGCGCATCACTGTCGGTGGCAGGACCCGGGTCGCGATCGCTCTGATCGGTGCTGCTTGCTTCGCAATCGCCGTAACGGACACGTTGCCCCCTGACGCACTGCAAGACGAACTGCTGACAAACGTATCCTCGCATATCCTCGCACGACGTACCCGTCGTTTGCTGACCCAGCCATATGCGGGCGGTAACTGATACCGGCTACAGCATCGCCGGCCCGTGGGCTGGATCGCGAATGATACGCCCGCGTGTCCAGGCCCGATCGTGCTGTGCGACTATCCTCCGGCCGCACAGTACCTCGATCTTTCTGAGATTCGCGACGAGCTCGACTGTGCGGCCGGTAGCGGAAGAGGGGACAGAATAGTAGTTGGAATCGAAGTAAACCAAGGGCCGGTCTTTCACCGGTAGCGATAGCCGCCAGCCAGTCGCCGGTGGTATTGGCGGTAGGGGTACCATGGCCTCTCTGTCGGCAGCTATCAAAGCAGCAGGGGAGTAGCTAGGTGGCTGACGATCCCGCATGTTTTCTCTTGTAATCCAATGCCTGAGCTGAACATTGAAGTCCTCAGGCGAAGTAAATGTGCGGCCGTCGAGGAATGAATCTTCGAGATGAGCGTGCGCTTGCTCGATGAGACATGTAGGAGTGACGTCGCCGGTGCTCCCGAGAACGACTTCTGTACCTAGCGAGTGGCAAAACGCGTCGCATTCGGCAGTGAGATCGGCCTGCCTCGCTATGCACCAGCCGAGACCTCCCTCACTATAGGAGGTCAGGATATGTGGCACCGCGCCCAGCTCAGCTATGAGCTCCCACCAGCCCGCCAAGAAGTCCTCGGCGCGGGTAGAAGGGATGAGGACCGCGGACAGCCAGCGCGAGTATCCAGTAATCATAGTGAGGACGGGCAGCTGCATTGCTGAGCGCGTCTGACCAAAGCCAACCGGGATCTCGATCGGCGGAAACCAGAGGCTGCACTGTGCCGTCTGGCCGGCCAGATACCTTGTCCGGCCTTCATGCTGGTACGAACTGGGCGCTGGCATCATGGGCATGGGCCACGTGGCCAGCGGCTCCGGGATCTGCGGCTCGAAAGCGTAAGTGTCTGCCAGCGGTTCTTCATCATCCGGTAGGCGCAGCGGTACTTGTTCCGCTGGCCCGGCATAGACTCCCGGATGATGCCGGCCGACTTTGCCGGTGGGGAGCGCGAGCAGGCAGAGGACGAGGGTCAGGACCTGAGCGATCGCCAGGCCGCCTGCTGCCGCGGTAAGCCCGCGGGGCAGGAGTAGTCCAACGCAGCCCAGGATGAGAACGGCGTTAGCGATTTGCATGAAGGTGTAAATCGCGATCCGGTCGCGGGCGATGAGAATAGAGCAGATCAGGTAAGTCCCGCCTGCGGGCAGCGCGCTTAGCGCGAGAATGCGCAAACAGCCGGTTGCGTCACTGGCGTAGGCCTGGCCGAACAGGCGGAGAATGAGCGGAGCGCCCGCGAGCAGGAGGACCAGGGGCGGCAGCATAAATCCGTAGACTGCGCGGAAGGCCTTGCGGAGCTGCTTTCCCAGCGGGACCCCGCCGCGCGCAATCTCCGCGAAGAGCACCTGTCCCGTGGTCGACGGGATGAAGTTAAGGAATCCCGCTATGAGGAACGCGACTGAAAAACGCGCCGTCTCAGTAGCGCCACGCGCTGCGAGAACTTCGATCGGCACGAGACTTAGCGGCAGAATTCCAATGACAGTGGCCAGATAGTTTCCTGAAGTGGTCGATAGATATCGCCACGGCAGATGAACCGGGTTGAATCTAACGTCTTTTACTCTTATCTGGCGGCCGAGCGCGGCGCCACTAAGCAAGGTCGCCAGGACGAGCCCCAGGAGAAAGGATATTATCAGTCCGGACGAGCGGAAAGTGATCAGCAGGAGCATTGCACCGAGCCTGGTCAGGCTCCCGGCCAGATTCTTGACCAGCACGACACGACTTGACCGGATCGCGACCAGGCCGGCGTCCAGGGTGGTGCCCGCGGCGGTGAACACCACCAGCACGGTTACCAGGAGGGCCATTTTCCCGCGCTGCTGAATATGTAGAGCAGCAGGAAGGTGCGGCCCCAGGAATAGGACGGTGACGAAGCAAAGTATGGTACCGACGGTGGCGATTACGACGACCGCCATGAAGACCAGCTGACGCGGGTCCTTGGCGCCGGCGATGTGCCGGGTCATGGTGATCGGCAGGCCGAGCGACGCGATTGCGGCCAGGAAACTGACGCCAGAGGTCACGCCGGAGAAGACGCCGACTGTGGACGCCGCGTATTTGTGCGCAGCTAGCGTCCAGAAGACGAAGCCGATCGCCGCCGCGGCAACGTTATTCGCGAGCAGATAGAGAGAGCCACGGTACAGGGCATCGTTGAAGACGTCCTTCAGGGCGCTGAGTTTCTGTGACAGGGAGGCGACGGCCACCGTCACTGGTCTCAAGGCGCTATGACCGGTTGACCACACAGGTCAGCCTCCGGAATGCTGCCGAGGACCGAGAGCATCTCCGCCATCGTTTGTGCCGCGATTTCCCGCCACGTGGTCCTGGACGCGTAGCGCTCGGCGGCGGCTGACATCGCGGTCAGCAGGTCCCGATCGGCGCGCGCAAGCTCGGCCATGGCGCGGGTCAGGCCTGCGACTCCCCCGCCGTAGCGCAGGACGGCCGGATCCGGGAGGTCAGCCAGCCCAGGCAGGTCCGGCACGATGAGCGGTCGCCCGTGGGACAGGGCCAGCATCGCGCTTCCGCTGGTGGTGACCCGGCGGAAGGGCAAAACGACCACATCAGCCGCTGCGAGCAATTCGGCTACTTCTGGCTCAGGTACATGCTCGAGGCGCAGCACGACGCGCGGGCCGGCTCCGCGGGCCAGCGTGCGCAGCCGGGAGCTCAGTCCTGGATCAGCGCATTGGCCGGCCACCGTGAGATGTGCGGCAACGTCATTGGGCAGCGCGGCAAAGGCGTTGAGCAGGTCCTCCACCCCCTTGTACTCCTGCACCCGGCCAAAGAAAAGAATCCTCCGGGGGCCACCGTCGGCGCTGGGATGGCGCAGCGAGGATGTGGGTCGGGGCGGAAGAATCGGCCCGTGCTGGATGACAGCGCTGCTGCGGGCCACAGCGCCGAGTCCGGCCAGTTCGGCCAGTGTCGACGGCGAATGGGCGAGCACCAGATCACTGGCCCGCACCAGGGCCCGCCGTGCGGAAACTTCGTCCGCAAAGACCGGCTGATGGGGCAGGACGTTGTGCGCCGTCCAGATCAGGTGCATGCCGAGCATCCGGCAGATCCGCAACCAGGCCAGAAACCAGATGTAGGCCAGACGTCGCATGACCGGCAGGCGTCCAGCGCCGGGCAGCGCGAATGCGAACACCCAGTGCAGGTGGATCAAGCGCGCCCCGGTCATCCGGCGGGCTGCCGTCTCCAGCGGAAGGAGACAGAGGTTGAGCGTCCGTGAGGGGGTCAGCTCGCCCAGATAGCTGACCCGGACCCCCAGACTCTGCATCTCGCTGTACAAGAGCCGCTGATAGGGGTTCGGGTCACGGGGAAGAACCAGGACCTTCATCGAGCAACCAGTTCCGCCAGTACACCCAGTCCGTAGGCCAGGTGGTCGATCAGCACTCTGGCTGCCCCGTTTGTGCGGTTATTCCAGGCGGGAATGAGCAACAGGGCCGGGTAGAGGGGGAAAAACAAGGTCAACGGCAGACCGAGAAGGAACGTGGGGTATACGACAACCATTGGATCATCACGAAGCACATGCCGCCGTCTCGCGCGATGCTTTCGGTAGAGCCGAATGCGTGCCTTGCCGTAGACGTAGGAACGGCGCAGCTGGCGCTGCCATCCGCCCCAGTCATGTCGCAGTACGGCCTCGGGGACGCTGCGGATCCGGTAGCCGGCGTCGGACAGACGCCAGCTGAAGTCCACGTCGGAGCCGTACGCGAACCCTTCATCGAAACCACCGATCGCGTCGAACGTCTCGCGGTGGAAGCCGAGGTTAATGGTGGAGCATTCCCTCAGGTAGCGCGACTCCAGTGCCTGCCGGGCCGCCTGGTCGTACAGGCCGCTGCTGCCAGGCGTCGCAAGGGTCAGGCCAACCGTGATGTGCTCGTCCTGGAGCAGCGGGGCGACGAGACCGGCCAGCCATCCCGGCTCCGGCCGGCAACCCGCATCAGTAAATATGATGATGTCGCCGCACGCCGCCCGCACACCAGCGTTGCGCTGGTACGGAATGGAGATCTGCACTCCCGGCGGCTGTTTAAATGGCACCCACCGTACGTTTTTCTCGTGACGCGCCCGAATGTGGTCAAGCCGGCCATCCGATGCATCGACCACGACGATCTCGCACGGTTCTTCGAGGCTCTCAGCCTGGCCGATCACATCGACCAGAGTGTCATCGAGGCTGGCCTCGTCTTTACTGATGATCACGATAGAGATCATCGGTGGAACACCTCCGAAGAGCCATTTGTGTACACAAGATCGTAGTTGGCATCGAGAAAGCCAGCGGGGAAGACGTAAGTGACGCTGTCCTGACCGTTGAAGAGAGCCCGGGCCCGGTGGTCGACGATGTTGGACGTGCTGGCATAGACCCATGCGTACTGGTCGATCGTCCGCGGGGTTACGTCATTGAATAGGCCGCCGGTGATTCCAGTCATCGCGACCAGGGGGAGTTGGGCGTAACGATCGGCGTACACCAGTTGTCCTGGGCGTACGGACTGGCCCAGCCACCGAGCGGACGCCAGTTCCGGCGCGGTCATGTAGAACCGCTCGAAGTCCTCGCCGCTGTTCGCCAGGTTGGTAGCGGTCCCGCCGCCCAGCACCGCGCCGAGGATTCCGCTCGTGCCGATAAACATGAGGGTCAGGGAAGCGGCCGCGGCAGCCAGCACGAAAGACCGTCGCCGCTTTCGCCAGCCGCTGAGCCGCTGCAAAGACCAGCAGACAGGAATAGCCAGGATCATCATCGCTTGCAGGAGGGCTCTTTCTTGGTTGTACGCGGCGGCCAGTGTTCCGCTCAACCTGATGAGCACCAGAAAAAAGAGCGCAGCGAGCGCGAGCAGGCCAATATAGCGGGTTGTGACGGAACTCTTCCGGCGCAGCACCATCAGCAGAGCCCCAATGGCGGCGAGCAGATATATGAGCTGCTGGCTGACCACGGAGCCCAGGCTGAGCGCACTGTGGACGGGTTTAAGTTTTACCGGCGGAGCTGGCGCCGGTGAGTCGCGAAGACTATAGACCTTGGAGTCAGCGCCAAAAAGCGGGACGATAAAGGGATCATTATTCGTGTATTCGATAGCGACGAGTTGCTCGTAACGGGTGGCCGAGATCGGCGTCTCGGTGTTGCCTTGCAGGTAAGCGCTAAGCGAACCGCCTCCGGCCGCCTGATTAGGAAGAAAGTTCAGCCCGGTCGCATCTACGGTCTGAGCTACCTGATCCAGGTGGGCGGCGGAGTGTGTCACTGGCCCGTACCAGAGGACCGCGCCCGCCAGGGACACCAGGAAAGTGACGGCCACGGCGCCCGTTACATGCGGCAGCTTACGGAACCAGGACACCGCGAACTGCATAAGCAGGGTGAACAGCAAAAGAAGGACCGCGACATAGGTCGTGGAGTAATGGGACATCACCATGGCCAGGCTGAGCAGGGCGACCAGCGCCAGCTGTGAGCGCCGGGGCAGGCGCCTGTCCAGCATCGCCATTATGAGGGCACCAAAGAGCACGAGCGCAACTTCCTGCCGGGCAGCGGCAGGGATTTCCTGGGCGAAAGAGGGCTGCATTACGATAAACGCCGCCGCCGCGAAGGCCCATCGGCGTGAAAGGATCCGGCGCGCCAGGCCAAAGACTCCCAGCGGCAGAAGCGAGCTGATCGCCGGGTAGACAAGTTTAAGCACGAGCAAGGTTGGAACGCCGGAGAGAAAATGCAGCTCAGCCGGGAAGACAGTGACACTGAGCATAGCCCCGTACGCGTCACCCGAGTGCGTGGTGTGCCATATTCCGGTGAGTACCGTACGGTTCAGATCGTAGTATTCCGTGGCAATGTCAAAACCATAGACGAGATCACCACGCAGGGAGTACGACCACATAGTGGTAAGCTCAGCAGCGTAAAGGATTACCGCCAGCAGCGTATTGCTGAACCGAGAGTAAAAAATAAAACCTGTTCCGATTATGGTGGCACACGCGAACAGCGCCGTCAGTGCCAGACCGTTACCGTGACCGCTATTGAGACGCAGCGAGCCTGCCGCGGCGATTAGTGGGATGACCAGTGGCCATACGAGCCGGGCAGGCTTCGCGAACGCCGACGACCACTGTATTTCTACATTCGGCGGAGCGTCAATGGACGTAGCAAGCAAACCAAGGCAGATGACCGCAAGTCCTAGCAGCAAAGGCCCAGTGCGAATAGGTTCTTTCGCTCCGAGCAGCGGCCCTATCAAATCCACCGCCAGACCAGAGCCAAAGAGCACAACAATTGACGCGCATGGAACGTAGACCGGGAACGAACCTACGGCGCGGCCGGGAACCCGCAGAGCTCGCAAAAGAATGAGACCGGGAACGACGAGCAGTGCGGGGACCAAGAGCACCTGAACAGCCCACCATCGGTGCAACGGCACGAGGAGGGCGATGAGGATGAGGGCTCCGGCGTAAGCTGCGGGGGTTGTGCGCGTAACCGGCGCAGCATGGCGTGGAGCCCGCCTGGCGTTTCGTGACGCCCTCTCGAGTGGCTTCAACGAAACGGTCACTGCACCAGCTCCATCCCGTCCTGAGACCCAAGGACGGGAACGATTTCAGTGCCTGGCTCCGGAGCAAGATCGCGGAAACGCCATAGTCCCTCCAGGAAACCAACGTCATGACTGCTTTCCTCCAGTAGCTGAAGGTAAGCATCGAGCAGGCCTTGCGGCCGTCGGCCAGCCAGAGCGGCCCGCGGGCCCTGCGGATAGAGCAAGGGAGGCAGCAAAACGGTAGCCGTGACCAGAACCGGGATCCGCGCCGACAGGGCCAGCGTCGCTAGCAGCAGGACCGGACCCGGGAAAAATGTGGGGCGCACGCTGGGCCATTTGCGGTACAGCTGGGCCGAGCCCCGCCCGTACGCGCGCCGGCGACGCAGCGTGTCGCGCAGACGTGCCTTAAAGTAGTGCCGGACCCGGGCCTCGGGTGTGAAGATCAACCGGTCCGCGGGGAACTGACGTCGTAGGCACCGGCATAGGTCTTCGTCCTCCGAACCGAAACGAAAACGCTCGTCGAATCCGCCAACAGCAAGAAACGCCTGCCGCCGAATTGACATATTGGCCGATGCGAACGAAAAAACTTCACGCGCAGCCCGCGGCGCAGCGGGCTTCCACTGCCGCTGCAGATACAGATACAAGCGGTAGGGCAGCTTGTCACTCTTCGCCAGTTCCAGTTCCAGCGGCTGAAGAGGGTTATGCCGGGTGAGATAGTCGATCATAAAGCTTTCGTCCCCCGTAACCAGCAGGGGGCCGCCCGCCGCGACGACGTCCTCGGCATAACTAGCGACCACTTGTTCCGCCCATTGCGGCTCCGGTTCGCAATCGTCATCGACGAAGGCCAGGATGGGTGCGGAGGCGATATGCACGCCGGAGTTGCGCGCTGCTGATACGCCTCGGTTAGCCCGGTGCCGGATAAGGATCGCGCCGTGTGAGCGCGCAACCTCGCTGGTATCGTCAGTCGAGCCATCGTCACTCACGATGATCTCCAGCTGCGAACTTATCGTCTGTGCCGCAAGAGCGCGAAGGCAGCGGTCAACACCGGCCGCGCCGTTAAGTGAGCAGACTACGACGCTCAATTTTGGCGACACTACGCATCCTTCTGTCTCTGTAATGAGCTTTTAGCCGACGGGCATGCCGCCGAGAAATCGATCTGCTCAGCTGGGCGCGCCAGGCTCACCACGATCTGCACCGGTCCCCGTGTGCACAGAATGTCTTCAAATCGAGTAATTGAGGCTCCGTGGCCGGGCGTGACGTGAACATTACCTTCGGACACACGGCGGGCGCTTCCGCCCTGGGCCAGCAGCACCGACCACTGGTAGTCACCAGGGCCGCCGCTGTTGTGAATAACGAAAGAGACTTTAACGATGGACAGTTGCGTGTGCAGTCGCTCGGGCAACGACTGCGGCTGTGCAAAGGCCAGGGATGTGTAACTTGGCGGGTCTTCCAGCAGGCCGGCTTTCCGCAGTGCCGCATGCCCAAGGTCCGTCTGTCCTACGCCTAGGGCCAGTACAACGATGGCAACAAGGACGACCACCTCCAGCCACCTCACCGCGCGACGCGATATCGCAGGCAATCGCGATTCCCTTCCAAGGGCCGGGGGGGCTTTCCGGGCCCTTTTCTCGGGCACTCGTCTCGAACGGTAACCGCACCAACCCCTGGCCGGAGTCCTGGCTCGTGCCGGGGAGCGGCGACACCATCGCCGTCGCTGGCCATAAGATTCCCCGCCCCATTCACGGCGAGCTGCGGCGTCCTCATGAGGTAGGCCTGTAGTACGCCTTGGCCTGGCGGAACGCGGCTATAGCCGGGGGGCTCTCGATGCGCCAGTCGCGGTCTGTTTTGGCGTCGAACCACACGAACCCCAGCAGCCCGTAAAGCCGCACGCCGGCAGACAGGTCGGCGATCTTCGCCGGCTGATCGGGGCCTTGGGCTGCGCCTGTCTCGCTGATGAGTATCGGGTCGTGGGTAAACGCCCGCACGGCAGCGATGGTCGGTCCGAACAAAGAGGCAAATGTATAGGAAGAGCTGTAGTAGTAGCCATCAAGCCCCACCCATGTCACATACGCGCTTCCAGGCCACCACTGGGCCGGTGATGGTATGCCGCCGGTAACCATAATGTTGGCTGTCCACAACCAGGTCACGTTCCGGACGCCCTGCCTGCGGAACAGTGTGACGACGTGCCGCCACGCGTCCACGAAAGCTACCGGGTTTGTGCGCGTATAGCCCCAGGAGTACCAGTTGCCGTTCATCTCGTGGCCGAAACCCAGGATGACCTGGCGACCGTAGACGCGGACGGCCTCCGCGTAGGAATCCAGGTAACCGTCGTATTGCCCGGCCGCGATGGCGGCGAGGCTGACGTTGGTCGGGTTCATCTGGACGAGGGGGACGGCGCCACGCTGGGCTGCGGTCGTGGCGAAGGCGGCCTGAAACGGCGTCTGCCATGCGCTGTAGTACATAAGAACGTCCGGCTTGACTCCGGTAGCCGCCGTGAAGGCCGCCGCCCCGGCGAGCGAGCCAGGCATACTCTGCTGATACAGGCCGACGTAATCAAGGTCCTGCTTAGGGTCGACCGGTGATGCAGCTCGCCTGGTCAGAGCGACCGGTATCGCCACACTGATGACCAGCACGGCGCACGCCACAGCCCCCAGCCAGGCCATGGTCCGACGGCGACTCCGCCGGCCGGCCGGCCCGGTCACGCTAGGCTCCCGCTGCGCGGACGGTGAACTCGCCGACTCGCCTTGCCCCCCGGATCTCTGCGGCTGCTGCTGGGTCCGGGCGGAGTCCACGTTCGCTGGCAAGCCGGGCCGTGTTTGTCCCGAAGCTTTCACCAGCGCGGCTCGCAGCTCCGCAGCACTACCTGGTGTGCCCACAGCGGTCGGGGTATTGGGCCTCGGAAGCTCGGGCCGACCCTCCTTACCGGACGGCCCGGCCGGCAGCGGCCCTGGAAGAAGGACGTCTCCCCGGCTCTCGCTGTGCCGTGATCCATAGGTTGCACCTGCCCGCGATCAGGGGCATACGGGGGGACACCTCGGCGCCCCCCCGGTAGCCCACGTAGTGCACTTGCGGCATTACGCCACGCAGCAGAAGCATTGTGCACGAATGCCGCTTCTGAAAAGTTACCGCCCGATTGACCGGGATGAAGGCTAATTGCCCTAAAATGCGGACGGTCGGCCCTCCGCCTCCGTGTACCTGGTGGGCACGATCCCGCCCGCACGACGCTCCGGTGCAACCGATTGTTCACGAGCCATCCTGGGGGTACGTCGCGGCACCGCGGCGGAACGCCGCGGCGGCTTCCGGGCTGGTGAGGCGCCAGTCGGCCGTGGTGGCGGTGTCGAACCACACGAGTCCGAGCAACCCATACAGATGGACACCAGCGAATAGGTCGGTGATCTTTGCTGGCTGGCCGGAGGCTGGTGTGGCGGAAGTCTCAGTGATCAGTATTGGGTCGCGGGTAAATGCCCGGACATCGGCAATTGTTGGACCGAACAGCGAAGAAAACACCGAGGAAGAAGTCGTGTAATAGCCGTCAATCCCGACCCAGTTTACGTAGGCACTGCCTGGCCACCAGGGGCCCGGGGAGGGAACACCAGCCTGCATCTGCATCTGCGTCGGGATCGCGTTGACCGTCCAGAGCCAGGTCACATTCTGGGCTCCCACTGCGCGGAACAGGGTGACAATGTGCCGCCATGCGGCTACGAAAGCTGCCGGAGTTGTGTGCGTATAGCCCCAGGAATACCAGTCGCCGTTCATCTCGTGGCCGAAGCTCAGGATGATCGGGCGGTGGTAGGCGCGGACGGCTTGGGCAAAGGTCCGCAGGTAGCTGTCATACTGCCCGGCGGTGATCGCTGTGAGGTTGACGTTCGTCGGGTTCATCTGAACGAGCGGCACTTCGCCGTTGCTGGCCGCTGTCGCGGCGAAGCCGGCGCGGAACGGCTCCGGCCAGCCACTGTAGTAAACAACCACGCGTGGCTTGACTCCGGTGGTCGCCGTGAATGCTTTCACTCCGGTAAATGCGTTGCGGGCGTATACGCCGATGTAGGAGCTGGGAGTAGTGGGAAGGCTCTCGTTCGGCGGTCCTTCTCCCGTGCGTTCGATCGCATACAGCGCGAACGCTGTGACAATGACAATCACCAAGCCTGCGGCGGTGATGGTGGCCGCCATCCTCCGGTGGCGACGGACTGGAGTACGGAATCTGTCCTGCGGGGCTTCACGGTGCCGCCCCAAGCGCTGAGTGTTAGCCAAAACCTCGGTGTCTCCTGCCAGTCTGCGTTGCTTGCCGACCATCCGGGACGTGCGCCGCACATGCTTATGACGTCGGTCTGTGATACGTGCTGGCGCCCTTACGGAATGCGTCGATAGCGGCTGGCCCATCAAGCCCGAAGGGCTGACCGATGTCATTTGTATTGTCGTAATACACCAACCCGAGCAGCCCGTACGTCTGCACACCAGCGAAGAGGTTGGCGATCTTGGCTGGCTGACCCGACGCAGGCGTCGCACCAGTCTCGGCGATGAGTATCGGGGCGTTCGTAAACGAGCGCACGGCGGTAATGGTCGGCCCGAACAGGGGAGCGAATTCCCAGGACGGCTTGAGGTAGTACCCGTCGATCCCCACCCAGTTCACGTAAGAACTACCGGGCCACCATGGTTCGGGGTTCGGGATCTGAGCGGCGCCGCTCTTGGCGTCGTTGATGATGTTGATGGTCCACAGCCAGGTGACGTTCTGGGCGCCGAGTTCCCGGAAGAGCGTGACGATGTGCCGCCAGTCGTTCACGAAGTCCGTTGCCGACATGTGCCCGTAAGACCAGGGGGACCAGGTGCCGTTCATCTCGTGGCCGAAGCTCAAAATGACCGGATGGTGGTACGCCCGGACAGCCTCCGCATAGGCGCTGAGATAGCCGTCGTATTTGCCGGAGGCAATCTCGGCAATCTCGGTCGGCTTGAGGATGTCGGGGTCCATCTGGACGAGCGGTACCGCCCCGTTGCTGGCCGCGGTGTCGGCGAACTTCACCGGGAAGGGCACGTACCACCCGCTGTAGTACATGACCACATCGGGGCTGGTCCCAATGGCGCTCGTGAAGGACGTCACTCCCGCGTAGGAAGCGGGAATGCCTTTCATGTTCACGCCGAGATAGGAGCCGGCCGCAGCCGGCAGATGGACCGGCAGCGGGCTGGCAGACTTCGTGGACCTCTTGTAGACCACGAAACCGGCGGCGATCGCGACCATAGCGATGATCGCGACGGCGATCGTCAGGGTCCGTCTGGGACGCCGTTGCCGTCCCCTGCTCTGGCGGCGCCTTGCCAACCGGCTCCCTGGTCCAGTCTGGACGCCGTTACGGCCGGGGTCAGGCATCATCCCGGTGTATGTCATGCTGCAACCTCCTTCGAAGTGCGTCGCCAGACGCCTTTGCTCGGCGTTATCAAAGGCGCCATCATGTAGAGCTGCACCGCCGCCAGGACCTCCGTGGCCCAGTACTGGCGCCAGCCGTATTCGTGGACCCGCAGCGCCAGGCCCGACCAGAGCAGCAACTGGACAACCACGATCCAGCTGCAAAGAATGCGGTTGACCATCACCGGGACCTGGCCCCTGGCGGGTGACGCGCCGGTCGGCACCCACTCGGCGACACGGTCGTGGATCGCATACCACACCGAGTACAGGTGACAGCACGAGTTGATGACGCAAACCCGGTAGATGGTCGGCCGCCAGCCGCGGCTCAGCATCGGGAACGCGAACAGGGTCGCTGCGAGCGCGGGCAGCAGCGGCAGATAGTTATGCGGGTAGATGTGCCCGGGGTAGAACCAGATCATGGTCAGCGTCGGGAATGGCCCGGTGAGCAGCAGGGCCGCCGACGACATGTAGTAAAGAAACGCGGCCCAGAACGCGGTGCGCTGCTGCCAGC
>Ga0302325_10010292_pt1 | contig 20310 bp, 20 predicted proteins | sample Palsa_T0_2_FD_201948 | JGI IMG/M metagenome (GOLD analysis project Ga0302325, IMG submission 201948) | Peat permafrost microbial communities from Stordalen Mire near Abisko, Sweden - Palsa_T0_2 | ecosystem: Environmental > Terrestrial > Soil > Palsa > Peat permafrost | place: Sweden: Abisko...
AGCGCTGCTGGCCGGCGCCGGCGCCGCCGCGGCCGTCGCTGATGCGGTAGGTGCCCGCGCTGTGCCACGCCATCCGGATCATCAGCGGGCCGTAGTGGCCGAAGTCGGCCGGCCACCAGTCCTGGGAGGTCGTCAGCACCTCAGCGATGTCGTGCTTCACGGCCGCCAGGTCGAGGGTATTGAACGCCTCGGCGTAGTTGAACTCCTCGCCCAGCGGGTTGGCCACGGCGGGGTTCTTGGCGAGGATCTTCAAGTTGAGCCGGTTCGGCCACCAGTCATGATTAGCGTCACCCTCGGTGGGGTGGGTGAGGCCGTGCACGACCGGGCATCCCCCGGCCTCAGGGGTTGGCTCTTCGACGACTACTGGATCATGGTTCTCAGACATGGGAATCCTTCCGGGATAGGCGGATCGCGGTGCTCAGGAACTCCGGGCGATAGAACAGTCGGGACACAGGCCCCAGTAGATGACCTCGGCCTCGCCGACCGAGAAGCCGTGGTCGTCCGATGCGGTCAGGCAGGGCGCCTCGCCGACCGCGCAGTCGACGTCAGCGACGACACCGCACGACCGGCACACGACGTGGTGGTGGTTGTCCCCGACGCGTCCCTCGAACCGGGCCGGGCTGCCTGCCGGTTCGAGACGGCGTATGAGTCCCGCCCCGGTGAGCGCGTAGAGGGCGTCATACACGGCTTGGAGGGAGATATGGCCGATGCGATCCCGCACTCCGGAGGCGATCGCCTCGACACCGAGATGGTCGCCGTCCCGGACGGCCTCGAGCAGTGCGACGCGCGCGGCCGTCACCCGCAGGCCGGCATCGCGCAACTCCTCGGCGGTGGTCGGACTCCGGGCTGCGGTCACGGGACCAAACCTACCGTCATAGACACGAACGGTTCAAGACTACGACTAATCCAAGTCTGCAAGCCGCGACACGCGGCCTGCGGCAAGGAGATCAGCCTGATCTATGGCCATGACCAACGGGTTAACGGGCACCCCTGATGTAGTCCGTCAATGCGGCTCGCTCGGACTCGAGCTCGTAGATACGGTTCTTCACCACATCGCCGATGCTCACGATCCCTCGCAAGCCGCCGTCCGCCGCGACCGGCGCGTACCGTACCCGGTGCTCGGTCATCATGCGCACGACCTCCTCGATCGGGGTCTGTGGCGTGACCGTGCGCACCTCGGCTGTGCAGATAGCCGTGACCGGCTCAGACATCACCGCAGCGCCCCGCCGGGCCAGCGCCCGGACGATATCCCGCTCGCCGGCGATCCCGTCGACCGAAATGCCGTCGTGAGAGACGACGACGGCACCGATCCGATGTTCGGCGAGTACCGCGAGAAGGCGCCGCACCTTCGTGTCCGGGGTGATGGTGACGACATGCGTACCCTTGACACGAAGTACATCGCTAATATGCATTAGACCCCCTCCCAGGCGCGTGCGGGCTGGTCGTGTGCCCGCCGACGCTCCTCCAGGCTATTACTTCAGCCCGCGGTTGCCGGGTAGGTGACCGTCGGGAGATCTCAGGTCGCCGGCCGGGGCGGAGCCGAACACGACCTGATGGAGCTCAACGACCGGATCTCTCTCCAGATGCTCGCCCGGGAGCGGCCGCGGCGCTGCTCCGTTCCGCATGCCCCCCACCCGTGGTTCAGAGGCTGATGACGACTTTGCCCTGGGCGCGGCCGTCCCGCATGTACTGGATGGCCGCGGGGGTCTGGCTCAGCGGGTAGGTCCGGTCGATGACCGGCCTGACCTGTCCGGACTCGATGAGCTTGGTGAGCGCGAGCAGGTCCGGCGTGTTCTCCGAGCAGATCAGCGTGGTCAGCGTCTGGCCGGCGAACGGGGACAGGAGCAGCGCCCGGAGCTGACGGTCGCTGCCTGCGAGCCATCGTCCGCCCGTCTCGCCCCCGACAATGACCAGCGTCCCGCGGGGATCCAGGACAGAGCGGAGGTGCTTAAGCGGACGATTGCCTCCGATGTCGAGGATCACGTCGTAGCGGCGCCCTCCGGCCGCGATGTCCTCGCGGCTGTAGTCGATGACGTGGTCCCCGCCGAGGGACCGGACCGTGTCCATCTTCGCCGTCCGGCACACGCCGGTGACCTCGGCGCCGGCTGCCTTGGCGATCTGCACCGCGAAGGTCCCTACGCCGCCGGACGCGCCGATGACCAGCACCTGGTTTCCGGCCTGCACGTGCCCGCGGTCGCGGACCGCCTGCAGGGCCGTCAGCGCCGAGATGGGGACGGCCGCGGCCTGCGTGAAGGTGAGGTTCGCTGGCTTGGGCGCGAGCTTGTCCGGCCGGGCGCTGGCGTACTGGGCGAAGGAGCCGTCGGCGATGCCGAACACCTCGTCGCCGGCCTGCAGCGTCGTGACAGCCGCGCCGGTCGCCTCGACCCGCCCGGCGACTTCGCGGCCCCGTACCGGGGTCTTGGGGGCGCGCACCCCGTAGCCAGCGAGGCGCACCGGGTAGGGCAGGCCGGTCATCAGGTGCCAGACGCCCCGGTCCACGCCGGCGGCGTGGACGCGCAGCAGTACTTCCTCCTCGCCGATCGCGGGCCGGGCGATCTCCTTTAGCCGTAGCACGTCCTCGGCCTCGCCGTAGCGGTCCTGGGTGATCGCCTGCATGGTCGTCCCATCGGTCGTCCGCGGCCTGGTCGTCACGGTAGGGGTATTCATGAGAGTTTCCTTTCCTGCCTGTCGTCGAACTTGAAGGTCTGAGCCGGGTCAGGCGTCGCGGTGCGACACCCGGAGGGATGCCGCGCCCAGGGTGATGGCGGCGTACACGGCCAGGACCACGATGGCGGTGCCCGGGCGCAGCAGCCCGGCTGAGCGGTGGACCGTCACCGCTGCCTGAGTGGCGATGCCGGGCAGGTACTGACGCCAGCCGGCCGGAAGGAACTGGCCGACGGTGAGTCCCCCGATGATGATCAGCGCCAGGGTGGTGGCCGCTCCCGCGGTGTGCCGGATGAGGCCGCCGATACCCACGCCGATCACGGCGACGAGGCTTACCGCCACGGCTCCGAAGAACATGGCCCTAAGCACGCCGGGATGTCCGATACTCACGGCGACGTGCTGGCCGGCGAACATCCGCTGGCCGAGTTCGAAGCCGGCGACGTTGCCGAGCAGCGTCACGGGGAACGCGAACGCGGCCACGGTGGCGGCCTTGGCCGCCAGCACGAGCCGTCTGGCGGGCATGGCGCTGAAGGTAGACCGGATCATCCCGGTCGAGTACTCCGCGGTGACCGTCCGTACGGCGAGCGCGCCCAGGACCACCGCGGCGATCATGACTCCGCTCAGCGAGGCGCTGGTCGGGTCGAACACCTGGCGCTGCCGGGCCGGCATGGTGTGCCACTGGCTCATCTGGGAGAAGGACACGGCGACGCCGAAGCCGATGCCCAGGGTCAGGGTCAGGGCGGCGGTGCGCCAGGTGGAGGGCAGGGTACGAAGCTTCGTCCACTCTGCTTTGAGGATGCGGGCCTTGAGGATGCGGGCCTTGAGGGCCCGGCTGATCAAGGCGGCTCGCGACGTCCGGACCGGGATGCTGATGTAGGTCGTGGCGCTCATGTCAGGCTCCTTGGCTGGTGCCGGTCAGCCGGCCGGCGTGATAATCGGTTTCGTCTCGGGTCAGCTCGAAGAACGCTTCCTCGAGCGACACGCCGTGCACCGCCAGCTCGAGGAGGGTGATGTCGTCGGCAGACGCGGCACCGCCGATCGCGGCGGAGTCCAGGCCGGTCACGATCATGGCGCCGTCCGCACAGCGCTCGACCGCAGCGCCGCGGCGGGTCAGGGCGGCGGCCAGGTCGGCCGGCTGCAGGGCCCGGACCCGGACGCTCGGGGTGGAGTTGCGGTTGACGAACTCGTCGGTGCTGGCGTCGGCGATGATGCGGCCCCGGGCGATGACGAGCAGGTGGTCGGCGGTCTGGGCCATCTCGCTCATGAGATGGCTGGACAGGAATACCGTGCGGCCCTGGGCGGCCAGCGACTTCATCAGGTTCCGGATCCACAAGATGCCGTCAGGGTCCAGGCCGTTGATCGGCTCGTCGAACATCAGCGTCTCGGGGTCGCCGAGCAGGGCCGCGGCGATGCCGAGCCGCTGATTCATGCCGAGCGAGAAGGTGCCGACCCGCTTTCCCGCGACGTCGCTGAGGCCGACGAGCTCGAGCACCTCGGTCACGCGGCGGCGGGCGATGCCGTTGCTGTCGGCCAGCCACGCCAGGTGGCTGGCCGCGCTGCGGCCGCCGACGATGGCCTTGGCGTCCAGCAGCGCCCCCACCGACCTGAGCGGGTCGGTCAGCTCGCGGTACGGTTTGCCGTTGACCAGGACGGAGCCGGAGCTCGGCGTGTCAAGGCCCAGGATCATGCGCATGGTGGTCGACTTGCCGGCCCCGTTGGGGCCGAGGAAGCCGGTCACCCGGCCGGGCCGGACGGCGAAGGAGGCTTCGTCGACGGCGACCGTCGTGCCGTAGCGCTTGGTGAGGTGCTCCGCCTCGATCATTGTTCGTCCTTCCCTCGATGTGTTGTGGTCTTGGCCGCCAGCCTGCGCCGGGCTGCTGAGACGGGACTGTCGTGGCGCTGAGGCGGGACCTATGGTGGCCTCATGCAGGTGCGGCTGTTCGGCGAGCTCGAAGCGGTAGCCGAGGGCGTGCCGGTGCCGGTCCGCGGCGCCAAGCAGCGGGCGCTGCTGGCCCTGCTGGCGCTGCAGCGGGGGCGGCCGGTCAGCGCTGACCGGCTCATCGACGTGCTGTGGGGCGACGGGCAGGCGGCGAACCCGGCCAACGCCCTGCAGGCCCAGATCGGTCAGCTGCGCCGCACCTTCGGGGCGGCGGCGATCCTCACCAGCGAAGCCGGCTACGCCCTCGCCGTCGGCCCCGATGATGTCGACGTCGTCCGCTTCGGGCAGCTGGTGGCCGAGGGACGGCGGCTGGCGGGAGACGGCGAGGCGGCGCTGGCGTCAGCCGCCCTGGGCGAAGCGCTCGGCCTGCGGCGGGGTGAGCCGCTGGTCGAGTTCGCCGACGCCGGCTTCGCTGACGCCGAGCGGGCGCACCTGGACGAGCTGACCCTGGTGGCGGTCGAGGCCAGGGCCGGAGCTGACCTGATGCTGGGCCGCCACGGGGAGCTCGCCAGTGACCTGGAGGCGTTGTGCCGGCAGCACCCGCTGCGCGAGCGGCTGTGGGAGCTGCGCATCCTGGCCCTGTACCGGGCCGGACGGCAGGCCGAAGCCTTGCGCGCCTACACCGAAGTCCGTGATCGCCTGGTCGACGAGCTGGGCATCGACCCCGGCCCGGCCCTGCGCGAACTCCAGACCCGCATCCTGGCCCAGGACCCCTCGCTCGCCGCGCCCAGCGCCCCGGCCAGCCCGGCTCCGGTCCCGGCGGCCGCCCCTCCGACGTCAGCCGGGAACCTGCGCGCCCAGCTGAGCCGCTTCGTCGGGCGCGACGCGGAGCTGGCCCAGCTGCGTGCGGCGGTCCGCTCCAGCCGGCTCGTCACGCTGACCGGCCCGGGCGGCGCGGGCAAGACCCGCCTGGCGGTAGAGGCCGCCGCCGCCCTGGGCGAAGAGCACCGGGACGGTGCCTGGCTGGTCGAGCTGGCCGGCGTGGCCGAGCCCGACGGGGTGGCGCCGGCCGCGGCTGCGGCGCTCGGGGCGGGCGCCGCTGCCGTCCCGGGCGCTCAGCCCGCGGGATCGACCACGGACCTTATCGTGCGCTACCTGGCCGGACGCTCACTGGTCGTCGTCCTCGACAACTGCGAGCACGTCATCGGCGAGGCAGCCGCGCTGGCCGCCACCCTGGCCGGAGCGGTGCCCGGTCTCCGGCTGATCGCTACCAGCCGCGAGCCGCTCGGGGTCCCAGGGGAAGCCCTGGTGCCGGTGGGCGGCCTGGCGCCACTGGCCGCCGTCGAGCTGTTCGTCGATCGCGCCCGGGCGGTTCGGCCCGGCTTCGGTCCGGACGGGCCGGCCGGCGACGTCGTCGACGATATCTGCCGGCGGCTGGACGGCCTGCCCCTGGCCGTCGAGCTCGCCGCCGCTCGCCTTCGAGCGCTGCCACTGGCCACCCTGGCGGAACGCCTCGAGGACCGCTTCCGGCTGCTCAGCCACGGCGCCCGTACCGCCCTGCCCCGCCAGCAGACACTCCGCGCCGTGGTGGACTGGAGCTATGACCTGCTGTTCTCCGACGAACGCCGCCTGTTCTGGAGGCTGGCCACCTTCACGGGTGGCTGCGGGCTCAGCGCGGCCGAGGCCATCTGCGCCGACGAGCAGGTACCCGCCGACGAGATCCTCGATGTCCTGAGCCGGCTGGTCGACAAGTCCCTCGTCGTTGCCCCCGGCGACGAAGGCGAGGCCCGGTTCAGCCAGCTTCAGACGCTGTGGGAGTACGGCAGGGACCGGCTGACCGAATCCGGCGAAGCCGACGCCATGCGGGCCCGCCACGGGGCGTATTACCGGCAGCTGGCCGAGCAAGCCCACCAGGGTCTGCGCGGCGCTGCCGGGCCGATGTGGCGGGACCGCCTCGTCACGGAGTCGGGCAACCTGCGGGCCGCGCTGGACTGGTACATCACCACGGGCGATGCTGACGCGGCGCTGTCGCTGGCGTCGGGGATGGCCTGGCTGTGGTTCATCACCGGCGACTTCCTCGAAGGAGCCCGCTGGCTCGATGCTTCGCTGGGCGCCGAAGGGCCGCGCCGCCCGGAAGTGGACGCGACCGCCCGCCTCTGGCACGGCTATTGCGTGGGCATGTCGACTGACCCGGCGGCGGGCGTCATCGAATGCGAGGAGGCCGTAGCCGTGTTGCGGGACGGCCACGACCAGGTTCGGCTAGCGGAGGCGCTGGTGGTATGCGCGACGGTGCTGGGGTTCGCGCATCATTTCGACCGGTCACTCGACGCCTTGAGCGAGGCGCGGGACCTGCTGGAACCGGCTGGCCACGGTTGGCTCCTGGCTGCGCACGACTTGATCGTGGCCTGGAACCTGTTGTCGCTGGGACGGCTGGAGGACGCCGAGCCACTCGCCCGTTCGAGTCTGGAACGCTTCGATGCCCAGGGCGAGGTCTTGGTCGTCGTCTCTCCGCTGAACGCCCTCGCCAGCATCGCCGAGGCCCGGGGAGATCTCGAGGCAGCCTCGGCGGCCTACGAAGCGCTCATGCAGCGATGCCGGGCCACCGGCCAACCCCTTCAGGTGCCGTTCAGCCTGGTCGCGCTGGCTGCGCTGCGGGCCAGGCAAGGCGATGACGCCGCCGCCGACGGCCTTTACGCCGAGGCGATCGACTGCAGCTTCAACCCGTGGGTGTCGGCCGACGCCATGGTCGGTCAGGCGGCGGTCGCCCGTCGCCGCGGTGACCTGCCGCGGTCCCGGGCCCTGCTCGACGCGGCAGCCGGTCACTACCGGCACATCGACCTTCCGGCCGGCCCGCCTCGCGTGCTCGCCGGCCTGGCCTGGTGGGCGCTCGCCGCTGGCCACCTCCAAGATGCTGCCGTCTTCGCCGCTGACGCCGCCGCAGGGGCGTGCGCCAGCGGCGACCCGGCCACCCAGCTCCTGGCCGAGACCGCCGTGGCCGCGGTCACCGCGATCGCCGAACCGACCCGTCACCACGCCGAGGCCTTCGTCGCCATCGCGCAGCGACGTGCCCACGGGCCGGCGTACCGCTCTCTGACCGACGAGCCAGACGTGGCCGCGCTCGCCGCCCGCCTCGGCTGACCTCAGCCTCACCTCAGCGCCGCTTCAGGCCGCCCGGGCAACCTGGCCGTTATGCCGCCATCGCCAGGCCAGCGCCCCAGCCACCACGATCATCTGCCCGCCACCGGACCCGCGGTCGAGGACCACGGCCGGGTGGTCACTACCAACGCTGCGGCGGCCGCCTGGTACCGGCGGGCGCAGCGAGCCACCGACCCGCGCCGGGCCGCCATGGCCCTGCGCCTAGCCGTTGCCGCCGACCCCGATTTCGCCCTCGCCGCCGCCGATCTGGCGGCCATCGCCGGCACACCAGGCCGCCATCCCGGTCACCGGCCGATGAACTGGGAACGCCATCACATCGAAGTGGTCACCGCCGCGGCCGCGGGCCGCGTCACGCGAGCATCTGACCTGCTCCGCGAGCACCTCGCCAGTGTCGGCTGCGACCCTCTCGCCGTCCGGATCACCGCCCGGCTCCGAGAGCCCATGGCGAGGGAGGAGCTGGCCACCCAGCTTCCCGGTTGCCACGCCACTCCGTGGCCGGACTCCCCTTGACGCCTTAGCCTTCGCCTTCCTCGTGCTGATAAGCAGAGATCATCTGAGCGGAACGGACGGTGGTGCGTGCACCCGGACCCACGGTTGAGAACTACGGGTGGGCGCTGCTGTAGGCGAAGGCTCCTGATTGCGCGAGATTGCCGAGGGCGGGTGGGAGGACACCATTGAGGCGAACGCCACGATGTTGGAACTGTAGTGGTGGCTCTGCTCATCGAAGCTGCCCCCGCAGGTGATCAGCCGGAGGGCGGCGTAATCGGTATTGCCGTAGCTCCGTGATCATCACCGCTCACCGCGCCTCCCGCTGCTCACAGCCTGGCGGGTTGGCAGGTACTGCGAAGCCCCAATCGGGGATATCTCACGCCAGGCCCAGGTGATCTCAGGTATCCGGACTTGATGGTAGCCGTCCCGACGCGGGACCGAAATGCCCGGAAAAGAACGAACCACAGTGCCGGAAGCGGTCGGCCACCAGAAAAGCTGCGCGGCGCCGTCTCCGCAGCGCTGGGTAGGCTCACCGGCATGGCCTACGATAAGGGGCTCGCCGAACGTATCCGGCGGCTCATCGCCAACGCTCCCGGTCTGACCGAGAAGAAGATGTTCGGCGGCCACGCCTTCCTCATCGCCGGCAACATGGCGATCGCCGCCAGCAGCCAGGGCGGCGCCATGGTCCGTGTCGATCCACAGCAGTCCGGTGCCCTGGTCGCGACGACCACGGCGAGCCTGGCGGAGATGCGCGGCCGGCCGATGCCCGGATGGCTGCATGTCAGCTCCGATGATCTTCTCACCGACGACCAGCTCACCCCGTGGGTGGAGCGGGGCACTGGGTACGCGCGGTCGCTGCCGCCCAAGGAGCCGTAGTGAGGCCGTCAGCATCACGCTAGCGTTGATCGTGATCAGACGGGCCAAGCCCGCTTTGCGCAGACCCGCACGCCCCGGTTTGCCCGCCAGCTTGCTTGCACGCGACCAGGCAGAAGGAGCTTCCCATGGCCAGATCTCAATGGCACAAGTTCTACGTCTCGAAGATAACCGCCGCTCCTGAGCTGCTGTTCGAGCTTCTGTCTGATCTCCCGAACTACGGCCGGTGGCTGCCAGTTTCTGCCCAGTACGGCCGGACCACCGACGTCGGACCGTACCCCGTGCAGCTCGGCAGCCGTTACCACGACGGCAAACCAGGCGAGCCGGGCAAAGACTGGTGGGGAACGGTAACCGGGTTCCAGCCACCGGGCTCGGTCGACTTTCACCACACCATTAGCGTTCGCCAGCTCAAGGCGACGGTCGACGTGCACATCCACTACAGCCTTGGACCTGACAACGGCACCACCGGGGTAACTCGCTGGCTAGTTCTGGACATTGCGATGCCAGCCGTTCTCCGCCCGCTCAGGCGGCTGATAACCGCCAATTTCGATAAGGAAAACGTGCGGACCATGGCTGCGCTCCGGCAGTACGCAGAGGCGCACTCCACTGGACCTCGCCGCAGCCCAGCCGACAGCATGCCCGGCGAAGCCGGAACCCCCTGACCTCGCTGGTCAGGGCCCCGGGCAGCGCCTTACATCGACCCTAAGGGCTACCTGGCCCGCAAACCCGAAGGAGCAGAACGCGCATGACCGGAAGCTTTCTCGAGGAACCCCCGGTGTCCGCCCCAGTGCAGGCGCTCTACGACGAAGACCTCGCAGACGGCGGCTACGTGTGGAACGTGTCCCGGCTGTGGGCGCACCAGCCAGGCGCCCTGAAGCAGCTGTTCGGGTTGATGTCGGAGGCATTCACGCCGAGCGGTCTGACCTTCCGCCAGCGTGGGATCCTGGTGACCGCCGCCGCCTCGGCCCTGGGTGACTCTTACTGCTCACTGGCGTGGGGCGGGAAGCTGGGCCAAGCCTCGGACGCCGCGGTCGCGGCAGGGGTCCTGAACGGCAGTGACGCCGGGCTGACGGACCAGGAGAAGGCCATGGCCGCGTGGGCCCGGAAAGTCGCCAGGGACCCGAACGCGACGACGCCGGCCGACATCCAGGCGCTTCGCGATACCGGGCTCGATGACGGGCAGATCTTCGCCATCACCGCCTTCGTGGCCCTTCGCCTGGCGTTTTCTACGATCAACGACTCACTCGGCGCTCAGCCCGACGCGCAACTCGCCCAGTCTCTGCCCCCAGAGGTGCGCGAGGCCGTCACCTACGGCCGACCTGCAGCTCAAGCACCGACCGTCTGACCTGGTCTGCTGCCGGCCCGCGGCATCCTGAAGAGAGGGCACGGTCAGCGGAGTTCGTCGGAGAGGCGAACGAAGCGGTACCCGGAGGCCAGCAGGTAGGGCACGGCAGCGGCAATCCCCTGCGCCGTGCCGCCCTCGGGATGGTTCATATGGCAGATCACGATGGAACCGCCGGGGGCACCGGCGACGGTGCTGCGGACCTGCCCGGGGGTGAAGGTCGCTCCCCCGTCGCCGTTGACGGAGAAGGTGACCAGGCGATCTCCCATCACGGTGACGATCCGCGCCGCGACGTCGTCGCTGTAGGCGGTGCCGGCCCGAAAGAAACGGGGCGGGACGCCCAGCAGCCGGGTGAGCTTGGCCTGATTCCCGGCTACCTCGTCGTAAACCTCGCCGGCGTTCCGCGTGCCACCGATGCCGTAGGCGGACCGCCCGGTGACCGACAGGGGCAGGTGCCGGGTGCCGTGGTTGGCGATCTCGAACAGCGGCTCGCCGGCCAGCTGGCGGAAGGCGGCCGGGTTGGCGTCGATCCAGCGGGAGTTGAGGAAAAGCGTCGCGGGCACTTCCCGTCGGCGCAGGAAGCTGATGAGGGCCTGATCGTAGCGGCTGCCGCCGGGGCCGCCGCAGGCGTCGAAGGTCAGCGCGATCACCCGCCGCGACGTGGGCAGGTCACGGACCACCCCGGGTCCCCCGAAGCCCCAGGCATGCGGCCTGAGGTGGCCGTAGCGGGCCACGACCTGGGCCCGGGTCGCCGCGGGCGCCCCCGGCGGGGCGCCCGGCCGGACAATGCCCGGAGTGCGGCTCCCTGCCGCCACGTGGGGCGTGGCGGAGGTGACTGTGCCGCCGCTGACAAGGGTGGCTGGCCGGTCGCAGCCGGCCAGCGCTCCGGCCGCCAGCACCGCCAGCACCGCACGGCGGCTCGCGATCATCTGCCCCTCATCTCCAGGCCCGAGGCAAGGAAACCCATCACAGCTACCACGCAAACTGTACGCGTTGCTGGCCGTCGGCAAGCCGACGGCCAGCAACGCCAGATAAGAGATTGGTGAGGTGGTCCCGACCGGGTAATGATCCCGCTGCCACGGTTCGCCCCGCAAGGATCATCGCTGTGGATTCTGGAAGTGCAGGCGTTCCCGGGACCGGCACGCTCATCGATGCGGCACCGGCCGGCGCGCATTCCGGACATCAATACCACATGAGATAACACAGATTTGTGTTATCTCAGTTTTACTTGTATGTTCTGTGCATGCCGACCGATGCCGAGATCACCTTTGCCGACCACGCGGGCCGTCTCTTCGCGCGCCGTTATGGCATGGCGCCGATGGTGGGCCGCCTCCTGGGGTATCTGGCGGTGTGCGAGCCGCGGGAGCAGAGCATCGCGGAGCTGGCCGAGGCGCTTTTGGCCAGCCGCAGCGCGATCGCCGGCGCGGTCAGCGCCCTGGAGAACCTGGGGTACATCCGGCGGTCGCGAGCCGCAGGGGAGCGGATGGACCGGGTGCGCATCGACCTCACCGGGCCCAGGGCGATGGGGTTCGACATATCCGAGTACCAGGAGCAGGCCAATCTGGCGCGGGAAGGCCTGGAGATGCTGGCCGGTACGTCGCCCGGGCGGCGGGCGGCACTGCTGGAGTGGGCGGCGTTCGCCGATTTCCTGGTGGAGCGTCTCCCGGCCCTGGAACAGGAGTGGAAGGCCCGCCGGGAGGCACTGCGCGCCGCCGGCGACCTCCCCGGCGACCAGTAACCCCGGCCGTTACCGACACCGAGACGAGGACCCATGAGCAGTTGTTCACCCGCCGCGGCAATCCAGGCGAGCGGGGTGCGTAAGACCTACGGCGACAAGGTCGTCCTGGACGACGTGGATCTCACCGTGACCGAGGGCAGCATCTTTGCCCTGCTGGGCCCGAACGGGGCCGGCAAGACCACCATGGTGCGGATCCTGTCCACCCTGATCCCAGCCGACGCTGGCGAGATCTCCGTCGCCGGTCACGACGTGACCGCCGATCCGGGCGCGGTGCGGGCCGCGATCGGCGTGACCGGGCAGTTCTCCGCGGTGGACAATCTGCTCACCGGCGAGGAGAACCTGCGGCTGATGGCGGACCTGCGTCACCTGTCCCGCCACACGGGCCGCCAGCGGGTAGCCGAGTTGCTGGAACAGTTCGACCTGACTGACGCGGCGCGAAAGCCGCTGTCCACCTATTCCGGGGGGATGCGGCGCCGGCTCGACCTGGCCATGACGCTAGTCGGCAATCCGCGCCTGATATTCCTCGACGAGCCCACCGCCGGGCTGGACCCGCGCAGTCGGCGCACCATGTGGCAGATCATCCGCGAGCTGGCCGCCGGGGGGGTCACCATCTTGCTCACCACCCAGTACCTCGAGGAGGCCGACCAGCTCGCCGACCGGATCGCGGTCCTCGACCGCGGCCGGATCGTCGCTTCCGGGACCTCCGCCGAGCTCAAGCGCCGGATCCCCGGCGGACATGTCCTGCTGCGGTTCGCCGCCCCCGATGCGCTGGACCTGGCCGCGCACCTGCTCACCGAGGCAGACACGGATGAGGAAAACCTCACTCTGCAGGTGCCTGGTGATGGCAGCCTCACCTCGCTGCGGGCCCTGCTCAACCGCCTCGACGGTGCCGCGATCGAGGTGGAGCAGCTCTCGATTCATACCCCCGACCTCGACGACGTGTTCTTCGCCGTCACCGGCCAGCCCACCACCGGCCACCCAGCCGACGAGAAAGTCCTTCAGCGATGAGCGCTCTTGCCTACACCATCGGCGACTCGGCAACGATGCTGCGCCGCAATCTCAAACATCAGCTGCGTTACCCGTCGATGACCTTGATGCTCGTCGGCATGCCCATCGTGTTCCTGCTGCTATTCGTCTACGTCTTCGGCGGCCAGCTCGGCGCCGGGCTCAATGGCGGCCATGGTGGCCGGGGCGCCTACCTCACCTACGTCGTGCCTGGCATCCTGATCGTGACCGTAGCCTCGGCCGCGCTGGGCACCGCGATCTCGGTGGCGATGGACATGACCGGAGGCATCATCGACCGTTTCCGCACCATGGCCATCGCCCGTGCCGCGGTGCTCACCGGCCACGTGATCGGCAGCCTCATCCAGACCCTGGTGGGCGTCGCCATCGTACTCGGAGTCGCTCTTGCCGTCGGATTCCGGCCCAGCGCCGGCCCGCTCGCCTGGCTGGCGGCCATCGGTGTTCTGGTGCTGTTCGCCTTCGCGCTCATCTGGCTGTCCACGGCGCTCGGCCTGGCCGCCAAAAGCGTCGAGACCGCCAGCAACACCCCTATGTTCCTGACCCTGCTGCCTTTCCTCAGCAGCGGATTCGTCCCCACCCACACCATGCCGGCGGGGCTGCGCCAGTTCGCCGAATACCAGCCCTTCACCCCCGTCACCCAGACTGTCCGCGGACTGCTGACCGGCACTCCGCCCGGCACCGGCACCATCGTCGCCACCCTCGCCTGGAGTACCGGCATCGCCCTCGCCAGCTACCTGTGGGCCGGCCGGCTGTACAACCACCGCCGTCCCGCTGACCCCAAATGACGGGTTCCTGCCATGGAGAAAGAGATTGTGCCGCGAGGCTTGTCACCATCCGGCGAGCCTGCCGGGCAAGCCAGAACAGGACGTTGATCAGAGCTGAAGCCGCCCGGCTGACCAGCGCCTGGGCCTGCGCTTCGCGTGACGGTGACGCGCCCGGCTCGGGTCCTCCGGCGTGCGGTTGCGTGTCCGCGACCGGGCCGCGCGCGTTCGACACCGAGAGCGCGATGCCCGCGAGTTCGCCGAGCGTAGCGTCCCACCGCGCGGCGAGCGCATGCCAGTCCACCGGTCCCGCGTCTTTGCCCTGGCGCGAGAGCAGGGTGGCGTCGCTGGCGATGTGCAGCAGCTCGCGCGAGGTCGGCGCGCGGCCGTGCTTGTGCTCCCAGAGGATGTTCGCGCCCGTGCCGGTTGACCTGATGGCCATCATCTGATCGGCTCCGCCGTCACTGGCGGGCGATGGACCCGAGACCCCGGGCGGCGGGGCAGCGTAAGGCTCGATCTCGACCATGGCGAGCTGGCCGGTCGTGCCCTGGGATAGAGCCGAGCTGGGGCGGTCGGCGGTGAGCACGTTCGGGTTGCCGTAGCGGCAGAAGGACGGGTCGGCGGGATCGGGGTCATACCAGGCGCCGGTGGATAGCTGCACGACGCCAGGCCGGACTCGTCGCGTTCGACCGACATCGTCGAGGGCACGACGATGTCCGCGTGCCGCGCGGTGGCGGTCCAGAACGGGTCGTGCACCACCACGGTCTGCGGCCTGGCGAACGCCTCGCGCAGCCGGGCGAGGTCCTGGTGATGATGGAACGGGTTCCCGCCGGACCAGTAGACAAGCTTGACGTCCGGGTAGCGGTGGCGCTTCCCGTCGTAGTCGTATGCGGCGCCAGGCAGCAGCATGTCCGCGATCCTGGCCACCGGGATGTAGGAGTCGATGCCGTTGGCGCCCTGGGACAGACGCGGAGCCGACATCCGGCGGGGGTTCCCGATGTCGCCGCTTGATCCGTACCCGTGCCCGAAGCCGCCACCCGGCAAGCCGATCTGGCCGAGCATCGCGGCCAGCACCAGGCCCAGCCAGACCGGCTGTTCCCCGTGCTCGGCGCGCTGCCGGGGCCATAGTGTGCCGTCCCATACCGCCCGAGGCCACGGCGGAGTTCTTCGGGGACAGCCCGCCGAACGCCACGAGCAGGTCAGTGTTCTCGGCTATTACGGGCCACGCTGTTGCGCCCGCCATGACCAGGCTCACGTCCCCGACCACGTGCGGCAGCAGCACCGAGGAGGATCCGTAACTGTAGGTGTTCACCGAGCGGACGTAACCGCCTAGGCAGTTCAGGAACCGGTGCAGCTGGCTCTGGGCATGGTGGAACCGGCCCGCGCTGGCCCAACCATAGGACCCCCCGAACATTCCATCCGGGCCGTCCCGGCGAAGTTCGGTGGCCAGCAGGTCAAGCGCCGTTTCCCGGGACACGGGTACGAACACGTCACTGCCCCTGGCCGCCGCGGCCGGGCCGTGCTCCAGCCAGCCCTGGCGGATATAAGGCTGGTCGATCCGCGCCGGGTGACGATGCGCCGCGGCCAGGTTCTCCAGGATCCGGCTGGGAGCCGGGTCCTCCCGCCAGGGACGCACCGACGTCAGCTGCCGCCCGTCGCTCTCGATCTCCGCCGCACCCCAATGCGTGAGGTGGACGTACCTGCGCTGCTGCCTAAACACAACTACCATTCACACCGAAACGCCCGGCATCCGCACCCGTGCCAGGCAGGTCCCGGCGAGCTGACATCAGGACATCCGGCCCGGGCCAGCGCACACGGGCCGCCGCGTCTTCCGCCTCCACGGTGCTGGTAGTGCGTCATGATGCTGTCCCCAGCGTTGCTGAGCGGTATGGCGGATGACGGCCCAGGAGGGGGTCAATCTCGGCCTAGCCTTGGAGCTGGGAGCCGCCTACCGGAATCGAACCGAGGCCGGGTCAGGGCTGGTAGGGCGGGGCGACGCCCCAGCCCCAGTGCGGCACCGGGGCCTGCTTCACGACGTCGGCGCCGGGCTGGGAGTTATGCATGGCCAGCCGGGTGCCCCATTCCAGGTAGCCAACCAGCGCGGCGCGGAACTCCGGGTCCGTGGGCAGGTCCGCGTCGTCGGCGGCCAGGCTCATCAGCGAGGCGAACCGGAATCGCTGGTCGGCGGTGATGCCCAGGTCGCGGTGGTGGGCCAGCATGGCCGGGTAGCCGCCGAGCCTCTCGGTGTACCCGGCCGGGCCGCCGAACACCTCGCACCACCAGGTGGTGACGTGCTCGCGGTGGGCGGCGCTGACCCCGCCCGGGAAGAAGGGGCTGAGCAGGTCGTCGCGCTCGACCCGGTCATAGAAGCAGCCGATCATCCGCTCGATCGCCTCTCGGCCGCCCGCCCACTCATACAGTGTCGGCGTCTCGCTCATCCCGGAACTGTAACACTGTAATCATTTCGCCGTGTGAACCGGCGACTTGCGCCTTCCGCCCTCCCCGCGGCCGCCGAGAATCGGCGGAGAAGTCGCTGCTCCAGGGGCCGGAGACGCAGAACGGTGCGCAGCCACATGCACGAGGTCAGCCGCGCCAGAGGCAAGCCTTAAAGCCATAGCCTTGCAACGGCACTTACGTGATTAGGGAGGAATCACTGGGTGGCCGTTACAGGCCTTTGAGTATGCCTGACCGAACGCCCCACTTGCCATAGCATCGCGGCATGAACCCCATGGTCGAATCGGCGTGGATCGCCGCCGGCGCGGGTGCCGTAGGCGTAATAGGCACCGCAACAGTGGGGATCGTGGGTTACTTCATCGCACGCTCGACAAACCGAGAAGCCATCACTGCAGCCAAGGCCACCACTGACGAGACAATTGCCTCTGCGCGCGCAGAAAACAAATCAACTATCGAGGCCGCAGATGCCAGCGTTCACCGGACGCTGGAGGCCACGCGCGCAGGGCAGATCATCGGGCTCTACAGCAGAGCGATTGATCAACTTGGCTCCGAGCAGCTCCACGTGAGGATCGGCGGCATCTACGCGCTGGAGCGCGTCGCCCGCGACTCTGAAAAAGACCACCCGATCGTAATGGACGTGCTCACCGCATTTATCCGCGAGTACTCACGCGAGCAGTGGCCACCCCCAGACCGCGGGGAGCGCGAACGATGGACACGGCCCGACGTTCAAGCTGCTGTCACCGTGGTCGGGCGCCGGGATGTAGAGCGGGATACCCAGCGGATTGACCTCTATGGCGCGATCCTCATCCGCGCAGACCTCAGGGGCGCGGACCTCCGCGACGCGACCTTCCGCGGTGCGAACCTCAGCAGGGCGGACCTCGGCAACGCGCGTCTCGTCAGCGCAGACCTTCGCGGGGTGACGCTCGAGCACGCGCGCCTTCTCAACGCAGACCTCACGGGTGCCATGTGGTCTGAAGATAAGCCAGCTCCGGAGGGCTGGAAGCTACGCACTGGCTCTATTCTGCTAGACCCGGTAGGACGCTAAGGCTCCGACTCCAGACCAGCAGCGGTGAACTAGCTCCGAGCCGGCCGCACAGCTCGCTGACCGCATCCAGGCCCGCGTTCGGCGTCAGCGACCGGTCCGGCGCGCCGATCCGCACCTGCTGCCGATTCCCCTGGCCAGCCCTGCGGGGCTCGGCGGCCGGCTTTCAGCGCTGCTGTCACCTCGGCGGGGTCGGTGTCGTACAAGCCGAGACGTTCGGTGTCGGCGACCATCGGCGCCGTCCAGCTCGCCGCCGGATCGCGTACACGCTCACATCGAACCCGTTCACCGTTGCCCCTGTCTCACAGGTGGCTCGTCCCATGCCGATTCTCACACGCACAGCAGGCACAACTCAGCTCTCATAGCCGTCGTTGTGTATCCCGCCTCCCCGCTGGGCTGTCGTGGGGATGGCGTTGTTGATCAGGACGGCGGCGATGGCGGCGGCGGTGGGGAAGGATTCGGTGTTGAGGACCCGGGTGCGGGCCGAGGCGCCGTCGAGGAGCAGCGCCAGTTGCTCGCCGAGCTGTTCGGGGTTGGTGGCGCCGGCTTCGCGGGCGGTCTCGGCGAGCCGCGCGGCGACGGCTTTCTTGTAGTCGCGTGCGTACTGAGGTGCGGGGTGCTGAGGGTCAGGGATCTCGACGGCCGCCGCGATGAAGGGGCACAGGGGCGTGATGTCCTGTGTCCCGGTCGCGGGCGCCTCGAAAGCAGCGAAGAGTCGTTCGCGGGGGGTGAGGTCGGTGCGGTCGAACACTGCGGGCATGACGTCGGGATCGAATCGGCGCAGGTACTCGGCGACGAGCTCGTCCTTGCCGGTGAAGTGCTGGTAGGCCGTGCGCTTCGATACCCGGGCCGCCGCGCAGAGCTGGTCCATGCCGGTGCGGTTGATGCCCTGGTCGCGGAACAGCTGCTGTGACGCGCTGAGGATGCGCTCGCGCGCGCCCCTGCCGCGGCGCCGTCCCTGGGGGCCCTTCTCCAGCTCCGTCATGCCTCCAGCATAGCCCAGTTGGGTAACGCCCGGTGTACATAGCTTGCGTTCGCGCTGGCCATCCGATAGATTAAGCACACAGTACGGTGTACATAACATCCGGACTGTGGGCCCGGCGCTCGCGCTGGCCGGCTTCATAGGGTGTCAATCGCTAGTTCAAGTACCCAGACGATTGTGAATAGCTGTTTCGAATACCCATGAATTCAAGGGAGTGACCGTGGGAAAGCTCGATGGCAAGGTAGCGGTGATCACGGGCGGATCAACCGGCATGGCGCTGGCCGGCGCCAAGCTGTTCGTAGACGAAGGAGCGCATGTCTTCATCACGGGCCGGCGGCAGGAAGCGCTGGACGAAGCCGTCAAGTTGATCGGCCGGAACGTGACCGGCGTGCAGGGCGATGCGGCCGACCTGGACGATCTGGACCGCTTGTTCGACACGGTCAGACAGGAAAAGGGTGCGGTCGACGTGTTGTGGGCAAGTGCCGGGATGGGCGAGCCGGCCATGCTCGGCGAGATCACCGAGGAGCACTTCGATGCCGCCTTCGGGCTGAACGCGCGCGGCACGCTGTTCACGGTGCAGAAGGCGCTGCCGCTGCTCAACGACGGCGGCTCGATCTTCATGACCGGGTCGAACGCTTCGCAAAGGGGCTTCCCCGGGTGGAGTGTGTATGCGGGCAGCAAGGCCGTGCAGCAGGCCTGGGCCCGCGTGTGGCTGAACGAGCTGAAGGACAGGCGGATCCGGGTGAACGTGCTGACCCCCGGCCAGGTCGCCACGGCGAAGCAGGAGGAGCTGTTCGACGAGGAGACGATGCGGCAGTTCGAATCCCTGATCCCGCGGGGAAAGATGGGCAGTCCCGAGGAGATCGCGACGATCGCGCTGTTCCTCGCCTCGGACGACTCGAGCTATGTGAACGGGATGGAGCTGGTTGCCGACGGCGGCGCCACGGTGATCTGAGCGGGAGGCACTGGCGTGTGCGGGTATGCCGGCAAGAACGCGGCATCTGCTGGTGAAGTGGTGTCGCTCGTGAAGCAGAGCCCTGGAGGGAATTGGTGATCGATCTATGGCCGGCCTGCCAGCGCATGATCGATGTGCTGGCCGGCATCACCGATGACAAGCTGGCCGGCGCCACCCCGTGCGCCGAGTACACCGTCGCCGGCCTGCCCGGCCATGTGGACACCCTGTCGATTCGGCTCGCCGCGCTGGCTCGCGGCGAGGACGCCGGGCCGGCGGGCGACTCGCCCCGGGAGCTGATCGGCCAGCACGTGCACGCGCTGGCCGCAGCGTGGCAGGAGCCCAGCGCCTGGCAGGGCACCACCGACCTGGGGGTGACGCTGACCAACGAGGTGTGGGGCCAGATCGCGCTCACCGAGATGGTGGTGCACGGCTGGGACCTGGCCACGGCCACCGACCAGCCCTTTGACCTGCCCGAACCCACCCTACGCGCGTGCTGGGAGTACGTGTCCGAGTTCCTGCCGAACCTGCCGGCCCCGGTCCGGGCCTCCTGGGGTCCAGCGGTGCCCGTGCCGCCGGACGCGCCCCTGCCGGACCGCATCGTCGGGATGAGCGGCCGCAAGCCGTGAACGAGATCGATTCTCAGTTCGGGAGTGCGCCGCCTTCGAATCCTTCATCGACTGCGTGCAGGGCGGCGCAGGCAAAGACGCCATCGCCGGGTGCCTCGCCGAGAACGTGGTGCTGATCGGCCCGCTCAGCGATGAGCCGCTCACCGGCCGCAAGGCCGTCGCGGAAGCCATACAGACCGTCCACACGCTGGCGGCCGACCTCACCTATGAGGAGGTCCTCAGCGGCGAGACCCACCACGCCGCATTCTTCCGACTGCAGATCGAAGACACCGTGGTCAACGGAATGGACTACGCCCTGCTCGACGCGGACGGCAAGATCGCCGAGG